>JACCDR010992685.1_pt1 | contig 11709 bp, 33 predicted proteins | sample 7446431 | NCBI WGS metagenome assembly JACCDR01 (sample SAMN15323443, study PRJNA562643) | freshwater metagenome | isolation source: river surface water | place: USA:Blue River Watershed | collected 2017-08-17
GCGGACACCGTCGCCACGGCGGTGTTTCTTGCGACTGGCATGGACCTCGCCGTCGCGAGCGCCACCGAAATCCAGCTCGCGGCGGTGCGCCCGGGAACGATGCGCGCGATCAGCGTTCGGTGCGTCGCGGGCGTCGGCGCCGCCACGGTCACGTACACGTACCGCAAGAACGGCGTCGACCAGGCGCTCACGGCCGCTCTCGCGAACACCGCCGCGAGCGGCTCCGGCACCGGCGCGGTCACGTTCGTCGCTGGCGACCTGCACTCCGTGAAGATCACCAAGAGCGCCGGCGTCGCGACCGCGCAGACGATGGTGTCCGTCTCGCTCGAACAGAATGGCTAACCGTCGGAGGGTTGCGCTACAACCGCGTCATGACCGATGCCAAGAAGGGTAGCCCCGTCCTGTTCCACTTCGACTCGGGAGGCAAGCGGTTCGTCCGCAACGCCATCGTCCTCTACGTGTGGAGAGAGAACGAGGTCGATGCCGATCTCGAGATGCTCTGCCTCGAAGTCGACTTCCAGCCCGAGGACTTCGAGACCGGGCTTCCGGCGCGGCTCCAAGCGCACGTCCCGCGTGGCTGGGTGCCCGAGGGCTCGCGCGAGGTCCCTTCGGGCACGTGGACGTACGAGCGCTAGAGGCGCGGGTTCTCGTACCAGCCCAGCGCGAGCTTTGGCGCCCGCAGGACGGACTACACGATCACCTGCGACTTCGCGTAGAATGGTCCGATGATCATCGAGCGCGCCAAACGGGACAACCCCGGGGTCACCAACCTGTCGTCGGGGACAGCGTGATCGTCACTCGCGCCAAGCGACCGAACACCGGGGTCACCCAGTTGATGTACGTGGGTGACGACGAGTGCCCCCCGGGATCTGCATGCCACTACGAGGAGTGGAAGCGCGAGTGGATCGTCGTGCTCGGGATTGTTGCGCTCTTCTGGGTTTCCAGACGAAAGTAGGGAGTGTTCGTCCGCATCTTCTGCACGCCCAGTGACTCCGACCTTGGACGCCTGACCTGGACGTTCATCGACATGGTGCAGTTGCACCACGACGTCTGCCTGGTGCCGCCACCAGGGCCGAATGCACACGTCAACCTGGAGAACCTCCCAGACACGTGGGAGCGGTTCCGACCACTGTTCGCGGCGCCGATCACTGGTGACTACGCGAACGTGGTCGCTAGCAACGACCCAGCGGAGTGGGAGCGGCTGTGGACGGCGAATGTGTCGAACCTCGTCCTGACGACCATCCCGCCGCCCGCGCGTCCGCACGCGATCTACGGCAAAGACAAGTTCTCTGCGGTCGTCCTCGGTGGCCCGCAGGGGGAGATCGATCCGATCCACCAGTGGATCACCGAGCGCCCGGGGCCGGTCGTCATCTCGCTGGAAGCCGAGTGGGATCCGTACGACCAAGACCTCATCGAACTTGCCCTGAAGGGTCACTATGCCACCGTGGCGCCCTGAACACCGCGAGAGACTTGCCACTGACAAGAAGGAGATGTGAATGTCCGACGACCTGGAAATCAAGCAGAACATGCTCGACCGCGTACTGGGCCAGAACAAGACCGTGATGGCGCAGGTCAACTTCAAGAGCGGCAACCGCGTCAACGGGATGCTCTCGAAGGTTTACGCCTCCGAGAACGCCACCACCCGCGACCACCTGCTCTGCGAGCCACTGTACGAGATTGTGCAAGCCGCGCAGACGCAGAACGAACGCGGGCAGGTCGTCGACGCCCTCGCCGTGCATACGTTCGACGCTCGGGATGTCGAGGCGGTCGTCGTCCTCAAGACCGTCGAGAAATCGACGCTGATCTCCTAACGCGGCTTGCAGTCGAGCGCAGCGCTCGCCAGCGTCGTTGCCGTTGATTCCAGCGCCTCGTACATCGCCTGGCGTTGCTCTGGTGAGCAGTAGGCCACCAGCGATGACTTGATGACGTAGGCGCGATCTTGGACGGCCAGTAGCAACTCGGCGAAGTGTTCGACTTCCTCTGCCGAGAATATCTCCTCGGTCACCGAGATGCGCGGCGTGTCCTGCCCTTGCAGGGCGTTGCGGTGTCGCACCAACTGCTTCGCGAATCGGAGCATCTCGCGCTCCTGGTGGCCAGCCAAATCGCGGAGAGCCCTCTCGTTGAGGAACAGAGCCTCCAAGTTACTCCACACGAAGACGTCCGGCTTCGGATCTTCGCCAGGGTTCGTCCGTGGATGGCTGCCGTACACCATCTTCAGGTACTCGCTGCGCCCGTGGCAGCGCAGCACAGCGCGTAACTGCCCTGGGGAGAGCTCGTGCCACACGACCTCGGCATCCTGGTAGCACTTGTCGCAGATTACCTTGATCATCGCTTGCATCCCTTTCCGGTCGCGCACCGGTAGTTCGTCATGTCGTAGTAGACCTGCGCGACGCAGTTGGCGGCGATGCGCTTGCGTTTGCAGCACCGACACCAGACCAGCGATCGCGGAGGGTACTTGAACGTACGCATCTTGCCGGCGAGCCAGAACCGCAGCTTGGTCGCCGGCTGATCACGAGCGGTGAAGATGTGCAGCGTCATGACGTCTTCGGCTCCTCGTCTCTAGCGTCATCGTCGTCGCTGTCGTCATCGTCGACTTCCTCGCCCTCGTCAGGGGCATCGCCCATGTCAACGTTCGCGTCGAGGAAGTCTTGGAGCGCGTCGAGCAGATCGGGCTCCAAGCTCGTGGCCAGTTCGTCGGTGTGACCGAGCCGATAGAGCGTGTAGGCGATCTCCTTGTTGCCGCCTGCCTCCTCGATCTCCTGCGCGTTATCGCGGAGCCACTTCGTCTTGAAGCCGTCGAGCTCAGCGGCCTTCATGGCTTCCTGCGCGGCTTGGTTCGCCACCGAGCGGACCTCCAAGCCCATGATCACCTTGTCGACCAGTTGCTCGAGGTCGATCGACGTCGGGATTTCTTCATCCCGGCGGCCAAGTAGATAGAAGTAGTAGTACACGGCGGGTGTGGTGTCGGGATCTGCCATCGGTCTTTCCGTTCTGCACAAACCCTCTTGCACTCGCGTTTGGCGTTGTGGCAGGGTGTGCACTACAATTTGTAAGGCAACATGGCTAAGCAACACAAGCCCCGTCACTACAAACCGGCCTCGAAGCGCAAGGGCAAACCGATCTCCTTCCGCTTGCTCCCCGAGGACCACGCGCTGCTCGTGCGAGCTGCGGTCAGCAAGGAAGAGACGCTGACCTCGTACGTCACCGCGGCGGCCATCAAGCAGGCCAAGAAAGATCTCGGCCAATGAAGATCCACCGTGCCTTCCTCATGAAGTGGTTCGCGATCGGTGCGTGGATCGGCCTCTTGATCAGCGCGTGCGACTCGAAGCCCAAGGATCACGTCTGCGTCTATCCGCTGCCGGATCCGGTCAAGGATGGTCAGTGCATCGGCGAGCAGTACGCGGGATCGACCCCGGTCATCCAGACCTGCGTCTACAAGGGCTTCGAGTGGCGGTGCGAGTGGAACTTCAGCGGCAACATGTACTTCTGCAAGCGCGGTGAGCGCATCCCGCCGTTCGCGGCCGAAAAGATGTACCCGTCGTCCAAGTAGACCGAAAGGAACCCTGGTTGTGCATGAAGTCGAACTCGTCCGATCCGTGATGACGCCCTCCGTGGTGGAGGATGTCTCCTACGCGCTCCAAGACGCGGGAATCCCGCTGGAGAACCAAGACAGCCGGTCGATGAAGCGGGTGTTCGAGCTCGTCGTCGCCGCCACGCTGCGTCAGTTGAAGATCGACGTCACCCCCGAGGGCGAGTTGTCGCACCTCGCGTGCGAGATTGTCGCCAACGGCGGCCCCTACCAGCGCGCGGACACGTGTGTGCACATTGCCAAGAAGGAGTGGGAGGACTACCTGGCGGGCGTGCGCACCCCGAAGGAAGCAGACGACACCGACGCCCGCGCGCTGGGACGCCGGGCCAGTGGCAAGGCGTCCGCCAAGGTCTCCAAGAAGGCAAGGACGAAGTGACCGACCGGGCGTCCACCACCTATCGTCAGGACCGCGTAGCGAGGCTTGTGGCTGCGCGGAGGTGCGTCCGGTGTCGTGCTGGTCTGCTGGACCACGAACGCTACCAGGCGTGCGGAGAGTGCCTGGAGAAACAGCGCAAGCGGAAGGGGACACGGAAGAACCTCCGCCGGGCAGCGGCCACCCAGAAGGCGAGGTACTGGAAGGACCCGGCCAAGTTCCGCGCGCGCAACAAAGCGACCAGGGAAGCCAAGAAGTTACGTGGCGAGTGCCGGGACTGCCCAGAGAAGTGCATGTCGAACAGCGACTTCTGCCGCAAGCATCGGGACGAGCGCGCCGCCCGGAAGCGTGATTACTACGCCCGGGTGCGCAAGGGCAAGGCTTCCAAGGAGTCACCGTGACGGTCCCAGTCCGGGCGACCGAAGCTGGGCCGTGGAGGTCGACCGTATGAGCGAGCACAAGGCCTTCCCACCGATCGAGGACGTGACGCTGTTCGATCAGAACCAGAGCGGACCGTTCATCGGCAATCTCCACGTGATCGCAGCGCTCGATCCATCGACGAACTACCCCAACACGCGCATCACGATCGCGATCCAGGTCGGCACCGCAAGCCTCGACGTTCGGCAGGCGCGCGCACTGCGCGACCAGCTCGACGCCGCGATCGCTGACGTCGTGACCGCATGCCCGGAGGTGGAGCATGGCTGACCTCACCAGACGAACAAACGCGAAACCGCGACAACTTCCCATCCTGTTCAGCGCGCCGATGGTTCGCGCGATCCTCGAAGGTCGCAAGAGCCAGACGCGACGCGTGGTCTCGCTGCGCGAGTTCCAGAAGTCGGAGACGCGAGGCTACGACTGGACGTTCCGACTACCGATCGGCGATTTAGATGCTGGACTCTTCATCGAGCGCCGAGGGAACCAGTGGTCCACGTGGACCATTGAGGAGTGACGCATGTACCTGGGACCTGAATTCTACGAAGGAGACGACGATATGGCACTGAACGACTTTTCCGAGAGCAAGGTGACGATCAAGAAGGACGAACTGCTGGTCGCGATCCGCAAGAACCGCGAGTCGCACGCCACCGCATACGCGGAGACCGTCGAGGGCTACCGCGAGACGGTGCTCAAGCGGCTCGAGGCTGCGACTGCGAGCGTGCGCAACGGTGGCCGGTTCGATCCGCACGAGTTCCTGAACCTCACCGTTCCGGTGAGCCACACCAAGGACTACGACCGCGTCATCAAGATGCTGGAGATGTCGACCGCCGGCGAGATCACCTGCACCGAGAAACAGTTCTCGCAGTACGTACTCGACGAGTGGTCGTGGCAGAACGAGTTTGCCACCAGCAACGCGCTCTACAACTCGAAGGTCAGGAACCGCTAGCCATGGGAGCGTCCAACGCGGAGCGCGCACGCCTGACCTTCATGGAGACGGGCTACCGGCGGGTCGTCAAGTTCGTCAAGCCCGACGCACCGGTCTGGTACTACCCGACCATCAACTCCGAGATCCGGCACGCGGCCATCGTCGACAGCGAGCCCACCGAGCTCGGCGTCGGGCAGTGGGTCGTGCGGCTCCGCGAGTTGGATGACGACTACGTTTCCAAGCACCCCGCCAAGCGCACGACGATCCCGGCGGCGGCGATCTGGTGCATCGAACCCAGGAGCGTGTGATGGACAAGCTCAACCCTGACGAAGCGAAGCTACACGAGCCGACGATCTACTCAATGTGGGTCGTGATCGCGACGTACTACGACAGCACGCGACTGCTATGCTATCGCGACTCGAAAGACGAAGCGGAGAACATCGCGGCGACGCTTCAAGCTGAGATCGAGCTGCTGACCAACGAGTGGTGCGACTGGATGGAGGCCAACCCGGAGCCGCATAGCTACCCTCTGCGACGAACCGACAACCCGACGTGGGTCGCATGGCGCGCAGCGGCGGATGCCGTGTTCTTGGAGCGCGTCCTGCGGCTGACCGACCCGGCGCTGCGACGCCGTTGGGAGCAGAGCGCCTCGCTCACCGACTGGCACTACGAAGCCGTCCGGGTCACCACCGCCATCAGCGAAGCGCCAGTCTGGTGATCCGCCGCGTCGTCATCGCCGGTTCGCGCACGGTCTCCCCGTCGGTCGAGGAGATCGACGATGCCATTGGCAAGTTGCCCCTGGACTTCGGTGGCACGCCGATCTACCTGCCGGGCGACTGGACGGAGGTGATCTGCGGATGCGCACCGGGCGGCGATCGTGCGGGGCAGCGCTGGGCCGAGGCCAAGCAGATCCCCGTTCACCACGAGCCGATCACCGAGGCGTTGGTGAAGCAGTACGGCAAGTGGCTCGCCCCGAAGATGCGCAACCGCCTGATGGCGGAACGTGGCGACGCTGCGATCGTGTTCTGGGATGGCACGTCGAGCGGATCGGCTGACATGGCGTGTCGGATGCTCGCGCGCGGCAAGGCCGTGGAAGTGATCCCGTGGAAGAAAGCGAAGGGAGTCAGGCGATGATCACCGTCATGCAAGAGATCACCGTCCAAACGCCGCTTGGTGAGCGACGGATCGAGGCGCACGTGCGTGGGTCATGGGCTGCGCACGAGTCCGTGTTCGACACGGTGAAGGTGATGCCGTGAGCGTGACGTTCGCACAGCTCGTCGGCATGCACGTCCTCGACGGTCGCGCCGAGTACGTGCTGCCCGCCGATCCGAACCGCTACCACAACGAGGACGGCTTTGCGATGGCGCTTCGACTCGACGGCGTCTGGTACCAGTTCGCCGAGGACCCGGATGACGGATATCGCAGCGGCCTGCGCGCGATCGAGATCGTCGAGCCGTCGGTGTTCCCGCCGGGCGCAGCAGTTGAATTCGCACCACGCACGGTGATGATTCACGAGCGAACCGACCTCGGCTGGAAGCGCGAGTCTAGCTGGGAGGAAGGTATCGAGATGCTCGTGGTGATCGACGAGCAGACTGGTAATGCGATTTGTGAGGTCGGCACTCGCAACACCGACGACTACTACCCGTACTTCGTCCACCGCTGGGATCCGGCGGGCTTCGCGTCGGAGTTCATGATTGGCGTGCAGGAGGCCGCCGCCGTCGACGCGGCACGAAAGGCGGGCACGTGAGCGACGACGCAGTTAAGCTGGCGCGCACCTTTGCCTTGCGTCGACACGGCCACTGCGGCATCGGATCGCAGGCCGCGTGCGTGTGCGAGACCTGCGACAAGGTGAAGGTCTCGAACGAGAACCATCACGACATCACCGACTACGAGAGTTGGTGAATCATGGAGCGTGATCCCGACGACGTCACCGTGTACGGCCCCGTTCAAAATGACAACCTGGAGTATCTGACAGAGGGCACGCACTGGGCGGGGTGCTTCCTTCGCATGCCCGGAATCCCTGTGACCTCGAACCCCAAAAAGGTGACGTGCGCATCGTGCAGAAGGGCGGTTCCCAGTGGCTGACGAGTACGTGATTAACGTTCGTGACTTCGCGTGGGAGCGACGTCCCGATGGCTTCGTATACGTCGGTCGACCGTCGAAGTGGGGGAACCCGTTCACGCACCACAGCGAGGCTCGAGCCACGCTCGCCACCCACTTTGTCGCGTCGCGCGCGGAGGCAATCGAGCGGTACGAGGAGTGGATCCGCAGCAAGCCGGAACTGCTCGCGTGCCTCGACGAGCTTCGCGGCAAGGTGCTCGGGTGCTACTGCGCCCCACTGCCATGCCACGCGGACGTGATCCTGAAGATCCTGCGAGAGACGGAGCCGCGCAATGGATGACCAAGTAGATCGCGAGTACGTCACACAAGCAGTGGCGGCGATGGCCGATCGGCTCAAGGAGATCGTCGGCCCGATGTGGTCCATGGACTACTGCGTCGAGGTGGCTATGCAACTCGTCAGGGCGATCCCGGATGTGAGGAGAGACGATGTCGGGTAACAACCTCGTCGGATCGATCGGGAAGATCACGTCCCACGGCACCGCAATCCTGCGCGGCCATATCCGCATGGCGACCCCGTGCGTCATCCCAGCGTACGAGCTCGGGGGCAGAGCGAACCCAGGATTCACTGTCGTCATCTCGATGCTCAACGACGCCGAACGCGCCTGCTGGTTCGGCGACGACCCGTACAACGGCGAGCCGGAGGTCGAAGGGCGAGTTCGTTCGTTCGACGTCCAGACGGATGCGTTCGGAAGCCGCATGTACGAACTGATCCTCGTTGAAAGGCCCCTGAAGTGACCGAGCGATTCGACCACTACGACGGCGCGACCCTCGCCGCTGCGATCCTCTGGCTGCACGAACGCGTGGAAAAGAAGGGTGCCGCGTGCCCTTGCTGCGAGCAGTTCACCAAGGTGTATCGACGGCCGCTGAACGCGTCGATGGCGTACGTCCTGGTGCTGATCTACCAGTGGCACCTTGGTCATGGTCAGGCCGGAGGGTGGCTGCACGTGCCGTCGCACATCACCGAGGTGGTGAGCTCGAACGCACGCCGCGCAGCTGCGGTCCGCGGCGACTGGGCGAAGCTTCGCTACTGGGGATTCATCGCAGAAGATCCCGATCGCGTCGGCAAGGGCTACTACCGGATCACCCTCAACGGGATCGCATGGGTGCTCGGCAAGTCGTCGGTGCCGGCGTACATCCACCTGTACAATGGCAACCCGGTCTCGCGGCCGGTGAAGAAGCTCGTCACGGTGCGTGACGTGATGGGGAAGCGGTTCTCGTACGACGAACTGATGGAGGCAACGACGCATGCTGCAACTGGTGCTTGATCTGATCGTGAACGTGGTCGTGTCGATGCTCGCCCGGCAACGCTGGCAACAGCCCGCGCAGGCCGCCGACGATCTCCGGTGGAACTGACGTGAACCACACGCGACAACAGCGATTGGCGGCTACGCGCGTATACGCAACGTGGGACTGGAACCGCTCCGACTACGACGTCACGTGGAGCGAGACACACAACTGCGCGGTGTTGATCCAGCGACGCGAGCATCGTGACGCCGCCATGCGTTCGCGTTCGGCCAAGCGGGCGGCCAAGCGGAAGGCGGGCACGTAAAGCGATGACCATCGTCCACCCGACCACGCTCAGCCTGCCGCACGCGCTCGACCGGTTCCTCGAACGCTGCTTGCCGATCATTCGCAACCGCGATCGCGACGCGTGCGAGCGGTGGCTCCGCACTTTGATGACGCGGATGGTCTACCGCGACGGGACGTGGGACAAGTCCGCGCTCGACGGCCTCGGCCAAGGGATCTTCGAGGTCGACATCAACGATGATGCCGGCGTGTTCGTCGTGGTCGGAACGGTCGACGGCGCCGGCATGCTACGAACCATCAACCGCTTGGAGGAATACTGATGCCAGAGGACAAGCCGATCACGCTCGCCGATCTCGTCGCGCTCGCCACCAACTACCACACCGCATGCGTGAAACTCGGCGACAACCACAGCGCGATGGCGAGGGTCGCCAAGGGCGTCGTCGACCTACTGGCGGAAGGTTCGCGCTGCGGTGCGATCGATCTGGAACTAAGCAACGAGGGCGTCGGCATCCCCGCCGAGTGGGCGACGTGGTACTCGCCCGACGAGGCTCGAGCGCTTGGACGGATGCTGTTCGTGGCGGCCGACGAAGCCGAGGCGATGACCCACAGCGAGACGTGCGATGGCTGAGGATCGCGACTACTTCTATCTGAGCGAGATGACGCACCGGTACGTGGTCGCCCACCACGTGGCCGAGAACCGATCGCGCGACCGATCGGAGCGTGCGTTCGATCCACGTGGCCCGTACGATCTCGTCGGCGGCGACGGTCCGCGGCTGAACCTGTACAAGACGCTGCGCGGTGCCCGCGGCATCGCGCGCTACGGATCGTGGGGCGAGCACAAGAACAACCCGCTCCAGTTGAGCCGGATCCTACTGCTCGAGCCGCACCGGCTGATCGAGGTCTTCGACGAGCAACTTCCCGGCAAGGTGGTCAACGACCTGTCGTGGGAGGAGTTCTGCGAGCGGCAGATCCAAGCGTGGGCAGCACAGGCCGCGCAGGAATCGAGGATGCCCAGTGGCAAGAAGCCCTGAAGAGATCCGCTACGCGTATCGGCTGCGTGCGACCCATCAAGCCTGGCTGATGGCCGGACAGGAGTTGTACGACATCCACGTTTGCTACATCGACGACGGGCAACTCACGTGGGCGTTTCGGCTACGCTCCCATCACCGGGTCGAAGCTCACCTCGAACGGAACCACGACCACGAGATGGCGCAGATCAGGAGGTTGATCGATGGCAAGAACACCTGAGGACGAGCGCTACATCGCGCGCACCGTCGCAAGGGCGCGGCGCCTGCTCCGTGATCAGCCCGACCTATTTCTCGCGATCGGCGAGCTACGTCCCGAGCCAGGACGGCGCCGCCACATCAAGGTGCTGGACCACTTCGAGTGGGTGCAGGTCGATGCTGAACGGTACATGGTGGAAGCCTTCGCGTATCGACGAGAACTGATCCACTGGGAGCGCAACCCGCTGACCGACGAAGATTTTGAGGCGCTGTTCGCATCGATCCGAGGCGACGTCCACAGGGGCGACGCCGATGCGTGACCCTCGAATCGAACGCGAGGTTCGCCGAGCTCGACGCACGATGCGGTTCTGCTTGGATGGCAGCCCCTACTGGGACGGCCACGACTGCCACACTGTGGCGGGTTGGCTGGGGCCGGCCAGCGTTCCATGGGAGACCAAGGGGCATCGGGATCTCGCGTCGCGCGCGGCGCGGAAGCGAAAACGGTGATGCGCAGCCGATCCCCAGTGCGTAAGTGCTTGACAATCACTGGATTGAATGGGTATTCAAGTACACTAATGCCATGGAATCGCGACTTTCTGCCTTGGAGTGGTTTCTGGGCGCGGTGATCGCGTCGGCCGCGCGCGCGGCAACCAAGCTGTTTCCGTACGCGATCCAGCGCATCAGCATGGACCTACTGGAGCAGCGGCTCCTTCGGGGGCCGATCCGGCTCTGCGTGCGGTGCGGTGACCCGTTCACCGGGGGACCGACAGCGCGTGATCACTGCGGCGTCGACGTCGAGATCAGGAAGTCCCTCGCCGAGAGCCAGTACGTGCGCTCGTGGATCATCGGCCCGCTCGAACGGCTGCTGAAGCACGCGGAGCGGAGGTAGCCATGCCGAAGGTCGTTAGCATCGTCGAGATCCGCTTCGTCGCGCCCGAGTACGCGATCCCGAACGGCTACCGGTACGGGGTCCCGCAGTTCAAGAACGCGAAGGGCCAGGAGTTGATGGTCGTCGGCGATCCGGACAGGATCCGCCACTACTCGAAGTACTTCGAGGACGCGCTGGTCCGTGCCCGCGATCAGGCGAAGCTCTGCGCCGAGCACGGCCACGAGCACGAGCTCGCCGGATGCCGGACCATGGTCACCTTCGACGGCGAGTCGCTGTGGTCATGCGAGTCGATGATCAAGCACCTCGAGAGCGATCGGCAGACTCCTGAGCGCACGCTGCTGGTCAAGGTGACGATCCCGGTATGAAGGTCGAGCTCGACGGCACCAAGGTCTTGTACATCGTGCTCACCAAGACGCGCGGCAAAGAGAGCGACCGCGGCGAGTGCGGAGGTTGCCAGTGAACAGATTCGCCCACCCGATGTTCGGCTCCACGCGTGTGGACGACGAGGTCTTGCTCGACTGGTACGAGGAGCGAGGGTGCCGTTTGAGGAAACTGCTCGTTCCGACCCTCCCCGCCGCCGCCGCCGCCGCCGACCCCGCCGACACCGCCTCCGACACCGCCGACGAC
>JACCDR011709550.1_pt1 | contig 11707 bp, 10 predicted proteins | sample 7446431 | NCBI WGS metagenome assembly JACCDR01 (sample SAMN15323443, study PRJNA562643) | freshwater metagenome | isolation source: river surface water | place: USA:Blue River Watershed | collected 2017-08-17
AGGCGACGTGCTGGCCATCTGGCCGCCCATCGCGGGCGGCTGATGCCTCCGCTGCGACCTTTCGAAGCCGCCTTCGAGCGGGAGCAAGGCTGCACCGAGGTCGAGTGGCACCGCTGGTTGCCCGGCGCCGTGCGCGATCACGCGCTCAGCCTGCCGGCGCCCGGGCAGGCGCACGTGGCCATCGGCAACGGCAGCCTGCATCTCGCCTGGCAGGTGCTGCCGCCCCGGCAGATCGCGCTGATCCGCATGCCGCGCATGGCCGTGAGCTTCCGCTTCGAAGGCGTGGACGCCGAGGCGCGCAGCCGCTTCATGCAGTACTTCGACCTGTACCTGCAACGCGGGGGCGGTTGAGCGCGGGCGCACGCGCCTCGCGGCAGCCGGGGGCGGCGGGAGCGCTGCGTTATGGTTGCGCCCTCACCTGCCGAACAACCCGACCCGATGAAGTCCCGCGGCATCCGCCTGCAGTACAGCTTCCAGCCCGAAGGGCAGCGCGGCGCCGAACTGCACAACGCGCTGTTCGAACTGCTGGCCGCCGTGCGCGAGCAGGGCTCGATCCAGCAGGCCGCGCGCGCCACCGGCTCGTCCTACCGCCACGTCTGGGGCGCGCTCAAGCAGTGGCAGGAGCAGCTCGGCCAGCCGCTGGTCAGCTGGGCGCAGGGCCAGCCGGCGCGACTCACGCCCTTTGCCGAACGCCTGCTGTGGGCCGAAGCGCGGGCCCGCGTCCGGCTGGCGCCGCACATCGAAGCGCTGCGCGCCGAGCTCGAACGCGTGCTGACCGACGCCTTCGACGGCACCCAGCAGGTGCTCGCCGTCTACGCCAGCCACGACACCGCGCTGCCGTTGCTGCGCGAGCGTGCCGCGGCCGACCACGGCCTGCACCTCGAGCTGAAGTTCGCCGGCAGCATGGACGCGCTGCGCGCGCTGGCCGAGGGCCGCTGCACGGTGGCCGGCTTCCACGTGCCGCCGCTGGGTGACAGCCGCAACGCCTTCGCCCGGGCGCTGAAGCCGCTGCTCAAGCCTGGCCGCCACAAGCTCATCGGCTGCAGCCGGCGCACCCAGGGCTTGATGGTCGCGGCGGGCAACCCGCTGGGGCTGCGCGGGCTGGCCGACCTCACCGCGGCCGGGCTGCGCTTTGTGCAGCGGCAAGACGGTTCCGGTACAAGGCTGCTGACCGAACACCTGCTGCAGGGCCTGGGCATCGAGGCGGCGAGGCTCGACGCGGCGACGGTCGGCATCGAAGACAGCCACGGCGCCGTGGCCGCGGTGGTGGCCAGCGGCCTGGCCGACGCCGGCATCGGCATCGCGGCAGCGGCCCAGGCCTTCGGCCTCGGCTTCGTGCCCTTGATCGAGGAAGACTACTTCCTGGTCTGCCTGTCCGACACGCTCGAACAACCGGCCGTGCAACGCCTGCGCGAGTTGCTGCAGGGCACGCCTTGGCGCGAGGCCGTCGCGGCGCTGCCGGGCTACGCGCCGTCGAGCAGCGGCGAGGTGCTGTCGCTGACCCGCGCCCTGCCGTGGTGGCACTTCAAGGCGCCCCGGCGCGGGGTGGCGGAGTCCGCCGTGCAGGCGCCCGGCGGCGAGGGCTCGGCCTGAGGCTCAGTTGGCGTAGATGTCGCCCCAGACCTTGTTGTACTTGCCGAACACGTCCTTCATCACGGTGCACAGCGGCCCCGCGCCCACCCACTGCTCCAGCGCGAAGTCGGGCCGCTCGCCGAGCGAGAAGTTGAATCGGCTGTAGCCCAGGTTCTGCAGGTAGGCGAGCAGGCGCTCGGAATTGCCGAAGAACTCGTCGGTGAATTCGAAGGAGATGATGCCGATGCGGCGCGTGAGCCCGCAGATCACTTCGTACTCGAAGCCTTCGACGTCGATCTTGGTGTAGCGCGGCACGCCGTGCTGGCGGATCAGGTCGTCCAGCGTGGTGATGGCGACGTCGATCTTCTGGTCCCAGGTCTCGTGGGCGAAGCGGCCGGTCATCCATTCGGGCGAGAAGGTCGACAGCACCGGCGCCCGGGTGTTGATGTGCATCTCCATGATGCCGGGCCGGCTGCCCAGCCCCTTGGGCACGATCGTCACGTCGGGGTGGCCCCGGAAGCGGCTGTTCAGCACCGCCACGCAAGCCGGCTGCGGCTCCACGCACAGCAGCTTCACGCCGCGCGTCAGCAGCGCGGCAGCCTTGTCACCGGTGTTGGCGCCGATGTCGAAGACCACGTCGCCCGGCAGCAGGCATTGCGCGACGTTGTGCAGCGGCGCGGTCACGTGCGCTGCTGCAGCGGGTGCGGCAGCCGGCGCGGCGGGCGCCACGGGAATGGGCTGGGCGGGGCTGGCGACGGCGGCAACTTGCATGGGAAAGCCCGAGAGGTTTGTACAGGCCCCGAGTGTGGCAAGCACCGCAGGCGGCGTGCGGCTGAACAGGCGCCGGAACGCCCGCCAGATCCGCGCGCCTGGCCGCGCCGCAGCCCCGTCACCAGACGCGAATGCGCCGTCCCGCAGGCTTGTGCATGCCGTCACCGCGCCGCGTGCCGAAGGCTTCGTGGAAGCCGTCGTGGTTGACGGCCGCGCCGTTGGCGCGGAACTCGGGCGGCGAGTGCGGGTCGACGGTGAGCAGTTCCAGCGCCCGCTCTTCGCGGGTCTTCGCGCGCCAGGCCTGGGCCCAGCCGATGAAGAAGCGCTGCTCGCCGCTGCGGCCGTCGATCACCGGCGCCGGCCGCCCGCCGAGCGACTGCTGCCAGGCCTTGTAGGCGATCTGCAGCCCGGACAGGTCGGCGATGTTCTCGCCGAGCGTCAGCCGGCCGTCGATGCGCTTGCCGGGCAGCGGCTCGTAGGCCGCGAACTGCTTGACGAGCCGCCCGCCGAGCGCGTCGAAAGCCCGGCGGTCCTCGGCCGTCCACCAGTCGCGCAGCACGCCCTCGCCATCGAAGCGGCTGCCCTGGTCGTCGAAGCCGTGGCTGATCTCGTGGCCGATGACGGCGCCGATCGCACCGAAGTTGAGGGCGTCGTCGGCCGCCATGTCGAAGAACGGCGCCTGCAGGATCGCCGCCGGGAACACGATCTCGTTGAGTGACGGGTCGTAGTAGGCGTTGACGGTCTGTGGCGTGAGCCCCCACTCGCCGCGGTCGACCGGCCGGCCCGCCTTGGCGGCGCGCCAGGCCCACTCGTGCAGGGCCAGCCGGTGCAGGTTGCCGAGGGCATCGCCCGCGCGCACGGCCAGTCCCGCGTGGCCACGCCACTGGTCGGGGTAGCCGATCTTCACGCCGATGCGCGAGAGCTTCTGCAGCGCCAGTTCGCGCGTGGCCGCGCCCATCCAGCGCTGCCCGGCCATCGACTCGCGGTACGCGGCCAGCAGCTGCTGCACCATGCCAAGCATGCGCTCCTTGTGCGCCGCCGGAAAGTGTTCGGCGACATACAGCTGGCCGATGGCCTCGCCGAGCGCGCCGCCCATCTCGCCGATCGCCGCCTGCCAGCGCGGCCGCTGCCGCGTCGCGCCGCCCAGCGCCCTGCCATGGAAGGCGAAGTGCGCCGCCCGCACCGCGCGCGGCAGCACCGGCGCGGCGGTGTCGAGGCAGCGCAGCTTGAAGTAGAGCTTCCAGTCGGCCAGCGGCAGCGCCGCGAACAGCGCGGCGATGGCCGTCACCGCGCTGGGCTGCGACAGCGACAGGCGGTCCTGCCCCGCCAGCCGCGCCGCCTGCAGGAAGGCCGCCCAGTCGAAGCCCGGCGCCAGCGTCGGCAGTTCGGCCGGGGTCACCGGGTTGTAGATCTTCAGCGGATCGCGGTTGTCCAGGGCCGGCCAGTGCGCCTGGGCGATGCGCTGCTCGATCGCCATCACGCGCCGTGCCGCATCGGCCGGCTTCGGCTCGCCGGCGTGGCGGGCCAGCACGCGCAGGTAGCGCAGGTACGCCGCGCGGGCACGGGCCATGCGCTCATCTCTGTCGTCGAGGTAGTAGTCGCGGTCGGGCAGGCCGAGGCCGCCCTGCCAGGTGACTGCGCGGTGGATGCCCGGCTGCTTGAAGTCCGGCATCACCCACAGCAGCACCGGCGTGTTCATCCAGCCCTGCTGCCGGCCCATCCACGCGGCCAGCGCCCGCCGCGTGGAGATCGCGTCGATCGCTGCCAGCAGCGGCGCAACGGGCGCCAGCCCGGCGCGGTCGATGGCGGCGGTGTCGACGTGGCTGGCGTAGAAGTCGCCGACCTTGCGCGCCGTGCTGCCGGGCCGCGCCGGCTGCACCGCCAGCCGCTCGACCAACGCGCGCACGCGCCGGTCCGACAGGTCGACAAGTTCGACGAAGCTGCCCCACGACGACTTGTCGGCCGGGATCTCGGTGGCCTGCAGCCACGCGCCGTTGACGGCGCGGAAGAGGTCGTCCTGCGGCCGCACGGCCGCATCGGCGCCGGACGCGGGCACGGCGCCCCCGAGGCCGCCGCGGAAGGTGCAGCCACAGCGCAGCAGCGCGGCCGGGCCGGCGGTTCTGGGAACGTGCTTCATGGTCGGCCTCGCTGGCGGGTGGAACGAGCAGAAATGGGATCGTCCCGCCGGGCGGGCCGCGGCGTCAAGCCGGCACGGGAAGGCCCAGGCGCAGCGAGCCCGATCGCGCCCACGCATCGACTTCCTGCCCAAGGAGGTAGACGGTGCGCGGGTGGATCTCGGCCCAGCGCGGGCTGAAGCCGAGCAGGCCTTCGCGGCCGCGCGCGCGCAGTTGCAGCGCCTGCGTGTCGACCTCGCCGCGCGCGTGGCACTTGATGATCGCCAGCCGCAGGCACATCACCTGCCACGCGAAGGTGTCGCTGACCAGCGCCGCCTCGACCTTGCGCAGCCCGCCGCGCTGGCCGAGCACCAGTTCGCCGATGCGCCGCTGCTGGCTCTGCGAAAAGCCCGGCGCGTCGACGTGCGCGAGCAGGTAGGCGCTGTGGCGGTGGTGGTCGTGGTGCGAGACCATCTGGCCGATCTCGTGCAGCGCGCAGGCCCAGCCGAGCTCGCGCCGGGTCTCGCTGTCGGCGCCGGGCTGCACGCTGTCGAACAGCGCCAGCGCCACCGAGGCGACCTTGCGCGCCTGCTCGATGTCGACCGCGAAGCGCGCCTGAAGCTCGGCCGCCGACAGGTCGCGGATGTCGCCCGGCCGGGTGCGGCGCAATGCCTCCAGGCGCTCGTGCAGGTCGATGATCACGCCCTGGCGCAGCGCGCCCTTGGCCGGGCGGATGACGTCGATGTCGAAGTTGGCGGCCAGCGTGTAGAGGATCGCCAGCCCGCCCGGCAGCACCGGGCGGCGCTCGGGCTTCAGGCCCGGCAGTTCCAGGCGGTCGATGTGGCCGGCGGCGATGCAGCGTTCGATGAACCAGCGCAGGCCGGCGGGCGTGATGCTGCCGTCGGTGATGCCGCTGGCCGACAGCGTCTGCGACACGGCACTGGCCGTGCCCGAGGAACCCAGCGCCTCGCGCCACCGGCTGCGCGCGAAAGGGCGCAGCGCTTCCTCGAACTCGGCGCCGGCCGCCACCTGTGCGGCGCGGAAGGCACTCTCGCTGAGCTTGCCGTCTGCAAAGAAGCGCATCGACAAGCCGACACAGCCGACACCGAAGGACTCGGCCACCGTCGGCAGCCGTCCACTGCCGAGGATCAGCTCGGTCGAGCGGCCGCCGATGTCGATGACCAGCCGCGGCAGGCTGCTCGGCTGCAGGTGGGCCACGCCGGCGTAGATCAGACGTGCCTCTTCGCGGCCGGAGATGACCTCGATCGGCACGCCCAGCGCGGCCTGCGCGCGCAGCAGGAAGGCGTCGCGGTTGCGGGCTTCGCGCAGGGTCTGGGTCGCGACGGCGCGGACCCGGCCGACCGGCAGGCCGGCAATGCGGCCGGCAAAGCGGCGCAGGCACGCGAGGCCGCGCTGCACGGCTTCCTCCGTCAGCAGGCCCTGCTCGTCGAGGCCGCCGCCGAGGCGGACCAGGTCCTTCAGATAGTCGATGCGGCGGTAGCGGCCGTGCTGCATCTGGCCGATCTCGAGGCGGAAGCTGTTCGAGCCCATGTCGACCGCTGCGAGCAGGCCGGATTGCAGGTTGGGGTCAGGCATGGGGAGATTCTGCCGGCTCCGGGCGGCGCTGCCGGGGCTGCGGCAGATTCGAGACAATCGCGCCCACCAGCTACACCGGAGGCCGCCGATGACGACTGCCGAGTTCAACAGCCTCGTGCCGACGCGCGACTTCAGCCGCCGCGACTTCGTCCGCACCTCGGTGGGCAGCGGCTTCGCTGCCGCCGTGCTGCCGGTGATGGCGCAGACCGAGATCAAGACCGACAGCGCCGGGCTGCTCGTCGGAGAGGTCACGATCCCCGTCGGCGACTTCAAGATGCCGGCCTACCGCGCCGCCCCCGCCGGGCGCAGCGGCGCGCCGGTGGTGCTGGTGGTCAGCGAGATCTTCGGCGTGCACGAGTACATCGCGGACGTCGCCCGGCGCTTCGCCAAGGCCGGCTACTTCGCCATCGCGCCCGAGTTGTTCGTGCGCCAGGGCGACGCGCAGTCCTACGGTGAAGTTTCCAAGCTGCTTGCCGAGGTGATCTCGAAGGTGCCCGACGCACAGGTCATGGGCGACCTCGACGCCAGCCTCGCCTGGGCCGCCACCCAGGGCGCGGACACCTCGCGCGTGGCCGTCACCGGCTTCTGCTGGGGCGGCCGCATCACCTGGCTGTATGCCGCGCACAACCCGAAGGTGAAGGCCGGCGTGGCCTGGTACGGCCGGCTCGTCGGCGACAAGACCGCGTTGCAGCCGAAGCACCCGGTCGACGTGGCGGGCTCGCTGGCGGGCCCGGTGCTGGGGCTGTACGGCGGCAAGGACGACGGCATCCCGCTCGACACCGTCGAACGCAAGAAGGCTGCGCTGGCCGCCGGCAGCCCGGCGGCGCGGCGCTCGGAGTTCATGATCTACCCCGAAGCGCCGCACGCCTTCCACGCCGACTACCGGGCCACCTACCGCAAGGAAGCGGCCGACGACGGCTGGAAGCGCGCGCTGGCCTGGTTCAAGGCCCACGGCGTCGGGCCGGGCTGAACGGCGCCGCTGCGCACCCCGGTCAGCCCGGGGCACCGCGCCCGGGCCCGGGCCCGCAGATCAGCGTACGACCAGCACCGGCAGCGTGCCGTGCGTCAGCACCTTCTGTGTCTCGCTGCCCAGCAGCAACGCACTGAAGCCGCGGCGGCCGTGCGATGCCATCACGATCAGGTCGCACTCCTGCGCCTTCGCGTGGTCGACGATCGCCTGCCACGGGTTCACCGCCTCGACGGTGTGGCCGTGCACGGTGACGGCGGCGGTCTTCGCGGCGTCGATGACGGCCTTGACGCGCTGACTCGCGATCTTCTCCTGCTCGTCGTAGAACTCCTGCGGCGGCGCGGGCTGCATCTCGGAAATGGTGCTGAACGGGAACGGCTCCTTCACCGCCACGGCATACAACTCGGCGCCGGTGAGGCGGGCCAGCGAGATGGCGGTGTCGATCGCCTTGGCGGTGATCTCGGAACCGTCGGTCGGGACAAGGATGCGCTTGTACATGGTGGTCTCCTGAGCAGGGTGCCGGCCGTTCGGACACGACGGGCGACTGCCCTGCGTGACACGGCCGCGTCTGGTTTCAGCCTGCCCGCGCAGCATGCCGCACGGGACGGGCGCGCCGGCTGACCGAGATCAACCGCGGGCGACGGGCCGCGAGGGGTCGGCGCACCACTCGCTCCAGGAGCCGGGGTACAGCGTCGTGGTGCCCAGGCCCGCGATCTCCATCGCCAGCAGGTTGTGGCAGGCGGTGACGCCCGAGCCGCACTGGTGGACCACCGCGCCGGCCGGCGCTGCGGCCGCTTCGAAGCCGGCGCGCAACTCGGCGGCGGGCTTGAAGCGGCCGTCCGGCCCGAGGTTGTCCTTGAAGAAGCGGTGCCGGGCGCCCGGGATGTGCCCGGCCACGGTGTCGAGCGGCTCGACCTCGCCGCGGAAACGCTCGCCGGCGCGCGCGTCCAGCAGCCAGATCCGCCCAAGGCCGGCGAGCAGTTCGTCGGCATCGATGGTCGGCATGCCTTGCGGCCCGGCCGGGTACGGCGGCCGCGGCGGCGGCGCGATGACATCCGTGACGAGCGTGCCGCCCGCGGCCACCCAGGCCGCGATGCCGCCGTCGAGCACGGACACGGTCGTGTGGCCGAGCCAGCGCAGCATCCACCAGGCCCGCGCGGCATAAGGCGAGCCCTGGCCGTCGAAGACGATCACCGGGACACCGGGCGCGATGCCCCAGCCCCCCGCGGTGGCGGCGAAGGCGCTGCGCTCGGGCAGCGGGTGGCGGCCGTTCGAGCCGTTCTTGGCACCGGACAGGTCGCGGTCGAGGTCGGCGTGCACCGAGCCCGGCAGGTGGCCGGCCGCCCAGCCGCGCCGGCCGGCTGACGGGTCGGCGAGGTCGAAGCTGCAGTCGAGCAGCACCAGCGATTCGCCTGCATCGATGCGCTGGCGCAGGGCGGGGGCGTCGATCAGCGGGGGGGTGGTGGGAAGGCTCATGCTCGGCTCCGGGTCAGGTGTCGGTCGGCCCGCTGCTGCGGGTGTCGGGGGGCACCAGCGGCGAATGGGTGCGCAGGAAGGTCGCCGCCAGGCCGGCGCCGATGATCAGGATCACGCCGACCACCGCCGGCAGCGTGACGGCCTCGTCGAAGAGCAGCACGCCGTAGATGAACGAATAGACGATGCCCATGTACTGCAGCCCGGCGTTGGACAGGGTGCGGCCGATCGCGTAGGCGCGCGTCATCATCATCTGCGCCGCGGTGGCCAGCAGGCCGACCGCCAGCAGCAAGGCCGCGCCCCGCCAGGTGTGCTGGCCGGTGCCGGTGAAGACCATCAGCAGCGCACCGGCGCCGATGCCGGCGATGGAAAAATAGAACACCGTGCGCGCTTCAGGCTCGCCGGCGCGGGCCAGTGCGCTCACCTGCAGGTAGGCCATGGCCGCGAGCACGCCAGAGAACAAGCCAGCCAGGCCGTGCCAGAGCTGATCCTGGTCGATGGTGGGCTGCAACACGAGCGCGACGCCGACGAAACCCACCAGCACCGCGGCGACCAGCCGGCCATCGACGCGCGAGGCGCCGAGCATCACCGCCCCGCCGATCAGGAACAGCGCCATCCACACCGAGGACATGTAGTTCAGCGTCATCGCCGTGGCCAGCGGCAGCCGGGCGAGCGCAACGAACCACAGGCACAAGGCGCTGACGCCGACGAGCCCGCGCCAGAAGTGCATGCCGGGCACGGCGGTGCGCAGCGTGCTGCCCTGCCAGTGCACCAGCGCGGCCATCGTCAACGCCCCGATCAGGCCACGGAAAAAAACGATCTCGCCGGTGCTGTACTGCACCGAGGCGAGCTTGACGCAGACCGCCATCGTCGCGAAGCCGAGCGACGCGCCGAGCATCAGCCACGGGGCGGCCCCATGCCCCTGGGACGGCGGCGCGCCGGGCTGCGACACCGCTCAGCGCGGCCGCATCGTGCGGCGGTACCACTCGTGGAAGTGCTGCATGCCGTCTTCCATCGGGCTCTGGTACGGGCCGACCTCGTCGTCGCCGCGTTCGTACAGCGCGCGCCGGCCGGCGTCCATGCGCAGCGCGATCTCGTCGTCCTCGACGCAGGTCTCCAGGTAGGCGGCCTGGTGTGCCTCGACGAACTCGCGCTCGAAGGCGGCAATCTCCTCGGGGTAGAAGAACTCCACCAGGTTCAGCGTCTTGCCGGGCCCCTGCGGATAGAGCGTCGAGACCACCAGCACGTGCGGGTACCACTCGACCATCACGGTGGGCAGCAGCGTCAGCCAGATCGCGCCGAACGGCGGCGTGCGGCCGTCGAGGTAGCCGAGCAGCGCGTCATGCCAGCGCCGGTAGACCGGCGAGCCGGGCCGCGTCAGCGCGTTGCGCACGCCCACCGTCTGCACCGAGTGGCGGGCGCCGAACTCCCAGCGCAGGTCGTCGCAGGCGACGAAGGAGCCCAGCCCGGGGTGGAACGGGCCGACGTGGTAATCCTCGAGATAGACCTCGATGAAGGTCTTCCAGTTGTAGTTGCACTCGTGCACGTGCACGCGGTCGAGCACGTGGCCCTTGAAGTCGAGCAGTGCGCGCGGGCCGAGCGTGCCGAGTTCGCCGGCGACGTCGGGGCCGTTGCGCTCGAACAACAGGCCGTTCCAGTTCTGCAGCGGGTAGTTGCGCAGGTTCAGGCACGGATCGTGGCTGAAGTGCGGCGCGCCGATGAGTTCGCCGTGCAGGTCGTAGGTCCAGCGGTGCAGCGGGCAGACGACCTGCGAGCGCGTGTTACCGCGGCCACGCAGCATCAGCGCCTGACGGTGCCGGCAGACGTTGGAGATCAGCTCGACCCCCGAGGGCGTGCGCACGAGCGCGCGGCCTTCGCCTTCCTGCAGCAGGGTGTGGAAGTCGCCGACCTCGGGCACGGACAGCTCGTGGCCGACGTAGCGCGGCGAATGCTGGAAGATGAGTTCGCGCTCGCTGCGGAACAACGCCTCATCGAAGTAGCTAGAAACCGAGAGTTGGGAGCTGCTTCGCTCCAGAGCTTCGAGACTGATGCTCAGGTCAGACATGATCCGGGGGGATCCTCCACGCTGGGGACGTCGAACCCCCACCCGGTGGCCCTGCGGGTGGGTTTGGCCGCCCGCGTCTCCAGGGTCCATGACCAGGGGGGTGCGCGAGCGAGGGCGGGATTCTACCCACCCCCCAGGGCGCAGCCGGCGGGCTGCGGCAGGGGCGCTCCATCCCCCTGCGCGATGAGGTTCCGGCCCCCGAGAACCCCTATGCGCCCGACTAGAATGTCATGCTTATTTCACGCCACGAAATGGTCCGCAGTTCATCATCGGCGCCGAAAGAACCTGCCAGCTACGAGCAAGCGCTTGTCGAGCTCGACCGGCTGGTGCAGCAAATGGAAAGCGGCCAGCTGCCGCTGGACCAGTTGCTCGACGGCTACCGCCGCGGTGCCGAGTTGCTGAACTTCTGTCGCACGCGGCTCCAGGCCGTCGAGGAGCAGGTCAAGCTGCTCGACGATGGACAGCTCAAGGCCTGGGCCGGCTGATGCGCCGCGCCCTTCTTGAAGCGGCCTGCGCCGCCGCCCGCCGCCCGAAAGGCACCCGATGAGCGCAGCAGCTTTCGACGCCTGGATGCAGCACGAGTTGGTTGCGGTCGAGGACGCCCTCGGCGCCTGGGTGCCCGCTGGCGCGCCGGCGGGCCTTGGCGAGGCGATGCGCTACGGCGTTCTCGACGGCGGCAAGCGACTGCGCCCGCTGCTCGTGCTGGCCGCCTGCGCGGCCGTCGGCGGGCAGCGCGAGGTGGCGCTGCGCGCGGCGGTGGCGGTCGAGCTGATCCATGCCTATTCGCTGATCCACGACGACATGCCCTGCATGGACAACGACGTGCTGCGCCGGGGCAAGCCCACGGTGCACGTGAAGTTCGGCGAGGCGCAGGCGATGCTGGCCGGCGACGCGATGCAGGCCCTCGCGTTTGAGGTGCTGACGCCGCTGCCGGAAGAACTCGGCTCCGCCGATGCCGGCATCGAACCGGCGCTGCAGGCCCGGCTGTGCGGCTTGCTGGCGCGCGCCGCCGGCCACGCCGGCATGGCGGGCGGCCAGGCCATCGACCTCGCCAGCACCGGCCAGCCACTCGGCGAAGCCACGCTGCGCGACATGCACCGCCGCAAGACCGGTGCGCTGCTGCAGGCCAGCGTGATGATGGGCGCCGCC
>JACCDR011790512.1_pt1 | contig 11707 bp, 19 predicted proteins | sample 7446431 | NCBI WGS metagenome assembly JACCDR01 (sample SAMN15323443, study PRJNA562643) | freshwater metagenome | isolation source: river surface water | place: USA:Blue River Watershed | collected 2017-08-17
GCGGGCCTTCTCAAGCCGCTTGCGGTGCGGGGGGCAGATGCGAACGTCGTTGTACTCGGCCTTTTTCTCAACGCAGCACGTCTGGCAGCGGTTGAACCAGTTGGAGGCGAGGACGTTGAACAGGGAGTAGGCGGTGAGCTTAGCCATGCTTCCACCCCTCCCGCTCAGCCTTGGCGATGGCGGCGAGAGCTATAGAGCGGACATCTCGCGCATATGGGAAATCGCCCTCACGTGCTGCGATATCTTTCAGCGCCGATAGCAAGTCATCTTGAGTGGTGGTGGAGCCGCCGGCGCCGGCAATAGCCTTCTCTACCGACTCTAACCACACGTCAAAAGTTGTACATACGTGCGCGGCTCGCAGGCTTCGGATGTTGCCGGCCGTGATCTCGGCCACCTCAAGAAGTTGGTCACGGTCCCGTTTCCATTTGCGCGCGACTTCGTCAGGATAACTGTTTTGCTCCGGCCCCGGCGTGTGCTCCGGTTTGCTCACGCAGCCTCCGCTTCCATCGCCGCAAGCGCAGCCTCAGCCTCGTCAATCGGCATGCAGTGCGTGGATCCGCACCGGCAGTCGTAATAGAGCCCGTCACAGGGCGCGTAGAAGCTCCACTTGCCCCCGGGGATCTCGGTCATCACGTGGCCGCAGCCGCACGTCCGAGGGGGGACGGTGATCGGGGTCTTCTCGATCGGGAACTCGGCGAGGATGAGGATCATGGGGCCTCCTATTCTTTATTCAGAAATCTCTAATCAGAACAAAACTTCGGACTGCGAACGTACGAATCCATTCCCGTCGTTGACGGGTCGTTGCGCCGTGCATTAACAAGCAACCGTATTTAGCCGACCGCCGCCTTGGGCTTGAATCCAGCCTGATCGTATTCAGAGACGAACCTAATCAAGATGTCCTTCGTCGTGCGGCGCGTGGGCTCTTCCCTGCGAAAGGCATAAACCGTGTTGGGGTCCAGACCCGTGGCCGAAGCAATCTCCGAAACCCTGAGTCGTCGTGCCTTCATCCATTTTTCGAACTGTCGGCCCGTCATACCTATGACACTACTGAATTTAGTATGAGTAAGCAAGATAAAACTACTAAATTTAGTAGTCCACCTAAAGCCGCGGAATTACTTGTAGATAAAGCACTTTCTGAGATCCGACTGGGTCACATCACCAAGGCCGAAATTCTTAGACATACTAAATTTAGCCCATCTCAGCTGGATGCCTATTTAAGTGGCGACTCTATACCCGGCATGAACGCTGCCGAGCGACTGGCGGCAGCAATGGGTCGTGGACTCGCGGAACTGATTGTGGAGCACAAGCAGGTGCTTGGCCTATCTAATCCCGGCAGCCCCGAGGGGCTTCGGCAGGCGGTCCGAGAAGAAATGGCGTCTGTTTTTGAGGAGCGGGAGAAAGAGGCGGCCGCTGCAAGGTCGTTTCTAGACGATGCCCTACGTGGAATTATTGGAAAAGCCCTTCAGCTGCACTCAGATGGAAACCCAGAAATTTACAAGATTGTCGTCACCGCCTTGAATGAGGCCATTACGCAGGCCCAGCGCATGCAGCCCCAGGCCGGGGCCCAGGATCGATCTACTCCCCTGCCCGACCAGAACTTCGCTGAATCGGGCGGGGAGTTCCAAGACATTCTCGAAAAGATCTCCAAGGACCCTAACGAAGCTCGGCGCGTGCGACTGCTGCTCGGCCTCTCAGAGCGACCGAAGGAGTTCTCAAAGGTCAAAAAGGATCCGCTCAAGAAGGGCTCGAACACGGAAAAACCGTGAGTCCGGACCTCGCCTCTCCTCCCCGCCCCATCCCCGGCGCTCAAACGCCCGGCGGTCTACTCCATTCCAGATGTCCCTGTAATACGCCATACATCACTTACGTACTGCTTTCTGCCGAGTTGTGCGCCTGTGGTAATATTATTCGACGACTATTTATTAATGGTTAGGGAACTATTGAAATCAGCTGCTCCATGAAATCTTGGCAGTCCCTTACCCTCCTCAGACTTGAGGAGCTATCGGGATCTGAGGATGTCCTCGATCCTGAGGGGGCGTGGCACGGCTGACACTCCAGAAGGCACTCAACAAGAAGAAACTCTCCAAGTACCGCTTCGCCAAGCTCATGGGAATCGACTACAAAAACACGCCCAGGATGTTCAAGCCGACGTACGACCCGCACTTCTCCCAACTCTCTAGGATCGCCAAGGCCATCGGCTGCCGCGTGCGGGACCTGTTCGAGGAATAAATGAGGGTCCTCAGCCCCGAGGACATGTGTCAAAGATGACGCATTCCGAATCCATGCCGATCGGGATATTATTTCTACATGGACACGAAGAAGTACATTGTTGGCGGGTTCATGATCCTGGCTCTCGGCGGATGCACCGCTGAGGAGTTGGCTGCGCTACAGGCTGGTCCCAACACCGGAGACCAGCTTTCGCCAGATCCGACCCCCTCCCCTTCGGCGAGCACTACGCCCTGCTGGTATGACGATATCGCCGTCAACGGTGCCGAGAACCTCGCTTATCCTGGTCCGAGTCAGGCAGCTGGAAATACTTTTTATGCCTGCACAGGTACGACGGACCTGGGCCACTACTCCGGCGTCTGGATCGCCTTCTATTCGAACGGAACAAGCTATATCGGCCTGGACGGCGGCATCACCATGACCGGAACCACAGACAGTTCCTGCGGCTTTCACTGGGGGTCCGATGGGCTCGCGCTCGGCGGGACGGTGAACTCTGTCGGAGAACTCACTACGGTCGACATTCAGATCAACCGCCCGGGGCTCTATGCGGTCGAGACCTACCACATGACTTGCCACGCGGAGAATTAAGGTAACTCATAAATATTCCGATTAGATCATCATGAAAAAAACGCTCATGGTGATCCTAGGGCTAGCACTATCTGGCTGCGCAACAACAGGGGTATTCACAACCACTGGCTTCGGCCTGGTTACCTCGTTCACTGAGCCGGTAACCGTAACTGAGATGACCGACTTGTCGAAAGAAGGCCGTTCCTGCTCCAGGAACTGGTTTGCCATCGCCTCCTTCGGGGACGGTTCCATCTTGGCCGCGAAGCGAGACGGGGGAATAACCAAGGTCGGAACGGTCGACAGGGAAGTCGTCAACATCCTCGGAATCTACGGCCACGCCTGCACGATCGTCCGCGGAAACTAGCGCTTCTCCGCCTGCTCCTGCTTCCATGCGTCGAGGTCGTCTCTGACCTTGGGCTTACGTTTTCCAGCCCGTGCCACTCCGCCACGCACCCGTGCGGGTAAGGTCAACGCAGGATCCTGGGATGGTAATTCCGGATCCCGGCGGAACGACCCACGTACCCCCATCTGATAGCTGACGATCCCAATCACCACGCAGAATGCTGTATAGATGAGCGTCCAGATATTTCCCATCTCGGTAATAGAACGCGCGACGCGTCCCCTCCTTGGTCATGCCGATCTTTTCGAACATCTTGGCCGCGGGGTTGCCGTCGAACGTCTCACCCCAGACGCAGTTGAGATTCAGTGTCATGAAGGCGTGGTGAAAGAGCGTGCTGAGGGCCGATCGTCCGAGTCCGCTTTTCTGGTATTCTGGCCCAATGTAGAGCGAGAACTCGGCCCTGCGATTCTCCCGGTCCAGTGACGTTAACCCGCAAACGCCAGCCAAGATCCGCCCTTCTTTGACCTTGGGGTCGTACTGGATGGCGTACATCCGCACGTCCTGGCGCTTTGGCAGGCTTTCGAACCAGGCCTCATGCTGAGACTCCATGAGCTCATCATTTTGCCGCGTCCAGCTCCGAATCAATGGGTCGTTCCGCCAGCGCCTCAGGGTCGGGACATCCCTCCGCTCCAAGGCTCGGAGCTCAACGCCGTACCCGTAATCAATCACGCCCGGCGAGCCTCAGGACCATGGAGACCGTATCGAGCACGTCAATGCGCTCGCCCTCGGTGATCCCGAACGCCTGCTTGCACTCGGCCTTGTATTCTTCAGCCTTCTTGACGAGCGGCGCCTGCATCTCCTGAAGCCGAGAGTTGAACTCCTCCTGGAGGGCCCTTTCCTTGGCCTCGAACTCGGATTTCAGGTCCAGGCGCTTAGGGGCTAGGGCCTTATCCAGTGCCTCGATCTCCGCTTTCCTTGCTCTCAACTCGATCAGCTTATTCAACATGCTCATGCTCTCATCCTTTGCGCGAAGGGAGTCTTCGGTAACTCCCCTTGAAGGGTCACGGAGCCGGTCTGGATCCTTGTCAGGATGTCCCGACAGGAGTTTAAGACCGAGTCCGTGAGTGGGGTGTGGGGGAACGTGAAAAAGAAGCTCGGGCCAAAGAGAAGCCCCGCCCGGCAGGCCTCCTGCCAGAAAAGGACCTTCGTCATCTCATCGCCTGAGAACCGGCCCCGAGTCGGGTAGCCTTCGATCCAGATCTTGCCTGGGGCGAGGCCATTAAAGGCCGCCTTGAAGAGCTCGCCGCGCTCCCAAAGGTCGGGCAGGCTGTATTTCGTCTGGATAAGGCTCATGGTCTTCAGCGCCGCTGCGAGCGAGAGTGTCTCGCCGGCAAAGGTCGACGAGATGAAATACTCGCCGCATTCCATGATCTCTTTTTTCCCACCGACGACCGAAAGGGGCATTCCACTGGCTATCGCCTTCCCCAGGCAGATCAGGTCCGGCTGAATGCCGAAGGCCTGCGAGAAGGTGGGCTTGGGCATCCGAAAGCCGGTGATCACCTCGTCAAAGATGAGGATGGCGCCTGTCTCAGTGCAGCGCTGCCGGAGATCCCGGAGCCAGGCGATCCGCTCGGGCGTCAGTTGGGTCATGACCGGCTCGAGGATGACGGCCGCTGTCTCGTGGTCAACGTCGGACAGGTTTTCTAGCTTCTCGATCGGGTAGGCCCCGTAAACGCCAAGTGCTGGAGGGGTGATGCTCACAAACTCGTCGTGCCATCCGTGGTACCCCTCGGTAAGCACTTTGGAGCGCCCTGTGGCCGCCCTGGCGATCCGCAGGGCCGCGGTGCAGGCGTCGGACCCGGTCTTGAGAAACCGGAGACGGTCGATAAAGGGGATGACCTCTTTGACCTTCTCGGCGACCTCGACTTCGAGCGTGGTACCGAGCGGCAGCGACGCCCCAGCATAGGCTCGATTCGTGATCGCGGCAGCGACCTCCGGGTGTCCGTGCCCAAGCATCGTTGAGCCCAGTCCGCAGATGAAATCGATATAGGACTTCCCGTCGGTATCCCTGACGGTCGCCCCGGCCCCTGAGACCAAGTGCGTGGGATAGACGCCTTTGACGAGGCATTCTGGCCGCTTGGAGTTTGTCAGCGCTCCGTGGGCAATCGATAGTTCGGCTCGATTCTGCCAAGTGGTGTTCGGTTGAACTGGCATCGTTACACCCGGTGAACCCGGCCAACGCCCATGGCTTGAGTCGCCCGCTCCCGAAGCGTTTGGATGCGGTCATACTCCGCTCGAACGCGCTCAAGGTCCTCCGGGGTATCGACCGACAGCTTGAGGCGTGAAAGGTCGAGGTAGCCCACCACGTGCCCGCGCATGGCCCAGTCCGGCGGGTTTTTCCTCGCCGCCAGGGTCACGTGCTCTCGTTCGGCCGGGTCCTTGGCGTTCTCGTCCAGGTGCTTAAGCAGCTTCTCGGAGATGACCTCACAGTCATGGCCGTCGACCGCCGTCCGGTCATCCCCGACGTTGCTCACGTAGTCATATCCGTTTACGAGGGCGACCTTGACCATACTGGTAATCAGGAAGCTCGGGCTCAGCGGGCAGTCCCCCGTGAGCCTTACCACGTAGTCAGCCGACGCCCGATCCGCGGCAATCGCGTAACGCCTTAAGACGTCCTGCTCAGGGCCCTCGATCACGCGGAGCCTGCGTCGATAGGCCGAAACGAGCGGATCCCCCTGGGGGACGACCAAAGCGACCGAGGTCAGGCGCTTGGTCTTGTCGGTGTACCGATTCATGTAGGTTGAGGCCTCAAATGCGGCGTCAATCACGTGCTCGATCATCGTTTTTCCGCCGATGTGCTCGAACACCTTTCGCGGAAACCGCTCGCTGGTCGAGCGCGCCTGAATCCCAATCAGTACCTTAGTGACTTGCACGGTGATTCTCCTGCGCCTGATGGACGCGCTCATGGATCGAATAGATTTCGCCCAGGTCCTGGGAGGGCTCTCGGAACCACTTCTGGATGTAGGCGATGTAGGCCGCGTCCATATGGGCGATGTCGAGCTTCTGGCCGTTGATCACGCAGCTCCAGACCGGGCTATCCTCCTTCAGGACGAGCGGCCCGCGAGCGAGCGCGATGATCTGCAGGCAGTCCCAGATCAGCCCATCGTTGCCGTGCTTGAAGTAGTTATAGAGCGAACGCCCGATCCGGTTCGGGCTCACGAGCATGGAGTACTGAAACATCATCCGAAGCGGGGTGCCTGCGTCCCGGCAGAGCGTGATTAGACGCCTCAGATCGAGCAGGTCTTGGGTGACGGGCTTCTCGCAAAGAATGGGCTTTTTCAGCGGCACCAGGGCTTCGATAAGCTGGGCGTGGGTCGCGGTCGGGGTCGCGAGCACCACGCCCTTAGATCCCTCGACCGCCTTGATCACGTCCTGGGGGGAGTGAAGCTGGTCCAGGGCCTGAAAAGGGATGTTCAGGTATCGGAAAATGGCCTTGTAACGGGAACCCATCGAGCCCTCGGATCCGACGATCGCGATGCTCATGCCGAAACCTCCAGCGCGTGCTTCACCATGGCGTCGATCTCGCTGGGGGTCATCTGCGGGGCCGAGTCCGAGTGCAGAATGTCTGAAATGGACTCGTGGACCTTCTCACCGGGCCGAATGCCCGATAGGTGAATGTCCCCGACGACCCCAAGGGCCCTGGCGACACTGCTGATCACGTGAGAGATCTTGGTCGCCTTCATCGGCGGGATCATCACGCCTTCGGCGACGCGGTACTTGTCGATCATGAAGGTCGCCGCCTCGTCGATCCGGATGAAAAACCGGGTCATGTCCGGATGGGTCAGGTAGGCCTTTTTCTCGGTTTTCAGCGTTCTGGCAAAGATCGGGATCACCGACCCGCGGCTGGCGATGATGTTCCCCCAGCGGAACACCGAAAACAGCGTCCGCGTCTGCGTGCGGTTCCGGTTTAGGAAGATCTTCTCCGAGAGCGCCTTACTCATGCCGTAGGCGTTGATCGGGGAGACCGCCTTATCGGTCGAGCTCAAGACGACGTATCGGACGCCCTGCTCTACGGCCGCATCAGCGACGTTCATCGAGCCCAGGACGTTCGTCTTGACGGCCTCCTCGGGGTTGAACTCCAGGGAGTCCACGTGCTTCAGAGCGGCAGCGTGGAAGACGACGTAAACGTCCCGCATAGCGGCGCGGAGAGCGCCTAAGTCCCTAACGTCGCCCAGGAGGAAGGAGATCGCAGCGCCCTTGAACTTCTCGGCCATCTGCTTTTGCTTGAGTTCGCACCGAGAAAAGATCGCAACCGTGTAGCCCCGCTCGAGGAGCTGCCGGGTGAGTTCCTGACCCAGGGGGCCTGTCCCGCCAACGATGAGTGCCTTGGTCATCCGCGCCCCTTCGGGGAGCTCAAAAAGAAATCCTCCGTGTTCAAGACCGTGATCCGAAGCACAGCCTCGCCGCGCGTCAATTCGTGAAGCACCTGCTGGGCTTCCACCGTGTATTCGGGCTTCTTTTGTCTGGATTTCCGCCACTGGTAGGCGTTTGCGGCGAGAGAGGCAAGGAGGGGTACTGCCAAAATGAGGGCGAGTTCCATGCGGTAAGTCCCTGGGGATTTAAGTTCTAGGTCTCGTGTGTAATGAAACGCGACACCGCTGCATAAAGCAACAGTTTTTCTAATGACCTTGTGACGCTGGTCATTAGTTTGGCTACTGACGACTCGCCCAGACCATGGGGTAGCGCGGCCGGATCACGGCCACGAGATCGGCTCGGCGGTTCACGGGGCGGACTCGGATGTAGGCGTTTTGAGCACTAGCCGCCGCCTCGGAGGTCGTCGCACTTCCCCCTCCGCCGGCCTCGATCACCCGGTGCTGATCAAGGAGCATCGCCACGTGCGTGATTTTGGCTACCGACTCTCCGTAAAAAGCGAGCGCGCCGGCAAGGTAGGCGTTCCGCTCGCCGCGGGTCTCGAAATGGTTGTAGAGCGCCTGGGCGGTCTGATCCCCGGGCGGATCCATCCCGACCGATGCCAGAAGCTCCTGAACGAAGCCCGAGCAGTCAAAGCCCGTCATCGGATCATCCCCGCCCCAGCGGTAGGGGCGCCCAACGAACGTCAGTGCGTACTCGACAAGAAGCTTCATCACCGCGGCCCGAAACAGTTCCGGGAGACCCACTCCTGATGAGCGTCATAGTCCACCGGGTTCGTTGCCACGTAGTTCCGGCACTGTTCATACGGAAGAATATACGTCTGCCGATCCGCAGGCAGGCGCGGGTCAAAACACACGCATCCGGAGTCTCCGAGGATGCAGAGCTCGCGCGGGGGCTGCTTGGGTCTCGCCGGCCTGCCAAAACCGTGAGCGCAGCTAGAGACGGCGCTCAAGATCAGACAGGCGCTTAGCATAAACAGCGCGCTCCTGATCGTTAACCAGCCGAAGAATCTCCCGTTCCAGGTTTCTTTGCTCATTTCGAATCTCCTGAAGCTTCGCGTTCCGAGACGCCTCAACCAATTGGTCCAGACGGCCAGTGACATCCCGGAACGCGTCGATCAGCTTCGGAATCGCGATGATTGCGGCCTTGAGGGCCTCAAGCCAACCCACTTACTCGGTCTTCTTTTCCTGAACAGGCGACCGGCCCACGAGCGCGGCGATGATGCCGCCCACGAGAGGAATCCCCTTGATCGCTTCAAGCGCCTGGTCGTCGGCCTTGGACGGGGTGAGCTTGATCACGACAGCGACCAGGACGACAATGGCGCCCAGAACCTGAAACACGACCCCCAGGATCGGGAGCGCCTGAACAGCGAGGGACAGAAGTGCGTCTTCCATGATTTCTCCTTCAGGGCTCCTAGCCCTTGGTTACAAAAAGCGTGAGAGCAGTCGAGACAACGCTAGACACGAATCCCACCACAACGTGACCCAGCTTGACGGCAGTTTTGACCTGAGTCTGGAAAACCAGAATTTGGTCGACCTTTGTTTGGATGGACGCAAGCTCATGAAGCGTCGCCCTCTTGAACTCCTTGAACTCCCCTATTATACGCTGAGTGTCGTTCATGGACTTGGCCCGAAGATTGACCATCCCACGACCGGGAATGAGGCTAGGACCGAGTAAGCCGTACTACTGAAGAAACGCGTGCCTGTGGCAGTGTTTAGGCCCCCGTCCCCGGAACTCTGCGTGGAAAGATTCATCACCGTCGCCGACGCCTGAATCAGGACATAGGAGTTCTGGGTGTTTGCCGCGGCATGGACCATGGTGCCGGCGAGCATAATGCTTGGGATCAGGGACGAGCCTGCGCTCGTAACCCCAGACGGATTGCTTATGGTCGCCGTAGAGCCAGAGATTTTTCCTGCCGTGAAGTTCCCGCGGATCTCGACGTTCGGACCCTTCTTGCGCCACTGGAAGGCAACGTTCGTGGCGGTTCCCATGCCAACAATGGTCGGCGTGTAAGACGCCCACTCCGTGTCTGTCGGTACGGGCCGCGGGTCCAGGGTGATCTCGCTTATCGCGGTAGCCCAGGTGCCGGCGGCGGCCTGATTCGACTTCATTCGGCCAATTAGGCGGATCGCCACGTTAGACCGCGTGGTGGTCGAGTACAGCGTGGCTCCATCGTCGGAGCCAGTTCCAACGCCCGAGGTGCTGGCGATCGAACCGTCGTCAAAGGGCTTCACCCCGGAGACAGCCAACTCCACCGTGCCGGCGTTATCGATCGCGTAGACCCAGACGTACTGGTCTCTCCCAGAAGCATGACCAATTTCGGCCCCAGCCGTCACCGTCATTGAGACGGCTGCCGTCACTGTCCGAGTGACCGGCGTGCCTGTCGCGGCGGTCGCATTTCGAAACGTGATGTAAACCGGGTTGGTCGACGATGGGTCGTTGCCGTCTGAGCCCTTGAGCGAGATCGTGAGTGCGTTCGTGCCAACGCTTGCGGCTAATCCGATATTCTCAATCGCGGTCGGTCCCGGGTTGGCCCAGCTTGTGGCTCCCGAACCTGCGTTTTTCATGTTCAACCCTGCGCTGCCGGCGGTAGCCGGAAAGCTTAGGGTCCAGCTGGCTGTCGCAGCCGACTTCAGGCGCGTCGTGAAGCCGCCAGATGCGCCCAGATAGACGCCGGCGAGACCAAGAGTGGCGGAGCCGATGTCAAAAGAGTTGTTGGTCTTAATCGGGACCGATGTCGCAAGCGACCCCAAAAACGAGATGTCGTCTGGGGTGCCGTTACCCAGGGTGACGTTACCCTCGAAAGAAACGCTTCCCGTCGCCGTGATCGCGTCGACCGTGAGGGATTTCGTGCCATCGGTGAGTCCGTTGATCAGGTCTGTGAAGTTCTGATTGACCTGAGTCGCGTCGGCCGTGGTGCCGTTCGAAAACGTGTAGGTGACCGATGGATTCGCCACGCAAGCCCCCGGCGCGAGCCTTGGGGTTTGTCGGTAATTTCAACTGGCGGGATGTAAATCCTGGAGGGGTGTAAGTTATTGACCGAGCCTGCGTTCAGCCGGGGAGCGCCCCTTCTGAATTTTAGCACGGATCTGCTCTTTCAGTTTAGAGTTGGTCACGTTGTCGATCAACCTGGGATTCTGCTCAAACAGGAGCATGAGATCAGGGTTATCCAGAACTGGATCACTCCCCTTCTCAACCTTGGCCGTCACCCCGAACATGCGCTGCATGGCCGCTTGGAACGGGAGCGGATTGGCGCGCGCGTATGCGGCAAGAGGCATAGACTTCTCGAGAAGCTTCGCAGCGGCGTCCTGGGACCTAGCCGCAAGGGAAGCCCCAAAGGTTCTCCGGCCTTTATTGAACGCGGTGCCGAGAGCGCTATAGACGGCCTTCTCGGTCGGGGTATCGCCAACCGCAAGCCCTCCTGCTCCCGCAATGACGTCCGTTAGGCTGATCTTGGAATTAGCCTGCGCCCGGCCCGCCTCGCGCTCGCCGATATCCGACGCCTTCTCCAGCACCCCCTGCTTCTTTAGCGCCCCACGGAGCTCATCCGGGACACCCCGGACTCGGCCTACAGCGTCATTCATCTCGTTTCGGAGGGCCGTGCGCCCCTCGAAAAGCGCCTCTTGCTTGCCCTGAAGATCCGGGATGGCCTTGCCGTAGTTGATCTGCTTATCGATGGCCTTTTTGAGCGTCTGCGCCTCTTGAAGCGTCATCTTGCCGTTGTTGGCGAACGTCTCGGCAGCCTGTTCGATCGCCTTCACGGTCCCCTCGGCTCCGGGCGTCTTTTTGAGAAGCTGAAACGCGGGGTCGTCTAGAAGCCTCAATCCGACAGCGGCGCCGTCCACCACGGCGTCATCGCCCGCGCTTGCCAGGAGCTTTTCAACCCCTTGCCAGTTTTTCTCCCTGAGCGCCTCGACCCGATTCGCAATCCGACCCGAGGTCCCCAGGACCGGAATCGCCCCCTCGTCGAGAAGCGTCCGGCCCAGTTCCACATCGGCACCGGATTTCGCCATCTGTGCAGCCTGATTGGGCGTCGGCCTCCCGATGGCCCTCGCAGCGCTCTTGGCGGCGCGCTCACGGAGGATTCTAGACACGGTGGACCCGATCGCCGAGGCGGCCTCGACGGCGCCAGCGGTAGCAGCC
>JACCDR011977815.1_pt1 | contig 11707 bp, 12 predicted proteins | sample 7446431 | NCBI WGS metagenome assembly JACCDR01 (sample SAMN15323443, study PRJNA562643) | freshwater metagenome | isolation source: river surface water | place: USA:Blue River Watershed | collected 2017-08-17
ATATTCTTGGGATAATGCGTCTTGCATGTAAATACAGTCTCATTTGTATCGTTGGTGTATTTATACTTGGCTTGTTTGCCGCACTCTTTATTTTGCTTGGTTTGAGACTTGCAGATATGAGATTCTGTTTCTAGTGTATCATAGCATTCCCATAAGTGAATTTGAGGACCTTTGCTTAGTACGCACAATGCAAGGTTTCTCAACCCGATATCAATGGTTAAAATCATAATTATTGTTAATTAATACAATTAATTTAATTAACAACATCAAACTTACACTACCAAGGAACAACACGACTTTGAGGCGAAAGAGATTTTACCATTAATTCTAGACCACTTTCACATGCAAGAAAATCGTCACTGATTGACGTATCCCAGGTAGATTTACCCACGTATCCTCTTTTCTGGTACATGAGTACCAATTCTTTTGCGCATGTCAATCGCGCTTCTGTAAATGAATTCTCAATCAAATAACTTTCAGCAACATCCAATAAAAGTGATGCATATCCTCTTTTTCTCATCCAAGGTACAACGTACAAGTGAGTTATTGCTTGTCTATGCACACCTATACAGCCTACAAAGTTGTGCTTGTCGTGTGCAACAAACAATATATCAAATCCTTGCCAATTGTCGTGTATGAACCGTGCTTGTTCTGAAACATCTAATACATTGTTTATTTCGTGCCACTCGTTGAATACATGCTCGCAACATTCCAATTGAATTTTGCCTGGAGTATTATCAAAACTATCAACTATAATGTTAGTATCATGATAAGTAACCATTTTCGTAAGACCCATGTCAGCTGTCAAACAATTTGATTCAAATACTTGGAAACACTCTTTTTTTGCAAAATACTTTGCCTTACGCAGAAAATAAAGCTTTTTATACAATTGAAACCCTGTAGCAAGCCATACCATAAGCAAAACAATGCTTAATACAAGAAACATGTCGAACAATCTTTTATAGCTTTATTGTTGTGTCTTTAAATTAACCAAAACAATTGCGTATGAGACTTGTTTATTTTCTATTGAATAAAGTCAGAATGTCTAACAAGGAAGTTCAAAAACTTAGCCTCAAAAAATTCAAAATAAAAAGCATATTGCCCGATTCAACAATTTTGTGCTTAGGACGACGCCGTTGTTTCAAGTACGGTACAAAAGTCTTAATGTACGATGGTTCAATCAAGGAAATTCAAGATATCAATCCTGGTGATTACGTAATGGGTGACAAATCAGAGCCGCGTTTAGTGCAGTGCTGCCACCAAGGCCGTGAGAAATTGTACATGGTGTCAGACGCGTTTGGTGGAACATATACCGTAAATGGTGCTCACATTTTGTCATTGTATTACACAGGCATGCCTAAATACATGCAAATACTGAACACAAAGTTCAAAGTGTGGTGGTTCGATACATCGTGCTTACAAATGTGTTTCAAGTACTTCAATTATAATCAAAACAAAGATGCTCTGGCCTTTATCAAGTCTTTAAGTATCAATAGATTCATTGACATTCCCGTTGAAAAATACGTTCAGTTACCATTAACATTACAACATCAATTACACGGATACAAAACATCTGTAAATTTCCAAGAAAAAAAGGTGGATGTTCTTCCATACATTTTTGGCTACAAATTGTCATTTGACGATAATAATACATATAATTACAAATTGTACACAATGAACTCTACAAGAAAACGTATTGAATTTGCTTTAGGATTCTTGTATGGGACAATGAACAATGAATTCTTGAATGATAAATATGTTGTCCCTATTATTTCCGTACTAAATTCTGTGGGCATTTGGGATACACATGCTTTGACACAAGAACCATGTAAAACAGATATACAACAATTGATAACTAAACTTTCAAAAATTAAATTGTATTTTCTAAAAAATGAAAACACACGAATAATCACTACGACACCTATCCAAATATTGCCATCAGAAGAAGACAACTTTTGGGGTATCGAAATTGATGGAAATCACCGTTTTGTGTTGTCAGACTACACTGTCGTACATAATTCTGGCAAAAGTTGGTTGGTAAGAGACATCTTCTATCATCACAAACACATACCAACAGGAGTGGTTTTTTCAAGCACAGAAGAAGCATCACCATTTTATTCTGATTTTATACCTGATTGCTTTATACACTCTGAATATGAACCTAACCTTATTGAAAAAATTATGACAAATCAACGAAAAAAAATAAGAAAAGCAAAGGAGAAGAAATTGTCAGAAACAGGTAAGACACCAGGTAACAACGTGTTTGTAGTTTTAGATGACATGTTGCACGATGCACAAAACTGGAAAAAAGATACAACGATAAAAAATATTTTCTTCAACGGACGACACTACAATCTGTTTTTCATATTAACGATGCAATATCCTCAAGGAATTCCTCCTGAATTGCGAAGTAATATTGATTATGTTTTTATATTCAACGAACCTTCTGTACAAAATCGTAAAAAGATTTATGAAGCATATGCTGGTATGATTCCTACTCAAGACTACTTTAATAATATTCTTGACGCTTGTACTCAAAACCACGAGTGTCTTGTAATCAAAACATCAGGAAATAGTACTGATTTACGTGACCAAGTGTTTTGGTACAAGGCAGAGTATCACAATGACTTTCGCGTAGGACATCCTATGTTGTGGAAGTTTCATCGAGATAATTTCAATGACAAATACGTAAATGATGCAGAAGTTGTACAAGAAGAGCTTGACAAACTTCAAAGTAAATTTGCCAAGACCAAAAAGCTAAAAGTAATTGTTTCGAGACAAGGAAACTTGCTTGGAGTGAATCCTGAATAATAATTTTTCAGACATAATCCTGACTACTGTATTACTCCTTGTTCAACCAGCAGTTTGTATGTTTTGCCCCCAACTTTAATGCGTCGTTTTGTCAAAGGATTTGTTGTCCATGTTGACCATGTCAATTCAGTTGGTTTCCATTGAATTTGTTTGACAATTGATTTCGAAATTTCGAACCTACACATTGGACACAATGATTGATTACATTCAAGATGGTCTTGTAAGCAACATTGGTGAAAAGTGTGTTTACAAGCCAACTCAAAATTGGTTACATTGTCTTTTGTGTCAAAACAAATATTACAAGTGTATCCATTGTCAAGAAATTGTTGAAAAGTAATTGGTTGGACTTTTTCATTCCCGAAAATTGATTCATTAATTGTTTCATTGTATTCTATGAAACTACAATAGTATGCCATGACATCAATGATTTTATCGTAATTTATTACGTAATGGTCGATTTCAAAACAATTACTGAAATACGTACCATATGGATAATTCAATTTCAATTCATGAAGTTGGTCAAAGATTTCTTCCATATGTGTCAAGACGTAATTTTGCATGTACGTCTTAAACTCTGGAATGGTTTCATAATTGAGATATCGTATCAAGCATGTCATCCACGATTGATACTGCACATACACTGTATAACTCGGGTCATCTCTACCACCTGGTTCAAATGTGTATGGATTATTGTCGAGAAATGAATGAAATGTAAGAAGAACCGTCTCAATACCCATGCTTGGAGACCATCGCTCTTTTTCACTTGGCCATGTATTGAGTATTGTGGAACAACATTTACCATCTTCGTACATATTTGGATGAATTCTTACACCATCAAAGTTGACAAATTTCACTACCGGAGGACTAAATGGATAGTTATCAGGAATTTCAAATGTCATTTTGATAAACTTGTGTCTGTACACCGAGTCAAACGGTGCTTTGATAATAGCATCAATACGATTTACGTTATTTTCGTTTATATGAATGAGATAGTCATTGTCAAGTAAGTCTTCTTTACTATTTTGCTGAATCATCAGCCGTTTTACTTCTTGTGACAAGCGTTTGTTCATTAAAAACTTATTAATGACCAATAATTTTAAATTACTTCCTAAGTACCAACTCACCTTTTGTATACAACTCATACAATTTTTCTTTTATTGCAATTTCTTTCTTTCTCTGTTCTTCGCGTGCCAATGTGATTTTTGGGTCTCTTACAAAAATGTAATTGTCTTTTAATTGCACTGACCAATTAAACTTTTTTTCTGGTAATGAAAGAACTATATATGTTGGATATTCAACTTTCATCAGCAAAGCCCCATGATGGTATTGCATAGTTTCTTTGGTAATGTATCGTACCCATGTTTTGAATATAGGTAAGCGTTCTAATACTTTTAACTCGTCGCCTTGCAAAAGAACGAAACCTTGTAATCTTGATTTAATTTCTTCAATCGACAATTGTTTTTTCCTTGTGACAACGTATCTTTCAGAATCTTCATGAGAAGCTGTTGTTGAAAATAGTTCGTCAACAGCAGTGTCTGTGTCATCATAGTACTCCGTTGTTGTAGCTGTATCTTGTTTTTCTACAATAAATTTCTTATTCATTACTTACTACATAACTACTAAAATAATGTCAATAAATTAACTCGTAGATATTTTTTTCAGGAACAATAGTATGCAATTGTTCAAATTATTGTTTTCAAAATCAAATCACGTAGATGAAATTATTCCAGGAGTATGGATGGGAGACCATACACTTTGTTGTAATACATCATTTATTAGACAAAAATCTATTGATATCCTTGTTAATTGCACTCCTAACCTTCTAATGTGCACTGGGTGTGACCTAGAGCGCATACGAATTCCTGTATATGATTCTCTTAAAAACAAAGACATTACGCTCATGGAGCATTACCTTGCTATCGTTGTCCCATACCTGGCTTCTAATTATCGTTTAGGCAAAAGAATATTAATTCATTGTCATGGTGGAAAACAAAGAAGTGGGATAGTTGTTGCAGCACTGTTGTTTACACTGTTGTGTAGTGGAGACATTTTTATTCCAAATGCACAAAACTCATCCAAAAAAGATATGTCTTGTCATGTCTTTAGCTACATTCTACAACGTCGATATCAAGCATTTACATATGGATTCCGAATAAACTTTTTGCCATCGTTTAATAATTATTTTAATATAAAATAAAAATTTGTATGTGTAATTGTAATAGAGATGTCATTTGATACAAAAGAGAGAAAACAAGATTACCTAAGATTCATGTCATATTTGAATAAAAAATGGACTTCTACAGACAAAAGCAAAAGGTATCAATACAAGCACTTTATAGACATGTTTGACACAAAGTACATATCGAAAGGTATTGAAGGGTCTGTGTATAAATCACAATTCAAAGGTGACACAATGCAATTTGTGATTAAACAATTAATGCTCAAGAAGATTGAATGGCAAAAGCAGATATCAAAAGTCGTCTTGAACGCAACGCAAAGCCAGTTGTACAAACTATTTTTGACAAAAAGGGCATTCAACAAGCCGAGTATGACAGAATTGATTGCACAAACTTTAACAAACCAATTGGTATTTCAAAAGATTTGTCCTCATTTTGTATTAAATTACTATTGGGATTTTGAAAAACAAACCTTGTATAGCGTAAATGAGTTTATAAACCACACTACTTACTACGATTGGTTGAAACTCGTTAAGGCAAATGAAAACCTTGTAATCAACAGTTTTTTTCAAATAATGTGCGGGATACTTGCTATCCAAAGATACTATGGAATGTTGCATACTGACCTTCATGCAAGCAATATATTAGTCCATAAAGTGAAACCTGGTGGATATTGGTCGTACGTTATTGATGACAAACGTTATTACCTTCCAAATTTGGGATACATTATTCTTATCAATGATTTTGGCTTTGGATATATTCCTAACAAGCTGAAACCAGCTCCTTATCATTACAAGTCAAAACTTCAGTACATCACGTCCTCAGGACAAAAATGGTATGATTTGCAAAAGCTGATATGTGAGCTTTTTGAAGACTTTGAATTTCCGGAAAAAGTTAAACATGTTCTTGACAAGGCAGTTATTGCTGAGCCTATTGTTACACCGTCTTTTCATAAAGTTAACAAGGATTCATGTCCTTATCAAATGACGTCCGGGACACACCACGACAAGGACATTCCAGCCTTGATGCAAAAGTTGTTTTATAACATGTACAAGAGCAAGAAACACATCAAAGGCAACCGAATTGAATCGTATCTATTGGATAAACAATTTGTTACAGAAAAGTTGCCAAGGGAGTATAGAACATTTATTAATAAAAAGTACAGAGCTCCTAGTTTGCGTTAAATTTCCATTCTGCACAATCTAAACAATTACTTTGATACTGACAAGCAGGTAATGTATTATTCCATTTTGTTATGACCTGATTTATAACAAATTGTAAGGTATGTGTCATTATTGACTCTTTAATTCCTAATTTTTCAACAACATTGTACATGCACACTTTCCCAACATGGCACTTGGTTTTCATAATGTATCCACCCCAATAACACCAGCTTGTCCAGCCATTGCATTTGCCGGTAAAAATGACATCCGCATCGTGTCCAAAATGGTACACGTTAGGGTAATCTGTACGATACACATTCTTTGCGAGTTGGAGGTAGTGTAATTCACCAGGCGCTTGAAACGTGATTACTTGTTTGGAATACTCGATGCCCATAAACGTTGCTAATGCACCGCCTAATGAGTGACCAGTGAATGCAACCAAGGAATTTGAAAAGTCAATAACTTTGTGTAATTGCTCAATTATACCAATCGTTTTAGAAATGTAATTATCAGGAAAGTTGAGAGACTCTTTATAACACTTTGAGCTACAAATGTTTGCCAAAAGAGGATTGTCCTCCACATCACATCCAATAGTTGTCTCTTTGTGAAAACAACAAGAAAAATACAAATTATCATTAAATTTATCTTGTCGCGTGCTAGGTTGGAAGAATGCACTTGTACCTTTGATTGCTACAACATTGACTTGCTTGGATACGTCAGAAAATAAAAAGGCATGTACTTGTTGCTGTTGGTTTGTCAAATCAATTGTTTGATTTAATTCTACATCATACCAATATCCATCCGAATACGTGTTATATGACATCATGGCCATTTGTAGGACAGTATTGTAATTAATGTCAAAAAGTAATTCTCTGGAATTTGCTGTTATTTCATAAGTAGACTGGATTTTTGTTAGAGGTGTAAGAATTTGTTTTTCCAATACAAGAGCGTTGAGTATCAATGAAATTTTCATAAGATATTCATTGAAACTAAATCACGTGTTTATACGCGAAAAGTTATCGTGTTTCTTCAAAACGCAATAACCTGGCAATGTCTCCGTACTTGTTTACAAAACTGAACAAAGATGTCATGCGCAAGTCTATATCTTTTTTGTTCATGTAAAATTCAAATGTGTTTTTGCTTGTATGTTTTACTCTCCAGCCATCAGCTACTGCTTTTAGTATGAAAAAGTATTTTAATAAAAACGAAACAATGCGTTTATCCATATGATTCTTCAAGATAAATTGTAAGAATTATAAACGTGATTTAAAAATAAAATTATTGTTTTTTGTTATTCAAATAATCTTGTTTTGTGCATGACTAGGAGGAAAAAGGAAAAGCACCAGGAGCCAGTGTATTCAAAGAAGGCAAAGGATTCTTTGAATAAAAAAGGAAAAAGCCAGGGTCATAATAGTATTTTACGTAAGCACGATTCACGAATATCAGAGTTTGCCAATAGAACGCAAAAAATACAAACTATACAAGAACGTATTCAAGGTTGTGAGGAAGAAATTGACAAATTAAATAATGAACCAAAGGAGAGACTCGATAATGAGCGCATAGATATGTTGCATAGAGAAATTGTTGATTTAGAACGTCAATGTTCGGAATTAAGATGCAATAAAGATGAAATAGACTATCTATTGGAATCATCTTCTATTATAATGGCTTACTCGGAATTAGAGAGACAAGAACAAGCATTACTGAGTACTTCAAAAGAACAAGAAGAAGACAAGTTGAATAACATTCTCCGACAAAAACGCGAGTTGGAAGATGACTATCTCTCAAAATTTGAAGAAAATTACATTTCAACCCGGAATACATACGATAATAGCATAACGACTTGTCAAAACTGTAACGTTTTATATGAAGTTATGTCAGGATATGCTGTTTGTCCTATGTGTGGGCACTGTGTTCATACAATTGAAACTAACAAAGAATTGTCATACAAAGAATTGCAAGACTATGACTTCAGGCCACAATTCACATATAAAAAAGATTCGCATTTAGATGATTGGCTACGCCGGTTCCAGGCAAAAGAAAACAGGGAAATACCACAGCAAGTACTGGACAAGGTGATTCTTGAAGCCAAAAAGGAGCGCATAACAGATTTATCAACATTAACCGAACCGCAAGTAAAGAAGTACTTAAAGAAGCTCGAGTTGAATTTGTATTACGACAATGTTATAGGCATCATTAGTCGAATCAATGGAAGAGCACGATTTACATTGACTCCTGAAATAGAAGACAAAATAAAACTCATGTTTTCACAAATTCAAGAGCCATTTGAACGATACAAGCCCAAGAACAGACAAAACTTTTTGTCGTATAGTTATACTCTCAACAAATTTTTCAAAATTCTTGGCTTACATGAATTTGCAAATTATTTCCCACTCTTGAAAAGTGCTGATAAATTACGTCAACAAGACGAAATTTTTCAAAAAATTGTTGCTGAAATGGCACAAAAAGACAATACAGTCAATTGGGTTTTTTACCCATCAATTTAGAGAAAATGAGAATGGTGACAACTAAATTAATATAACACAAATCCAAGTAATAACAAGAAATTAAGTACATTGATAGTTATTTACAAATATTTACAAATTCTTATAAAATTGGCATACTAGGTGTTCGACAAAATACACATTTGTTTGAGTACGATTTAGTAAAGTATGCTTTCCAACACAATGTATGAACAGAGTTTCCACATCCTGACATACAACAAAGGTGTCTTTCACTTGAGTAATGTATTGTTTCCAAGCATATTGGACACGTGTCATTTCTACCTTGCGTAATTGTTGTCAAAGGAACACGTTGAAAATATTCCAACAAACGTTGAATGTCTTGTGGTCTAACATTTTGTATATCTGGCACACCCAGGACCCTAAAACAAAACCAATAAATGTGTTTGCAAAACACTTGTCGGTGTATGTAATCAGGACAACTACACTCAAAGGATGTCAAATTAGATACATGAAACACCGCAATTCTAAGCGTGTAAAACTGTTGATTAGCACCAATTATATTACATTTGACACTACAATTTGAATCAAAAGTGTGTTCTTGTACATCAACATCTAGTAACATGAAGAACTGCATTAAGCTTTTGTATTTCCTCATATACGCTTTGTAATTTTCAATGTCCATTACTTATTACTTATTATGTAGTTCCAATTAATAATAGAATTAATTTTTTTTCGTTCAAGAAACCGTAAAAAAATAATGACATTACGTAAAATGAAAGAAGTTAGTTTTTTGTTTGAAGACCCAACTATACCTGGTCAAAAGTATGCGCTGATTAGCATTGTCGGCCCTCATATGCCTCAAAAGTGTGATGTTTGGGGTCTTAAAATACGTGGTGTTGCTGATACTATTGACCAAGCAAAAGCGCTTTGCAAAAAGTTGATGAGAGTAGACAACAACTATGACATTTACACTGTAGAGGTAGGAAAGTTTTTCCCTTTACATGTGGAACCACAACAAGTCGGGGACATTGAATATGAAAACGAACAGTTGAATCAACTTGTTAAAAGTTATTTAGAAAACAGAGAAGCTGCTAATGAAGAATGGTTAGCACGAAAGAATAAGATGGTGCAAGAAGCAATTAGAGAAGGAAAATCACAAGAAGAACTTGCTAATAAGCCAGAACATCCGGTTGCTGTTTTACAACGTATAAAAGATTATCAAATGAAATTGAAAGAGCTTGAAGAAAACATGTTAAATATTAAGGCAGACTTGGACTCTGCCAATAACAAGTTTTCAGGATACTCACAAGAAGAACGCGAGCAAGCCAATCAAGAATTGAAGAGTGCAGTTGACTCTATTGTGGCGTCTCCTGACAATAACTTTAGTATTGAAGAAATTAGAGAACAATTAATGAATGAATTGAGTGTCGAAGAGCTTGAACCTTCACATACATCTAGCGCCAGTGTTGTTCAAGATACTTTGGACAAAATCAAGCAATTAGATAGTCAATTAGAAGAACTCGAAGCTATCCCAATCACCAATTCTTCATTAAAAGAACACATTAACAAAATTAAAAAAGACATTTTGGAGGAAAAAGAAAAATTGACTGACTCTCAGAAAATCAATCAGTTTATCAATTCTCAATACGGTGAATCACAGTATTCTGATACATTTGCTTAATTCACAATTAATTTAATCGCAAATTACTTGTGCTTCTTTTATGTACCAACATTTCAACTAACTTGTATTTATTTAATTCTGATATAATTTCGCACCATTCTGATGGTGAAATCATATTATAACATTTTTGATACAAGACAGAATCAATTTGGTGTCTATCGTATTCATGGCTTGAGTAAGTTTCGTGCACAGTATTTTTGGATGAATCAAATTGGACTCTCTTCTTATCAGACATTACTTTTTTATTTAATTAATTAAATTTATTTTCAATTTTGCGTAATGAATAAGGGTTTTGGTTGTGTTGAGCAATGACTAGATCTGGTTCCAATCGATTGTTTTCAACAGTAGATTCTGGGTCATCATCAAGTCTGTACTTTGTTACTTTGCCCAAGGTATTCATTACTTGTGGCAGTGTTTGGTACATTGTAGGTCTATCGTCAAACTGTTCTTTCAACAACATATTATTTGTAAGTTGTTGTTCGCCAACTACGTTTTTTCCGGCTGCTATTTGGAATGATTGTGGGCCACTTGGTCTAGAGTTTGATACAAGTATTTCTTGAGTGTCTCTAAATTCTGCATTGTTGTATTGTGTCCTCGAACTACTCTCGCTATTGAAACCAGCATTTCCACTATAAGCGCTATTACTGCTGACAATTTCTTTACCAGTTGTCTTTGCAGAGTACTTGTTAACAACGTACCCCATACCTTCATCACGTTTAACAGCCCCCTGATAATTGTTGAGAAGCGTTGTCTCTTTGTGAGTTGTTTTTACGTTGTAATCAGTCATACCGGATTCAAGTGTGGCCATTCGTCCTTCATTGAATGCACTACTTGCATTAATATACCCGGAATTGTCGTTAAATAGTGTGGTTTCCTTTGTTGTTGTTTTTGGATTGTCAAATGGCACAGTTTTTATTCCAGCTTCTAGTCTAGTTGCATTTAACAAGTGACTGTCAAGGCCGGATGTAGCACGTTCTGTTTCGTGTATAGTAATAGAGTCCATGCCGTAATCGTTAACAGCGGGATTTCCAGTTATATTTCTGGAAGAATCATTGTAAAAATTTTGTCTTTTAGGAACTTGAACAATTGCATCGGATGTGTCATTTGCTTGGTTGATTAATGTTGTACGTTGCTTTGTGCTTTGTTTGTCAGCTACAGCACTTGAATTGCCATAGTATTCCATATTGTACATTGTACGAGAAGTGTCTTTGAAATTTGTTGAATAATTTTCTGATAATTTTTGAGCTGTGAACTGACCTGTTGTTGTAAAAAGGTGATCTTGTGTCTTTTCATAGTATGTGTCTGGGGACTTTTTAATTACATTTGGTTCAATACTTCTCGCTGTGAATACACCTTTACCAGGCAAAAATACACCTTCATAAGTTTCTTTTGGTTTATTGGCTACACGTA
>JACCDR011020368.1_pt1 | contig 11706 bp, 10 predicted proteins | sample 7446431 | NCBI WGS metagenome assembly JACCDR01 (sample SAMN15323443, study PRJNA562643) | freshwater metagenome | isolation source: river surface water | place: USA:Blue River Watershed | collected 2017-08-17
TCGGGCTTGCTGGCGTCGGCGGCGATCCAGCGCGCGTCGATGCCCTTGGCCGCCAGGTCGGCCGCAGCCACTTCCAGATCGGCAGCCTTGCGGCTGGTCAGCATCACCTGGGCGCCGGCCTCGCCCAGCGCTTCGGCCATCTGCAGGCCCAGGCCGCGCGAGCCGCCGGTGACCAGGGCCACCTGGCCTTTCAGGTCAAACAGTTGTTGGATGGGGGTGCCCATGGGGTGTCTCCGGTTTGCTTTTTGGTGGGGTTTGGAATCGGGGTGTGCAGGCGTTAATGCAACTCCAGCAGCACCACACGGTTTTCGGTGGCAGGCCAGTTTTGGCCCACCAGGGCCTGGCCGTTGAACAAGGCCGGCACCGGGCGCAGCGGGCCGGCGGGCAGCTTGATCTTCGACACCGACAGCCCGGCCACGCCACGCGGCAGGCCGGGTGCGGGGTCGCGCCCGTCCAACACCACCTGGTCACGCGGCAGGCCGAAATAGCCGCGCGGGCGGGTGAAGGTCAGCACCGAACCGGCGTTGGCATCGGCCGGCAGCAGCCGGTCGGCACGCAGGTGGACGATGGCCGATGAACGCGGGAACGGCTGGCGGTAGATGTGGGTGTGGCTGTAACCCGGTGCGCTGATGACAAATTCGTAAGGCGTGCTGCCATCGGCCACAAATGGCCCCCAGCGGCCGTCGGTGCCAGTGGTTTTGCGCCACTTCGCGCTGCCCAGGCGGGCGCCGGTGCGGGCGTCGGTGGCAAACACCTCCACGGTGGCGCCGGCCAGCGGCAGGTTGTTGACGAAGCCGCCCGTGGCCGGGTTGTTGTCCAGCCCCTGGCCGCTAACCTGGCCGTCCAGCACCACCCGCGCTTCGGGCGCGAAACCGGTGGTGGCCGGCTCACGCCCAGTGATGAAGCGGTAGGCGGCGGCAAAAGCCTGCGGGCTGAACGAGGTTTCGCGGTGGTCCACGCCGGGCAGCACCACGTTCAGTGCACCTTTCAGTTCGGGCCCGTCGTAACCCACGCCCGTGGGCTTGCCGGGCATGCCCAGCCAGGTGCCTTCGGGCTGTGCAAACTTGTCGTTGTTGTCGCTGCGGATGGTCATCCAGCGCGGGCCGGGTGTGGTCTCCACCCCGGGCGCACCCTGGTTGTTCAAGCCCTGCAAAAAAGGCCCGGCGCCGTTGAATTCATTGCCCGGGTTGTTGGCGGCGTCAAAGCGCACGCCATGGTTGGGCGTGCCCCCCAGGATGGCGTGCGACACCTTAGCCGCGCCGCCTTGCTGCACATAACTGCGGATGGCGTTGCCGCCGCGTGAATTGCCCAACAGCACCACCTGCTGTGCACCCGTGGCGGCCAGCACCTTGTCGACTTCGGCGGCCAGAAAAGCGCGGTGCTCGGTGGTGGATGTGCGGCCGGGCTGCGGCCGGTCGTCGCTGTCGCGCGCCAGCGGGTACGGCAGGTGGATGGCGTGCAGGCGCTCGCGCGGCCAGCCGTTGGACTCGAACCGCCACAGGGTGGTGACCCACAACGCGGCAGTGTCGCCGTTGCCGTGCACCAACACGATGGGCGGCAGGGCCTGGGCCGCGCTGCCGGCGGTCGCACACCCGGCCTGCAGCGCCAACAGGCCCGTGGCCACCAGGCTGCCGCCCAGCATCAGGGCGCGGCGTTGTGGGTTGGCGGGTTGCATGTCACTCTCCATCGCGGGGCGGTAGGCCCTCTTTGGCGCCCCTTTTGGCGCGCACCAGAATCATCACCACGCCGGGCACCACCAGCACCGCGCCCAGCAGCTTGAAGGGCCAGCCGTTGCCACTGTCGGCCTGCAGGTACAGGCCCAGCATCACCGTCAACAGCCCGGCGTAGATCAGCACCCAGGCCCAGGCTTCGAGCGCCTTGTTGCTCATGCTCAAAAGCCGTCTTCATGCATCAGGCGGCAGACGGGTTCACGGCTGCGCACCACCGACAACCAAGCGTCGACCTTGGGCAGTTCATAAGCGAAAAAGTAGTGCATGGCGGCGAGTTTGCCCTGCTGTTGCGGCGCCGGCAGTATGGCCCCAACGGGGGCCGCAGCATCGCCATGCCCCTGCACGGCCAGGGCCACGTCCAGCCACAGCCAGGCCAGCACCACGTGGCCAAAGGCCTGCAGGTAGGGCGTGGCGTTGGCCAGCGCCTCTTCGGGCACGCCCGTGGCCCAGGCGGCTTTGGTGGCGGCGCCCAGGGCCTGCAGCGCGCCCGCCAGCTGGTTGGCCGGCTCGGCCAGGCCCTGCACCTGGCCGGCGCGCTGAGTGGTGCTGCTGATGCGCGTGGCCAGCAGCTTCAGGCCGGCGCCGCCATTCATCACCACTTTGCGGCCCAGCAGGTCCAGGCCCTGGATGCCGTGTGTGCCCTCATGGATCATGTTCAGGCGGTTGTCGCGCCAGTGCTGTTCCACGGGGAAGTCGCGCGTGTAGCCGTAGCCGCCGTGCACCTGTATGGCCAGCGAGTTGGCCTCCAGGCACCACTCGCTGGGCCAGCTTTTGGCAATCGGCGTCAGCACCTCCAGCAACGTGCCGGCTTCGGCCGAATCGGCCGGGCTGCCGGTGTGCAGTTCGTCCACCAGGCGGGCACAGTACAGCGACAGCGCCAGGCCACCTTCGCAATAGGCCTTCTGCGCCAGCAGCATGCGCTTGATGTCGGCGTGCTGGATCAGCGGCACCTGGGGTTGGGTGGCGTCTTTGCCGCTGCCGGTGATGGGCCTGCTGTCACTGGAAGGGGCCGCCATCGGGCGGCCCTGGGGCCGCGTGCGCGCGTAGTCCAAGCTTGCTTCATAGCCGGCGTAGCCCAACATCACCGCACCCAAACCCACGCCAATGCGCGCCTCGTTCATCATGTGGAACATGCAGCGCAGGCCATCGCCGGGCGCGCCGACGCGGTAGCCGATGGCGCCCAAGTTTGAAGCCGACCCGCCGCGCACCGGGAACCGGCCTTCGCCAAAGTTCAGCAGCGTGTTGGTGGTGCCCCTGTAGCCCAGCTTGTGGTTCAAGCCGGCCAAGGCCACGTCGTTGCGCTCGCCGGTGAGTTCGGCCTGCTCGTTCACCAGCCACTTGGGCACGATGAAAAGCGAGATGCCGCGCGTGCCCGGCACCAGCTTGCCGTCGGGCCCGGGTATCTTGGCCAACACCAGGTGCACGATGTTTTCGGTGAGCTCGTGCTCGCCGGCGCTGATCCACATCTTGTTGCCGCGCAGGCGGTAACGCGGGCCCAGTGGGTCGGCTTCGAAGTCAGCACCATCGGGCACGGCGCGGGTGGCCACGTCAGACAACGAAGACCCGGCCTGCGGCTCGCTCAGACACATGGTGCCAAACCAGCGGCCGGCAAATTCGTTCTTCGCAAACACCTCGCGCTGCAACGGCGTGCCGTGCGCCATCAACAGGTTGGCGTTGCCGCTGGTGAGCATCGCGTAGCCGCCCAGGGCCACGCTGGCTTTGCTGAAAAAGGCGTTGGCCGCCATCTCAATAACGCAGGGCAGCTGCATACCGCCGAGCTCATAGTCTTGCGCGGCGGCCAGCATGCCGCTTTGCACGTAGGCGGCCAACGCGGCGTGGGTTTCGGGCGGCAGGTGCACCTTGTGGCCGTCAAAGTGCGGCTCCTGTGTGTCGCTCAGGCGGTTAAAAGGCGCAAACTTGTCGGCCGCGATGCGCTGGCAGGTATCCAGCACCGAACCAAAAGTTTCCAGGCTGTGGTCGGCGAAACGCGGGCGCTGCAGCAGCGTGTGTACGCCCAGCCAGTGGTGAAACAAGAAGTCAAGTGTCTGGCGCATGCAGCCCCATCATTGTTTAACCTAGAAACGGCCGTTGGACGCGCCCGAGTGGGCTGCGATACGGTGTGGTGGCAAGGCGCGACGACGCTGCGGCCTGATGGCCGCGAGGAGAAGCAACGCTGCCAGCGCGCCGTAGCGCGGCTCAATCGGGTGCGTAGCGCTTTCACCCAACAGGTGAAGCGGGTCGTGGCTACTTTTGCCAGCATTCATGCGGCTTGTCCTGCGGAGTACAGCGGTCAACTGCCGTTTCTAGGTTCAACCAGGGCCATGGTGGCCGAAGCCTTCATCACCAGCGTGCGCTGCTCGCCCTGCAAGGCAAACACCTGCGCTTCGGTGAAACTGAGCGTGCGCCCGGCCTTGATGACCACCGCCTCGCACACCAGCTTGTCACCCTTGCCCGGGCGCAGTTGGCTGGTCTTCAGCTCGGCGGTGATGGCCCAGTGGCCGGCGGGTGCCAAGGTTTGCGCGGCCGCGCCCATGCTGTGGTCGGCCAGCGTGGCCATCACGCCGGCGTGCACCTGCGCCGTGTGCTGCAGCAAACGCGGCGCCACGCACATTTCAGCCGTTACGCTGCCGGGTGCCACCGCCGTAGGCTGCACGCCCAGGTCTTGCATGAAGGGCGACAGCGCGAAGAAGGCGCGCAGCTCAGGCAGGTCCATCAGCTACTCCAGCAGCCGCTCAACGTGTCAGCGCAGGCGCCGCAGCCGCCGGCACGCCGGGCGGCTTCACAGCACCTCAAAGATGCCCGCCGCGCCCATGCCGCCGCCCACGCACATGGTCACGCACACCCGCTTGGCGCCGCGCCGCTTGCCTTCGATGAGCGCGTGGCCGGTAAGGCGCTGGCCGCTAACGCCATAAGGGTGGCCCACCGCAATGGCACCACCGTTGACGTTCAGCCGGTCCATCGGTATGCCCAGCTTGTCGGCGCAGTACAGCACCTGCACGGCAAAGGCCTCGTTCAGTTCCCACAGGTCAATGTCGGCCACCGTCAGGCCCAGGCGCTTGAGCACCTTGGGGATGGCAAACACCGGGCCTATGCCCATTTCGTCGGGCTCGCAGCCGGCCACCGCAAAGCCCAGAAAACGACCCAGCGGCTTCAGGCCTTTGCGTTCGGCCACGGTTTCGTGCATCAACACGCAGGCACCGCCGCCGTCTGAAAACTGGCTGGCGTTGCCAGCAGCAATCACCCCGCCAGGAACGGCCGGCTTGATGTTGCAGATGCCTTCATAGGTGGTGCCGGGGCGTATGCCTTCGTCGTGGGCCACTGTCACTTCTTTGCTGCGCAGGCCCATCACGGCGTCGGCCACGCCGGCGGTCACGGTGATGGGGGCAATCTCGTCCTTGAACCGGCCCGCTTCCAGCGCCGCCGTGGCCTTCTGCTGGCTGGCGGCGCCGTACTGGTCCATGCGCTCGCGTGCGATGCCGTAGCGCTTGGCCACCTGCTCGGCCGTTTGCAGCATGTTCCAGTAAATCTCGGGCTTGGCCTTCTGCAGCGCGGGGTCGACCATCATGTGCGTGTTCATCTCTTGCTGCACGCAGCTGATGCTTTCCACACCGCCGCCGACAAAGATGTCGCCCTCGCCGGCAATGATGCGTTGTGCGGCCAGCGCAATGGTCTGCAGCCCGCTGCTGCAAAAGCGGTTGACGGTGACGCCGCTGGTGGTGATGGGCAGGCCCGCGCGCAGTGCGATCTGGCGCGCGATGTTGGCGCCGGTGGCGCCTTCGGGGTTGGCGCAGCCCATGATGACGTCGTCGACCTCGGCGCCGTCGATGCCGGCACGTTCAACGGCGTGTTTCACGGCATGACCGCCCAGCGTGGCGCCGTGGGTCATGTTGAAGGCGCCCTTCCAGCTTTTGCAAAGGGGCGTGCGGGCGGTGGAAACGATGACGGCTTGTGTCATGGTGGGCTTTCAGGTGGGTTGGACGGGGCGCTTCAGGTAAAGCTCTTGCCTTCGGCGGCCAGCTTGGCCAGCAGCGGCGCGGGCTGCCAGAAGCTGCTGTCGTCCAGTGGGTTGGCAGCAAAACGCTTCATGGTCTGCACCACGTTGAACAGGCCCTGCTGGTCGGCATAACACATGGGGCCGCCCCGGTGCAGCGGGAAGCCGTAACCGGTGAGGTAGACCATGTCGATGTCGCTGGCCTTGCTGGCTATGCCTTCTTCCAGAATCTTGGCGCCTTCGTTGACCAGCGAGTACACGAGCCGGTGCACGATCTCGTCGTCGCTGATCTTGCGCGGCGCCACGCCCAGGTCAACGCGGTGCTGGGCGATCATGTCTTCCACCAGCTTGGACGGGATGGCGTCGCGTTTGCCGGCCTGGTAGTCGTACCAACCGGCGCCCGTCTTCTGGCCATAGCGGCCCAGCTCGCACAACAAGTCGGCGGTCTTGCTGTAGCGCATGCCGGGCTTTTCAACATAACGGCGTTTGCGGATGGCCCAGCCGATGTCGTTGCCCGCCAGGTCGCCCATGCGGAACGGGCCCATCGCAAAGCCGAACTTTTCCACCGCACGGTCCACCTGCGCCGGGGTGCAGCCCTCTTCCAGCAGGAAACCGGCCTGGCGGCTGTACTGTTCGATCATGCGGTTGCCGATAAAGCCGTCGCACACACCCGAGACCACGCTGGTCTTGCGGATTTTCTTGCCCATGGCCATCACGGTGGCCAGCACGTCCTTGGCGGTGTGCTCGCCGCGCACCACTTCCAGCAGCTTCATCACGTTGGCCGGGCTGAAAAAGTGCGTGCCGATGACGTCTTGCGGGCGCTTCGTAAAGGCGGCTATTTTGTTGACGTCCAGCGTGCTGGTGTTGGTGGCCAGGATGGCGCCAGGCTTCATCACCTCGTCCAGCGTCTTAAACACCTTTTCCTTCACGCCCATCTCTTCAAACACGGCCTCGATCACCAGGTCGGCTTGGGCGATGTCGGCGTAGTTGAGCGTGGTGGTCAACAGCGCCATGCGGGCGTCGAGCTTGTCTTGCTTGAGCTTGCCCTTTTTCACCTGCGCTTCGTAGTTCTTGCGGATGGTGGCCACACCCCGGTCCAGCGCCTCTTGCTTCATTTCCAGCATGGTGACGGGCAGGCCGGCATTCAGGAAGTTCATGCTGATGCCGCCGCCCATGGTGCCGGCACCGATGACGGCCACTTTGGCCACCGGGCGCTGTGGGGTGCTGTCGGGCACGTCGGGGATTTTGCTGGCCGCACGCTCGCCAAAAAAGGCGTGGCGCAAGGCCTTGCACTCGGGGGTCATCATCAGGCTGATGAACAATTCGCGCTCGTACAGCATGCCGGCGTCGAAACTGCGCTTGACGGCAGCCTCCACCGCGTCCACACACCGGGGCGGCGCCGGGAAGTTCTTGGCCATGCCCTTGACCATGTTGCGCGCAAAGGCGAAATAGGCGTCGGCGTTGGGGTGGCTGCACTTCAGGTCGCGCACGCGCACGCGCGGCTCGCCCGCCTTGGCGCGCGCCAAAGCGCAGGCGGCTTGCAGCAGGTCGCCGGTTTCGATGGCATCAAACAACTTCTGGCCGGGCAAAGCGGCCAGCAGCTCACTTCTCACCGCTTCGCCGCTGACGATCATGTTCAGCGCCGTTTCTACGCCCAGCACACGCGGCAGGCGCTGCGTGCCCCCGGCACCGGGCACAAGGCCGATCTTCACCTCGGGCAGCGCCACCTGCGTGCCCGGTGCAGCGATGCGGTAGTGGCAGCCCAGCGCCAGTTCCAGGCCACCGCCCATGCACACGCTGTGGATGGCGGCCACCACGGGCTTGGGGCAATCTTCCAGCAGCTTGATCAGGCTCAACAGGTTGGGCTCGGCCACCGCCTTCGGACTGCCGAATTCGCGGATGTCGGCGCCGCCCGAAAAGGCCTTGCCAGCGCCGGTGACCACGAGGCCCTTGACGCTGGTGTCGGCCACCGCACGCTCCACACCCTGGGCGAGCGCCACCCGCGTGTCGTAGCCCAGGCCATTGACCGGTGGGTTGTCCAAGGTGATGACGGCAACGTCACCCTGCAATGTGTAGCTGGCACCCATGCGGTTCTCCTGTGGTGTCGTGAAGTGAACGAACGTTCCATTCTAGGAGTCTGGCCGGTGCGTCATTTGTCCCGACGGCGACAACGGTGAGCCCGCGCTTCGGAAAACAAAAAAGCCGCCCCAGGGGCGGCTCTTCAACTGAAAACAAAGGCGGTCAGGCTGGGCGACGTTTGCGCGCAACCACACCCACGCCGGCCAGGCCCAGCGCCATCATCGCCCAGGTGCTGGCCTCAGGAATGGGCGCGAAGATCAGCAGGTCTTGCGCAGCGCCGTCCAGACGGTAGACGTTGTACAGCGGTGTGGTGGCCGCGATGGTGGACCAGTTGGCCTGGATGGTGTTCAACGCCGTTTGGGTGGCCGCGTTGGTGCTGGTGGTTTGCAGCTTTCCCGAGGTGAAAGAGTAAGCACCGGTGGTGGATTCATGCACCACTTCCCACACCGCCGCCTGCATGGCAGCCGACTGCGCCGCGTTGCTGGGTGAGCCCGATGCGGTGGCCCACGTGATAAGGCTGGCCAAGGTGCTGGCACGGTCACCAAAACCCGCCGCGCCCGAGAGCTGCACGTAGTCGGTGTAAAGAACACCTGAAGAGATCAGCACGCTGATTTCGACGCAATAGGTCAGGAACGAGTTGCCGTCAAGCAAACCGCTCATCTGGCCGGCGCCGATGTAGGTGTTGGCCGGTGGCGGCACAGGCGAGGCGCCAGTGACCTGGATGGTCGTCATGTTGTTCGCAGGGATGTCTGCGTACGGATCGGCCACATTGGACCGCGGCTCAAAAGTGAAGCCGTTGATGAAAACCGTACTGGCGGCTTGTGCAGACATCGTAAGAGACAGTGCGCCAGCAGCGAGCAGTGCAGAGTACTTTGACATGGTGGGCTTCACTTCCTTGGTTGCCAGAGATTTAACTTGCGCTCAGTCTAGCGACAGTAGGCCGGCACAAGACCCATCCAAACAGATGGTTAAACGGGTCGTCCCCCCTTGGACAAGGGGGCAAAAAAGGAAAAAAAGGGGGCAAAAGCCCCAACCGTTACACCTCCAGCCATTCTTTGCGCACGTAGGCGTTGGCGCGCAACTCGGCTGGGGTGCCTTCGAACACGATTTGGCCATGGCCCATGACCAGGCAACGGTCGGCCACCTGCAGCGCAATGGTCAGCTTTTGCTCGACCAGCAGCACGCTGATGCCACGCCGGCGCAGTTCCAGCAGGTACTGGCCCACCAGTTCCACGATCTTCGGCGCCAGGCCCTCGGTGGGCTCGTCGATCATGATGAGTTCGGGGTCGCCCATCAGCGTGCGGCACAGGGTGAGCATCTGCTGTTCACCACCGGACAGCACGCCGGCCTCGGTGTGCTGCCGCTCCAGCAGGCGCGGGAACAGCTTGTACATGTCGTCAAACGACCAGCGGCTTTTCTTGGCGCCGCTTTTCTGGCCCAGCATCAGGTTCTGGTGCACCGTCAGCGTGGGGAAGATGTCGCGGTTCTCGGGCACGTAGCCGATGCCAGCATGGGCCATCTCAAAGGCCTTGCGGCCCAGCATTTCTTGACCCTTGAACTGCACCGACCCCGCGCCGTCCACCAGGCCCATGATGGCCTTCACCGTGGTGCTGCGGCCTGAGCCGTTGCGGCCCAGCAAGGCCACGATTTCGTTGGCACGCACGTCGAAGTTGACACCGTGCAACACGTGGCTTTTGCCGTAGTAGGCGTGCAGGTCCTTGATCGTCAGCATGTTCAGTGCCCCTGCCCTTGCCCATGCGCAGCGCCCATGTCGGCCTGCGCCTCGGCCAGCACACTGCCCAGGTAAGCTTCTTTCACCCGTTCGTTGGAGCGCACACGCTCGGGCGTGTCAAAAGCGATCACCTCGCCATACACCAGCACCGCAATCTTGTCGGCCAGGCCAAACACCACACCCATGTCGTGCTCCACCGTCAGCAAGGTCTTGCCCACGGTGATCTCGCGTATCAGGTTCACAAAGCGCGAGGTTTCGCTGCGGCTCATGCCGGCGGTGGGCTCGTCGAGCAAGATCACGTTGGCACCGCCGGCAATGGTGATGCCGATTTCCAGCGCCCGCTGCTCGGCGTAGGTCAGGTTCATGGCCAGCACATCGCGCCGCTTGTGCAGTTTGATCATGTCCAGCACTTCCTCGGCGCGGTCGTTGGCGTCCTTGGCGTCGGCCAGGAAGTGCCAGAACGAATACTTGTAGCCCAGGCTCCACAGCACGGCACAGCGCAGGTTCTCGAACACGCTCAGGCGTGTGAACAGGTTGCTGACCTGAAAACTGCGCGCCAGGCCACGGCGGTTGATCTCGTAGGGCTTCAGGCCGTTGAGCCTTTCGCCGTTGAGCATGATCTCGCCCGAGGTGGCACCGAAACGACCGCTGATCAGGTTGAACAGCGTGCTTTTGCCCGCGCCGTTGGGGCCTATCACGGCCACCCGCTCACCGGGTTTAACGGCCAGGTTGGCCCCGCGGATGATTTCTGTTTTGCCAAAGCTCTTGCGCACGTCGCGCAGCTCCAGCGCAAAGCCGGCAGCCGTGCTCACAGTGCAGCCTCCCGCTTCTTGATTTCTTTTTCAATGTCTTCCTGGATACGGCCCCATTCGACGACAAACTGGCGCCGCACCAGTTCGAACAGCACCACGCCCACCAGCAGCACAAAACCGGCGCCAAACCAGCTGTCAAAGCCCTTGGCATTGAGTGTGGCACCCAGGAACTTCATGTTCGGGCCCAGCGCTTCATTAAGCTGCAGGTGGTAAACCATCTCGATCATCGCGCCGGCCCCCAACAATATGGTCAACGCACAGCCCGCCAAGGCCAGGTAGGAACCCCACAAACCCCGCAGCTTGCCAAAAGAGGCCACGCGCAGGTTCATCATGATCAGGCTGCTGATGCCGCCAGGCGCATACATCACCATAAAGGAGAAGATCAAACCCAGGTACAGCAGCCAGGCCTGTGTCAGCTCAGACAGCAGCACCAAGGCCAGCACCATCAGTATGGCGCCGATGATGGGGCCGAAGAAAAACACCGCGCCGCCCAAAAAGGTGAACAGCAGGTAAGCGCCTGAACGCACCGCGTTCACCACTTCGGCTGTCACGATCTCAAAATTCAGTGCGCTCAGGCCACCAGCAATGCCCATAAAAAAACCGCTGGCGATGAAGGCAAAGTAGCGCACGTACTGCAGGTTGTAGCCGATGAATTCCACCCGTTCGGGGTTGTCGCGCACGGCGTTGAGCATGCGCCCCAGTGGCGTGCGCGTAAAGGCAAACATCAAAGCGGTGCACACCAGGGTGTACAGCGCGATCAGGTAATACAGCTGAATCTGCGGCCCGACTGTGATGCCAAAAAAAGGCTGCCCGACCACGCGGTTGCCGCTGATACCGCCTTCGCCGCCAAAAAAGCCAGGGAACATCAGCGACATGGCCCAGACCAGTTCACCCACGCCCAGGGTGATCATGGCAAAGGGCGTGCCGGCCTTTTTGGTGGTGACATAACCGAGCAACACCGCAAACAAGGCACCAAACAAGCCCGCTACCAGGGGAATCGTGCTCACCGGCAGGCTCAGCTCGCCTTTGCTGACCAGGTTCAGGGTGTGGATGGCAAAAAACGAGCCCAGACCTGAATACACGGCATGACCAAAGCTGAGCATGCCGCCCTGCCCCAGCAGCATGTTGAAGGCCAGGCAGGCGATGATGGCGATGCCCATTTGCGACAGCATGGTCAGCGACAAGCTGCTGGTCCACAACAGCGGCGCCACCAGCATCACCAGGGCGTAACCGCCCCAGACCATCCAGCGCCCGACGTTGTAGGGCTTGAAGTGGTAAACCGCCCTGGAATTGCTGGCCATGTCGGTCACCCTTCCCGCGTGCCGAACAGGCCCTTGGGCCTGAAAATCAGGATCAACACCA
>JACCDR010152668.1_pt1 | contig 11703 bp, 9 predicted proteins | sample 7446431 | NCBI WGS metagenome assembly JACCDR01 (sample SAMN15323443, study PRJNA562643) | freshwater metagenome | isolation source: river surface water | place: USA:Blue River Watershed | collected 2017-08-17
AATACACCTACGGCATGACGCTGAAAAACTCGTCAGACGTAGCGATTTCTGGCGTCCAGGTGTTTTGCAAAGACGTATTCGGAACGCAGGCATTCAACACATCCGCTGATGGCTCTGGCGTTGTCTCACAGCAAAAGATTACATACAAGTCATTCGTTAAATCGGTCGCGCTAAGTACGTCATACACCACCACGACCTATTCCCCGCACACGTTCAGATACCGGAAATACGGCTATCAAGCAGTGCAGGAAACATCCACGGTCAATGCCCCGATCCTGTCGTCGAAGTCACTGCTGACCAATGCGTTTGTTGTAGCGACTGAAGCGACGGCAGCTGCTTACACTGGCGTATCCATATCAGGCGCAGGGAAAACGATAACGCTATCGTCTGCACGATCTGTTCAGGAGATTTACGACTACAGCCAAGCATGGGCCGATGACTCCGGCAACATGCAATACGACGAACCGCTATCAACCGTTGATGGTACGAACTTCACGATCACGGCTTCATGGGTTCTTAATGCTGGCGCGCATCTGAGTTACGGCGGCAAGCGTCTATCCGGTGGCGTGATTAAGCTCGGTGCGGCTGGCACTTACTCGCCAGTTATCGGCACGACAACGATTGATTTCACGGCATCCGGCACGTTCAATCTTGCTGGTATTGACTGTACCGGCACGGTGACATTCACCAATTCATCTGGTGGAAGCGTTACAGCGGAAATCCCTGCTGGATTGTCGTATGTTAATACCGGGCCAAGCATTACGATCAGCGCGCCACAGGTTTATGCGACGGCTACGGTTCTCGCGAATACCCGCGTGCAACTTTATAACGTCACCACGGATACGGAGATTGATAACGCATTCGTCACTGGCACAAGTTACAGCTATGCCATTACATCGGAAGCGGTGTCTGGTGACATTCTGAAATTGCACTACTTCAAAGAGGGGTACGCTGAAGGCAGTTCAACGATGATCTGGTCTGGCGTTACACAGGCGTTTGTGGTTAGCCAGCAGGTTGATCCGGTCATTCAGGCTTTCCGCACGGAAGACAGTATCACCGATTACACCACCATCACGGAGTTCAACGCTTACGCTCCGGCTATTTACATTCAAGCGGATGACGGCGACGGAGTAAGCAAGATTTCTCGGCTGGCAATTTTCTACAATGGCCTGCTGACGACCGAAGATGGTGCTCGGTGGTTCCGTGGCGGCCTCACCATGCTTTCAACGGCGGCTGTTCGCATCAACAAGTCGGTCGTTGCCCTTTACCTTGAAAATGTTAGCACGACACACGGGCTGCGCTTTTCGGATGAAGCTACTCGCAGACTGTACTCCGATGACGGCACTAGCATTATTGCACCAGTTAGTCAGCCGGGTTCAATCGAATATGCTTATGGCGGCGTGCCCGATGTGGTTGAAACAGGCGTTTCCGGGCTAACTGGGGCGGAATCTGCAAAGCTGCTCAGTATTCCGGATGCGGCTGGTGTGTGGGCCTATGGCACACGCACGCTGACTGCCGGCGCTGCTGCGCCCAGTGCCGATGAAGTGGCCACGGCAGTGCGCGGCGAGCTGGCAACTGAGCTTGGTCGTATTGATGCTGCGGTCAGCAGCAGGCTGTCTGCCGCCGCCTATGTCGCGCCCGACAACGCCGCCATTGCAGCATTGCCAACCCTGGCTGAAATGGAATCATCGCCCGTGCTGGCCACTGTGTTTGATGTACCAACGGCCAGCGCAAATGCCGCCGCCGTCCTCGCCTCGCTACAAGCCGCCACCATCCCCGTCGACCTGCAAACCATCAAAGGCCAGCCCATCGCCGGCACCGGTACCGAGGCCGACCCGTGGGGGCCGGCGTGAATGCCTGGGGCAAGTCCTGGGGGCTTGCCTGGGGTGCGTCGTGGGGCGCGCTGGTGGTCTTTCCACAGTACGTTGATCCAACCTGGCCGGCGTTCGAGATTACCGAACAAATCGCCCGCGCCACCGGTGGTGGCATGCCACTGACCCTGCTCGAAAGGCAACGCCGCCGGCGCGGCTGGTGATGTCCAGCCCTTTGCCTTAACCGCTGCACACCTGCGGCGATTCAATCGGCCCCATCGTCATCGCATGGGGCCGATTTCATGCCCATTGAAAAATTCATCAAGCCGGGTTCAAAGGTCGAGCGCGCGCTGCAATTCGAGCGCGCCGCCGTCAATGAAGAGGCCCGCACTGTGGAGCTGGCGTTTGCCAGCGAAACCCCATACGAGCGCTGGTGGGGCGTCGAGATTCTCGACCTCGGCCAGCAATCGGTACGGCTCGGCCGCCTGACGTCCGGCGGCCCGCTGCTGATGGATCACGACTCGCGTGATCACATCGGCGTCATCGAATCCGTCCAGATCGGTGCCGACCGCGTCGGTCGTGCCGTGGTGCGCTTTGGTAAGAGCGCGCGGGCAGAAGAGGTGTTCCAGGACGTGAAAGACGGCATCCGCCGCAATGTCTCGGTCGGCTACATGATCCACAAGGCTCAGCTGGTCGAGACCAACGACGACACCGACACCTACCGCGTCACGGATTGGGAGCCCTTCGAGGTTTCCCTGGTTTCTGTGCCGGCAGACGCATCCGTCGGCGTCGGCCGTTCGGCGAATGACGAATCCCCCATTCAAGTCATCACCAAGGAGCAACCCCAAATGTCCGACATCAACGTCGAAGACGTGCGCGCCCAAGCCATTCAAGGCGAACAGGCCCGCACACGTGAAATCATCGCCATGGGCGAGCAGTTCAAGGCCCACGGCGCCGACACCATCGCCGCCGAATGCCTGCGCAATGGCAAATCGGTCGAAGAGACCCGCAGCGCCATCCTTGAGCACCTCGGCAAAAAGGCGCCGCCGTCTCCGGAAATCGGCATGAGCGAAAAAGAAGCGCGCCGTTTTTCTTTTTTGCGCGCCATCCACGCAATGGCAAACCCTGGCGACCGAAACGCCCAGGCAGCGGCAGCATTTGAGCGCGAAGCGTCAGAAGCTTTTGCGGTCAAGTATGGTCGCTCTGCGCAAGGTTTCTTCGTGCCGTTCGAAGTTCAAAGCCGCGATCTTTTGGTCGGCACGCCAACCGCTGGCGGCAATACCGTCGCAACCAATGTATTGGCTTCGAGCTTTATTGATATTCTCCGTAACAAACTGGCCGTTACGCAGCTCGGCGCTCAGTTCCTGTCCGGCCTGATCGGTAACATCGCCATCCCGCGTCAAACCTCCGGGGCGACCTTCTACTGGGTCGCAGAAAACGGCGCGCCGACCGAGTCGCAACAAGCTTTCGACCAGGTCACCATGGCGCCGAAAACTGGCGGCGCGTTTACCGACATCAGCCGCAAGTTGCTGCTGCAGTCGTCGATGGACGTCGAAGCGTTCGTTCGTAACGATCTGGCCCGCGTTACTGCGCTGGGGATCGATCTGGCAGCCATTGCAGGCACTGGCGCCAGCAACCAGCCGACCGGCATCCTCAACGTGGCGGGCATCGGTTCTGTCGCTGGTGGCACCAATGGCCTCGCGCCGACGTGGGATCACGTTGTTGATCTGGAAACGCAGGTCGCAGTTGGAAATGCGGATGTCGGCACGCTCGGCTATCTCACCAATGCCAAGGTTCGCGGCAAGCTTAAGCGTACCTTCGAAAACGGCGCAGGCTCGTCGCGCATTTGGCAAAACGGCGACACCCCGCTCAACGGGTACGGCGCTGCAGTCTCCAACCAGGTGCCGTCCAACCTCACCAAGGGCACGTCGTCCGGCGTCTGCTCGGCAATCATCTTCGGCAACTTTGCTGACCTGATCATCGGTCAGTGGGGCGCGCTGGATCTGATGGTCGATCCCTACACCGGCAGCACCGCCGGCACCGTGCGTGTCGTGGCACTGCAGGACGTGGATATCGCCGTCCGTCACGCCGAGTCGTTCGCCGCCATGAAAGACGCACTCACCGCGTAATCATGGACATGAGCGTCGTCGATCCCGCGTTCTTCAGCGACTTTGCCGTCGATGTCACCATCGGCGGCACGGCAGCGCGCGGGATTTTCGACAACGCCCATGGGCTGGCTTTCGGCGGCCTGATCGATGGCAGCGGCCCGATGCTGCGCATTTCATCGCATGTCGATGTGGCGCAGGGCGATGCGGTAGTGATTGGCCCGGCCAGTTTCACCGTCGCCACCATCGAGCCGGATGGCACCGGGCTCACCCTGTTGCGGCTGGAGTCGGTATGAGCCACGTCCGCACACAGATCCGCACCGCTGTGGTCGGCCTGCTCACCGGGCTGGCCACTACCGGCGCCCGGGTCCATGCCTCGCGCATGCGCCCGGCCGGTGCCGATGCCATGCCCTGCCTGCTGGTGGCCACCAGCGACGAAGACGTGGCGCTTTCCATGCTCGGCCCGCTCGACCGATCCCTGCGGATCGACGTGCGCGGCTTTGCCATGGGCAGCACATGCGACGACACCCTCGACCAGATCGCGCTGGAAGTCGAAACCGCGCTCACCCCGGCCGGCTACCAGCTGCGCCGCATCGAGACCGACTTTGACGAAAGCCTCGAAAAGCCGGTCGGCGAAATCCGCCTGACCTTTGAACACCTGTATTTCACCCCGGCCGGAAACCCCGGCGTTTCCGCATAGGAGCCAAAAATGGCAGTCAAAACCTGGACCAACGTTGCCGTCGCCATGCAATCGGCACTCGGCGCGGCCAAAACCATCACCGCGATCACCAAGGCCAACCCGGCCGTCGCTACCTCCACCGCCCACGGCCTGGCCAACGGCGACTACGTCACCATCACCGCGCTCGGCATGTGGCAGCTCGACACGCAGACCGTGCGTGTCGCCAACGTCACGACCAACACCTTCGACCTCGAAGGCGTCGATTCCACCAGCTTCGACACCTTTACCTCGGGCTCGGCGCAGGCCATCACCTTCGGCTACACCTTCAGCACCATGGGCGACTTCAACGTCTCCGGTGGCGATTTTGAAATGGTCGATGTCACCACCATCCACGACCAGACCAAAAAGACCATCCCGGGCGCTGCGTCCGCCGTTGAATGCTCCGGCAACTTCAACTGGGACCCGGCAGACGCCGGCCAGGTGCAGATGAAGAACGCCTCGCAGGCCCGCGTGCAGCGCGCCTTCAAGATCCAGTTCTCCGATGGCTCTAAGTGGGTCTTCACCGGCTACCCGGGTTACGCCGGCACGCCGGCTGGCTCGGCCGGCGGCAAGGTCACCTCGCCGTTCAAGATCAGCGGCTATGGCCGCCCGAGCTTCTACGCGAGCTAACCCGTTCGAGGCGGGCAGGGCGCCCGAATGGACGCCCGCAATCGCGCCGGCCTGACGCGATGCCCGCCTCACCTTCTCAGGCCAAATTTATGGAATCAGGCCCATGTTCAAACTGCAACCAAACCCGACATTCAAAGCCCCGGTATTCATTCCGATCCCCGGCGACAAAGCCGAATCGGTGCTGTTCACCTTCAAGCACAAGACCCGCAGCCAGCTCGACGCGCTGGTCAAGGCCATGGCCGAAGGCAACACGCAGATCGACGACGTCATCAAGGAGATCGTCGTCGAATGGACTTACCCCGGGGTCGATTACTCGGCCGACGCGCTCGACCAATGCCTGGATATGTTCCCGGGCAGCGCGCTCGCCATCTTTTCGGCATTCCGCGAAGCCTTGATCGAGGCCCGCCGAAAAAACTGAAGGAGGCCGCCCGGCGCATGTTGGGCGGCGACGAAGACGACGTTGGGCTGCTCTCCGCCATGGGCATCCCGCAGGCCCAGTGGGAAAAGATGCGAGGCGAATCCGTTCTCGACATCTGGCCGGAAAACTGGACCGCCGTCGAAGTATTCAGCGCCATGCAAACCCAGTGGCGCGCAGGCATGGGCGGAGTCGTCGGGCTGGATTACACGGCCCTGCCGGTGGTGATGGACCTCATCGGCACAGCAGCAAACGAGCGCGCTGAATGCTTCGACGGCGTGCGAGTGATGGAAAACGAAGCGCTGGCACATTTCAGTCGACAACATGGCGGACAATAAAACCTCGATCATCATCAGCGCAGTCGACCAGACCGGCGCCGCGATCAAATCCGCACAGTCCGGCCTCGAAGGGCTGCAGGACCGCGCCGGCAAGGTATCCGCCGCCATTGGCGGGTTTGCCGCGCTGGCCGGCGTCGGCGCCTTTGCGGGCATCGTCAAGGGCGCCATCGACGCTGCCGACGAGCTGGACGAACTCTCGCAAAAGTCCGGCGCCACCGTCGAATCACTGAGCGCCATGAAAGGCGTCGCCAAGATCGCCGGCGCCGACATGGAGCAGGTGGCCGGCGGGCTGGCCAAGCTGTCCAAAAACATGGTCGAGGCCGCCCAAGGCAGCGGCGATGCCGCCAACGTCTTCAAGGTGCTTGGCGTATCGGTCACCGATAGCGCCGGCAAGCTGAAAACCTCCGACCAGGTCATGGTCGATTTCGCCCAGCGCCTGCAGCTGGTCGGCAACAACACCGAAAAAGTCGCCGCCGCGCAAGCCGTACTCGGCAAGAGCGGCTCGCAGCTGCTGCCATTTCTGAACGATCTGGCCAAGGTCGGCGAACTGCAGGCAAAGATCACCACCGAGCAGGCCGCCGCCGCAGCCGATCTGAACGACAACCTGAAAAGGCTTACCGCAACGCATAAGGCTTGGGTCAATACCGTTGCGATGGAGTTTGTTCCGGTAGCTGATGTTTTTGTGCGAGCACTTCTCGAAATGGCTCAAAGCGCAAATGGAACAAAGAAAACAGTAGATGAACTTGCCCGAGATGGGGTTCTCAGAGAATGGGCCATTGGTGCGGCAAAGGGCGCCGGATTTGTTGTCGATGCGTTTGATGGGGTTGTTCGAGTCGTTCAACTAACCGGCAGGGCTTTTGCCGGTATCGCAAAGGACGTAGAAACATTCGTAAAGGTTGCAACTTTTGCAGCAGGGGCAGGCTTTACTGAAGAAGGGCAGGCCGCCATCAGGCAGGCACTAAGCGAACGCCAGCAATTCATTGCTGCCATGAATGAAGACATGGCAGCCATTCTTGATCGAGGTAGCTTTTCAGAGGCGCTCGCCAGAAATATTGAGTTAATTGGGTCGAATTCCGTAAATTCATCCAAAGGGGTTATCGATTTGAGCGGGGCACTCAGTGCCTTGTCGGCTAGCGGCTCAAATGCAGCAAATGCGCTGGAAAAACTTCGGCTTGACCAGATGGCCAGCATTACCAAGCAGGCCGCCGCCGAATTGGCCGCGATTGCCAAGCAACAGGAAGACTACGCCAAAGCCCTGGCCGCGGCGCTCGACCCGCTTGAAAAGCAGGCTGCCGCGCTTGAGCGCGAAGTGGCTTATTACGGCATGACCGAGTCGGCTATTCAGGAAGTCATCATCGCCCGCATGGAAGAAGCGCGGGCCATTGCCGAGGCCAACGGCGCCTGGCCTGAGCACCTGAACTATCTTGACCAGGAAATCGAGCTGCGCAAGCGCATCGCCAGCGCGGCCTCGCAAAAGGAATACCTCGACACCAACAAGCGCGCCGCCGAGCAGGCCAGCCGTGACTGGGAAAAGTTCTCGGACCAGTTGAATCAGTCGCTGACCGATGCGCTGTTTCGCTCGTTCGAGTCCGGCAAGGGCTTTGGCCAGTCGTTCATTGAGGCGCTGCGCAACAGCTTCAAATCGACCATCCTCAAGTTGGCGGTGCAATACACCATCAACGCCGGCGGCAGCATCCTCGGTTCGCTGGGCAATACCGCGCTGAATTACGCGCTCGGCACCGGTGCCAGCAACGGCGGCAATGGCGTCAATTACCTCGGCATCGCCAACAACGCCTCAACGCTTAACACGGCCTACGGCGCCGCCGCGCAATACTTCACCGGGGCATCAGTCGGGGCTTCGTCGGCCTCGCTGGTGTACGCCAACGGCGTCGGCATGGCCGGCGGCGATGCCATCGGCGCGCTGTATGCGGCCAATGGTGGCTGGGCTGGTGTTTCGACCGGTGCGGCGGGTAGTAGTACGGCAGCAGGTGCGTCTGGCAGCGGTTTGTCGGGTGGCTTTGCCTCCCTGGCATCGAATCCTTACACATGGATCGTTGCTGCGGTAATGGCAATGTTTGAGTCCAATAAGCTCTACAACCAAGGTGTCACGTGGGACAACAACTACCGCAACCAATATAACGGGACGTGGGCTGAATATCTCGATGAGAGCGCCCGGATGCGCGAACTCATGGACATGCCGTTGCGCCAAATTCTTGGCGATGAATTCGTTAATTCAGAACTTCATCAGACGCTTAGCCTTGGTTCTTTTTCGGCTGCCATTCACTCCATCTTTGGCAAGCACATGGTTGGGGCGACCAGGCAAACAGGCTCTCAAGTAAGCGGCGAGTTTTCTGATGCTGGCGGCGGGTTTTCCGGTTCTTACGGCATCAACATGAAGAAGTCAGGCGGGCTGTTCTCTCGAAGCAGGGAGTGGACAGATTGGTACGCACTGCCAGAAGCGTTCGATGACGCGATGGACATGACGTACCTGGCCGCTAGAAATTCGTTTGTGATGCTGGGAAGCATCTTTGAAGACAGCACGATTATCGAGAAGCTGAAAGGGTTTTCGCTACGGTTTAACGTCGCTTCAACGGATTTTTCGACCGTTATTGATTCAGCTACAAAGGCGCTTTTCGACGCTATCGGGGCGGTGGTTACGCCTTCTATTGCCGGGTTGAAAAAAGACAGTGAATCATGGGCTCAGACATTCCAGCGAGTGATAACGGAAACCAATTCGGTCGCCCGCGTTATGGAAATGATGGGCGACAAGATCACCGATGTATTCGGCAAAAACAACCTCGATGGTGTCCTGAAAGCGTCCGATGCGTTCATTCAGCTATTCGGCACCATCGATACGTTCAATGCGTCGTTCCAAGCCTACTACTCCAACTTTTATACCAGCCTTGAGCAATCGAATCAGGCGTGGGCTGATTTAGACAAGCTGTTTGCAAAGATCGGCATCGACACCATGCCCACCACGCGCCAGCAGTTCCGCGCGCTGGTCGATGCGCAGAACCTGAATACCGAATCCGGCCGGGCGATGTTCAAGTCGCTGATGGATCTGCAAGGCGCCTTCGCCGCACTGACGCCGACGCTCGACGATGTTTCCGCCGCCATGCGCGCGCTGCGCGACACCCAGGCCGGCCAGATCGGCACCGTGCTCGCGGCGCAACGCCAGCAGCAACAGGAAGCGCTTCGCACGCAGATCACCAGCCAGGCTGCCGCTGTGGCGCTGGCGCAGGGCACTATCGACGCCTTTACAGCCATCCTGGGCAGCCTGGGCGATTACCGTCGCAGCCTGCTCACCACCAGCGGCCTGATCTCGCCCGAGGCGCAATACCGCGCCGCCCGGGCGGATTACGAACAGACGGCAGCCCGCGCCAAGCTGGGCGACGTGGAAGCCGCCGGCCGGCTGCAGACGGTGTCCGATGCCTTGCTGGTCGTGGCGCGCACCTACGGTACCGCCGACAGCTACGCCCGCGACCTGGGCATGGTACTGGGCAATGTCGACGCCACAATGGGCGTAGCCGAGCGCCAGATCCCGATCGCGCAGCAACAGCTGACGGTGGCGCAGCAGCAGCTCGACGTACTCAACGCCGTGCTGGCATCCATGCAGCAGGGCCAGCAGCCGGTGGCGGTGAATGATTTCATGGCTGCCTCCAACGACTGGCAGAACTGGTTCGCCAGCACCACCATCGGCCAGGTGACGCGCTACGCCTTCGGCACCATGCAGCGCATCTCCGATTCGGTTGGGCTCTTTGTCGATAACCTCGGTCAGGCATTCACCTTCAACGCGGCCGACACGCCTTACACGCTGGCGGGGCAGTCCAGCGCCTGGCAGCAGGAACTGATTCGCCGCTACGGCCAATGGACGGTGCCGGCCTTTGCCGGTGGCGGCTTCCACGCCGGCGGCCTGCGACTTGTCGGCGAAAACGGGCCGGAGCTGGAAGTGACCGGGCCTTCCAACATCATCAACGGCGGCCAAAGCGGCCTGCTGTTCGACAACTGGATCAACATGGGCAAGGAAATGAAGGCGCTGCGCGAGGAAGTCGCCGCGCTGCGCGAAGAACAGCGCGCCGGCAATGCCGCCATCGCCAGCAACACCAGCAAAACGGCGCGCACGCTCGACAAGTTCGATATCGACGGCCTGCCGGCTGAACGGGTGGCCGCATGAAAGTCATCCGCCCCAATACCATCGGCGATGCGCAGCTGGTGAGCTGCACGATTCCGGAAACCGACCACGCCGCCTGGTCATCCGGAACCACCTACGCGCTCGGCGACAAGGTCATCAAGGCGCACGAGCGCTGGGAGTCGCTGCAGGCTAGCAACACCAACCACGACCCGGAAAGTTCGCCTACCTGGTGGAGCGAGCTGGGCCCGACCAACCGCTGGGCGATGTTCGACGAAAAAGTCTGGACGATCTCCAGCGCAGCCGACACCTTCTCAGTTACCGTGGCGCCCGGGCGCTGCGATGCGCTGGCCATGGTGAATGTGGTGGCTTCGACGGTCGACGTCGAAATGGTCGTGGATTCAGAAGTGGTCTATTCGCGCACGGTGTCGATGGTCGACGAAGTCAGCATCACCGACTGGTACCAGTATTTCTTCGAGCCGATCAAGCCGCACAACTATCTGCTGCTGACCGATCTGCCGATCTACGGCGACGCCGAAATCACCGTCACGCTTACAGCCAGCCCGGGCACGCCATCGGTTGGCGTGCTGGTCTTTGGCATGCAGTCCGATCTTGGCGGCACCGCGCCCAGCCCGACCATGGGCATCAACGACTTTTCCGTCAAAAGTACGGACGACTTCGGCAACACCACGCTGGTGCGCCGCGCCTATTCCAAGCGTCTCGCCACCCGCCTTATTTTCAACAACACCGAGCTGGACCGCGTCTATGACGTGCTGACCAGCCTGCGCGCCGCGCCGGTTATCTGGATCGGCTCCGACCGCTATTCATCCATGGTGATCTACGGCTTCTACCGGGATTTTGAAGTCGATATCGCCTACGCACAAATCAGCTATTGCACGCTCAACATCGAGGGGCTCATTTAAATGACCATCACCGCACTCCCGACGCCGCCCAGCCGGCAAGACCCGGCCAACTTCCCAACCCGTGGCGATGCCTTCCTGGCCGCTCTGCCGACCTTTGCCACAGAGGCCAACGCGCTGGCGGCAGACGTCAATGCCAAGTCGGCAAACGTCGATACCAAAGAGGCCAGCGCAACGAGCGCGGCCGCCAGTGCGGCGTCCGATGCCGCGTCAGCCTTATCGTCAAAAAACTCGGCCGCCGCATCCGCTACCGCTGCCGCCGCATCGCAAGCCGCCGCGGCAAGCAGCCAAACGGCCGCTGCCGCCAGTGCGTCGGCTGCAGCAACGTCGGAAACCAATGCTGCCGCCGCAGCTTCGGTCGGCCTGCCGGAAATTGGCACCTACGCCACCCTGCGCGCCTATACCGGCGGCCTGACGGCTTTCCTGGTGCGCGGTGTGGCCAACATCTTTGACGGCGGTTTCGGCGTGTTTCGGGTCGATTCGACTGATACGACCTCAACTGACAACGGTGGAACGATTCTGGTCGGTGCTGATGGGCGTCGATGGAAGCGAGATTATGTCGGGCCGATCAATGTTAAATGGTTCGGCGCTAAAGGGGACTGGAACGGGACGTCTGGAACAGACGATTTTGTCGCGT
>JACCDR012298516.1_pt1 | contig 11703 bp, 16 predicted proteins | sample 7446431 | NCBI WGS metagenome assembly JACCDR01 (sample SAMN15323443, study PRJNA562643) | freshwater metagenome | isolation source: river surface water | place: USA:Blue River Watershed | collected 2017-08-17
CACCACGCACATGACGTCGAAACCGGCGTCGAAGAACCTTCTGTAGTCGACGTCCACTCAGTTACCTCGTTCGGCCTCGTTCTCGATCTCCGGTAGGGCCTTGAGTTGTGGCTTCTCCCTGTACTCCTCGGGCAGCTCGTACTCGTCCTTCTTCGCGGCCTTGAGATCCTCCAGCAGACCGGAAATCTTGAGGGACGCGATGCCGCTCAGTGTGGCGTCTTCCCAGACCTCCTTGAGGACGAAGTCGACAACAGCGTCGGTGAGGTCAAGGACCCGTGGTGGCTTCTTCTCGTCACTGACGAAGATCTTCACCGAGGTCTTCTTGGTATCACCCTCCGGAACCGGAATCCCGGAGTCCCTGAGAACCTTCGCGGCACGCTCCGGGATGCTGGGCAGGCTGTAGACCTCGCGACCCGGCTCGTGAAGTGGATTACCACCCTCTTCGAGGTAGTCGAAGTCGTCGTCCTTCATGAACGCCTTTAGGGCCCTGGCCATTGCCTTGTGGGCGTGATCGCCCTTTGCCGAAGCCTTGTTGAGCGTATGGATGACAATGGCCCTTTGCACCCAACCAACCAGAATTCGATGAAAGACCTTCTCTTCGGCTTTGGCCCTATCGTTTGCCTGTCCCACGTGATCTCCTTGCGGTTTTGTTTAGCTGTCAGTAGCTACTGAGTGGTATGTGATCTCCAGAACCCATGCGACGTTTTCCGCTCCGGAGGTGTTACCGTTGACGTTGATACGCAGGTCGTTGCCGCTGACCGCAAACGTGCAGTCCCAGGTCGCATCGGACTCCTGAGAATGAATCACGGTGACTGCACCCTGTAGAGTGGCGCCACCGCCCTGCCTGTATGCCGTGGTCTCGATCTCGTAACCAGCGCGTTTAGAACCGTCAGAGGTCAGACGACCGATGACCTTTGCTCTGACCGAGTAGGCCCTGCCATCAGTGAGCGTGAGAGCCCAGGCGATTGCCGGTGTCGTCGTCGTCGACAAGAAGCCCACTGTGGTCTTAACAATCTCAGATCCCGCGAAGGCCGTATGCTTCTTGTAGGTCAAGATACCCGCTGATCCGGGATCGACGCCAAGACCCAGACCGCCGTCGCCCTTCATATAGGCAAAGACACCACCGGTATCCTGCCACTGGAAGGCGTTCGAAGAACCCGAGATGCTTGTCGTGGACAATGCGATGAAAGAAAGGGCTTCGAGAATGACACCGGTCTCGGCAGCAGCAACAGCACCATAGATCTGAAGCGTCCTGCCCTCGGTATTAGCGGTCTGCGTCCAGAACTCGAACCTACCATCCTTGGACGCCTTTGCTGTATCTGCGGCCAGTACTCTGAGCCTACCGAATCTTGCCGATGCAGGCGTACCATCGTCGTCCATCGTATAAAAATCGATCGTACCGGCTTGATCGTCATCGACGCCGGCGTTACTTCTGACGTGCTTGAGTTCCAGTACGGGACCAGTTGCGCCGTTGTTGGTGTAACTAGCAGTGACGACGCCCGTTGCCCACCGCATCGTCTCCGCGTTGCCAGTGGTAACAGCCACAGTATCCGCTGCTGGAAAGTAGATACCAGTATTCTGATCTCCGTTAGTAGAGTAGGCCGCCGCACCTACGGCTCCAGCCACGGCAACAACGCTGCCGTCACCCATGACCTGGAAGCTCATTCCAGACCCGTTGTTGTCCTGCAGGATGAAGACGGCCTGGCCTGCGCTAAAATCGGCCACGGCGCGGAGCAGGAACGGTGGGTTTGCACCAGCCGCTACGTTGGATCTGATGATGACGTTGGCTTCACCAGAGGCAACGTTATAACCGGTGAACGTCAGGACACGACCACCACCTGACGTAAACGCGATCTCGTTATCTACAGGAAAGTAGATACCGGTGTCGAGATCGTTGAAGTAGAACAGCGTGGGTAGCGCAGCGGTGCCTGTAGTCCCGAGACCCAGCTTGCCGTTACCATACAGCAGCATGAGATTCGCCGTAGACGTCCCAGCAGAGTCCTGCCATGCCGTATGGATATCCGTGTCGGCAACATTCACGTTTGCCTGGAAGCGGAACGGTACCGAGGCGCTCGGCGCATAGTTGATGAAAACGGCGCCGGCCTCGGCTCCAGATGGACCCAGCCCGTAGATGTCGAAGAGCCTGAATCCAGCGGCTGTGAATCCGATGTGATCTGCAGATGGCCAGTAGATGCCGGTGTCAGCATCGCTGGTCAGGCGTATCGTCGGTAGTAGCGTGGTTCCAGCGCCTGACGCCGAGATGCGCCCGTCTCCGGAAACAGTGAAAAGGAGTACGCCAGACGTGCCTTCGACCGGAGAGTTGTCTCGGACTGCGAACACTGTGTCGCCAGGACCAAGATCATTGATGGCTCGGAAATCGTATGGGACCGCACCACCACCTGTTACGCCCTGGTAAAAGATCAAGCCGTTGGCGAAGGTTGCTCCTACGCCTGGGGCGCCCGTCGAGATCCTAAGAAAGTTTACGCCTTCGTAGTCCAACACCAGGTGTGCGACTGGGAAACCACCAGCCTCAGTCTGGCTAGTAAGGCACGACGTGTAGATGTCCCAGTCACGGTTCTGTGCCGCCCCGTCAAAGGTCTGCCCAGTAAGTCTGAGTCTGGGAGACGACGTCTGCGTTGCCGCGTTTGTCGGTGGCGACGACGAGTTGTAGAACTGGATAGCTACTCCGCCGGCTGCCTCTCGGAATGACGATGACGCATAGGCAGTGACTGCTGTTGTCGATGCGATGACGGTGGTGCCACCAACTAGTACTCCTGTGGTCGCAGCCACGGCACCAGCCGTGTACAACGTGCCGTCACCCTCGACCCTGGCGAGCTGACCACCAAGATCCTCGACTAGCCATACGGCATCACTGGCTAGGTAGTTCTCTGTGACTCTGAACGTGAACGCGGAAATCGATGTAGTCGCAGAACCTGCGGCCAACCTGGACTGGAAGATGACGCCGGTTTCGCCAACACCGTCTACGTTGCCCTTGATCTCAAGAGCACGACGCGTCGCGTCGTTCAACCGCATGCAGTAGATGTCTAGCTTGCCGTCCTCACTGCCAGCCGTGCCATCCTCGATGACACCTTTGATCGCCGCATACTGCCGTTTGGTTGGCGTGCCAGTTACGTTTGGTCCCCAGAACGAGATGATACCCACCACGTTGTCGGCGACACCGCTACCACCACCGGTCAGCTTGGAGTGGTAGAGCTGGATCTCAGGACCCGTGGCCCCGGATAGTGAGTACTCGAATACAGCCGCGATCGTAGCCGACGAGCTGCTCTTCCTGACGTACAGCGGCGCCGAAGTGTACAGGCCATCGCTGTTGTTGGAATCTATAATCCTGACCAGTGGCCCGGTGCGACCTGTGTTGGCATCATCGTCGTGTACGTAGAAAGCAGGATCTGCGTCTACAGCAGAAGCCCCATGAACGATCTCTACAGGACCACTTGCCGCTGTCGTAATGGTATCGCCGGCGGTGTAGGCCGACTGCAGAGTAACCGCACCACCAGCAGCCACGGCGAGATCTGTATAGGCGGCGCCATTCAAAGACACCTGAGCTGTGTTCAGCGATTCGTTGTACCTCAGCCGCATCGTGCTGGCCGCAGATACCGGAGCCGTTGTACCCGCTGCCCACTGCATCCAGTGGGCTGTGGTCCCACCACTCAGCGTGATGTCCGTGGGATCGATGCTACCGGTGACGGTTAGTTTGCCCTCGACCCTGGCATCACCAACAACCCTGAGCTTCTCCGTGCTCGACATCGCAGAGCCGCCGAAGACGGCGTCACCATCGCCGAAGACAACAGCAGTAGTCGTCGGAGTTACCAGACCACTGGACCAGGCGATGTCACCAGCAGCAAAGACCTCGGCACGAATCGCTCTGCCACCGGAGGCCGTACGCGACACTCTGAAGGTGTCTGGTGTCCCGGCTCCAACCACGTTGGTGTCCAAGATGCCGACGAGTGCTGCCGTCCTGGAAGCCACCACGTTGTTATCCGTGACGGTGAAGGCACCGATCGCAACACCAGTACCTGTGTCTCTGGTGATGGCAACGGCTCCAGTCGCGTCTGTCGCTATCGTTGCGCCGAAGTCGTAGGCGTCCTGCAGCGAAACTGGTGGTGAGACACCGGTGAGCTGTGTGACGGTGCCGTCGCTGGCCTCGTAAAACAGCTCGGTAACACCGGCGTCATCCTTGGTATAGACGATACCGGTGTTCGCGATGTTAGTGGGATCACCGCTGCGTTCCGGGTACTGCGTGGCCCGCATCCTGACGTCGAGACTGGCTCCTACGGTGGTATCGTCGTTCCCGGTCTGTGCCGCGAAGTGCCAGTAGCCTGTACCCGTGCTGGGATCAACTACGCTGCTATCACCAGTCCAAAGCAGAGCGGCAGAATCCCTATCCGTAGGACCGGCCGTGGCACCACGCTCGATGTTTATACCTGTGATCAGGGCTGGGATGGCGACGACACCAGTAGTCGCGTTGAGGTGAATGACCCTATCCGCGATATCCACTGTCGTCGAATCCAGGGATGTCGTCGTCCCGGATACGGATAGATCTCCGATGAGTGTAAGGGTGCCTTCGAACCTGGAACTACCCAACACCCTCAGCTTCTCGGAACCGAAGAAAGCAGATCCACCAAAGACGGCGCCGCCATCACCTTTGATGACCGCCGTTGTGGTGTCTCCACCCTGCAACCCAGAAGACCAGGCCAGGTCTGTCGCGCCAAAGACACGGCTCCTCACACCGATGCCGGCGACACCCTTTGTCACCCTGAACGATGGACCACCTGCAACTACGTTGTTGTCTCTGACCTCCAGGAGTGCGGCACTCCTCGCCGGACTGGCGTTTCCATCGAAGAGATCGAGTAGCGGTTCGGCGGCTACAGCTAGAGCACCTCTGATGAAGCTGAGTTCACCATCGGTATCTGTGGTGACCTCGGGATCCGCGTTGTACGCCGTCTGCAGACTACCGAAGCCAGCAGCACCGAGTAGCTCGATGGCCTCTGCGGTTTCGAAGCCCCATTCCGCCCAGCCCCTCCAGTTCTGCTCGCTGACGCCTAGGCCGGCACGATCCGTGTACGTCGCGTTGTCTGTGGAGTCGTCGGCGTCGTGAACAGCCAGCGTCGCATCGGCAGGCGCGGTTTCCCCGAACAACGGATACCGCATGCCCATGAGAGGGGATCGAACCGAGGCGATGCGCTCGACTACGGTGATGTCACCACCGTCATCCGCGGTGAGTCTGATCTTGAAGGCACAGAAGTCGGTGATGGCACCGGCAAGACCGATGGTTACTGAAGCACCCGACGTCGAGCTGAGGACTGCAGCAGAACCGGCCTTGTCGATGATTTCCCAGACATAGGTCACACCACCGCCTACGGGATCCGTGGCGACCAGCGTGATGACTTCGCCGGCGACGAGGTCATGCCGGCTGAGACCTGGGGTACCTGCACCCGCTGTTACCTGGGAGATGGAGAACTCAGCCATGTCGGCAGCATACCACTGCGCGATACCGCTCTGGAATCACCTGACGCGGTCGGCTTCACTGGGCGGAAAAACAAGCAGGATGTCGTCTGGCTTGATCCGGATGACACCCTCCTCGATGCGGCGCTGCAACTGCTTGTTGGAGTCCTGTTCGGCGAGGAACCTGACGAAGAGACACTTCAGGCCGGGTTCGAGGCCAGGGATCGGAATCTTGCCGTTGACCACAGCACCGTTCACCTTCTTCGACGTGTACTTGTAGCCGTAGGCCAGGATCGTTGCCGTGTTTGTCACGTTCGTCATCGCACCAGTGGGCAAGTGGATGAGACCGACACGATCCGGTGTCTCGTCCACCTTGATGAGGATGTTCTCCCCGATCATACGAATGGAGTGTCCATCTGGTGTCTTGTAGGTGTCGTGGCTCATTTCTTCTTTCTCTTCTTGCGCTTCGGCTTGTGGATCGTAACCAGGATCTTGGCCAAGAGCTGTGTGAACGGCGTCATGACAAGATCTTCTTCTACGGGCTTACCATTCGCGTCAAGACCGCTGACATGAATCGTTGGGTTATCCCAGTCGCTGTGCTTGGAGAACTTTAAGTCCAACACCCTTGCCGGGATAACAAGGGCCGTGATCTTTGCTGCCCTAGTCGGCAACTTAGTCTCATGGCCCGTTATCTCTATTTCCCTGATCTCTACTCTTTTACGACTCCGTCGGCGTCCAGCCATTCCTCGCCTCCACCATCCCAGGCCACCTTCACCTTGCCAGTTTCGGGATCCGCGGTGACGACACTTCCCCTACGGGCTTCCTGAGCTGTCTTCGTCTTTGCCGTGTTATCCCTGACACGATCGTTTGGGAACACGGTATTTGCATGCTTGAACATCTCTTCCTCCTTCAGTACGGCCTCACAACCAGGACAGATGAATGGACCATCCGGCAACCTTGGATCCGTGGCTTCTATCCAGAAAGACCATTCACACTCCGGTATACCGCAGTCTACCTCTACGGCGCCACGTGGTCTTAGATCATCCGTCATTCCACGACTTCCCAGTCTGTGGCTAGTAGATCGGTCTGGCTGCACAGCCACGGCACGAAGTGCCCATCTGCTGTTTTCATGTAGACATAGGGCAGCGTCATGACGTGGGGTATGGCGCTTCTGGGAACGTAAACATCATCAGGATTTGGCGTCCTCAGCGCGATCCACATCCCTTTGCCGTTCCAGCCCTGGCGTACTACCTTCTTACCGTTCCACATCGACTTTACGGCTTCGCCAATCCCCATGGTCGTTCCTACAAGATCAGGGTCTCGGCACGGCTTACCACACCAGACCTCCTCTACATCAAGCTCCTTCCCACATCCGGCACAGTTGAAGGCTGCCATCACTCATCACCGCCGACATCCGTTCCGCTCAGCGCACCTCGCGGCTTCTTCACCGTGGTCTTCACCGTGGCGGGGACGTCCTCCAGTGGCTTGGCTCCGGACAACCACGACCTGACACCCTTCTTGATGCTGGCCGACGCGATCTTGAGCTGTTCCGCCATCTGGTTTTCGTCCGCCATGGTAAAGACACCAGCGCCGCCATCCTCGGCGTCCTTGCCGAAGACCATGACCAGAGCCGTGGAACGCCTGGACTCACCATCGGCGAAGGCAACGGCCAGCACCTTGACCTCCGTCACCGAGATGACCTCGTTGACCTTGCCCTGCACGTACTCCGGAGTCCTGCGGCCTTCTGTGATCTTACCTGCCATGATTGCTCTCCTTGTTCATGTGAGTGTTGACTTCGATGATGAGGTCATCAGCGCTGAACTCGCCTGACTTGATCCTCTCCAGTGTTGGCTTCCCGACTAGACGCATCGCGTTCTCACCGATGACGACGCCAACAGATTCCGGTTTCCTGTTCACTATCTCAGGAACCAGGAACTGTATCAGCTCATCTCGTGTGATCTTCTCCCTGACATCCGTGATTCTGACCAGGTTCTGGTCGTCGCTGACCGCCGCGAAGTAGGCGTTGAAGCCTACGGTGCCATCCTCCATGGCTACGGGGTCATAGACCAGCACGAGATCAGGCCTGACCGAATCCATCTTCATCATGCTCCTTTTCCCGAGGCGGTGGTTCTATGACTTCGATCTCCGGGCCACGTGGTCCACCGTTGGGTTTGACGACGGTGTTCTGGACTATGGGATATCCCATGTCGTCCTTGGGCACCTTGCGCTGTGGTACCTGCTTGGCCCTCTGCTTCATGTCGTTGAGCTTCTGCCTGGCCGCGCTGACGGCTGGAGATCGCTTCGACTTGATGTCTGCCTTCCTCCTCTCACGTGGCGTGGCTTCCGCCGTCTTTACTGGTTCGGGGTACGTAGATGGCTGGACATCGATGTCACCATCGGTACCGATGTCGATGGCTGTCGTCGAGTCGTTTTGAAACGTGAACGGCGGTACCACAGGCTTGTTCTCGTCCGTGGTTCCGAAGTCGCCGCCGAACTCGCGTTCCTCTATGCCGAGATCCAGCTCGGCCGAATCCTCCGAGTCTTCGATCGCGCCGGCAACAGCATTAGCTCTGCTGCCCTGTATCGCCGCGATGAGTTCCTCCTCGGTGACCTTGAAGGCGTACTGCCGGCCGGCGAACTCGATGACGACGAAGTTTGTTTGTTCCCCGGTATCAGGATCCCAGTCCTGTCTAGCGGTGATGAAGTTGACTACGATCTTCATGTCGTTCCTTTACCAGATCGGATCTTTGATGGTAATGGTTACGTGCTCCTGCAGTGCAGGATCTGTATGCGCGTACACGCCCAGGCTTGGTGGGCCGTCGCTGGTCCTTGTCAGAAGCCGTAAGGTTTCCTCTCTGATCACGTCGAAGTCGGCCTTCGTCATGAAAGATGTGTGAACAGTACCATCAGGACTTGTTGATACCTCTACGGGATGATCCGTATCGATATGCCCTCTCCTGGCGAGTTCGGCAAGGCTGTCCAACACACAGGCCAATGTCTTGTTGACATCCATGATCAAACCTTTGGCATCGGAGGTTTGGGTCTTTCCGCATCTTGTGCGGCTTTGATCAGCTTGCGATTCACCAGCATCGTGGACATCGCCGAGGATGCCTGTTGGCCCATGTAGGTCAGGACGATGCACTTGTTCGGTCCCTGTACGGGCTCGCCATTGGCATCGAGCTGGTCGGTGTTGAAGGCCACGCAGTCCGCACCGCAAACCCTGACCATCGAGCCAGCACAACAGGCCATCTCTGAGATCCATGGAGTCAGGCCTGGCGATGAAGGGCTGCTCGTCTATCAGCACCTTCTCCAGGTCGTCGAGTTCCTTGTCACGATCAGTCATTTTTCTTTGCCTTACCGTGTTGTTCAGCCAGCGTAGGAGCAAAGCTTTCCTTTGTCTTGGTCTCCAGTTCCTTGGCCTTCGCCGTGGTGTACTGCCGCTTCAGCCTGAGATCCACGTACCAGTTGTCGAAGTAGACGGGTACAGGAACTCTGTCCAGCATGTGCGGGGATACCAGGACATACCAGTCACCGGGCTGTAGGCCGCAGTCCTTGAGGACGCCAACAACAATCCTCGTGACGCTGAGTCTTCGATTCTCGTTGTCGACATCGGCATCGGAGGTGACGAACACGAACTCTTCCTTCGAGGCCTCAGTCTCGATAACAACTGCGGCTCTGGCCAGGCCTTCCCACTCCGATGACGTCAGAGCATCGGGCCTGGCCATGTACTGCAGTGGTTTGACTACAACCTTCATACCACTTCCCTGGTGAAGATCTCGTGTGGCTTGATGCCAAGAGCCGCGCTGAGGTCCTTGTTGGCTTTCTCCGCGGCTTCAAAGGCTGCAGTGATTGCTGCTGTGAAGATCTCGCGCATCACGGCATCCCTGCAGCGCTGGACGATCTCGTTGTAGGCCGCCAGCTTGTCCAGCACTTCCTTCGGAGGAAGGTCATCACTGGCGCTGACCGTCTTCATTCTGGGTAGCAGACCGACGAACTCCAGAACCTGAACCAGAGGTCCGGCGCCATGCTTGGCCAGCACGCGGATCAGGACATCACCAACTCTCTCGATGTCCCAGAAGGCCTCAGAACTTACCGCACCCAGAGTGTCCGAGATCGGACCCTTCCAGGAACAGTTCGGGCACTCCATGGTACGACTTCCCGGAGTCGAAATCAGATCGCTGCCATCGACGGCGCGAATGTCGATGGATCCGCAATCCGGGCAGAAGTGTCTGGACTCAGCCACTGGGCTCCTCGATCTTTCTCGGCTTGGTGCCATATACCAAGCCGCAGTGCTTGCAAAGACTCATGTCTATGACGATCCCCAAGTCGTGATTGGTATACCTCGCCCAGTCCAGAACCTTTCCGCTGACCTCTGTGGGCTCGTGCTCGCCATCACGTGCCGGACACCTTCCGTACCTGTCCATTGAATACCTCCAGTACGGCTTTGATCTTGTCTATGACTTTACGCAGATCCTTTGTGGGATGCTTCGAGTTTAGGACGTCGGTAACAGACGAATACATCGGATACGCCTTGTCGCCTCTAGCCGCGGCCATCAAGACGCTACCGGCCAACTCCTGGACGTTGTCCGCGAAGTAAGAGGCGTTCTCCCAGGCGACGCGCGTCCTGTGGAACTCATCCAGCTTGCGGAGTTCAGCATCCCTGGGCTCCCACTTCTTTATCAGTCTGACCCTGTGCTCCACTGCAGATCTATATGCGAGTGTAGCCATCCTGAGTAGTTCTGAGTTCAGATCTGGCAAGACGAACGGCTTTGCGCCTCTTCCGCCTCGCCGCGATGCGCTTCCATCCTTTGCGCGCCCTGGCGACGTGGGTGGCGTTACAGCCCTTCCCGGGATCAGGGTTTTCCCATCGCGGGCCATGCTCAGTTCTCCTCGTCTCGCCTCTGCGGTAGTTGTCGTGGTTGCTCATCACGTCCTCGTGTCACGCCGTGCTTCCTGAGTTCAATGACCAGTGCTGCTGCGGCTTCGAACTCGCTACGCCCCACGCCTCGAAGCTGTGTCGCCTCATCAACAACGGCAACACTCACCGCACCGTGGGACACGATCGATACCATCCTGCCTTCAAGATCTGAAAAGGTTGTCCTGAAGTTGACGCGAGTAGGATCCTCGGTATCTATGGTTGCGCTGGTCCTGACCATGTCGGCCTCGAATCCAGTGAAGACGCCTTCCCTCTCCACGGCCTCCAGAACAGCTACGATCCTGGATTTGATCACGGCGAGTATACGCGGGCTGACCAGCTCGCCTTTGAAGTTCTCGTTGAGAACCTCGGCTAGCCTCTGCTGGAAAGCCTTGAACATCTCTTCACCGGTCATCGCTTTGCCTTCTTCTGCAGCTCGGCGATGTCATCCAGGGCGCTGAGGTTCATCTCGACATCAGCCGCCAGGTTGATGAGATCAAAGATGAATTCCGGCGGCTTGTTCTTCTTCCTGGGCTTCATCGTGAACTCATGAACCAAGCTATCGTAGCCACCGACCAGATCTTGCCAGGCCCAGTACTTCTTCCATGACAACCACTGTGGTGACGATCTTGACGGCTCACTGTAAACAGAGTTTCCCTTGACACCATTGGCCTTCGCGATCTTCTTCAGCTCGGCTTCTGCTACGGTGAGGTGCATCTGGGCATGGGCCTTGCATTTCGCGAAAGACTTTCGATAGCCATCGAAGATTGGAACCAGATCCTTGTAGATGTCTGCCTCCAGCTCACGGGCATGCTTACGGGCCAGGCTGTCCTTCTTCTTTACGCGCATCTCACTTCTCCATGATCTTAGCGGTGAGGTTTCCGCGGCGATGAAACGCCAAGCCTAGTGCGATTAGGGCCTCGTCGTCGTGTGGAGAAACCACGAAGAGACCGTTACATGTTGCCGTGTATCTGTCGTCGTCATGCGTGATGCAGGTACTGTCGTCGAGACCACGCGGCCTGACGTTTGCAATTACCTTGGTCTCGTCCCACTTTATGATCTCTATCATCCAGAAATCAAGGGGCAAGACCTCGTTATTGAGGACGGGGTAAACGGCTCGAACCGAATCAAAGACAACGCCCATCATTCTACCCGCAGATCCATTCGTGACGAGGCTACCCACGAACTGGTAATTCAGTCTTGTCTTGATCTCCTCGTCTACCTTCTTGCACAGCCCCACGGACTTACAGGCCACCTCGCACTTGATGTTTGTGCTGCATTCGGCCTCGATGAGCTTGGTGACTTCCTGGATGTGCTTCTCCAGC
>JACCDR010274771.1_pt1 | contig 11702 bp, 10 predicted proteins | sample 7446431 | NCBI WGS metagenome assembly JACCDR01 (sample SAMN15323443, study PRJNA562643) | freshwater metagenome | isolation source: river surface water | place: USA:Blue River Watershed | collected 2017-08-17
CGGGCGCGGTGCCTGCGACGGCGGCCTCGACCGACGGTGGTCTGGTCGCCGCCGCGCTTGCTGCGGCAGACGCCCGCAACTGGGGCGCCCTCGACGAGACCGCCACGCAGATGCAGACCCGCGAGGCGGCGGCGCCAGCCCCCGACGTCGAGCTCCCGTCGCACTGGGCGGCAGCCGCGGACGACACCGGGCAGGACTGGCGTGCGGAGGCGAAGCTCGCCCGCGGCGCCGACGTGCCGTCAGCGTGGACGTCGGTCTTCGACACCACCGACAACGACGCCGTCATGCGCGGCTTCGACATCTGGCTCGCGGACCGTCAGCTTGCCGGCGACAGGGCTCCGGCCACTGTCGAGGACTTCAAGGCGCTGATGACGGCGGCCGCCGCTCCGGCGCTGACGCTGGACTTGGACAACCGGGTCGTGGCTGTCGCTGTCCGGATCGGCCGCTTCCAGGCGGTCATCGGGCAGCCGGCCTCGTCGTGTCCGTACGTCGGTGTGGACGCGGAACATACCGCGTTGCGCCGCGTGTGGCTCACCGGCTACCTGCGGGTGCGACCCGCGAGCGCCGCCCCGGCGGTTGGGGACCCTGCCGGCACCACATCAGATCCTGCGACGGCCACCCCGCCACCTGCCGGCGGCAAGGTGCAGGCCGCACGACGCGTCCGCGCCGCCGCCGGCGGTCATCCCGGCTCGTGCGCCCACGCCACCCTCGGGTCCGTCTGCCACTGCGAATGCTGTGGGGTCCGGCACTCGTGGATCGGCGGAGACATCCCGTCCGGGGTGAAGGCGCCACCGTCCACGCCAGTGCTTGACGGGCTCAGCGGATTCAAAGCCCCGGCGGGGCTCAGTGGCGAGAAAGCACCCGCGCCTGAGACTCCGGAACCTGATGCTCCTGGGCCCGAGCCCGCGCCGACACCGCAGCAGGAACCGCCCCCCGCCGAGCCGGTCGACCCCCGCGGCTACAGCGACCGAGCCGAGAGCGCCCTCACTGAGGTCGCCGCCCGCCAGTCGACGCCGTTGAGTCGCCGCCGCACCGGAGACCGCGCGCTCACCGAGGACGAGACCGACGTCCTCGAGGAGTACATGGGCAACGGGTTCCTCCCCGTCAACCACCTGCTCCGTGGCGGCGACCCGTCCGAGTTGGACCGCTGGGACCACGGCCGTGACGCGCCGCTGACCGAGGATCTCGTCAACAGCTGGACCGGTGCGATCGATGAGCTGATGGCCGAGTCTCGCCTGCCGGAACCTGTGATCGTCTGGCGCGGCATGCGTAACGGCGACACCTTGTTCGGTGACGCGTTCGACGACGACCTTGAAGGCGCCGAATGGTCCGACGCCGCGTTCTCCTCGACATCGTCGGACGAGACGATCGCCAACGACTTCGCGCTCAACGAGCTCGGCGAGTCGCTGCCCGGGTCGACGGTCATGCATGTGCTGGTCCCGGCCGGTACTGGTGCCCTGGAGTTGTCCGACGAGCTGTACGAGTCTGAGGTGCTGTTGGATCGTGGCCAGCGGTTCCGGGTCGTCAACGACTGGGGCATCAACGAGTTCGGTGTCCGCGTCCTCGACGTCGAGGTGATCCCCGTTGGCCGTTGAGAAGGGGCTCACGTCGGCGCGTGAACGTCAGGCGGCTGATGGTGTGGTCGCGTTGCTGGTGAAGCCGAAGGGTGGCCCGATCCCGAAGTGGACCGGTGGACGCCCGAAGCCCGAATCGACCGTGAAAGCCAGTAGTCGGTCGCAGACCATACAGCTCGAACTACCCCTCGCCACGGCGGGACCGTAACCGACGAGGCGTGAGGCGGTGTCACATGCCGTCCATCGCCGTCCCGTCGTCACCTCCGCTGGTCCGCATCCCGCACGTGGAGCTCATCAAGACCGGTCAGTGGCCGATCAGCACGGGCGTCTGGACCGTCACCCGCGAAGACCTGCAGGCCGCCGTCGCCGCGCTCGACTGCCCCGCGGTCCACCGCCCCGGCATCAAGATCGGGCACACGGATGACCGGTTCACCGAACCGGAAGGCGATGGGGAGCCGCTCCTCGGCTACGTCGACAACCTTGCCGGCGAAGACGACTGGAACACCCTCATCGGTGACTACGCGGGCGTACCTGCCTGGCTCGGTGCCGTCGACACCAACGGCTACTCGGTCATCTCCTCCGCGTACCCGCAACGGTCGATCGAAGGCATTCACGACTTCAAATGCCAGATCGGGCACACGCATCCCTTCGTGCTGACCGCCGTCGCGCTGCTCGGCGCCACCCACCCCGGCGTCGGCACCCTCCAGTCCCTGCCGGACCTGATGGCGCTCTACGGCGTCGCCGCGTCCGCCCAGACAGGCGGGGTCATCGTCCGCGCCTCCGTCACCAGCCCACCCGCACAGGCCGCCGAAGGGTCCGGCGAAAGGAGCCCCATGCCCAACCCGAGCCCGACACAGGTCGCCGCCGGAGTCACCACCGAAGACGTCCGCCGCCAGTACTACGACGACGCCCCATGGTCGTACTGGATCACAGAGTTCCACCTCGAACCGCTGCAACTGATCGTCTGCGACGACCAGACCGGCAAGCACTACCGCATCGACGTCACCATCACCGGCGCCGACACCTTCAACTTCGGCAGCCCCGTCGAGGTCCTCATCCGGTACGTCGACGCCGGCACCAGCCAGATGGTCACCGCGTCCGCGCCGGACAAGCGGCTCGTGTACGCGTCCCGCGCCGAGTCCCGCCCCGGCACGCCGGTCGCCGCTGCGACAGAGCCCGTCTCCGTGCAGCCCGCCGAACCGGACGGCGACCAGATCGTCACCGACCCGGCGCCCGTGGAGCCGGAGCTCGAACCCGAAGCGCCCGTCGAGGCGCCCGAAGATGTCCCGGCTGCCGAGCCGGACGCCCCAACAATCCAGGAGGACGAAATGTCCCTGAGTGCGGTCCGCGCTCGGCTCGGCCTGGCAGACGACGCAGATGAGGCGGCCGTGCTCGCGGCCCTCGACGCGAAGCTGTCAGCCGAGACGAGCAGCGGCACTCCCGGCCCCGACAGCCCGGCGGTCACGCCGACGCCGGTCGCGGCCAGCACCCCGACGCCGCCGGCACTGCCGGACGGTGTCGTCACCATCGACGCGGCGACCCTTGCCGAGCTCCGCCGCGGTGCCCAGCTCGGCATCCAGGCCGCCGAACGGCAGCGGGTCGCCGAACGGGACGCGCTCATCAGTGCGGCCCGCGACGACGGCCGCATCGCCCCGTCCCGCGTCGAGCACTGGACCCGGGCGTGGGAGGCCGACCCGGACGGCACCCGCGACACCCTGGCCTCCCTGGAGCCGGGCCTCGTCGTGCCGACCGTGATGAACGGTGCGACCGGCAACGGCGAGGAGCAGGCCGACGTCGACGGCTTCGGCGACTCGGCGATGGCCGCGTGGGCGGAGCAGTTCGGCATCGACGCGAAGGAGCTGTCCCGTGGGTGACTGGCGCCCCAAGCTCAAGCCCGGCCAGGCGATCACGAGGACCGCCACGGGCACCATCGTCGGCGGGAACCTCGTCACCGTCGCTGGTGCGGTCGCCGCGGCCGACTCGGTGACGTGGCTCGGCGTCGCCGACAAGGACGTCGCGTCCGGTTCGATCTTCGGCGTGCTCCGCGGCGGCGTGCAGTACCTCGTTGCGTCCGCCGCGATCTCCGCCGGCGCGCCCGTCAAGTGCGCGGCAGCCGGAAAGGTCGTCACCTACGTCGACGGCACCGACGCTCAGCTCCGTTTCGTCGGCATCGCCCTGGACGCGGCGGCTGCTGACGGTGACGTCATCGCCGTCGCCATGGCGCGGTAGAGGGGACAACACAGATGCCTACCGTTGCACCGCCGAACCCCACGGTTTCCGGCGACAACCTGACCGTCAGCCGGATCGTCAACAGCCCGGTGATGATCCAGCGGATGCTGCGCACGCTTGTGCAGCAGCGTCTCGTCGGCGACAAGATCCTGTCCGGTGAGGTCGACCTGACCGGCACCGGCGCCGTCAACTACGAGGTGTCCGAGGCGATCATGGCGGCGTCGCTCGCCGAGCGCGTCGACGACCTCATGGAGTACCCGGAGTCCCTCGACGGCACGTCCACGTCGGCGATGGCGTCGACGGAGAAGTGGGCGCTGTCCACGACGATCTCCGACAAGCTCGTCGCCCGCAACCGGATCGACCTCGTCAACAAGAAGCTGCTGAAGCTCGCGAACCGGATCGCGTTCGGGTTCGACGCGCTCGTCATCTCGGCGGTCGCGTCCGCGGTGACGCAGACGCAGGCCGCCACGGCGGCGTGGTCGTCCACGAGCACCGCGGACCCGTTCACCGACATCACGCTCGGCGCGTCGGTCGTCGACTCCCTGAACCAGGGCTACGAGATCGACACGGTCCTGGCGACGCCGAACCGGTGGGCGCGGCTCATCTCGGCGGCGAAGGTCATCGAGCGGGCGCCGCGCGAGGGCGGCGACAACCTGCTCCTCACGGGCCGGCTGGTGCAGATCGCCGGCCTGAACGTGTGGAAGACGACGAACATGCCCGCGGGCGTGGACGTCATGCTGCTCGACTCGCGGCTGCTCGGGTCGATCGGCTGGGAGGACCAGGGCGGCGGCTACCAGGGCTCCGCGAAGGGTGTGCAGACGAAGCGCATCCGCCTGGAGGAGAACGACGGCTGGAAGATTCAGGGCCGCCGCGTCGGTGTGCCGCTGGTCCAGGAGCCGGGCGCCGCGATCAAGATCACGGGGACCTGACATGGCCGACAAGAAGATGCTCCGCGGCAAGGCGCCGCTCACCATGTACCGCGGGGCGGGCGGGGTCGGCGGCAACGTCTACCGCGGCTCCGTCGTCGACCCGCGGCTCATCGACGCCACCGACCGGGAACGCCTCGTCCGCGAGATGTTCCTGGAGTGGGTCGTCGGCGACGGTGAGAGCTGGAAGCTCGCCGAGGACACCGACGACGGCAAGGCCGGCGACCCGGTAACCGTCGGCGACACCGGTCTCGTCGACCCGTCCGACCGCGACCCGGGCAACGTCAACGTCAACGTCGAAGCCGACTCCACGTCGGACCCGGCGGTCGAGCAGAAGCGGGCGGACGCGAAGGCGAAGCTCGCCGAGCTCGGCGGCACCCCGGACGGTCGTGCGTCGAACGAGGTCCTCGTCGAGTACCTCGTCGGCAAGGGCTACGACCGGGCCGAGCTGGAGAAGAGCGACCGCGCGGAACTCCGCAAGCTCGTCGCCGACGCCAAGTAGCACGTGAGGGCCGCCCGGTTCGCTGGGCGGCCCAATGATTCCAGGGAGTTCCCATGTGGCCTGCGGTCTTCGCGCTGCTCGGCATCCTGCTCGTCGCCTTCGCTGCGTTCCGGCCGACGGTGGCGGGGGTGTCGGTGACGCATCTCGGCGCTGCGGCCCTCGCGACCGCCGCGTGCTGGCCATACCTGACCGCGATCGGGGGCTGACATGGCTGTTGTTCCGTCGCCCGCCTACGTCACACTCGTCGCCGACACCGACACCATTGTGGAGATCCCGAACGCCGGCGCCGTCGAAGTGACCCTGATCTCCGGCGCGTCAACGGTCGTGTTCAACACGACCAACACGGTGATCGCCTCGTCCACCCCGGCGAACGGGCAGCACGCCATCACCACGACACTGCCGTCGAAAATCATCAAGGACGACTCGGGCGGCACCACAACGTTCGTGCACCTGCGGTCCTCCGGGACCCCAACGGTCTGTGTGGCCGGGCTGTGACGGGGCCGACCCGGTACGGGTACAGCGCTGTGGCGGGCGGTGGCGGTGACGTCTCCGGCAAGGCCGACAAGGCGACCCTGACCCTCAACGTCAAGGACTACGCCGCGACCGGCGACGGCTCCACCGACGACACTGCCGCGCTGCAGGCCGCGTTCACCGCCGCCGCAACCGCGGGTGCCGCGATCTTCCTGCCACGCGGCACGTACATCGTCGCCCCCGACGCCACCTACAAGGTGTGTCTGCGCATCCCGGCTGGGGTGCGTGGCATCTTCGGTGACGGCGCCACCATCAAGGTCAAGTCGGGTGTCGGCAACTACCACGCCGTCATCAGCAACTACTCGTCGCAGGGCGGCGGCTACGGCCCGCAGACGGTGACGCACCTCGTGATCCGTGACGTGACGATCGACCAGAACAACACCGGCAACCTCGTCACCGACCCGTCCGTCGGTGGACCCCTGTTCGCCGGTGGGCTCCCCCGCTGGGGCATCTCCGTCCCCGCCGGCGCGAACACCGGCACCGTCATGATCCAGCGGGTCCGGTTCCTCGACACCGACGGCGTCAACACCATCTACACCCTCGCCCGTGACGTCACCGTCGACGACTGCGAGATGACAGTCTCCGCGACCGCGACCGATCACGACCACTCCGCCATCTACACGAACACGAACATCGACGGCGGCTCCGCGACGATCACCCGCAACCGGGTGACCTCACCCGCCGTCGGGAACGTCGGCGCCCGGACGGGCATCGAAACGCACGGCGGTGCGCAGTGGGTCGCCGGGAACACGGTCAGCCGCTACTTCAAGGGCGCCAACGTCACGGGCGTTGAAGTCTTCCCAGGTCAGGGCATCCACTGGAGCGGGAACTCGTTCCTGAAGGTCCGTTACGGACTGCAGCTGTGGTCGCTGCAGTACTCGACGAACACCGGCCCGTACGGGCTCCGCAACTGCCACATCCGCGGCAACACGATCACCCTCGACCCGGCCGGCTGGACCCCCGGCGCCGTGTCGACGGACGTCCGTGGCGTGTTCCTCGACACGACCGCAGCGAACAGCCTGCCGTTCGTCGACGTCACCATCGACGGCAACGACATCCGCTGCCTGACCGGGCACACCGGGCACGTCAACGACTCCAACTGCAACGGCATCGACTGGCGGCGCACCAGCGCCCCCGCCTACGGTGGCGTCGACCGGAACATCCGGATCACGAACAACACGATCACCGACGTGATCGCATCCGGTATCCGGGTCACGAACCCGTCCGGCGACTACGGCGACAACTTCACCATCGACGGCAACGTCATCCGCAACCCCGGCCAAGGATCAGTCGCAGCCGGTGGAGCGCTCGTCAACGGCCAAGCCAACGGGATCATGATCCCGGGGCAGTTGAAGAACAGCCGCGTCAACAACAACCTGATCATCGACGACCAGCTGACGCCCACCACGAACGTCGGGCTGTGGCTCGTCCCCCAGTTCTCCGGGTCCAGCAACAACGAAGCGCTCGGCAACCGGGTCCCCGTCGCGAACAACAAGAAGCTCGAGACGTCCCCGAGTGTGTCCGGCGGCTGGCTCGTCCGCATGGACCACAACACGTACAACGCTGTCCCCGGTCTCGTCACCGTCGGGTCCGAAGTGCGGGACCTCACTACCGGCACCATCTACCGGCAGGCCACTGCCCCTGAGGGCAGTACGTGGGTGACCGTCGGTCCGGTCGCGCGCCGTCCGGGTCTCGCGAACCAGTGGACGGCGATCACGAACCGGCCGCTGCTCGTGCCGGGCACAGCAACCGGGACGCTCGCCAAGGACTCGTGGCGGTACCTGCCCATCAGGCTCACCGAAGACCTGCCCCTCGACGCGCTCGCCGTCACCACCATCACCACCCCAGCGTCCGGCGGGACGGCCGCGCTCATCTTCGGGTTGTTCGCCGCTGACTCCACGAACCGGCCCGGCACCCGCGTCGCCGACTACAGCAGCTACGGGTCCATTGACATGACCCAGGCTGTCGGGACTCTTCAGCTCGCGACGGTCGGTTTGACGATCCCCGCCGGTGAGTGGTGGCTGGCTCTCGCGTGGTCTGGCACGGCGACGACGGCTCCGATCCTTCAGACGGTCACGGGGCTGCACCCGGCGATCGGGAGTGTGGCGGCTCCGACGCTCGCCACGGCGTATCTGCAGGCGGTGTCGGGTGCGACGGTCCCGTCGTCTGCCACCCCCTCGACGACGGCGACAACAGCGCCACTCGTCCACGGCAAGATCCGCTGACCGGCGCCACGACGATGACCTTCGAACGGAGCACCACATGATCGAGACCGGCGCGATCAGCGACGACATCTCCAGCACCATGACCCGCGGCCGGGACACCGGCTCCCTCGTCGTCACACGGGGCCTCGTCGTCGCCGAACTCCGCGACGAACACGGCCGACTCAAGGGCCGCTGCGAGGTTCAGAACCTGATCACGGAGCAAGGCGACAGGTACTACGGTGAACGCGCAGCGGGGATCGCATCACCACCCGCACAGGTCACCGGCATGAAACTCGGCACCGGCTCAACCGCTGTCGCGAAGACCGGCGCCGGTGCAGCCCTCGTCACCTACCTGACGGACTCGCATCAGGCGATCGACGGCGGTTTCCCGACGTCGGCGCTGAACGGCTCATCGCGGCGCATCCAGTGGAAGACGACGTGGGCGGCGGGGAAGGCGACCACGGCGAGCGCTATCACCGAGGCGGTCATTGTCATCGACACCCTCGCCGACGCCACCTCCAGCGCCGCGAACACGATCGCCCGGGTCCTGCTCACCGGCATCGGGTCGAAAGGCGCATCCGACTCACTTTCGATCACCTGGAGCCACGACATTCTTGGCGCCTGAGAGTCACCGTTAGCCGCCCGACCGACAGCAGCGGGAGGCGGCCGTGGCCTACCGCGCGGGCACCAACGTCTACGGCGCCACCTCCACCGCGTCACTGACGATCCCCGGCACCGTCGCAACCGGCGACGTCATGGTCCTCGTCGCCTCCTACAAACTCGCCACCGGTACCGGCACCATCAACACCCCCGCCGGGTGGACCACGATCGACCTGAAAGACCTCACCGGAGCGACCGCGCAAGGCGGCGCCTGGTACCGGGTCGCACAGGCAGGCGACGCCGGCGCCACCCTCAACATCACCTGCAGCGCAGGGTCGCAGCAGCTCGTCGTCTGCCTCGGCGCATGGTCCGGGCTCGCACCGCAGCCAGTCGACTGGTCTATGGCCGACCAGGGCTCCACCGCGTCCGCGTCGCTCACCTCGGCGGCCGAAACGGCAGGCGCCGGCGACACCGTCATCTCGTTCGGTGCCGCACGGGGCGCATCCAACGGGACGGTCACGTTCACCGCACCCGGCGGGGACACGCTCCGCGTCCAGGACACCGCCACATCCAGCGGCGCCCAGGACGTCGCCGCGTACATCTCCGACGGCACCGGTCCCGGCGCCCGCACGATCACCGCGTCCCGGACAGCGTGGGCAGTCACCGGCCAAATCGTGTTCGAGGCCGCGCCCGCGACGTTGCATCCCGCGATCGTCGAGATCCGGCCCACCGCGAACCCGGCCGCCCCCACCGCCGTCATCGCCTCCACGACCGCCGCGAACGACGTCACTTTCGCCGCGCTGTCATCGTCGTCGGACTCGGCGACGATGACCGGGGCGACTGGCTTCACGCAGATCACCGTCGCCGCGAACACCAACACGACCGCCCTGCAGACGCGTCTCTATCGCAAGGTCGAGACCGGCGGCGCGCAGACGCACACGTTCTCGATCGGCGCCGCAACCCGCTCGGCGCTCGCCGCAATCGTCATCCGCGGCGCGCTCGCCGCAGGACCGATCGGCAACGCCGCCCAGACCGCGTCAGCGAACGGCGAGACCCACACCACACCGTCTATCACCGGCAACAACGGCAGCCTCCTCATCGCCGTGTTCTCCATCCGCGCGTTCCCGTTCAACGGGTGGGCGTTGTCGTCCGGGTCGGTCACGGCTGGGTGGGTGAAGCGCGCCGACATCGTCGGAGCTGACGGCACCACCAACATGCGGCTCATGGTCGCCACCCTCAAGGTCACCTCCACGACGACGTACACGTGCACGGCGACGCTCAACCCCGCCGACGGTGAACCGGCACTCGCCGCGATCGTCGAGATCCTCCCCGCCGTCGGCACCGCGTACGCGAAGACACCCGCCGACAGCGCCGGGCTCCTCGACTCCGCCGCCCGTACGTCGGTGGCGGCCCGCACGCCATCGGACCCCGCCGGACTGACCGACAACGCAACCCGGTCCGCGACCATGTCGAGGGCGCCGGCCGACAGTGCAGCCATCCTGGACGGCGCCGCGACCTCGCGGACGTCCGCCCGCGCAGCCACCGACGTGGCGGGAATCACCGACACGGCATCTGCCGTGCGGGTCGGGGTACGCGCCGCCGCCGACCCGGCAGGGCTCACCGACGCACGTGGCCTGTCCCGCGGCCGGACACAGGCCGACGCCGCCGCGCTCACCGACACGAACGCAAGGACCCTGACGGCGTCCCGCGCTACCGCGGACCCGGCAGGTGTCACCGACACGGCGGTCACGGCCCGGACCGTCGCACGCGGCACGACCGACCCCGCCGGGATCACCGACGCCCGCACGGCGGCACTGACCCGACCCCGCACCACCAGCGACCCTGCCGGGGTCACGGACGCCACGGCCCGGCAGGTCACTGCGGCACGGGCAACCGCGGACACCGCAGGCCTGACCGACGCTGCTGCCGCGACACTGTCCGGCGCGACCGCGACCGTCACCACTGACACTGTCGCGCTTACGGACACCGCCGCCGCATCCCGGGCAGCCGGCAGGGCAGACCCCGCCGGGATCGCCGACAGCATCGTCGTCCAACTGGCCGCCGTGGGCGCCATCGGCCGCGTCGACGTCGCGGGGATCGCCGACTCACTGACAGCGGTCATGGTGCGCAGCCGGACGGTCGTGGATCTGCTCGGTGTCACGGACGCGGCAAGCCCCTACGTGCCGTCATCAGCCACCGTCCCGGCCACCACCGTCCGTACAGGTGCCACCCGGGCGCAGGCACGCTCCGGCAGTACCCGGGCCTACGCGAGGTCTGGCACCGTCCGGCCCACCATCGCCACCGGCACAGGCAGGGAGGCACTGTGACGACCCTGGACCTGACCGTCGGCGACTGGGAGTCCCCGTGGCTGGACGTCGCGCCGTACGACGTGGGCGCCACGACGGCGACGCTGACCGTTCACTCGCCCGCCGACACCGACCCTGCTGGCACCTCCGTCGTCCTCGACGACGGTGTCGAAACGACCGTCGACGGCCTGCCCGTACTGCGATTCACCGTCACCGCTGCCATCCAATACCCTGCCGCCGGCTGGTGGGTCCGGGCGTGGACAGTCGCCGGCGTCGGCGCCTGCCAGCCCGACGAGCGGTTCTTCGTCGCGCCGAACCCGACAGCGGGTGGACCGGAGTGGACGCCGACACGGCAGCGGGTCGCCAGCTACGTGCCGTCCCGGCCGCTCGTTCCCGCAGCCGACGGCAGCAATACGGACCTGATGACGTTCGATTCGACGACGAGACCCGCCGGCGGCCAGGTCGACGTCATGATCGGCGACGCCGTCAACTGGGTCACCGACGCCACCGGCCTCCTCGACGAAACGCTGCACCAGTCGGCAAACGCGTGCGCCGCGATCCGCGCCGCAGCGTTCGTCGAACTCGGCTACCCAGAGCGCGACAACGCAGGCAAGGCCACCGCGAACACCACATCGGACCGGCTGTTCAAGCAGTCCGACAGCATGCTCGCCGCGCTCGTCCTACGCAACAAGGCGCTCACCGGCGTTGACGGCGACGACCCCGAGCCTGCGTTCGAGGTCCTGCCGCAGTACAGCTTCCCGGCGCCGAGTCCGTATGGCGACTCCGTGATCTAGGCCGTCAGGCCACCTGTTCCGCACGCTGCCGCGACG
>JACCDR010099966.1_pt1 | contig 11701 bp, 16 predicted proteins | sample 7446431 | NCBI WGS metagenome assembly JACCDR01 (sample SAMN15323443, study PRJNA562643) | freshwater metagenome | isolation source: river surface water | place: USA:Blue River Watershed | collected 2017-08-17
GCCGGCCATCAGCGCAATGCTGATGTTGGTGTTCCAGGTCAGGGCCACCAGCCCGGCAGCGAAAAGGCCGCCAGCAATGAGCAATAAGGTCTGCTTTCGGTTCATGGGCGCTCTGTCCTGTCGTGGTAATCGGGGGATCGCCACGGTAGCGCAGGGCAGGGCGCCCACCCCGCACGCTGGACGCCCTCACCTTTCCGCCTTTCGCGCCTCGGCCCGAAGCCGCCGCGCCAGCTGCTGGCTCTCCACGGCCTCCTGCCGCATGACCTCGGTGGCGCTGACCACCCGCGCCTTGCGCTCCACCCCCGCGGCCAGGCTCAGCGCCGCCGGCCGAGCGGCGGCCCGCACCGCTTCGGTGGCCCAGGTGTCTGCATCCATTCGAGTCCTTCTTGATGCGTCCCCTCGATCCGCCCGAGTGGGTGCCTCCGCCGCAAGCGGGGAGGGTGGGGCGCATCAAAAAGGGCTGCGTGTTGGTGTTCATGACGCCTTCAGCTTCGCCCTTGTCCGATCGGTGCAGCAACCGGTGCACCCATCGTCTTTCAACAACCCCACGGAGGCACCCGTGACCCAGCGACCCCTGGGACTGCTGGCCCGCATTCAAGGCCCAGCAGTCGTTCCTAGCCCCGCGCTCGCCTTTGCACGCACCTACCGCGAGGCGGTGCGATGGTGTTGGTCGATGCGCCGCGCCAAGGGCCTGACGCACACCGACCTGGCGCGCGAATTCGGCTTCAACCGCCAGCACGTCAGCGACTACCTGAACGCGGACGACGCGGCCACGCGCCGCAGCCTGCATCCTGAGCAGATCGCGTTGTTCGAGGAGGTCTGCGGCAACGTGTTCATCACGCAGTGGCTGGCCGCCCGCCAGCGCCTGACGGTGTTGGAGCAGCTGCAGGCGGACAACCAGAGGGCGGCTTGATGGCGGGCGACTGGATCAAGATGCGCGCCGACCTTCAAACGCATCCGAAGGTTGTCCGCATCATGTCCGCATTGCGTGCGGACAAGCTGCGCGTGGTTGGCGGACTGCATGCGGTCTGGTGTCTGTTCGATGTCCATTCCGAAGATGGTCAGCTTGACGGCTACACCGCCGAGGCGCTGGACAACATCATCGGTTGGCCGGGCTTCACGGAAGCCATGGAAGCCGTGTCTTGGATCGAGGTCGGAGAGGGCTTTCTCTCTATGCCGCGCTTCGATGAGCACAACGGAAAGAGTGCCAAACGCAGGGCCACAGAGACACAGCGAAAACGCGAAGAACGGGCGCAACCTGTCCGCACCGTGTCCGCAAACGATGCGGACAAATTGCGGTCCAGAGAAGAGAAGAGAAGAGAAGACTCTTCTTCACTACGTTCAGAAGAGGTAAGCGGCCCCGCCCGAAAGGCGGCCCCGCCATCGCCTGCCACTCCGCCTCCGCCGTTTGACGGCCAAAACGCCGAGGCCCTGAACGGCCGGCACGTCGTCGCGCTTTCGCCGAGCTTCGAGCTGCCCGACGACTGGGGCGAGGACGCAGAGCGCCTGGGCTGGAAGCCCGCCGAAATCCTTGACCAAGCCGAGCGGTACCGCCAGTACTGGACGGTCGGAAAGGGGCAGGGCACGCGCCGAAACGTCAAGGGCTGGCGGCAGACGTGGAGCAACTGGCTGGCGAAAGCCGCGGAGTACCGTCGATGAGCACGTACCGATCCAAAGCAGCCGACCGCCGCGTCGAGGACGACACCCACGCCGACCGAGCGCTGATGTGCAGCGCGCACTGCTGCCCCAGCCGCTGGAGCGTGGAAGGCCCTGCCGGTCGCCTGTGCAGCCGGCACGCCTGGTCAGACCCGCGCCTGTGGCCGCAGATCACCGAGGAACTGGTGCAGGCCAGCGCCGAGGCCGCGCTGCGCCGTGCGGCGGCGCAGGGTCGCCCGCAGCACGCTGCAGCGCGGCAGTACCGCCTGACCTTGGCGGAGAAGCGCGCCCTGCTGCACAAGGCCGCTGGAGCGTTCCGCGGCGCCAACTTTTCCGGCCGGCGAGAGGGCCGTGAGCTGGCCAAGCGTCTGCTGGACTGGCAGGCCGAGGGCTACCGCATGACGCTGGCGCAGCGGCAGTTTGTCGAGGCGAATCTTGGCGCCGGTGCAGCAGGCGCGGCGGTGCGGGCAGAGGTCGATGCTTCGTCCGATGCCGCGACGGCTCAGCCCGACGAGCTGGAGGCGTGGGCGGCAGCCGTGCTGCCGGAGGAGGTGGCATGACCAGCGACCCGCATCCCCTCCCGGCCTGCATGGGCGGCCACTGCTCGATCCGCGAGCACTGCAGCCGCTACCACGCAGCCGACCGCCGATTCCCCGTCGAGCGCCTGTGCTGGCCAGGCCAGGACGGCGTGAGCGACATGGCGCCGGCGGTGCTGCGCCGGCCTGTGGGCACCTGGGAATCCGCGCGTCCCCTGCAACCCATCCCCGAGGAGCAAGCATGGCTGTGACAGGCAGGAAGTCCCGCTACACGATTGGCGGCGGGCTCCCGATGCCGCCGGCCCTGGCGATGGATGCGTCGGCCGCGGTGCGCATGGCGACTCGTGAGCGCCTGGCCGTGGACGCGCTGCTGGCGCACCAAGCGACGGCCGAGCACATCGGCGTGCTGGAGGCTATGGCCGAGTGCGCGATCCGGGCGATCCGCCATGCACGGAAGCTGAGCTACTGCCGCCACCTGGACGCCGGTCAGCTTGACGCCTGCGAGCGGGTGATGCAGCGCGCCGGGCATGCGCTGGCCAGGGCGAAGGACCGCCACGCCGCGACCGGCGTGTTTGGCCTGGATGCGACCGACCGGGCCTGCGTGCAGGATCTGGACGAGTGGCACGGCGCGATGACGCAGCGCGGGGCCATTCCGAGGGCGGTGTGGCTGATGGCCTACCGCGATGGGGTGCAGCGACGCGGCAGCGTGGTGCTGCCGCCTTGGGAGAGCCTGGCATGAGCGAGCAATTCAGCACCGTGCTCCTGAACGCCCAGCACGGCCGCACGGCCATCCTGGACGCCGCGCAGTGGGCCAAGTCCTGGCTGCTGGCCGGGCACAAGCTCAGCCTCACGATCAAGCGGGAGACGCGCAGCACGGCGCAAAACAGGCTGCTGTGGAGCGTGCTCACCGACTTGGCCGAGCAGTGCGAATGGGCCGTGGACGGCGAGATGGTCAAGCTGCAGCCCGAGGAGGTCAAGGACGTGCTCACGGCCGGCCTGCGCAAGCACCAGCGCATGTGCCGCGGCATCGACGGCGGCCTGGTGTTCCTCGGCCAGCGCACCAGCCGCATGACCGTGCCCGAGATGGCCGACCTGATCACCCTGGCCCACGCCTACGGGGACGAGAAGGGCGTGCGCTGGAGCCGGACCAGCCTGGGCCGCGATGTGCCCGACGAGGTGGCTGCATGAAGCGCACCCCCCTGCGCCGCACCACGCCCCTGCTGCGCAAGCAGACCACGCCCACCGCCACGGTCCACCACAAAGACTGCCAGCAGTGCGGCAAGCCGTTTTTCCCAGCCCGCCCCATGCAGGCCGTGTGCTCCGCCCGCTGCGCCCGCCGTCTGGTGGCGGCCAAGGCCAAAGCAGAGCGCGAGCAGGACCGCGCCAAGCGCGAGGCCCTTCGCCCGATTGGCTACTGGGAAAAGAAGGCTGAGAAGGCGGTCAACCGCTACGCCCGCGCCCGGGACTTTCGCTACGGCTGCATCAGTTGCCACTTGCCGGCCAATTGGGATGGGCAATGGCACGCAAGCCACCTGCGCAGCGTTGCCGCCGCCAGCGCCGTCCGCTTCCATCTTTGGAACATCCACAAGGCCTGCTGGATCTGCAACAAGCTTTACAGCGGTCGCATCGACGCCTATCGGCCTCAGGCTGAGGCTCGCATCGGAGCCGACAAGGTGAACTGGCTCTACACGCAGAACCAGGCGGTTCGCTTCAGCCGCGACTACCTGGAGCGTCTGGCGGCGGTATTCAACAAGAAGGCCGCAAGGCAGGAGCGCCGAAATGCGATGCAAGGTTGACGGCTGTGATCGAGCGGCGCGCTATAAAGCCGATTGTCTATGCCAGAAGCACTACTTTCGAGTTCGGCGGTACGGGACCACTGAGACGACGAAGGTCGGAAAGGGTTGCTATCGGATCGTCATGCCGGGCGGTTACATCCGCATAAAGCGCCCCGACCATCCATTGGCGGATCGCGCAGGATGGGTAGCAGAGCATCGCGCTGTGGTGTTTGATGACATTGGCCCCGGCCCAATGAATTGCGAGCTATGCGGCGTCGGAGTTACTTGGGCGACGGTCCACATCGACCATATTGACGAGACGCGCGACAACAACGCGAGGTCAAACCTCCGTCCGACTTGTAACGCCTGCAACACCAGGCGCGGCCGCGCTCCAGAGCACACCTATCAAGGAAGAACGCCAATCACCTGGAATGGCCGCACGATGACTGCTCACGAGTGGGTTAGAGAGCTGGGTCTTGGCATGAGCGGCAGTACCGTCCACAGGCGATTGAATGCTGGCCAATCAGTCGAGCAGGCCATGTTCGGGCCGAAGCGAACACATAACGGACAAGGCCGCGACAGCTACCGCGCCAAGCTCAAGGCGATGAAGGCCGGCCGGTGAGGTGCTGTGTGCTTTTTGACATTCAGGAATTTATGTTCGATAAGGCAATGTCACAGCGGCTAAAACCTGACAATCCCGTTATGAGGGCTTTGCCGTGAGCACCGGTGGAGTGCCGGTTAACAGCCGCCGGCGGGACTGGTGGAGGATCCTTCGCGACCTGATGCGCGTAGGCATCCCTCTGACCGCCGTTGCCCGCAAGTGCAACCGCAACGCTACGACGGTGCGCAGCTGGGCCGATGGCGGGGAGCCAAAAGAAAGCGACGCGCGCATCGTGCTGGCGCTCTATGCCAAGCACTGCCCTGTCGAGTACATCAGGCACCAGAAGCAGTTCGACATCCGCATCGAGATCGATGAAGTCACCGAGCCCGGCGAAAACCGCGTGCTGCCTTTCGTATGAGCAATCAGCCCAAACATCCGAAGGTCGCCAAGGGGCGGCCCGTCACCGACAAACGCAAGAAAGCGATCAGCGACAAGGCCAGGACCTTTGTCGACGAGTACTTGGTGGACCTGAACGGCACGCAGGCGGCAATCCGGGCGGGCTACAGCAAGAGCACGGCACGGCAGGCTGCGTCCGAGCTGCTTTCTCGGCCTGATATTCAGGAGCTGGTCACCAAGGCCATGGCTGATCGCGCAGCCAGGACGCACATCACCGCCGACCGCGTCCTGCAGGAGCTGGCGAAGGTGGCCTTCTTTGACCCGCGCAAGCTGCTGTACGACGACGGCACGCCGCGGCCCGTCAGCGAGCTGGACGACGCAACAGCGGGCGGACTTTCTGGCATGGACGTAGCACAGGAGTTCGACAAAGAGCGCTCGCTGTCTGCGGTGGTCCGTAAGGTCAAGGGCTACAACAAAGTCGAAGCCCTGGGGCTTTGCATGCGCCACCTGGGGATGCTGCGCGACAAGGTCGAGCACTCTGGCCCGCACGGGCAGCCGCTGGCGGCCGCACAGGTGGTCCCGGTCTTCAACATCACGCTGACCGAAGAGAAGGAATCATGAAGACCCTGGTGCTGATCATGGCCGCGACCCTGCTGCTGGCTGCCTGCGGCGGCGGCGACTGGGAGGAGGATGATCGCAAGCAGCTGCAGCCGGTGGACTGCAAGGCCCAGCCGGAGAAGTGCCGTTGACCCAGGCGCCGCCCAGCTTCAACGTCACCTTCACCGCCAAGCAGACCCGCGCGCTGCGCTCGCTGGCCAACGAGATCCTCTACGGCGGCGCGGCCGGCGGCGGCAAGTCGTTCTTCATGCGCGTGCTGGCCTGCCTGCTGTGCGGGCTGATCCCAGGCCTGCAGGTCTACCTGTTCCGCCGCGTGCACGGCGACCTGGTGAAGAACCACATGGAGGGGCCGAAGAGCTTCCCGGTGCTGCTGGCGCCGTTCATCGCCACCGGGTGGTGCAAGATCGTCGAGGAGGAGATCCGGTGGTGGAACGGCTCCAAGATCTACCTGTGCCACTGCCAGCACGAGAAGGACGTGCTCAAGTACCAGGGCCCCGAGATCCACGTGCTGCTGATCGATGAGGGCACGCACTTCACCGACACGATCTACCGCTTCTTGCGCAACCGGGTGCGCGCGCCGGGCCTGGAGATCCCTCAGTGGGCCGAGGAGTTCTTCCAGGCCAAGTTCGGCGTCAGCCTGCGCGCCAAGATCCCGCTGATCGTGGTCGGCAGCAACCCGGGCGGCGTGGGGCATCAGTGGGTCAAGGCGGCATGGATCGACGACGCTAAGCCGTTCGAGGTGCGCCAGATGCCGCCGGAGGAGGGCGGCATGCGCCGGGCCTACATCCCGGCCAAGCTGGAGGACAACGAACAGCTGATGCGCGATGACCCGGGCTACGAGGACCGGCTGCTCGGCCTGGGCAGCAAGGAGCTGGTCAAGGCCATGCGGCACGGCGACTGGAACATCGTGGCCGGCGCGTTCTTCGACGTGCTGCGGATGGACAAGCACCAGCTGCCCGGCTTCAACCCGCCGCCGCACTGGACGCGCTACCGCTCGCTCGACTGGGGCAGCGCCAAGCCGTTCTCGGTGGGCTGGTGGGCCATCGTCGACCAGTCGGGCTGGTACAAGATGCGCAACGGCTCCGAGCGCTGGCTGCCGGCCGGCGCCATCGTGCGCTATCGCGAGTGGTACGGGGTGCAGCGCGACGAGCAGGGCAAGGCCAAGCCGGACGTGGGCCTGCGGCTGACGGCCGAGGCGGTGGGGCAGGGCATCAAGCTGCGCGAGCTGGGCGACTCGCCCATCGACGAGTCGCTGAGCGTGGCGGACCCGGCGATCTGGAAAGAAGACGGCGGGCCGAGCATCGCGGAGAAGATGCTCAAGTGCGACCCGAAGCGCAAGGGCGAGATGGTCGGGCCCCGCTTCCGCGCCGCCGACAACACCCGGGTGATCGGCTGGCAGGAGATGCACTCGCGCATGCAGTACGAGGGCGCCGAGAACGAGGCCCCGATGCTCTACGTCACCGAGGACTGCAAGGACTGGTGGCGCACCGTGCCGGCGTTGCAACACGACGAGCACAAGCGCGAGGACGTGGACACCCGGATGGAAGACCACGCGGGCGACGACACCCGATACGCCTGCATGGCCAGGCCGGTGAGCCGCGTGCCCAAGCCCCGCAAGCTCAGCGGGCCCAAGCCGTGGTCGCTGGACTGGGTGACGCAGCAGAAGGCGGCGGCCGAGGGCTGAGTCGCTGCGAAAACGCGAGGCGAGCCCGGGCGTAATGCCCTCATGAGCATCGCCGCCGATTCCGTCGTTCCGACCTTCCACCACCGCCGCGCGCTGGTCGCTGACGACCTGCGCCGCCTGGACGATCCCTGCGTGCTGTTCGAGTACGAGGGCCGCGACAGCGACGGCGCCCGCTTCTTCGTCTACACGGTGGCCGGTGTGCTCGATGGACAGCGGCTGCCGGATGGCTGCACCGTTCACGGCGAGGTGATCCTGATCCGCGAGGACCGCCGCGAGGCTGCCGACGCGATGGCCGCCCTGGGCCTGATGGACACGATCAGCGCGCTGCACGAGGAGCACGAGCGCTACTTGGAGGCGCAAGTCGCCCTGGTGCGCCTGCGCTCGGTCGGTGACCTGGAGCGGCTGCAGCAGGCCTTGAAGCCGGCCAGCGAGCGCTCGGACGCCTTCGTCGAGGACATCGCCAAGGTCCGGCCGCTGGCCGGCGACGACCTGGTGCTGACGGTCGGCCAGGTGGCTGCTGAACCGCCGAACTGAGTTCCCACGGGGCGGCACGGCCCCTTGCTTCGTGCCCGGCTGGCAGGGCCGGTCTCTGCGACATAGGAGTGAACCATGGCCCTCAAGGCGCAATCCCTCGGCTCGGCTGGCTCGGCTGCCGACCTCATCACCATCAGCAGCTCGACCAACGCGACGCCCATCGTCGTGACGTTCGCGGCCAACCACGGCCTCAAGAACGATGACCGCATCGCCATCGCTGGCGTCACCGGCAACACGGGCGCCAACGGCGAGTGGACCCTGCAGTTCACCGGCACCAACACCGCCCGCCTGCTCGGCTCGGTGGGCAACGGCACGCACGGCGGCACGCCGCGGGTGGCCCGGATCTTCGACCAGACCCCGCTGATGCACTCGCACTCGGCGGTGCTGGCCCTGGCCGGCAACCTGGTGGGCACCGTGACGCTGACCGCGTTCGAGAGCTACGACGAGTTCGCGGCCAACAACAACGCGCTGGTCGGCTTCGTGCAGGCGCCGATCCTGTCGAGCGGCGAGCAGGGTGTGACCAACACCAATGCGACCTCGGCCAGCGCGTCCACGCGCGCCACCTCAGCGATCGTGCTGGCGGCCACCAACGCCGGCGCCGAGTACGAGGTGGTGTTGCCGCGCTATATGCACGCCGCGGTGACCGCCTACACCTCGGGCACGGTCTCGGCCAAGGTCAAGGGCTGATCGCATGGCCGGCGCAATGGGCAGTGGACCGGTGCAGTACGGCGGCGGCGATCAAGGCCAGGCTCAGCAGGGCGAGGGCCCCGGGCCGGGTGAGCGCCAGCCGCCGACTGAGCAGGAGAAGGCGCACGCCAAGCTCTTGCTCGATCGCGTCCAGTCTGCCCTGCGCCGGCCGGCCATCAAGAAGGCTTTCGACGAGTTCCCGCGGCAGCGCAAGCTGCTCGCGGGCATCGATCCGTCGAACGAGAACAAGAAGCTGCGGACGAACCTGTTCTTCGCCAACCTGGCGATGATCCGGCCGCAGATCTACGCCAAGGACCCGGAATACACGGTGAGGCCGGCGCCCGGCGTGCCTGAGCGCCAGCTGGAGCCCATCAAGAAGTTCTGCGAGGTCGCGCAGATCGTCCTGCACGAGACGCTGGTCAAGCGCGCCAAGCTCAAGCGCCGGGCCAAGCGGCTGATCACCAGCACCTACACGACCAGCGTGGGCTGGCTCAAGGCGATCTGGCAGGAGGACAAGCGCCAAGACCCGCTGATCGCCAACCAGATCAAGGACACCCAGGACAACCTGCTGCGCATCGAGCAGCTGCGCCGCCAGGTGGACGACCCGCAGGTCGGCACGGACCTGGACGCCAAGCTGGCCGAGCTGCGCCAGACGCTGGAGGGCCTGATGGGTCAGGCCGAGATACAGCTGGCGCGCGGCATCGCGCTGGACTTTGTGCTGAGCGAGGACATCATCGTCCTGGACCAATCGGTGCTGGAGCTGGCCGACTACGAGCGCGCCAGCGCGATCGCGCACCGGATCTGGATGACGCACGACAAGTTCGAGCAGACGTTCGGCTACAAGTGCACGAAGGCCAAGACCTACGTCGAGCGCGGCGCCGGCCAGATGGCTGCTCAGGAAGCCGGCGGCGACAAGGCCAACGAGCTGGTGTGCGTGTACGAGATCTGGGAGCAGGCGTCGAACCGCATGTTCCACGTCTGCGACGGCATGGAGGGCTACTGCCGGCCGCCGCAGACGCCCAACTGGACCGGCCAGCGCTGGTACCCGTTCTTCCTGCTGCAGTTCAACGACACCGAGGACCTCTACCCGCTCAGCGACATCACTCTGATCGAGGACCTAGTGCGTGAGTACAACCGCAACCGCGACGACTTCGTGCGCGACCGCGAGGACTCGCTGCCGTTCACTGTGGTGCGCAAGGGCGGCTCGCTGACCGATGCGGACGTGACCGCGATCCGCAACCGTAAGGGCAACGACGTCATCATGGTCGAGGGGGTCGGCAACAACCCGATCGGCAACGACCTGCAGTCGGTGACCCTCGGCAGCATCGACCCGAACAGCTACACGACCGACCCGGCGCGCAGCGACATCGAGCAGCTGCTGGGCGGCGGCGACGCGGCGCGCGGGACGGTCATGAAGGCCAAGACCGCCACCGAGGCCGAGATCATGGCCCAGGGCCTGCGCGGCCGCAGCGCCGAGCGCCAGGACACCCTGGAGGAGATGCTCACCGAGCTGGGCAGCTACGCGCTGCAGGTCTGCCTGCGCAAGATGACGCCGGCCGATGTCGCACAGATCGTCGGCGAAGTGGCGGCACAGCACTGGCCGACCCTCACCGCCGAGCAGGTGTTCGAGCAGGTGCTGGTCGAGGTGCGCGGCGGATCGACCGGCAAGCCGGATCGGCTCCAGGAACAGGACCGCTGGACCAAGCTGCAGCCGGTGATCGAGAAGACCGTGCTGACGGTCTCGGAGCTGTACGAGAAGGGCCAGGTGCGGCTGGGCCAGGCCCTCGTGGCGATGCTCCGCGAGACCCTGCGGCGCTTCGACGAGCGCATCGAGCTGGACCAGTTCCTGCCCGAGGCGCCGGAGCAGGGCAAGCCCAGCCCCGAGATGCTCGAGCAAGAGCTGCAGCAGGTCAAAGCGCAGTTCGCCACCGCCGTCGAGGAGCTGGACAAGTTGCGCGATCAGCTGGAGAAGGGCTACGTGGGCGCGGCGGCGCAGATCGCCACCGCCGCCGACCCGCTCCAGGCCGCCATGGCGTTCGGCCAGGCGCTGCAAGCGCTGGAGGTCGTGGCGAAAACGCCCGAGCCACCCGAGCAAAGTGACACCCCAGAGCCGGACACCGGCCAGATGCAACCCCCTCCACTCGCCGCTGAACTGCCATGATCATCCGCCGCCGCGCCCGCCGAATCGTCTACATGGATGAGCTGAACGCCGATGGCGGTCAGCCAGGCGGCGCAGCGCCGGCACCGGCCCCGGTGGATGCCGGCAGCGCGCCGGCAGCAGCACCGGCCCCGAGCGGCCCGAGCAGCATGCTGGAGGCCATGAACGCGGCCTTGGCGCCCGCTCCGGGCCCGGTCGATGCTGGCGTTGCCGGTGCCGCACCGGCCGGCGGCCAGCCGCGCGACGAGCTCGGCCGCTTCACCTTCAAGGACGCCGCCGGCAACGCGGTCGACGCTCAGGGCAACCAGCCCCCGGGCGGCGCTGTCCCGGCCGCGCCTGGTGCTGCACCGGCCCCGGCTGGCGCCGCACCGGCTGCGGCACCCAAGCCCGAGGACGACCTGCTGGCGATGCCCGAGGGCCTCCAGCCCAAGGCGCAGGAGCGCTTTCAGCGCCTGGCCAACACCAACCGCGAGCTGACCGCCGAGCGCGACGGCTACCGCGAGCAGCTGACCGGCCTGCAGCAGGTGTTCCAGCAGCACCAGGTGCAGCAGCCGCAGTTCGAGCAGGCGGTCGAGGTCATCGGCATGATCAACCGCGGCGACTTCGCGGCGGCCAAGCAGGTGCTGCTCGACCAGCTGCAGCAGATCGCCGTGCTCAGCGGCGAGCCGATCGGCGCGATCGACCCCCTGGCCGAGTTCCCGCAGCTGCGCCAGAAGGTCGACTCGTTCCTGCTGAGCGAGGAAGACGCGCTGCAGATCGCCCGGGCCAACAAGCTGCAGGGCATCCAGCAGCAGCAGGCCCAGCAGCACACCCAGCGCCAGCAGCAAGAGCAGGCCGCGCAGCGCCAGCAGCAGGCCCAGCAGCAGGCTGTCGAGACCGGCTTGAGCAGCATCGACGCCTTCTGCAAGCAGATGCAGAGCACCGACCTGGACTACAGCGCGATCGAGGAGCAGCTGCTGCCGATCATCCCGGAGCTGATCAAGGGCGTGCCGCCCGATCGCTGGGCGACCGTGGTCAAGCTCCAGTACCAAGCCATCAAGAACACCGCCGGCAGGC
>JACCDR010961761.1_pt1 | contig 11701 bp, 12 predicted proteins | sample 7446431 | NCBI WGS metagenome assembly JACCDR01 (sample SAMN15323443, study PRJNA562643) | freshwater metagenome | isolation source: river surface water | place: USA:Blue River Watershed | collected 2017-08-17
CCGCAAGAGGGTTTCCCCGTGATCTACCTGCAAAACAACCTGCCATACGCCGAACGGCTTGAGGGCGGGTATTCCACGCAAGCGCCGGGCGGCGTTGTGGCAATCACGATTGCCGAACTTGCCGCGATCTGGGAGCGCACCGAGCTATGAGCCTGGACACCGGACGCGCGGCAATCGAGACCTTCCTAAATGACCGATGGACGGAAACCGCCATTGGCATGGACGGCCAGCCGTTCACCCCCGTTGCCCCGTGCATCCAGCTTGCCATCACGGACGGCCAGCGGGTGCAGGGCAGCATCGGGCGCGTGCGCAACGTGGTCAACAACATCGGCGTGGCCACGGTGACGATATACACGGACGCGGCGCAGGGTTCGGCGGAATGGCGGGGCTATGCGCAGGCCCTGATTGACCTGTTCCACGGCATGACCTTGGACGCGGCGGGCAACCCCGTCACCAACGCGGCGCAGCGCCCGCTTGTGCGGTTTTCCCCGCCCGAACTGGGCGACAATGCCCACCCCTACTTGGGCGCGCAGATCACAGAAGCGCCCTTCCGCACTACGGCAGTTGTCTGCCCGTTCGTGCGCTACGAGACGACCCCACTCTGACAATCTAAGGAGGCTTGCCCATGGCTGGCAGCGCATCGAATGAACTTCGCTCTGCCTTTGTGGCCGAAACCACGCAGGGCACCACCCCGTCAACCCCGGCATTCCGCACGCTGCACTATCCGGCGATTTTCACGCAGGAAACCCAGCGGTTTCATCAGGAAAGCCTGACGGCGGGCGGCGCTTTCCTCGGGGACGCGCTTCTCACCAAGCCTTCGGTCGGCAAGATCGAGGGGCCGCTGGTGTATGGCCTCTATGACAGCCTCTGGGCCAGCCTGTTTCAATCGTCGTTTTCCTCGGATGCCCTGACGGACGGGAAGCAATGGTCAACCTTCACCTTTGAGAACAGCATTGCGGCGGGCATCGGCGGGACGCGGACCTATATGCGCCATCGCGGCGTTGAGCCTGTCGCCGCAAGGCTGGAGGCCAATGCCCGGCGCGAGGTGCGCTTTTCCATGGATCTGATCGGTATGCAGTCGGTTGACAGCGTGACAAGCGCCGTATCCGGCGCGACCTATACCGACCCGGTGAATGATGACCCGTTCAGCGCACATACCGATCTTGGGGCGATCACCCTTAACGGCTTCACCCTCGATGCCATTGCATCGCTGACCATCGACTTCACCTATAAGGGCCGCGACATTCAGCCCAAACTGGGCGGCGACGTGCTGAACGGGCTTGCGCGCGGTGCATTCCAGCCGGTTATCAAGATGCGCTGCTATCTGGATACCAACTTCGCCGCGCTGTTTGACGCCGCCCGCGCATCTACGCAAACCAACCAGAAATTCACGGTCAACTTCGGTTCCGTGACAGCCAAAAAATACCGCATGGAATTCTGGAAGTGCTACGTCGATATGGCCCCCACGGCCTTTGACCAGCCGAACGCATTCCACGACATCACCATCACGCCGGTCTATTCCACATCGAATGGCGGCGTGATGACCCTGACCCGCGCGATTGCATGAGGTGAACCATGACCTATACGGCGCTTGTGAAATTCATCGGCGTGATCGACGGGCAGGAAGTGGTCTTTGACGCGGGCGACACCATCAGCGCGGATGACGCGCTTGAAATGAACCTGGCCGAAAAGCCCGACCTTGCCAGCGAGGATGCCTGATGCTGAAATTGCGCAACGTCGCGCCTGCGGTGAAGTTTCGGGTCGATCTGCCCGCATGGATGGAACCGAAGGGGGCGGCGTTTCTGGAGATCGACGCGCGGCCTGCCGGGCGGATCAACACGGCGTTCATGGCGGCGCAAGAGGAAGTGCAATTTGCGCGCAAGGTCGCGGGTGATGACGACTACAAGGCCAAGCGCGAATTCGGCCAAGCATGGATCGGCATGCTGTTTGACACATGCGTGATCGAATGGCGAACAAACCTTATCAATGACGAGACGGGCCAGCCGCTGCCATGCGACCGGGCCACGTTCATTGAACTGGCGGACGTGCGGGTTGCGGAAATCAGCCGGGCCTTTGTGGACTTCCAGACGGCCATTCTGGACGCGGGAACGCGGGCGATTGAGGAAACCGAGGCCGCAGTAAAAAACTGACAGAGGCGCTTGGGTTTTATGCGAAGTTCAGCAGTGACGAACTGCATGTTCTGGAGCAAATCCAAGCGCCTGTGTGGGTAAATAGGCCGACGCCTGAAAACGCTTTCCTCTGGCAGGCATACGGTCATTTGCGGGGGTCGCGCGGCATGTCCGGGGCGATACCGTTCACAGAGATAGCGGCTTACTGCGATTGGGCGGGGATCACCTGCCCGGTGCAGCGCGGGCGATTGGCGCAGGTCGTCATCGCCTTGGACAATGCGGAGCGTGCGAATGTCGCTGGTTCTAAAGGCTGACCCTACCCAGCTTGAGGCGGCGGCGGGGCGCGCGGAAGCGGCGCTTGCCGGGGTCAAGCAGGAAGCCGTTGCGACCGAAAGCGCGATTGACCGCTTGGGGCGTGAGGCGGCGCGTGATCTGGCCCCCATGGCGGATACGGCGCGGCGCGTGGCTGGTTCTGCCGATGAAATGGCGCGGGCGACGGATCGGGTGGGGCAGGCATCGCGCAGCAGCGCCCCCATGGTGCAGAACGCGGCGTTTCAGATCGGCGACATGGCGGTGCAGATTGCGGGCGGCGTTAGCCCCATGCGCGCGATGGCGCAGCAGTTGCCGCAGTTGCTTGGCGGGTTCGGTCTGATCGGCGCGGTGCTTGGCGGCGCTGTTGCGGTTGTGGCGGCTGTTGCGCCTGCGTTCTTTGACATGGCCACGGCGGCGGAGGAAGCGGCAACGGCGACCGAGGCGCTGGGCGGGGCGCTTGCCGATCTGGAGGATAACTACAACGCTGCCGTGTCGCTTAACCGGGAATACGTCGCAGCGGTGAAGTCGGGCAACGAACAGCTTATCCAGGCGATTGAACTGGAGGCGCAGGCCCGACAGGCGCAGTTCACCCTTGACAAGATCATCCAAGAAGAAGCCGCCAAGACGGCAAAGAAGGCCGTTGACGATCAAGCAGCCTCATTCGCTGAATTGAGCGCCAAGCGGGCGCAGGCGTTCGGGGATCTTGTCGAGGCGCAGCGCACCTATGACGAGGCTATGGCCAACGGCGGTGAATTCGCTTTGGAGGCGTTGTCGGCGGTTGAGGCGCAGCGCGACACGCTGGCACAAATCAACACGGAACATGCCACAGCAGAGGCGGCGCTTAAACGGTCAACTGCCGACTACGATCTGATTGCAGCCCAAGCCGGTGTGCTTGAGGCCAAGATGGCGGCGAATGGCGATCTGATCGAGATTGTCAAAACCGGGCTGGACGAAAGCGCTGGTGCGGCGACATCGCTTGCGGTGGCGGCTGACGGGGCAAGCGTGGCATTCCAAGGGCTTGCCGGATGGGCCGCGATGGCAAATGCCAACATCGCTGCGGCGGCGAACAATGCGGCGGCGCTTAGGGCCGAGGCGGCTGCGAGCAATGACCTTCCCGCGCTATCTGGTCCGGCTGGAATGGGTGCGCCGCCCCCAAGTGGCGGGGCAGTTTCAACGTCGCCGCGCCCTGGGCAACGCGGCGTTGACAGCCCGGCATTTGAACTGATCAGGACGGGCGGCGGCGGGGCGTCTCGGGCGGTGGAACAGGTGGCGGAAGTCACCAAGGAATTGACCGGGGCCGAGCGTGCCATGATGGCTTTTCAGGACGCTGGCACAAACGCGCTTGACCGCCTGATTGACGGGACCACCAGCCTTGGCGAGGCGCTTAAGGAAATGGCCAAGGAACTGGCCATTGCGGCGGCAAAGCAGGCCCTTCTGGGCAGCGTTGTGGGCGGCACCGACAAGATGAGCCTTGGCGGGCTTCTGATGCAGGGGCTTTTCGCCGGGTTCAAGGATGAAGGCGGGGCAATCCCGAATGGATCTTTCGCGGTTGTGGGCGAGCGCGGGCCGGAACTGGTTCGGGCAACGCCGGGCGGGGCCATGGTCACGAGCCGGGTGGATACCGCCCGCATGATGCAGCCCCAATCGCAAAACGTGCATGTCACTGTTTCGGTGGATGATGACGGCAAGATCAAAGCCATGGTTTCACGCGCCGCGCGGTCAAGTGCGGCATCGGCGGTTGATGCGGTCAAGCGCAGCTTGCCGACTTGGAATTCGATGCTGGCAGTAGACGGGGCGCTTGCATGACCTATACGCCCACGATCTACGATTGGCGCGACACGGTGCTGCCTTACAAGCAGGTTTTCCTTGCGGGCGGCACGGCGGTGTCAGGCGGCATGACCATCGGCGGCGCTTCGGTCGAAAGCCCCGAGCCGGGCGGGCGGGCCGAACTGCGGCTGGAATTCGGGCCGATTGCGGATCGGACGGCCAACATTGACGCGTCATGGCTGGCATCGCGGCTGATGAATGGCGCGGTTTTCCGCATCCGCCTCTGGCAGCCCACGGTGCAGCTTATGACCGATGCCGATCTGGGCGGGTCAACCGACGCGGGGACGCTGTTTTCAAGCGATACCGGGTTTGACGGCGATGTGCCGTGGCTGTTTGACCCATCATCGCCGGTCACGCTGGGCGGGCAGGCGGGAGAAACGTCCTTCCGCTACAATGATAGCGAATATGGACGCAATCTGCGCATTGGCCATGTGATCGGCTTTCGCAAAGACGGATACGACTTCGCCCATGTGGTGACGGATATCAGCTACCCATCGGCCAACCGGACCGAGGTTCATATCAGCCCGCCGCTGCGCCGCAGGATCACCACGAGCGACCGGGTGCTGTTCCGCCCGGCCATGCTGGCAACCTGCGTCAACGCGCGTGAGGCGGTCGGAAACTACCTCTACGGCACAACCATGGGCTTCGGGCCGATGCGCTTTGTTGAGGCGCTGGTATGAGTTTTGAGACCGCGCTTCTTGAGGCCACCGGGTCGGCTGCGGATGCCTTCGACATCAAGGCGGCGGTGCGGCGGTGCTTCCTCTATGACTTTGTGGGCAACCCTGTCAGGCTGTGGGATGGCCATGGCGTGCTGTATGCGGGCGGCTATGAGTGGTTGGGCACCTATGACGCAAACGGCGTCAACCGCCATTCCGCCCCGCGCGTGATGGACACCCGCGATGGCACGGCCCCCAAGTATGAATTCGGCATCCCGTTTCTGGACCGTTCCACTTTCGACGCATTGAAGGCGGCGCAATCGCTTGCCAGCGGGCGCGACCTGATCTGCTACCACGTCTTGTGCCTTGCGGGCGAGGGCCTGCGCCCGACCACGGAACTTCGCTTTGCCTATCGGCTGGCCATTCGCGGGGTGCAATTCGGGCAGCGGATGGAAGGCGAGCCGGGCGAGGAAAGGCTGATCTACTCGGCCAGCGTCATTGCGAAGTCGCTTGAATATGGCCGGTCGCGGGTTCCGGCTGGGACCATGACGGACACGGCGCAGCAAGAGCGGGCGCGGGTGCTGGGCGTGGCATCGGATAGCGGGTGCAGCATGGTCGCGGCCAACTCGCGCCGCACCTTCATCATTGCGGGAAGCTGACATGCCGGTATCCGAGGGCAAGCTGATCACAAACAGCGGCATTTCCGGTTTCGTTTCAACCACGGGTAACGAGACGATTTCGGGCAGCAAGACGTTTTCGGCGGGCGTGACGGTTCGGGATGCGAACTTCATCATCCAGGACGACGCGGACAACACCAAGCAAGCGCAGTTCCAAGTTTCGGCGGTAGCCTCCGGCGTCACGCGCACTTACACCCTGCCGGATACTTCCGGCAACGTTGTCTTGAACAACCTCAACACTACCACGCTAGGCGCGGTAACGGCCACCAGCACGATCAACATTGGCACGCTTGGCACGCTTTCCGGCAACACAAAGGCCATCAATATAGGCACGGCGGGGGTGTCTGGTTCGACCACAAACATCACGCTTGGCTCGTCGGTTTCGGGCGCTGCATCAACAATCATCGCGCAAGCTGATCTTTTCCTAAGGTCTACTGCCCCTGCCAACATCGGCGCGGCGGCAACCTTGACAGTGGCGAACCTGCAAACGGGCGTCATCAACTACACTGGCGCAGCCGCAAACGTTACATTCCCCACGGGAACGACGCTTGATGCCGGGTGGCCTGCGGCGGCAACCGACACGGGCTTTACATTTTCGGTCATCAACACCGGAACAGGCGCGGCAACCATGACCGCAAATACTGGCGTGACCATCCTAGGGGCGGCGGCAGTAGCAAACGGGACAAGCGCACAATGGCGGCTTCGCAGAACAGGCGCGGCAACTTATGTGGCGATGCGCCTGGCATGATTTTGGACCAGTGGCGGCGGTCGGAATTCGTATGGGGCGAAACCGACTGCATCATGGCGACGTGCAACTATATCCGCGACGTGAGCGGCGTTGACCCTGCCGCCCCTTGGCGTGGCACATACAGCGACGAGGCGGGCGCAGAGGCCATCTATCGGCAGTTTGGCGGGGTGTGGCGGCTGTTTCGCTACGGCATGTCACAGGCGGGCTTCCGGCTTGCCAGCGTGCCCACGGCGGGCCTGCCTGTCGTCTGCGACGTGCTGGGGATCGAGGTTGCCGGGGTGAGCCTTGGGAACCGGGTGGCGTTCATGGCCAAGGGCCGGGGCGTTGTAGAAATGCGGGCGAAGGTGTTGGACGCATGGTCTATCTGATCCTCGCCCTTGCGCTTGTGCCCACGGCGGCGGAAGCGGCCCCGATCACGGCGTTTTTCGTGGGGCTTGGCATCGGGCCGGGTCTTGCGGCGGTGCTGACAAACCTGACGATTTCTGCCGGGCTTAACGCGGCGGCTTCGCTGCTTTCGCGGCGGCAAGGGTCGGGCCAGCGGGCGCAGGATGCCAAGGTGAACGTGCGGCTTGAGAACGCCGAACGCTGGCAGCTTGGCGGCACGGTTGCGGCGGGCGGATCGGTTGGCACCTTTGCCGAACACGACGCGGACGGCAACCTGTGGTATATCGTGGCCCACGGGGACGCGGAACTGACGGGCGATCCGTCCTATCTGCTTGACGACATCCCCGTGACGCTTTCGGACGGATCGGGCGGGTTCACGGCGGGCGACGTGCTGACCGATGAATTCTGCCTGACAGACAAGGGCGCGCAATACGAGGGCACGGGAACGCGGGTTCCCGTCTTTCGCCTCTACACGGTCACGCCGGATGCGTCCAACCCTTACGGCGCGTTGCCCTCGGCATTCACCACGGCGTTCTCGGGCCTGCCCGCCGATTTCCGCTTGGCCGGGGTCTGCTTCACCATTGTTCGCTGCAAGGCGGTAAAGCCGGAAAGCCGATACACGGCCTATCACTGGCGCGGGGCTTTGGGGCTGGGCGAGCCTTCGGTTGTGCTGATCGGCAACTTCAACCGCATGTATGACCCGCGCGAGGTTGGCCACGACATAGACGACCCGACCACTTGGACGGCCAGCGACGGCAACGCGGCGATTGTGGCGGCAAACTTCCGGGTGGCAAAGTATGGGCGCAACCGCCCCATGACGGAGGTCGCTTGGGACAAGGTGGCGGAGCAGGCCGACATCTGCGACCTGACGGTTCTGGACCGCTCGGCAGTGCCGACGCCGCTCTATCGCGCGGGCTACGCCTTCCCTGACAGCATGGCGCGGGCCGAATGCGAGCAGCAAATCCTGGCGGCGGCGGATGCCATCGCCTGTTATGACGAAAACGGCAACTGGTATCCGCTGGTGGGCTACTACAGCGCCCCCACGCTGGAAATCAGCGCGGCGCGGGATGTCTTTTCATCCCAAACCCAGATCACCGATGACGGCGAAACGGCGGTTGATGGCGTGGTGGTCTACTACACCGAACCGGCGCTGAACTACACCCGGCAGCCCTGCGCGCCGTGGCAAAACCCGGACTGGTTCAACGCCTCGGCCATCCCGAATTATCTCACGGTCGAAATCCCCACTTGCCAGAACCATAACCAAGCGGTGCGGCTGGCAAAGGCCATCGGCACGCGCGTTGCGGCAACCAAGCGTGCGGCGCTGGTGACTTCGGTCAAGGGCATTCTGGCCAAAGACCAGCGCGGGATTGATCTGGCGCTGGATGACGTGTTCACCGGGGCTTACGAGATTGTCTCGCCTGTTGAGGAGGATCCTTCCGGCGTGGCCTGCGCTATGGCTGTCGTGCCGATGCCGGTTGACAAGTGGTATTTGAACGGCGGCGAGGAGGGCGTGCCCCCGGCTGAAACGCCTGACCTCGGCCTGACGGATACGCTTGCCGCGCCTTCGGGCGTTGTGCTGACAACGGACGGGGGCCAGATCAAGGCCACCTTCAGCGCCCCATCGCGGACGGATCGGCGCTTCCGCTTCCGCTATCGCATCGCGTCCAGTTCGGACGGCTACCAGTATTTCACGGTCAACATGGATGACTTGGTGGCCTATTCCGCGCCGGTCACGAATGGCAAGACCTACGAGGTGAGCTGGCAGACAACCAGCACGGGCGGGCGTGAAACGGCGTGGTCATCGGTGACGAATATCACAATCCAATCCAACCCGACCGCGCCCGCGACATTGGCGGCTTCCGGGGCGGCTGGTGGGGTAGGGGCGGCAACCGTCACCTTCACCACGGCCAATGACGAAAACCAATACGCGGTGGCGGTCTGGCGCGGGGCAACGAACGTGTTCGGGGCGGCCACCAAGGTTGCCACGGTTTACGCCGGGCCGAACGTCGCATCCTTCGCCACGGAAACCGGCATCGCGGCTGGCACTTGGTATTGCTGGGCGCAGCCCCTGAACAACTCGGCCATCGCTGGCACCGAAAGCGGGCCTTACACCGTCACCGTCACCTAAGAGGGGCACCATGCCGCTGACAAAATCAATTCAGGCTGTCTTCGAAGGCAGCCCGGTTTCTGGCACCTATAAGCCCGTCAAGTCGGAAGTCACGACCCTTCTTACCGAGATCACCAATGGAACGATTGGCGTTCTGACCTTCGGGTTGACGGCGCACACGGCGGGGACGCTGGCCCTTGCCTTTGGCACCACGCAGAATTGCAGCGTGACGCCGAATGCCACGGGGACTTTCACCACGACCGTCCCCCCGGCTGGCACGGTCTGCCACCTCATCATCAACACCAGCGGCACCACGTCCTACACCATGACGTTCGGCACGGGGTTCAAGACGACCGGCACGCTGGCAACAGGCACGGTGACGGCCAAGACCTTCGCCTTGGGCTTCATCAGCGACGGCACGTCCGTGATCGAAACAAGCCGCACCGTGGCGATGTAAGACCGAAAGGCCCCTGACATGACCTGCACGATTACTGGCACCGCTGGGCTGCCGGATGGCACCGTATATGCCAACGCGCGCTTTCGCTTCTACCGCTTGCCGCAATCCGTGGTGAGCCAAGACGGGCGCGCGGTTGTGCCCAAAACGATCACCGTGCAATCAAACGGCTCGGGGGCTGTGTCCTTTGACCTGTTGCCGGGCAACTATGTCGGGACGGAAGCGGCAACCGATACCAGCTTCAATTTCGTAGTGCCGGAAGCGGCATCGGCTGATTGGACCGATTGCCTTGACGCGGCGGCTGCGCCTCTGGTTTCCTCGCTGCCCGCCGAATATGTGGAAATGACCGGCGGCGGCACGGCGCAGGATTACGCGGGCTTTGGCACCCGTGCGGCCTTTGTCGCTTGGGCCTCGGGCAAGACGCCTGCAACCGGCACGGTCATCAACGCGGCGGGCTATGCCTACCGCTACACGGGCAGCGGGACGTTCATTCCCGATCTGGCCGGGTGGGTGCCGGAAGGCGATATCTACCCGCAGCACTTCGGCACGATTGACGGCACGGCGGATGAAGTCCAGATCAACCTCGCCTCGGCCTATGCGGCAACGCTTTCGGCCATCATTGGCGCGGGCCGGGTGATGTTCACCGGGCAATACACGATTGCTGCGCCTGTCCTGATCCGGTCTGGCGTGGCCTATGAGGGCGCGGGCCGGGCATCGGTCAAACTGGCAAATGGCGCGAATTGCAACGTGGCCGAGGTGGTCAACTGGGCCAGCCTGATCGGCACGAACGACTACAGCGACAGCACGCCAAACAGTTTCGCGCTGGTCAAACTGACCTTTGACGGCAACATGGCGAACCAGTCGCCCGCCAACCCTGACCTCTGCAACGGCCTTGCGACCTATGGCTACCGCTTCGCCTTGGATCGCGTGACGATCCTCAACGCCAAAGGGCACGGGTGGCGCACCGAATGGGGCGACTTTGGCGAGGCCACGGGCGGGCTTGAAGCCATGATTAACGAGGTGAAGGTCGACCGTTGCGGGCGACACGGCGTCTGGTTCAAAGGGCCGCATGATATTTCCATGGATAGCGTCAAGGTGATCGACGCGGGCCAGGAAACCGACAACACCTATGACGCCTTCTATGTGGAGCAATACAGCGGCATCATCACGGACCTGCACACTTGGCACCGCGCCGCCACAACGAACCGCGTGCGCTATGGTTTCAACGGCGGCTTCTTTCACCTGATCAACCCGCACTGCGAGGGCGGGCGGCGGCAATTCCGCCTCACGGGAAGCTGCATCGTGAACGGGGCCAAGGCATACGCGCCAAGGTCTGACAACTCGCAAATCGTGATTGATGGCGAGCGCAACACATTCACCGGGGTTTTCAACTTCTCCAGCGCAAACCCGCGCCCGGCCGTCTTGGAACTTGGGGCTAACACGGCGGCGGCGTTGAACGATATAACGATGATCGCCCAACTCGGCACCACGGGGAGCGCGCCTGTTGTCACCAATACGAACAACATTGGCAACAACCGCATCCATATTCGGGCGGTGAATGCCGATGTGGCCAACATGGTGTCGGGCGCGTTTGACAATTATGACACGGTAGAGATCAGCCAGGAATTCGGCTCGGCCTATTACCTGTCGCGCGAGCCGGGGGTCACGCGGGATGCTGGCCTGATTACCGCATTCCCCGACTTCTCGGATGCCATCTTTGAGATTGCCAACGGGTCAGACCCGACAAAGCGGGTCAAGTTCAGCGCGGTGAACGTTCCGACCGCAACCACACTGACTTACACACTGCCGGGTGTCTCGGGCGGGATCATCAACACCAATTCAAACACCACGATGAATTCGGCCATGGCGACGGCTAACGTCTGGTATGAATTCCTGCCATCGCCGTTTGCTCCCGCCTCTGGCGTGACCTTGACCTTGGCGCAGCTTCAACAGCTTGTCATCAATTACACCGGGGCGGTGGCAAACATCCAGATGCCGGCAGCGACGGCGCTTGATGCCGCAAGCCTTTGGCCGGTCAACACGGCTCTGGAGTTTTCGGTTGTAAATACCGGATCGGGGACGGCTACCATCACCAGCAACACGGGTGTGACGACGCTTGGCAGCATGGCGGTGGCGGCGGGTGCATCGGGCCTATTTCGGTGCCGCAAGTCTGCCACGTCAACCTATATCGTGGTCAGGATATCCTAAGAAAAACCCCCACCCGTCGCCACAACGGATGGGGGGAAATCGGCCCCGGCGCGTATGAGGCGCGGCGGGTTTTGTGAGAATGGCCGCGCCAATGCTGCGCCGCAACATGCCAAAAAGGACAGGTGATGTCGGAAGAAGCGACTTGGTGGACGGCTCTAACCAATCTGCTCTCGGGGTCGATGGTGACGCTCGGGGGCGC
>JACCDR011641826.1_pt1 | contig 11699 bp, 16 predicted proteins | sample 7446431 | NCBI WGS metagenome assembly JACCDR01 (sample SAMN15323443, study PRJNA562643) | freshwater metagenome | isolation source: river surface water | place: USA:Blue River Watershed | collected 2017-08-17
CTGTTCTTGCGCTCTGATGTACTGACGCCATTCGGTGGTATAATGGCCCACATTGACAGTGTACTGGCATGGGTTGGTCATCTCATGCAAGCGGAATTCCGCGTTCGTTGCTTGCAGCAAGGCAGCACACCCTTCCACATGGTCGGTTACCGCTCGGTCCCACAGGCGAGAGTGCAGCACGGCAGAGTAGAGGTAGCGTTCCTTGCACATCAGCATTTTGCGCTGCATCACCGCAGCTGCCAACTTTGCCAGACCCGGTTCGTCCAGCAACACTTTGGAATTGTACATGTGATGGTAAAGATCCCACGGCGTGAGCTCAGGGTCTCGAACGATAGCCAGTTCAATGGCCAAACTCGTGGCCACAAAAGGCATCACCGCGATTTTGTGATGAGCTTGGCGGAGAGAGGTGGCGTATGCTTCAGACAATCGCGGGAAACAAACATCCGGAACGGCGCAGTAGCTCAACACCAACATCCGCAAATCCCTCTGCACACAAAAGACAGTCAGTGATCAAAAGTGTGAACAAAAAAAAGGACACGACTTCTCACCACAGCAAACAAGTTCACATGAACCAATTGCACCAGGACCTGGTCGCACTGAGAGTGAGCAAAGCTTGGCATGATCAAAGACACTGCATGGTCGCGGCACAATTCAGACGAGTACGCGGCGGTACATTTGCGGTAACAGCCATGCAACGAACACTTGGACTCGGGCGGCTTCAGTGATGCAGGCGCAGAGGCGGAAGCAGCTGCAGAGGATGCAACCGCCGCAGATGATCCCGGCGAGGGTAGGCGACGGGTTTCCCCTTCGCCAAGAGCTTCCCACGCCAAACGCTTGCTCATCTAGAATGAGAATATATCACTCTTGAGTAAAACAGAGAGAATGGGAGTTGGAAATCAAAAAAGACTCTTTAGCAAAAAAAACAGACTTCGGCCCGGTGGTGGCGACGGTGTACAAGGTCTGCTGTCCTTTTTGGCCGAGCTGCACAGTCGGAGCCACCGCACCGGACATAAAGAAAGTAAGCACAGATTCGTCAGGAACCGAAAAGGGATCACAAAAGGGAGAGGGAGTAAGTGTTTGGTTCGAGTCACATAAAATAAAACAAGCGTTTAAGGAGTATTTGGGTTGATGATAGCCGGTGACTGCGTAAATTTGGCGGATGACGTATTAAGCCATGTGTCAGGCATAATATCGCCTGTTAGGATGCAAATGTTGCGCGTTACCACCTCAACATTCCACTTTTCAAGCGCTTCTTTGATGACCATTTTGATACTAGCCTCGCGTTCAAGAAGCACTTCCACGGCAAACGGATGTGTGACACCAGTCAAAAAAGCAGGGCAAATACCCCACCCGTAGCAAGCGTAATTGACATGCACCAGCCGTTTGTTTGCAAGTGATCTCAATTTATTGCGCAGCTCTTCAACCTGTGATCGCACCGAATGTCTAAGTTTATCCACCTCTTGCTCGTTTTCAATGCCGTGCGCCGTCAAAGTACAAACGCCTGCCACGTCGTACTGCTTGTCGTCACCGACCTTGATGATCATCGTAGTTCGCTCAGGTTTTGAGGCGCTCTTGGCATCGGCAGAGGCGGCCGCCATCGCCTAAAGCAAAGAAAGAAAAGAAGGAGGTACAGTGACACAACAATCAGCACACACACAGCGCGTAACGTGTGTAGATAAGAACAAAGCAACAGTTTATGCGTTTGAAATTAGAGCAGTAGGTCAAATGGAGTTCAAGGTTATGTATTGTACTTTTTGAGGTACACCGACTGCTGTTCGAATGCCAAACCGATTGCGCAAATACGCAACCATTTCCGCGGAAACTTGAATTCGGCCTTCGTACACGCGCTTCTGCCAATCGCATTGTTCGAGAACCATTAACATAGAGTCTTCGTCGACCTCCGGAAACAGATCAAAGAATTGTGCAGCCACATCGACGGGCGCCGCGAGCACTCGATAAAGTGACGTCACACAGCCGAGTCTCAGCCGTTGGTCTGTGTACCGCCACCAGTCAAAGTTACCCGGAATACCAAAATGTGATTTGATCAGCTTGGCGCAGTCGATGCGCCGCACACAGACAAAATTGGCAATTGATTGGAACGCATATGAGTTGTACGTCACTTGTTTTGCCTCCTGCACGTCTTTACTTGGGCCCTTTGGACGGCGCTTCAAAGCTTGTGTCAGCTGATCGAACGTCATGATCAACGACACCTTTTCGATTACCAAAGCAAGCTCCGTGAGGGTGAGAATTTGCCACCGCACTTGAAATATGTTCAGAATCGCTTCGGGTGGACTCTTAAAAAAAGAGTGATAGCAAGGCGCGAGAGCCTCTCCGACAAATACGTTGTATTCAGGCTTCTGCAATTCACGAATAAGATTTTCATGATTGTGCCGACATGCCACCACTATCAAAAATACACCGAGTTTCGGCTCGCTTAGTTTGTCGCCGAGAGGACGTGTGAGCCCATTCATCCCCTTCCTCGTCAGGAGATGTAACAAAAGAGGTTCCTTCTGATGATGCAACGCTTCTGGGATCGGATCCGCAAATCGTAACAGCTCTTCAATAAACCCGCGTTCGTACGCACGCTCAATGGCGAACGGGCACTCAATCTGCATGCGGTACTGGCCACCGTGCCGTATGAACTCTGCCTCAATCGAGTCAAACATGTATCTCACCAGTCGCTGATCCTCACAATACACCAACATGTGTTGCAGAGCTCGTTGACGATTCAATTGACTCACAATGCCATTGTCATGAACGAAATCAATGAATGCGGTGGCATTCACTTGTCTTCGGCAGGTTTCGTCAAGGTCCATATTCCTTCGGAGGTAAGAAAATCCAGGAAAAGAAGGATGCCGTAGAAGAAGCTGAAGGTGCGCCGTGTCGCCTGCATACGCCAATCTCAAGATGGTGGCGATACACCAAGAATCAATACAGTAGTCCATGACCACCAAAACCAAATCATGAATGAGTATTGTGCCGATTAAACACGGTAGAGCCGAGCTCGAATACTCTGGTAGGCGTACCGACAACGACCAATCAACGAGCACCGCGCTCGGCGCCGTGCTGGCCGCCTTCACCTCAGCAGAATGTGATTCCTTGCGCTGCCGCACGCTTCGAGACTGCTGCGTATGCGGCTTCTCGTGGGCTCGTTTAAGCATTGCTTAAAAACCTGGTATATACAAGACATGATAAGGTTAGCGCGCTTTTTAGTCCGGGTAAATCAAATAATGACCACGATTTTTAGTTTAAGCACGCGGCTCAAAAATAAAGGGCAGGAGACTTTAGCAACGCAAGCGCAGCTTAAAACGCAGAGTTTTGTCAAAGTGTCCGTCCGGTCGCCACTCGTAGTGCTGTTTTACAGGGGGTGGCACGATCGGCGGCACAAACGCAGTCGAGCCGTCAGCAACGACGGGATTTGCCGCTGATGCAGAAGCAGCAACAGCAGCAGTGGTATTCAACTTGGAATCCAGTGAACGCTGTTGCTGCTGTTGCTGCTGTTGCTGCTGTTGCTTTTGCTGATGATGTAGCGGCTGTGACACACCCGCGGCCGCAGACACAGCCGAGTACAATGGTTTGGTCGACGAGGCGCGTGGCTCGCCAAAGTCACCTGTGATTAGACGGACCTCTACAAGGCCGGCCTTGTCTTCGGCGATGGAGGCCGGTGCCGCAGCAGTGGGCGGATCAAATTTGCGATACATAAACTGCTCGCCATGATCCGTTTCATCAATCACCAGTTTTTCCATTGGATCGGCAGTTTGGCAGCTGGCCAGATTGCCGTCAATATACACTGCCGTCGCGACTTTGTGCTTCGATTCGTTGATCACCATCACGCCGTACCGTTGACCGTCTTTGAGACGATAGTAGAGATGATTGTCTCCGTCAAACATCTGAGGGTCTTTGGATGCGCTCACAAAGTAGACCGGGAACGCGGTAATGTTCGTAAGCTGAGGTTTAGCAGAAGCCATGTCTAAGAGAGAGCATAGTGCCATGTGTGAGTGAAGGTACAAAAAGCCAGAGAGTAAAAACAGATGCAAAAGTGCGCGGATTGTTTTTTTTTCAAGAAAGAAAGACTAGCGTTCAAAGCGGGGCCGGATTCCCAGCATCACGGTTCGGATACCGAAGCGCTTCAATAAATAGTCCACTACCGCGGTTTGAATGTGTGTTTCTCCCGCATAAACAGAATCCTGCCATCCTGTCCATTCAAGTACAGACGCAAGGATCTCGCCGTCCATCCGTGGAAAGAGGTCAAAGAATCGACGCACGACCTCAACCGACGGGTGCCGCAGAATACTGAAGATGGATTCCCAAGAGGCACTGGCTTCATTCTCGGCAATGGCGTTCCACCATTCCGCGTCGGTTTTAAAGCGGCACCGATGTTTAATGAATTGTGCACAGTCGACGCGTCCGGCAATCACAAATGCGATCATGCAATCAAGCGCGTAATCCAATTCAATGAACGCGGGACCCCCGTCGGCGGGGGGCTCCAAGGGTTGACGTTGATTGTAGGCGCGTGTCAACTGGTCGCGCGTCATGGCCGGTGCAACCAATGCGATGAAGGTCATAAAATTGACACGCGGAACCACATCCCATCGGCCGTCAAGCAGCGAATTGAGAGCCTCCGGATGTAATGTGTCGCTCATTAGCATTGGAAGTGTGGCTTCGACCAACTGGTTGTGTATTTCCAATTTGAATTCACTCAGCAGTTTCTTGTAATTGTGTTTGCATGCCGCCACCAGACAGTAATTTTCAAGCGTCGAATCGGGTTGTTTGGCCTCCAGCGTCCAATCGTCTTGCTTGGCCTCCAGCGCCCAATCGGGTTGTTTGGCCTCCGGCGTCCAATCGTCTTGCTTGGCCTCCAGCGTCCAATCGTCTTGCTTCGTATCGTCGCAATCGCGATCGCGTTCACTTGCTGCCGCAGAAGACTGAACATCAAACGCCCAACTGGTTCGTTTGGTCTGGCGGTAATGCTGAATCATACACAGCAGGATAGCCTCCGATAAATACTCGAGAGTTTGGTAGTCCGGCCGAGCAAACGACAACAGTCGCATAAGCACGCCTCGTTCATGCGCGCGGTGGATCGCGACCGGGCACTTGATCACCAATTCAAGACGTGCAAAGCTACGAGGCAAGTAAGTGCGGTACTGTTCAATCGCTTCCAGTGCATACGTAACCAATCGGTTATCGGTGCAGTACACCAGAATGTGTTGCAGCGCATGGAACATGGTTTGGGGCCGTGCCACTCCGTCTAAACCAAGAAACTCAATGAAAGCCAGCGCATTGTACCGGCGAATGCGCGAGGTTATGCTACTGGCATACTTAAACGAGAAGCCGGGGTGCTCAAATTTGAACCGGCTCAACATCAATTGCAAGTGAGCAGTGTCGCTCGCATATGCCAATCGAAGGGCATCGTCGATGGATTCAGGATCAAACCAGTAGTCCATGATAATTCCAATCAAATCCACGGCAATGTAGCGCGCCAAAAGTTGCCGCATCGCCACTCGCGAGAGGTCCGGCATGCGCACACTGAAATTCTCCCACGTCGGCACGTTTTGCAACATGTGAAAGTTCAGCTCCTTTGGTGCATACCGTTGGTACATCTCAGAGTCACTCACACGCGCCACAATAAGACGCCTCTGCTTCAAATCCACACACTGCCTCACGTTGCGTTCGTGAGTCGTCGGGTCCTCCGCTGCGCGCTTGGACATCTAAGAAACAAGGGTGGAAGGCAGAGTAGAAAAAAGGCAAGCATCAGCAACTTGATGTACACACAAAACGGGAACAAAAAGAAAGTGTATTTTGCTAGGGGCATCGACATCAGTGTTTGCAGTCGATCAGAACAATCGGCGTTTATTCTTTCGGCTGCGGGGGATGCTGCTGCTTCTTCGGACTCGCCAGCGAGATACGGCGCTTCTTCTTTTTCTGTTTGAGCTCTTTCTCTTTTTCTTCTTCTTCTGCGCTCCCTCCGTCTTCTTCTTCTTCCTCCTTCTCCTTCTCCATGCGGTTCTTCTTGATCATCGCCTGCAGGGCTTTGCGTGTGATTCCCTTCACCACGTCCCGTTCCAGGCCGTACTTGTCGAGCGCGGCCTCGTAGAGAGCCATGTAAATGTCATCAATCGACACGTGTGAGTGCAGCTTACTGAGCAGCACCGGAACGTGGCTTCCCGGAGCGGCAAGGAAGCAGAGCACCGGACACGGCGGCGTTTCAGATGCGCGTTTCAACTTGTCTTTGGCGGACAGCTGACAGGCGCGCCAGCATCTCTCCAAGCCGAGCCATTGCGTAATTTCAGCGACCACAGCGGGTTTACCACAGTACACCTTCTCCTGCATCGGAGTCAGAATCACACCCGAGAAGGGCCACCAACAGTGCTTCCCGCATTCACCAATCGCCGGGGGACCGACTGGTACACCAAGTGCAATCGGACAGTCAGAGGACCACTTCTCAAAGTGACCCTTCATCTTGCACTCCGGGCAGTGTGTGGTCACATCTCCAGCCTTAAGTCCCAACAATCGGATCACCTCATCGGGAGGAAGATCACGAGGACTGACTCCGATCTTGCTCGATACTTGATAAACTCGCCATACAAAGGTTTCGTCGACGAGATATGAAGTGTCGGCGGCCGCCATCTGTCCAATAAAAGGGGGACGGGCATAGCTGCTCAGTCATCGAGTAGGCATGATAAGACAGGAAACGCGTTTCTCATGAGAAAGTCAAAAGGGCAGAAGGAAAGATAGGGTTCAAAGCGTCAGGAACCGCTCATGCCGGCATCCGCCTCTGCCGTCGGAGCATCGAAAGACGGACGCGAGCGACGGTCTTCAAGACAAGAGTCACAGACGAAACCGTCCGGGCCCTCGAAGCGCTCGGAATCGTATTCATCGGCACACCACTCGCAGATGAAGTGAACATCACAGTCTGCACATTCGTGCATGTGGTGCTCAGTACAGTGATTCAACTCGCAGCGGATGCACTGTCGGATCCAACACTGAACGGGCTGCTTGCTGTCGCACATACACTTGATGAGGCAACCAGGGGCCTCACAGGGCATGCACTTGGACTTGGGGCAGGGCTTCTGTGCCTTCTCGAGATATTCGAGTTCGTCCGCCATGTAAAAGAGAGTTGCAGCGGCGGTAGCAGCAGCAGCAGCAGACATGGCAAAGCCTCGCGCTACTGGAACATGAGACAGTCAACAATTAAGTAAGAAAAAGCAGATCGACAAGGGTACGCAGTTGCAAAAAAACCTTCCACTTTTGAAGAACAGAACAGGGCACATGAACTAGCTACAAGCGTCACAGAATGCCATGCATGTTCGTTTGCATTGCTTTGGCGTGCAAAAGCACCTGTTTGACCAGCACGTATTTGACAGATAACTGGTCGATGTTGCCGCGGCTAGCGGTCATGGAGTGGCGGCAGTAACCCATTTGCAGCAGTAGCCGAAGGTCTGTCATTTGAGATATTCCCATCAGTGATTTCAGTACACATCCTGTGCCCGCACATCCACACGCAATCAGAGCAACCCGCAAACAGAACAACAACAGGCAAGCGGTGTTTACCTCGGGTAAAAATAGACTCAAACACCCAAGGCGCAAAACACACGCGCTGGGCAGAAGCGGCTTCGTTGGTGACGGTGTATGGCTCTTGATTAGTGGGAAGCCATTTACTGCTCAACACCCGGATGATATCATCCAACTGACCGTTGTAACACACAGTGACACCCATGCTCTCCATGAGAAACTCAATGACCTCAGGGGGGCCCTTGACAATCATCGACAGCTCACCACAGCGCGCCATGACCGCCTCCCACTCAGGACTCTCCTCAGTGATTTGTTTGTGATTGATCACTGTGAAAAGCTTGTTTCGTACATCAACCGCCCGACCAAACAACCACTTGGTTACGTGCGCAACCTCGGCGCTGGTGATGGGTTTGTTCTACAAAGCAACGCACATTAAGAACTCGCTTGTGCTTACAACCCGCAAGAGATCTACCTTTTTGAAGTGACTGCCTTCATCAACCGGTTCGGCTGAAGTAGTCTTGAGCGTTGTGAGCACCTCCTCTTTGTTCTTCTCAGCAGAGTCTTTTGTCTGCGAGACTGACATTCGTCCTTTAACACGGGTAGAATGAGGGTTCAAGGTCAGTGAAAGCCACACGCACGCACAGTAGAAAAAATAAGAGTGCATTTAGTACAGGCGAGAACAAATAAAAAACAGTGCGCAAAAGGAGCAGGAGAGAGTGTTTGTGTTAGCCGTGCACAATGCGGTGCATGTCGCTCGACAGTCGCGCGTGAAACTCGGCCAGGCTTTGCTTGATTTGAAGCACGTGCTGGGCATTGTCTTCTTTGATTTTCTGCATACTGTCGATCTTTTGCTGAATGACCACAAGACATTGGTTAGCGGCGTGCAGCTCTTGCTCCTTGTTAGCCGCGACCTCGTAGGCTCGACGAGCACGAGCGTGGGCGTCGAGCATTTTCTGCTTCTGTTCTTCAAATTCACGGTTCGCGCTCGTCAGTTTAGCAGTGGCGACCACCTTCTCCGCTTGCGTTTGAGCAATCTGACGTTTACACGCCTCGGCGCGCTCTTTCAAACGAGCCAGGGCCTCGTTCAGTTTTTCCTCGTGCGGCAAAACAATCACCGAGTCGAGTGTAGGGACGGGTTGGTTGCTGGCGACGCCGACGACGGCGGCGGCGGCGGAGGAGGAGGAAGAAGAAGAGGCAGACGGCACGGCTGCTGAGGCAGCAAGAGGACGGACCACCACACGGAGAAGAGACACCGGAGATTGGGCCGGGGCAGTGGGCTGCGCCTGAGCCGGAGCCAAGGCCGAGGCCGAGGCCGAGGCCGATGCACTGGCTTGAGCAGGAACCGTCGCCAACGCACCAGCCTGTGCAGGGACCTGAGTCGGATTGGGCAAAGGCGTTGCTTTCGGTGTCGCATTACCCGTCGGGGTCTTGCAAACAGAGGCCGCGACCTTGATCGGTGTGGGGGCGGGAGAGGAAATGGGTCCGGCTGCGGCGGCGGAAGAAGAAGAAGATACACCTGCCCCCACAGTGCCTGTTCCCTTGTCGGCAACGGAGACGCTCGCATCCACACTGGCCGTGGTGCCGGCTGCTCCAGCGTTGGTAACCGTGGCGCTGACATCCACACTCGCGCTCGCCACTGCAGCAGAGCCGTCAGTGGCGCCGCCAGCGGAAACAGGAGCAGGGTCAGTGCTGTTCGTGGTGGTGGTGGCGGCGGTGGCGGTGGTGGCGGAGGGGGGCGAGGAGGAGGAAGAAGAAGAGGAAGGCAAAGGTGCATCGGTGGCGGCGGTCGACTGCTGCTGTTTGGCTTCTGCGACAACGTTAGTCACACGGCGAATATGGAGCACCATGCCCTTGCTGGTCGGGCGGTTCGAAATCGGTTTCCGCGGGATCGGCTGGGGCGCTGCGGCCGCTGTGGCCGCTGTGGCCACGGGGGCAGGAAGACGCAAGCCATCATCATTTGCCGCACCGGACTCGGGAGTCGAAGCGGATGTGGGCGAGTGAACAAGGGCGCTCCGAATGCGCTTGGCGGTCTTCGGCTCTTTCTCTTTTGTCGCTCCCATGACGGCGCGACGGGCGTCATCTTTTTCGTTCATCTCAGACTGGTTTCGCTTTTTTGGATTAGCCAACGTTCCCCGACTCATGCTCAAGCGCTTAGACAAACTGCGCTGCACTCGGTCACGCTCCATGGAGTGTTGTTCCGCAAATTCATCGATGGCCTTCTGTACGTCGGGCTTCGCAAACACAACACATACGTCAGTTCAATAAATCCAATGACAAATGATGTCTGTGATGCACTTACATCTTTGGCACTTTGTTTGTCACTAAATTTTCCCACAAAATCGACCATCAGTCTTTGTTGTTCAACTGAAAGGCCCCGCATCTGAATCGACAAAGCACATATCACGTATAAATTCCAAGGCACGATAGCATAGCATGGAACAGGCATGTAAAAAACTCGAATCACAAAACAACAAAAACAAACTAAGGAAAAGCACTAGTCAATACAAATGACGACTTTGCCGTCGGCGTTGATCTCATAGCGTTCCACAACGCCTTCCTCCGCAACTGAAGCAGCAGCAGCAGCAGCAGCAGCAGTGACAGCTGATCCGTTTGCCGGTACCGAGGCAGCGGCAGGTAGCGAGCCAGCTACAAACACGCACTCAATAAGCATCAGCGATACGCAACATCAAAAAAGCAAGCACGCGCTAACCATTAGACTGTGTCATGCGCATGCGCTTGTTAGGATCCTGCCGCTGTTTTGTGTCTTTGCCGTCGTCCGCAGAGCGTTTGCCAGGCACTGCCGGAATGACACCAATCAACTGAACCTCGTTCAGCAGTTGAGTCCAACGCAGTTCACTTTGCTGCAGTGCTCGAACAGCATCAATCGAAGCAGACGTTTGGCCGGTCGCCGTCACAGAGACTGGTGGGACGGCGGCGGCAGTGGTGGGCGGAGTAGCAGAAAGTGACGACGGCTGATGCATGGCAGGCGACCACATTTTGAAATGACCGGGGATCACCGACGTAGCGGGCTTCGGCAACGGTGTCGTTCGGGGTGCCGGCGCAACGCTCTGTTGTTGCTGCTGCTGCTGCTGCACCAAGCGTTGTTGTTGCGGTTGTTGAGCCGATCGATTGCCTTGCATAGACGCAACAACGGTGCCGGGCTGGGCGCTTACGAGTGCGGACGATGCCGCCGCCGCCGCCGATGAAGAGGAAGACGAAGAAGATGCTGCATAGTTGCTTTGACGACCAATACGCTGCAGATGCACCTCCAATCGGCCGGGAGTAAGACTGCCGTCCGACGGATGAATGCGGTAAGGCCCACGGCCGGGCTTTGCTCGAACAGCAGCTATGCGCTGCACGTAGTGGTGGCCGATTTCAAACTCAGGACCAAATGGACGCAGGCCGGGTTCGGATACGGAGCTGAAGTAAATGCGGGCAACGGTGCACGCAGTAACCGAGCGCCGACTGGTGACCACCACCAGCTGGGGAGGGTCAGTTCTCAGAATGGCAATGTCGCCCACACGCAGCTGATCCAGACATGATATAGCCATCGCACACTGGTACTTGGTGCATGCGGCACGATGTGCGTCGGTGCTGCCGGAGTACACCCCAAAACAGTGACCGCACTCCCACAACAGCAGCGAGTGCATTCGGCCCCAGTGACTTTTGAACGCACAATAATTCATCTCCTCCTTATTCTTGCAGTCGGCGATCAGGCACTTGAACAGTTCGGCTTTGTGTCGGACCAATTCATGTGCAACAGGCGCGCGGCACATCGGGCACTTAAGATTAGGCGTGTGCGATCGACATGTTTGATAGCAGTTCTTGCAGATCAGATGCCCGCATGGGTACTCGACGGCTTGCACGCCTTCCCCAAGACAGATGACACACATGAAATTACTGAGACTGTGCGAGGAGTAGCAGCCTGCCAGTGGCTCGCCATTCAATGACTTGCCGGATCGGGGCTACACAACAACAAACCACCCTCCAAATGAGCGGCGGGTGCAGACACAAAAAAGTAAAAATGGGTTACCAGCTGCATGATCATTTCATCGGAGTACAGCTTGGACTCACCCAGAATGACGCGCGGTTTCAGATAATCAAGCATTCCTGGCGGCAGCTGCTCATGAGTGTCTGTGGAACAGCAGTGACGCACACTTTAGCACACACACACACACACACACACA
>JACCDR010131095.1_pt1 | contig 11698 bp, 13 predicted proteins | sample 7446431 | NCBI WGS metagenome assembly JACCDR01 (sample SAMN15323443, study PRJNA562643) | freshwater metagenome | isolation source: river surface water | place: USA:Blue River Watershed | collected 2017-08-17
ATACTTTACGAATCGTTTTGGTGTCATCAAAGAAGTGGCAAGAGATCGGGTACGAACATTACCGGCAATCGTGAGCGATGCACCACTCTCGGTGACCTCACTCCGTGGATTTATAGAGGACGGTGATGCTGTCCTGTCCTGGGAGAATCCATCACGTTTTGATTCGATTCGGGTAGTACGCAGTCACTTGTTTTATCCATTGTCACCAACAGACGGGGTAGTTGTGTACGAAGGAAATGGTGAGTCGTTTACTGATAAAGATATCTTCGATGAACGCTCACCGTATTACTATAGTGTGTTTGTCTATAGTGGGGGACGATCCTCGGCTCCGGCTGTCATCAGGCTTGATACTGACAAAGCGAGCAACCAAGTCCCGCCGCCTACAGGAGGTACTCCAAGCCCATCAGGGGGCTCGTCGGGACCGGTAGCTACCGATACCACAGGATTTGCACCGGGTGTTGTCCTGCTATCTGCAGAAAATATCTTTATCACTATCGATGCGCTCAAAACTATATCGCTCAGTCAGTTTGACTCGATCCCGGCCGGGAGTCAGGTGCTCGTATCGGTACCAAAAAACGCTGTCTTACCAAACATAAAAACGATTATTTTGAGTGTAACTGATCCGGCTGATAGTCGTCTTGTTACCCGGTATCTGCTGACACTTAATCCTGACCGAACGGCCTATGAAGTACAGTTTACTATCAAAAATATTGAAGGACTGAGTCGCTGGGGAGTAGAGGTATTTGACTACGAGTTGGCCCAAACTAAAAGCGTAGAGCGAAGTGTCGAATACACGAGTCCGACAGAACAACGTGATGATGTGATGGGGTTCTATTATCTAGTTGGTAGTCTTTTGACACTGGTTTTCTTTTGGTTCATTTTGTGGCGCAGGCGACAGCGTGAGGATAACCACTAATGCGGTTTTGGTGTATTACCGCTATAGTTATAGGCAGTTATTATTAAACACAAAAAAGTTCTATGGCAAAGATAGCAATTAATGGTTTTGGTCGCATTGGGCGCACCTTCATGCGTATGGCGGCTGAATATCCAGATCTCGAAGTGGTCGCTATAAACGATCTGGGTGACATTAATATGCTCGCCTACCTGCTCCAATACGACACACCGTATGGACGGGCGCCGTTTACAGTCACGGTGTCTGATAACAAGCTCGTGATTGATGGCAAGGCAATCAATGTATTGTCTGAGCGTGATCCAAAGATGCTGCCATGGAAAGATCACGATATCGATATTGTCGTTGAGGCGACGGGGATTTTTGCGAGCTATGACAAGGCCAAGGTTCATCTCGAAGCTGGTGCCAAGCGTGTTGTCATCACCGGTCCAGTGAAAGATAACCCAAGTGATGCAGGTGTAACAGGCGCTACAGTACTGATGGGAGTAAATGAAAGTGAACTGGCATCATGCCAGATTACTTCAAATGCCTCGTGTACCACTAATGCCACTAGTCCACTCATTGGTATTCTCAAGGAGGCAATTGGTATCGAACGGGCCATTCTCAACACGGTACATGCCTATACCGCTACTCAGGCACTCGTCGATGGACCATCAAAGAAAGATTTTCGTGAAGGCCGTGCTGCTGCACAAAATATTATTCCAAGTTCAACTGGGGCAGCAGTGGCAACCACGCTCGCACACACTGAACTGATGGGTAAGTTTGACGGTATCTCTATTCGTGTGCCCGTAGTGGTCGGCTCGATTGTTGATGTCACCTTTGTGGCGAGTCGACCAACCACCATTGAAGAAGTTAATGCAGCACTCACAGCTGGGGCCGCTTCACCACAATGGAGCAATCTCTTTGCGGTCACAAACGACCCGATTGTATCATCTGACATCATTGGAGCCAGATACGCATCAATCGCTGACCTTGAGATGACTCGAGTAGTCGATGGTACGCTGGTAAAGGTACTGGCTTGGTACGATAACGAAACTAGCTTCACACACACGCTCCTTGCTCATGTGCGAGCCCTTGCCGAAACCATACCTCGGTAAGCCTTATGCAAAACCCAGAACGACAATTTGATACGGTATATGTTGCAACAGACCATGCTGGTTTTGACTTGCGTGGAGATATTGTTGCGTATCTCGAGTCAGTTGGCGTTCAGGTAATGGCCGGAGGCGCCCATGATTATAATCCCCAAGATGACTTTACTGATTTTATACCGCCAGCTATAGCCCATATGGCAGCGCACGGAGGCAAGGTGGGTGCGGTCGTACTGGGTGGTTCAGGACAGGGCGAAGCCATGGCTGCTAATCGTCATAAAGGCGTACGGGCAACGGTGTATTATGGTGGTCCGCTTGAACTCATCGTTCTTGGTCGAGAGCACAATAATGCGAACGTTCTATCGCTTGGTGCGCGGTTCGTCACAATAGCCGAAGCGGTAGCAGCAGTAGAGAAGTGGCTCTATACCGCACCGCTACCAGACGAAAAATATACCAGACGTAATACTGCACTCGATAGCCTCTATGAATAAAACTATTATCCCAGCTATCATTCCGCGCTCGTATGCCGAGCTAGAGGCTTTTGTAGCAGCCCTCGGTGATGTGCCAGAAGTCCATGTCGATGTTGTCGACAAGACTTTTTCAAACTCTCCATCGTGGCCTCGGGAGATAGCGGAAGTGCCCGAGGACATACTGCCACTCTTGGCACCCTACACCTTTGAGATAGATTTGATGATAGAAAATCCAGTGGGTGCAGCCAAGGCTTTTGAATCACTAGGTGCCGATATGGTCGTCTTCCATGTTGAGACGATTACTGAAACAGAGTTACGTTCATTTTTGACTCACACAAAAATGTCAGTTGGTATTGCTGCCAACAACAGTACGCCATTCATTAACATCGTGCCGTATCTATCCTTGGTTGATTATGTCCAGGTTATGGGCATAGCTACCATCGGGCAGCAGGGGCAGCCGTTTGACGAAACCGCGCAGCTACGTATCGCAGAGATTCATACGATGTTTCCTCATTTGGCTATATCAATCGACGGCAGTATGAATGCAGACACCATACCGCGTATTCTTTCACTGCCAATTAGTCGGGTGGTGGTTGGTTCGGCTATCATGAAATCGCCAGCACCACGCCAGGCGTATGACAACTTGCTTGCTCTGCTCTCATCAACAGACTGAGGGTTAGGAGTGGCCAGCGGGCTGGTATACTAGAGGGGCGTTATGCGTTACATCACTTCACAAGACGTGGCCCGACTCGAGGCCAAGGCTAATGATATTCGACAGAGTATTATCGAAATGCTTATCGAAGCAAAAAGTGGACATACAGCCGGACCGCTTGGGATGGCTGATGTCCTCACCTTGCTCTATTTTGAAGTGATGCAACATGATCCGAAGAACCCTACCTGGGATGAACGGGATCGTCTGATTCTCTCAAATGGGCACATCTGCCCCGTCTTGTACGCGACTATGGCCCATGCTGGCTATTTCCCCGTAGAGGAATTACTCACACTGCGAAAGTTTGGCAGTCGACTCCAAGGACACCCACACCGCGAGGCATTGCCTGGTCTTGAGACAAGTTCAGGTCCACTTGGTTCGGGTCTGTCTCAAGCGGTTGGTATGGCGCTCGCTGAGCGTATCAACAACCCATACTCGGCAAAATATTTTTATTGTCTCGTTGGTGACGGAGAACTCAATGAAGGTCAGATCTGGGAGGCTGCACTACTGGCCGGCAAGGAAAAACTTCACAACCTGATTATCATCGTTGACCGAAACGGTATTCAGATTGATGGGTACACCAAAGACGTCATGCCGCTTGAACCGCTCTACGAAAAATTCGCCGCCTTTAACTTTGATGTACAGGAGGTAGACGGACATAACTTCCGTGCCCTCAACGACGCTATCGGGAAGGCTCAGGCCGTGTACGGACAGCCATCGTTGATCATTGCGCATACTATAGCCTCAAAGGGAATTGACGTATTTGAGCGTGATTTTCGTTGGCACGGTAACCCTCCGGGCAAGGGGCCAGAAGATCGTGTTCCCCGCAGTGAACAAGCAAAGGTAGCTCTTGAGAAACTGCGCACATTGGCTGGAACTATTCGTCAAGAAGATATCGTATAATCGTATGTTTGCTAGTCATATACATCCTGGAATAGTAGGGGGAACTCTCGAAAAAGTACCAAGTCGAAACGGCTATGGTGAAGGTTTGCTCGAAGCCGGTAAGCGCGATGAGCGGGTAGTAGCGCTGTGTGCAGACCTAACAGAATCAACAAAGACCCAAGCCTTTGCCGAAGCTTTTCCAAAACGATTTGTGCAGGTTGGCATCACTGAACAAAACATGGCGTCAGTAGCGGCTGGTATGGCGATGATGGGTAAGATACCGTTTATTGCATCATACGCAATGTTTTCACCAGGTCGGAACTGGGAGCAGATTCGTACCACCATTGCCTACAACAACAGTAACGTAAAGATTATTGGAGCTCATGCTGGTATATCTGTTGGGCCTGATGGAGCGACCCATCAAGCTATCGAAGACATCGCGCTGATGCGGGTGGTCCCTAACATGACGGTGATTGCTCCGTGTGATGTACACGAGGCGCGCAAAGCTACACTTTGGGCTGCTAAGCATGACCGCCCTGTCTATATTCGAGTAGGTCGAAATGATACTCCTGTTATAACTACCGCCGAATCACCGTTTGAGGTAGGGAAGGCACAGTTACTGTACAAGAAGAACGCGAGCTTGGGTAAACCAGTTGCAATTATTTCTACCGGCACCCTTACCTATGAAGCACTTCGCGCGGCAGAGGCACTCGAAGCAAAAGGAATTGCCGCCAGCGTATACCACATTGCCACTATCAAACCACTTGATGAAGAGACTATAGCCAAAGCAGCAAGCGAACATGATCTCGTTGTGACTGTTGAGGAGCACCAGATGGCTGGTGGCCTTGGTAGTGCAGTGGCTGAATATCTGTCTGCTACGACACCGGCGCGCGTCATCCGTTGTGGTGTGGATGATCAGTTTGGTCAATCAGGTGAGCCCGAAGAACTGTTGGCACACTATGGGCTGACTGCGGCTGGGATTGTAAGTCGGATTACCGCAGTTGTGCTCTAGATATACATATAAAGAAAAGACCAGTCGGTGCGACTGGTCTTTTCTTTGTGGTATTTCTCGTTATTGAATCTCTACAGCAACGTATTCTGGTGGACGCTTCGCGAGGTATTCCTCGAGTTGTGCGCGTGAGAGAAGACCCTTCTGGGCGCCGATCTCTTGTACTACTGACATCGAATTGATGGGCCCCCAACTGAGCGCTTCGGCCGGTGAGAGGCCAAGTGCGATAGCGCTGGTGAAGGTAGAGGCAAAGGCGTCTCCGGCTCCAGTACGATCAATCGGGGTAGCAGGATCGGGATACATTGGCATATGCCAGGCACGATTCTCGGCGTCTACCACGTACGCTCCGTGTGGACCGTCAGTGATAACTGGTAGTTTTGGACCGAGCTCGCGCAATTTTCGGATCAGGGTTGGAATATGTTGTTCGGTTGTACCGAGTATTTCCTGAGCCTCTTCTTTGTTACAGAAGAATATCTCGGTTACTTCGTAGAGATCTTTGAGTTCTTCATACCCGATTTTGATTTGGAATGAGCCGGGTTGGAAAACAAGCTTTGTTTCGGGATTGGCTTTTATGTAGCTCGCAACCTCGTGGTGGTGCGGTACCCCATGCTCACCAATAGATTAAAAGTAGATATATCGTGGAGGAAGGGCAAAGCTCGGTAAAACGTACGGGAACTTTTCGTGCTTGATAAGAATCGTACGTTCAGCCCCGTACCGGAGTACATAGTGGTAATTAGTCGCTTTGCCTTCATGGAGCTTCACATACGTGGTATCCACACCTTCTTGACGCAGAGCGTCGAGACAGTCTTTACCGTTTTTATCGTGGCCAAGACTGGATATAAGGGCGGTTTTGAGACCAAGACGATGAGCTGATACGGCGGCGTTTGGAGAATTGCCTACTGCGTTTACGACTACGACATCATCGTAGGGTAGCTTTTGGCCAAAAGGCATATGGAGCGTCTGGCGTCCTGTATCCAGGTCCACTGATACATCGGCGTCATCTTTTGATAATTGGATAAAGGCATCAATCACTAGGTCGCCAATGGCAACAAAATCATATCGGTCTGACATAAGGAGAGTATAGCACTCGCATTTGTGACATTTTTGTGGTGTTTCGTGTTCCTGTGGAAGGGAACCGAGTGTATGTCTGGTATACTGTAGTTCATGCAAAAAGGTTTGGCAGTATTTCTCGTGGGCGTCTTTCTTGTTGGCGCATTACCACTTGGCGTGTCGGCAGAGACAGACGCCGAGCGTCGTGCTCGACTTGAGCAAGAGCTACAGACGGTAGAACGACAAATTCTGACACAGCAGCGTTTGGTGGAGGATAAACAGGCGGAGCGTCAATCCCTCGAACGTGACATCAATATTATTGAAGGACAAATCAGTAAAGCTCAGCTGGGTATCCAGGCACGTTCGATTGCTATCAGACAGCTATCTGATCAGATTGGAGAAAAGGAGACAGTCCTTCAGATCCTCAGTGAACGTTTGGCTCGGCAGGAAAATTCTTTGGCTGACCTAGTACGCAAAACAGCCACCATGGAAGATTTTTCCCTAGTGGAGATTTTGCTGAGCAAGAAGAGTTTTTCGGATTTCTTTTCTGAATACGAGCAGTATGCGGCGGTACAAGAATCGCTCAATGAGTCTTTAGCTATTTTGCAAGAAATCAAAGACGACACTCATGCAGAAAAGAACCAGCTTGCCACCAAACAAGAAACCGAAGCGGAGATGCGCAGAATCCAAGAATTGCAGAAGCAGGAAATTGAATCAAAAGAAAAAGATAAATCAAAAATTCTCGCTGTAACCAAAGGTCAAGAAGCAGAATACCAACGACTTCTCCGTGCCCAGCAACAGACAGCGGCTGAGCTACGCAACGCACTCTTCAACCTCCTTGGTGGTGGAGGAGGTATATCGCTTCCACAAGCGGTTGATCTGGCAACCTATGCCGAAGGCAAGACTGGTGTACCGGCATCACTGATCTTGGCGATTCTTGAACAGGAGACGAACCTCGGATCCAACCTCGGTAGCTGTGCTTACAATGATGTTCGAGGCGATCGACCAGTCATGCATCCGGATCGTGACCAACCTGTCTTTTTGGCGATTGCCGGGATACTTGGTTTTGATGCGCGTTCACGTTCGGTTTCTTGTCCAATTGTGAGTGGTGGCCAACGTATCGGTTGGGGAGGGGCAATGGGTCCATCACAGTTTATTCCATCTACCTGGGCGGTATATGGTGGAGTGGTCAACACGGGTAGTGGCTGGGTCTATAGTGAAGGAGCTGACGCCATCCGCCGTATTAATGGGACAGGGCTGCCAGCTAATCCGTTTGATAATAAGGATGCCTTTTTGGCCACAGCACTTCTCCTCCGTGATAACGGTGCTACTGGAGTTTATGCTTCTGATCGCCTTGCAGCCCTCCGCTACTATGCTGGCTGGGGTGGTGCCAACAATCCCGCCAATGCTTTCTACGGAGACCAGGTCATGGGTCGGAAGGCTAAGTTTGAGGGGCAAATACGCATCCTCGGCGGTTCCTAGTCAAGCTTCCAAAACCGCCTAATTACGGCGTTGCCTACGTCGCTCGCTTAGTCAACGTACATCTAAGTACGTCTCCCGCACTCGCTCCTTGGCGCCTGGTACTTAGGCGGTTTAGCAACCTTGCCGTGTACTGGAAATATCAGTGGATACGACATACGAGGCGCTCTCCACAAGGGCTCGGCGCCTTGTCTGCAACCATTTTTACAGTTTCTGTTGGATAAATACGGAAGTACGTAATAAATCTTAAATATTGCCAAAATTTGATTTTCTGCTATAGTACTGACCACTTACACATTATTTAGTAGCTGCGGCTCAAACGACATAATTATGAAAACTGATATTCATCCAGAAAACTACCGACTCGTCATTTTCCACGACAACTCAAGTGGAGAGCGTTTTCTCCTTGGTTCTACTATCGAGACCAAAGACACTGCTGCCTGGACAGATGGTGTTGAATACCCAGTAGCATACGTTGATGTCTCGAGTGCCTCACATCCGTTCTACACTGGACAGGAGAAGGTAATGGACACCGCTGGACGCGTTGAGCGCTTCAAGGCTCGTGCCGGCAAGGCCGTCACTCGCAAGAAGGGTGCGTAACGATCAAAACGAGGACGCTCTCTGCTCTATGAGCAGAGAGCGTCCTCGTTTCGTAGTACACTATATCGTATGGATTTTAATGCAGATACACTCGAACAGTTCCGTAGTCACCCGAAGACGCAGTTTTTGGCGTCACAATTTGATACTGTCTATCGACAGTACGAAGAATCATTGGCGCTAGCACAGTCAGATCCTGAGCTCGCTGGTCTGGCGGAAGATGAGGCAGCTGCTCTACGTACTCAGCTAGAAGGGCAGTACGCTGACATGGCTCGCATCATTGAAGCCTCAGCCGAGGAAGATGAGATACCGTACGGTATTATTCTTGAGGTACGGGCCGGGGCAGGCGGGGACGAAGCAGCTCTCTTTGCCGAAGAATTGGCGCAGATGTATGTTATGTATGCTACGAACCAGGGCTGGTTTGTTAGTTGTGAATATGAAACTCGTGCTGGCGCCGGCGGGTACAAGGAAGCTGCTTTTGAAATTATCCATGAAAACGCCTACGAATCACTCAAATACGAAACTGGAGTGCACCGTGTGCAGCGTATTCCGGTAACGGAAAAGGCCGGACGTATTCATACTTCAACCGCTTCAGTAGCTATCTTGCCACTGCGTCGCAAGCCAAAAATTGAGATCAGTCCAACTGATATCGATATGGAATTTTCTCGTTCCGGCGGGGCAGGGGGTCAGAACGTAAACAAAGTAGAGACGGCCGTGCGTCTCATTCACAAACCAACCGGTATCGACGTTCGTAGTCAGAGTGAACGTTCACAGCTCAAAAACCGTGAAAAGGCGATGAGTATCCTGATTGCGAAGCTTGAATCCCTTCACGAAGAAGAAGAGGCTAAAAAGCATGCCAGTGAGCGCAAGAATCAAATCGGGACGGGAGATCGATCCGAAAAAATCCGTACCTATAACTTCCCGCAAAACCGCATCACTGACCACCGTATCAAGGTTTCTTGGCACAATATCGAAGGTATTATGGGTGCCGGTCGTCTTGATGAAGTGGTATCTACCATGAAGGATGCCGCTGCGGGAATTAGCCTCCCGGTTGCAGAATAAGGCCTCGCGTGGTACTATGCGCCCGCTCTTAGACTCGAGCAGATTTACTATTATTTACTATGTCAACACAATCAACAAATCTCATTGAGCGCCTCTTTGCTGCAGGTGCGCACTTCGGCTTCAAGAAAAGTCGTCGTCATCCTACGGTTGTTCCGTATTTATTTACATCAAAAGATGGCAGTGACGTCATCGATCTCGAGCAGACAGCTGCTCAGATTGCTGTCAGTACCGCTCTCCTTGAAGAAGCTGGTAAGCAGGGCAAAGTTGTCTTGTTTGTTTCTACCAAAGACGAAATGGCTCGTCTCGTAAAAGACACTGCTGAGAAAGTAGGTCAGCCATATGTTGTTAATCGTTGGATTGGCGGCATGCTTACCAACTGGAGTGAAATCAAGAAGCGCATTTACCGTCTCGAGTCTCTCATTGCGGAAAAAGAATCAGGTGAACTAGACCGCAAGTACACCAAGAAAGAACGCGTTCTTATCAATCGTGAAGTAGACAAGCTCCAGTTCAATTTCGGCGGCATCAAGGCCTGCACCAAGATTGCTGATATGTTGGTAGTAGTTGACCCACGTCACGACCACATCGCTGTCAAGGAAGCGCGTGAAATGAACGTACCAGTTATTGGTATCCTCAGTAGTGACAATGATGTCAACGTGGTTGACTACCCAGTTATTGTCAACGACGCGCTTCAGTCTAGTGTCAGTACCGTTCTCGCCGAGTTTGCTACCGCGTACCAAAACGGTAAAGCTCTCTACGTGCCACGACCAGTTGCTGCACCACGTACTGAATACCGTCCACGTCGTCCACGTACCGACGCCTAGTCTATCCAACCACTATTGGTTGTCCCTGACACACCCCACGTGTATCATCAATTAATGAGTTCATTCTAAAGTTATGGAAATCCCATCAGCCCAATTAAAGGAATTACGAGACATGACCGGTATTTCGGTGATGCAGTGTAAAAAAGCCCTCGAAGAAGCTGGGGGTGATATGGACAAAGCAGTCATTATTCTCAAAAAGAAGCGTAGTGAAGCAGCCGAGAAGAAATCAGACCGTGAAATCGGTGCTGGTGCTGTTGGTGCTTACGTGCACAACACAAATGAAGTTGCTGCCCTCGTCCTTCTTGGTTGTGAGACTGACTTTGTGGCGAAGAACACCGAGTTCGTAGCCCTCGCTCGTGATATTGCGATGCATGTTGCTGCAGTCAATCCAAAGTACATCCAGAAGTCTGACGTAAGTCCAGAAATGCTTGAAAAGGCAACAGAAGTATTTATGACTGAAGTGAAGGATAAGCCAGCCGAAATGCAGGAGAAAATCTTAGCTGGCAAGATGGATTCATACTTCAAAGAACAAATTCTTATGGAACAGTCTTTCATCAAGAATCCTGAAACAACTATCGGCGAGATGATTTCTGGAGCAGTTCAGAAGTTCGGTGAAAACGTGACGATCGTTAAGGTAGAGCGACTTTCGGTTAAATAATCGAACAGCGTTCGTATTCTATGTGGGCGCCCTTTATTCTTCCGCTTATTCTGCTTGTGGTATTTGGTCTGTACCTATACCTCTGTGAAGTTGAAGCTAGACGGGGGAAGCGCCTCGTGCTCCCACAATTACGTGCACGTCTCGATCACATAGTAAGTAGAGTATTTCTGAGTATCGAGCGAGGTGTTCGGTACGTCCTTCGCTACGTCATCACGCTGTCTTGGTACTATAGTCTTCATGCCTTTTTACAGTTGGCGCTGCGTTCGATTGCTGGAGTCTATCATATGCTCGAAGCGGTGCTCATACGTAACCGTGATCGCGCCCGGGCGCTCCGCAAGGAGCGACGAGCCGCCTCGACGTCGCATCTGACGCAAATTGCTGATCATCAGGCCAAGACAAAGCTATCGCCAAAGGAAGAACAAAAGCGCAAAGACAAAGCTCTAAAGGGTCTGTAGTCGATGACCAGAAAATCCCCAGTTGCGTTTTTTGCTGATTCAGGCATAATGTCCCCACGTCATTTCGGCGTATTGCCATTTTAGCTCAGTTGGGAGGAGCTAGAATTGTCTGGGAGACGATTCTAGAGTTTTGTTTCAAAACCGTTGCTCAACAAACGTTCTGATGGTAGTGTAGAAAACAATTTCATATGCCATTTTAGCTCAGTTGGTTAGAGCAACGGTTTTGTAAACCGTAGGTCCTCGGTTCGAATCCGAGAAATGGCTCCACGAAGTTTCTCGAAGTCATGCTCAGTTGGGAAGAGCTGTAACAGTCTGGGGGACTGTTACAGAGTTTTGTAAACCGTACGGTTCCAGGTCTCGATGTCCGAGAAATGGCTCACTAAGAAGCCATGTTCAGTTGGTTGGAGGTGAGACTGGGATGGGACCCAGTCGAACGGTTTGTTGCCGTACGGTCGCAGGTCTCAGTCACATAACTCTACCTTATTGACACAGCACAACTGTCTCCCGC
>JACCDR011973522.1_pt1 | contig 11698 bp, 26 predicted proteins | sample 7446431 | NCBI WGS metagenome assembly JACCDR01 (sample SAMN15323443, study PRJNA562643) | freshwater metagenome | isolation source: river surface water | place: USA:Blue River Watershed | collected 2017-08-17
AGGCGTCACCCTCGGGGCCGGAGTCCAGCCGAGCACTGAGACGCGCGCCCGGCTGCAGTCGTGATACTCGATCACCCACCCATCGCAGTCGGGCCCGATAATTGCGCCAGTGAGGCAAATGCACCAGCGCCACGGCTCCCCGGTCGGCGCGACGCACGCCCACGCGCGCGAACCGTCGGCGCACTCGACAAGCATCAGGAAATCATGCTCGCCAGCGGCTGACGGCGCTTCGTCCATCGGTCGCAGATTCACGGCGCGGCATCCTCGACATCGTCAGCAATTTCGCGATTCACCATCTCATCGCGCTCGGCGTCCGTCAGCGTCCACGACTGATCCGGCTCGGTTTCGTCGGGCGAGTGGTACAGCTCGCACACGTTGCCGCGCAGCACGATCCACGACATGAGGCTCAGGTCGGCCGCGGCGGCGCAGATTTCGTCGATTTTGTTCACGTCGGTTCCCCTTGGGTTTCATCGAACCCGGCGACACGCTCGCCGGTTTGTTTGCACCGAAACTCGCCCGCTTCGGTGTTCCATTTCATTCCGCGCGCCGCCGCAACCTCGCGCAGCAGCGCCTTAAGCTCGGGGCGCGCGTCGCGAATCTCGGCCAGCTTTGCGGTCAAATCCTCGCTGGAGAGCCGCAGCCATTCCGCGCGCAGCGGCTCCAGACTTGGCGCGGGCGCTTGCATGCGGCCAATCGTGTGCAGCGCCTTTTTGCCCTTGGTCGCGGCCAGCGAAACGCGGATGTCGGCCGGGATGTCGGACAGGTGGCTGATTCGGATTCCGCCGACAGCCTGCCCGCCGAACAATACCGACGGGTCGTGATAAAGGCGCATGGACTTTCCAATCCACGCGCGGCCATCTTCGCCCCACCCGCAGATCAGCACCTTGCGCATCGTCTTGCACGGCTTGTACGGTCGCCCGTTGTCGCCCTCATAGTGCACGATGACGGGCTGCTCCGGAGATGAAGAAACGCGCACGTCGGTAACCGTGATGTCCATTGGCCCGCCGATTAACTGGTCGGCATTTAGCTGGTCCGATTTCGGGACCACGGTAAATCGCAAGTCTTTGACATCCATTACTTATCCTCCACAAACGACACTTCGACTTCGGCCGACCGCTTGGCGTACGCCGGGAAGTCAAGCTCAAGGATTCCGTCGCCGTACGCCGGCCATTCGCCCGACGCCTCGCACATCGCAAGCCGTTGCATCAGGTCGGCGTAATCCTCGGCCGCCTGCGCCTCCAGCTCCGCCGTCAGGTCGTACGCCACGGCAAGTGGCGGCGGCTCGCTGCTGACGGCGCCCCACACCCAGCCGCCGAGAATGCCGAGGTGCTCCAGCCCAGACAGGTAGTGCGCGCGCTGCAGGTCATAGCGAATTCGGGCCGCGGCGCGTCCGAAGCCGTTCGGGCTTTCATCGGCGGTCGATTTGATTTCGACAACAGTGCCGCACGCCGCAAGCCAGTCGATGCGAGCCTTGCACGGCAGGCCGGTTTCGGCGTCATGCCAGAACAGCGACACTTCGGGCGATCCGTCGCGCAGCAGCCGCGACAGCTCGGGGTGAGCCTTGATCGCCGCGAGCTGCGCCTCGGCCATCGCCCATTCTTCGGCCGTGATGACTTCCAGTCCGGCCGCCCGCGAGTTGAACTCTGTCCACCACGCCATCGCGGCGCGGCTCGATTCGTTCGGCTTGGCGGCTGCCCACTGCGCGGCCGTCGGTCGACGCGGCGCATCCTCGGGGACGACGATGTAACGCGACGCGAGCGCGTCAGGCTCAAGAATCGCCGCGTGCGCCAGCTGTCCGCGCAGCATCGGGCGCGTCTGCTCCGGCGCCTGCCGGTTGCGGTAGTGCCACGGCGAGCGGGCGAAGGCGCGCAGGCCGCTGGAGCTGACGGCCTGCACCGCAAGGTATTCGTCGAATGGCATCGCGTGCACGATGCCGGGATTGAATGCGGTCATGGTTATTCCCCTTTGAGATAAGCAATCACGGCGTCGCTGCCGCCAATGAAGCCGTGTCGGTTCATTTCATTCTCCGGTCAGAAGCAACTGCAATCAGAAGGCCGATACTGATCCCGGCCATCACGAACGAAAACCACGCGCGACTCGGCTCGTTTATGTACCCGAGGTACATATTACACGCGGCTGATAACGCGCACAGGACCATGAGGCTTGCTCGACTCATAGTCATGATTCCTCCGCGAATGCATTTCCGTTGTAGTCACGAATCACAACGCCGTCGGCGTCGATCCACAGGTTTGCGAGCCGGCGCGGAAACGGTGTGTTCGCGAGCTGTTGCAGGTGCGCCCTGCCCTTGGGCGTGATCTTGCCTGCGGCGTCCAGCAAGCCGTGCTTTTCGAGGTGCTGGTATTGCCAGAGCATCGTTTTGTTGTCTTCCGCCGCCCCTGCAAGGATTGCGATTGCGGTCGGCGTCAGTCCTGTGCGTCGGTCGGTTTCGTTGCTTGTTCCCATCTGCTACCCCTTGCATTCCCCGGTTGTGTGGCCTATAGTATGCCGCACTGGGGCATACTTGCAACAGTTATCCTACAAGCCGACACGAAGGGGAACGAGATGGCGATGACGAAGGCCGAGAAGGCCGAACTGCAAGGGCTGCGCGACCGGCTGGCGCTGGTCTCTGCGCTGCGCTGGACGGAAGCGGTGAAGCCGGATGTGCCGGTGCCGGCACATAGCGATCCGGCGACGACTGGATGGGCGTACAACGCGCCCTCGCTGCGCATCGAACAGATGTGGAGCGAATCTCACGCGCATGGCTGGGGCGCGTCCCGCGGTCGCGGCAGTGCATCGCAGCGCGGCCGCGCGCTCTACAGCACCCGACTGCTGGCCGTGCGCGCGATGCGGTACGAAGTGGAGCAGGAGTGCGCCGCGAAGTTGGCGCAGATTGACCGGATGATCGAAGCGGAGGTGACGAAGTGAACACGAAAGTCGGCGACATCATAGAGCGGCTGCCGAGCCGCATTGTGCAGGTCGTGAGCTACCACGAGCATGGCGGCGTTGGATACCCCGCCGCGGTGCTGTGCGCGGACGGCAGCTGTTGGCACACCGCGCCCGAAAGCGGCTGGCGCTGGCGCTGCTCTCACCCGCCGCACGCTCCGGAGCCCGCGACCGACTGGCAGGCCAGGGCGGCCGAAGGGTGTGGCGGCGTCAAACACGACTGGCGCCAGCTGTGCGCCGATCTTTTGGCGGCAATGCGGGCCTGGGCAGCCGAAGAGGATGGCGTGCCAGATGACGCATACCCGGCATACAGTCGGGCGTGCATCGCACTTGGATGGGCATGCGTCCAAGAAACTGACGCGCTGCCGAGAAGCATTGTCGCACGCGGGGACGGAGTGCGCGCGCTTGCCGAGGAAGTCTCTCGCGCCTGCGCTGCCGATCGCGAGCGCGCCGATGCCGCCCAACAGTTGGCAGCGCAATTGTTGGAGCAGCAGGACCGCGTCCGCGTCGAGGCGGTGGCGCGGCAGATCCAGGCCGTCGCCGAAGTGGAGCGGCTGCGGGCGGAGGTTGCCGACATCACGCACGCCGACGTGACCGTCGGCAACGTCCGCCGCGTGCTGTCGGGCGAGCTGACAGACCCGACGCCCGGGACGCTGGCGTATGAGGTGGCGCACGCCTTGATGGTCGCGCGATTTCGTGCGGCAACTATGGTGAGGATGCGCCGATGATCCACGCCCCCAACCCCAGCCGTGAGCGCATCCGGCTACACGACATCATCGCCAAGTACGGCACCGGCCAAGCCCTCGCAAGCGCCCTCGGCATCGGACCGTCCGCGGTGTACCGCTGGCTCCGGCGCGAGTCGATCCCGCTGCATTGGCTCGCCGCCGTCGGCCAGCTGACAGACACCGACCCGCGCGACATCCGGCGCGACTTTCCGTGGCACGGCCATCTCGTGATGTCCGCAGTGGTCCGCGCGGACTACGGGCCCGTGCACTGCAAGCCGGGCACGCCGGCCTGCGCCGCGGCCGAGGTCGCTCGGCGCTTGCGAGCTGGCGAGGAAGTGGGCCCGAACATCGACGGGCTGCAATGGATTCCGCTCAGCATGCTGTCGTGGATTCCGGAGTCAATGAGGGGGCGCAATGAAAACTGATGAAGCGCGCAAGTTGATCGGCAAGAAAGTGAAAGTCCGGACGTTTCTCGGCTCTTATGTCGGCGAGGTTGTTTCGGTGAGTCGCGGCAGGATCACGGTCCGCGCACCGAGCGCAATGTGTCGCGACGGGTTTACTGACGTATCGTATAGCCTGCGCGACAAATGGAAAGACAGAATCACGGAGGTGGAATCATGAGCAAATGGACAAAAGACGGCCGCACCTACACCCGCCGGTTTGGCGCCCTGACCGCGCGCATCGTCGCGCCGTCCGATGAGCGGTTCCTGCCGTGCTCCGCGAATGCGTGGGAGTGGACGCTCTCGCGGAATGGTCGGATTGTCGAGCGCAGCGAAGTGCCGGGCGTCTACGAAGACCGCGGCGCGTGGCGCGCGTCTGTTGCGCAGGTGCGGGCGGCGGTGGCGGAGCTGCAGCCATGAGCAACCCGCACGGCCTGACCGTGGGCCAGACGCTGTATTGGGTGCCGTACAGCCACAGGGGCCAGCACAGTTTCGTAAGTGTCGAAAAAATCGGCCGCAAATGGGCGCACCTAAGTAATCACAATCGGATCGAACTTGAAACGCTGCGGGCGGACAGCGGAGATCATTCGTGTCCCGGCCAATGCTGGCTGAGCAAAGAGGCCCATGATGCCGAAAAATCTCGCGCCGATGCGTGGCACGAGCTTTTGCGAAAGCTGCGCTACATGGCGCCGCCCGCCGGCGTCACCACAGACGACATTGCCGCGGCCCGGAAGCTGCTGCGGCTTGATCCGGAGGAAGCGAAATGACCACCGAAGTTAGCCATCTGCGCGAACGCCTCGCCGAAGCCGAGCGGCGCGAGGAAGCAATCATTGCCGCAATGGACCGATGCGCGCTGGAGTTGCACGCCGTAATTCGGCATCTCAGTGAGATCCACGCACTGTTGTATCCCGCGCCGTCTGTGCTGCCGGGGCGCATCATGGATTTTCGCAGCGACAACGCTGACGAACACATGCGCCGACTCAGCGCCGCGATTCGCGAAATCCCGGACCGCCTTGACCTTGCGGGCGCTCGGGCGCAAGTGCAGGCCGATGCGCGGGCCCGAGTGCGCGCCGAAATGCTCAAGATTCGTCGGGCGCAAGGCGAGGATCAGCCGCAATGATCGAAGTCAACGCAGTTTGGTGGCCGAACGCCACCACCAACACCCTGCTTCGCGGCCGCGTCGAACTCCACTACAGCGGCGCGGCCGATCGTGAATACGCCGTACCGTCCGAACGCATGTGGGCCCGCATCAAGTCGCATCCGCTCTACGCCAGAAAGCCCGGTTGGGCGTCCGTCGTGCCCGACGGTCGGCGCGTGCGAATCGTGCCGCCAGAGCAGCACTGGCGGGAGCGCGGGGGCGTGTCATGACCGAACAGGAATACATCGCCGTCGCGAATCTTGCGAGAGTCCGCGCAGCCAAGGCGATTCTCAGCGACTTCCTTCCAATGACGCCCGATGATGCGGCCGACGAAAAGGAAGCAATGGCCGCACTGACCCGCGCCGAGGATCGCCTCGCGGCCGCCGTCAAGATCAGGAGTGAATCATGACCCGCGCCGAAATCGCCCGCCGAATGCTCCAGATGCCGGTGCCGTACTGCTATCACTGGACCCCGCAGCAGGATCGCGAGTTGCTGAGCTTTATCGCGGCCGGCGCGTCGGAAGACGCGATCGTTCTGCACATGGATCAGCACCGACCCGGCATCACTTACGATCTGTGTATGGATCGGTTCAACCGGCTTCGGCGCATGTACCAAATGCCGGAGCCCCGCACCCCGCGGAGGGCGCCGTGATGTGGTCTGAATGGGTAGAAGACGGCCTCGACTGCGTCCGCCGCCGCGCTGGTGATCCGGCTGTCGAGGTGCGCGTGACGCCGCCAGTGGACGCTCCCCCGCTGATCCCGGCGTCCGATCCGTGGCGCTGGTCCGTGCGCGTCGCGGGCGCCGAGGTTGCGGCCGGGGCGATGGACCCTCGATGCGCTGCGCCGCTCGTGGTGGCGTCATGGACCGCGATGCAGGCGGCGCGGGAGTGGCTGGCGACGAAGGTGCAAAATGCCGATCAAGGCTGAAAACAAATCGCGTTATCCGAAAGACTGGAAGCGAATCGCTGACGCAATCCGCGCCCGAGCTGGCCAGCGTTGCGAGGGCTCGCCGCGGTATCCAGATTGTCGAGCGCAGAACGGCCAGCCGCATCCGGTCACCGGATCGCGCGTCGTACTGACCGTGGCGCACCTTGACCACGCGCCGGAAAATTGCGATCCGGCCAACCTGCGCGCGATGTGCCAGCGCTGCCACCTAACGTACGACGCCGACCATCACAAGCGATCGGCACAGGCGACGCGCAAGGCTGCGGCGATGACTGCGGATTTATTCGGAGGTCGCCATGATTGACGCCGCAGCAGTCGAGCTCTACGTCAGTCTCATGTCCCGCCCGTACCCGCTGACGCCGGCCGAGTATCACGACGCCGCCCGCGGTTTGCGCTACAGCGCGGATCAGCTGCAGGACATGCACCGTCGCGCAGCCGATGACGCGGCGCTGTTCGCTCGCCTGATGCCGCGCCGCGAGTATCCGGCACTCCGTCGCGCGATCCGCCGGGCCCTTGACGCCGGCCGCCCGCCCGCGTAGCATCCCCGGCACGCAGCGCACCTTCTCCCCCGAAGTGTCCCCGAGCCCCGGCAACCCCGGGGCTTTTTTGTGGCCGCTGGTTGCTTATTGCATCAATCGTCGCTGTATGTTACCTTCGCGTCGCCATTCCGGCACCAAGGAGCATCCCGTGAAAGATCGCTACACCCGCGCAGAAGTCGCCGCCGCGCTCGGCATCAGTCAGTACACCATCCCGGGCTGGATTCTCTCCGGCCGACTGCCAGAGCCCACCCGACCCGCCAGCTTCGGCGAGCCGGATTACTGGCCGATCAAGGTCATTGCCCCCTACTTGCCCGGCGGCCCCAAGGAACCGAGCAAGCGCCCACCCGGCCGAAAGTCGATGAAGCGCGCGGAGGTTTCGGCGTGAACGTCATCCCCTTTGAGTTCGACGGCGCCGCCATCCGCACTTGCACAGCCGAGGATGGCGCGCCGATGTTCTGCGGAAAGGACGTGGCCAACGTGCTCGGCTACGCCAACGAAACCGACGCCTTGAACAAGCATTGCCGTGGGGTCGCTGTGCGCTACCCCATCGTCGACGCCCTCGGCCGGGTGCAGCAGGCCCGCTTCATCGCCGAGCCCGATCTTTATCGGATGATCGCGAAAAGCACCCTGCCGGCCGCCGAGCGCTTTGAGCGCTGGGTTTTCGAGACGGTGCTCCCCGCTATCCGCCGCACCGGAACCTACGGCGTATCCGCGCCGAAGGACATGATCGAGGCCCTGACGCTGGCGCTGGAGCAAGCCAAACAGATCGAGGCCCAGCGCGCGCAACTGGAGGCCCAGCGCCCGGCGGTCGAGTTCGTGTCGGCTTACGTCGATGACACCGAGCTGACGATTTCCCGCCGCGAGCTGGCCAAACTGCTGCGGATCAGGGAACGCGAGCTGCGCGCGCTGCTGCTGTCCGCGAAGGTCTGCTACCCGAACGCTCGCGGCGCGCTGCTGCCGTTTGCGGATCAAGAGGCGTGCGGTCGCGTCGGCATGAAGCCTTACGTCAACCAGAAGACAGGCCACGCCGGCAGCCAGCTGTTTTTCAGCCGAAAGGGTCACATCCACGTCGCTGCGAAGCTCGCGGAGAGCCGGCAGATTCCGCTGTTGCCGGCGGGATCCGCATGATCGTCCGCGCCCCGAGACCGCAGGCCGGGTACACGGTCCTGCGCAATGAGACGCTGTCCGATCGCCGCCTATCGTGGGCGGCGCGCGGGCTGCTGGCCTACCTCCTGAGCAAGCCGGATCACTGGCGCGTATCGCCGGCGCATCTGGTGACCGAGACCGAAGGCGCGCGCGTCAGCAGCGGTCGCGATGCGGTGTATGCGCTGCTGGGCGAGCTCGAAGACGCCGGGTACATCGTGCGTGCCCAGGCCCGCGGCGAGGATGGTCGCATGACCGCGGTAGAGCGGCACATTCACGAGACGCCGCAACCGGCCGCACCGCTTACGGCTCAGCCGGAAACGGTTGAACCGCATCCGGTGAATCCGACGGTAGTAAAGACTGAAGAGCAGAAAGTACTGAAACCACCTACTCCACCGCGTGCGAGTGCGCGCGCGAAGGGGCAGACCGCCGCGCTGCCGCTCTCGCCGACGGTGATCGAGCTGCCCCTGAACGATGGATCGACGCACGCAGTGAACGAGGCCGACGTCCAGCTGTGGGCGAGGATCTACCCGGCGGTCGACATCCGCGCGCAACTGCTGCGGATGCTGGAGTGGTGCCACGACAACCCGCGAAAACTGAAGACGCGCCGCGGCATCGGCGAGTTCATCAAGGCTTGGCTCAGCGACAAACAGGACAACCCGCGACATGCACGCCATCAACCGACTAATCGAACTGCTCCCCCCGCATCTGCAATCGAGCGAGTCCGCGCCGCCAACGCCGCCGCAGGACACCAGCCCGGCATCTGGGCAGATGACGACCAACCGTTCTGACGCGATGGCTGGCCCGCTGGCGCATCCTGAGCCCCGACCCGCTACCGTGGCACCCCCGGGGCGCCGCGAAGCGATCCTGCGCGAGCTGTGGGGCCAGATGACGGCGATCTACGGCCACCGCTGGACCAGCGCCTACGGGGCCGACCCTGCGACCGGCGCCGGGCAAGTGTGGGGCGAAGGCATGATCGGCCTCACTCCGCGGCAGATCAGGACCGGCGCCGCCGCTTGCCGCGATGGTCACGGGCCGGCCGATGGCTGGCCGCCGACCCTGCCGCAGTTCCGGGAGCTATGCCTCGGGCTGCCTCCGCTCGCCGAGGTCCGCGCCGAGCTTGCCGACCGCGACGGGGAGCGGACTCCGTTCGGGCTGCTGGTGGCGCGGTCACTGGATATGTGGGCCTACCGGCAGGCCGACGCGCGCACGGCCGAGCGGATGCTCGGCGAGGCGTACGCCGCAGCTCGGGCGCACGTGCTGGCCGGCGGCGAGCTGCCCGTGGTCCTGCCTGCGCTGCCCGACGACAGCGACCGGTTGACGCCGTGGGCCAGCCCCGAGGTGGCGGGAGCCGCGCTGGCTGCGGTGCGCGAGATGCTGGACGGCGCGCCGCCGGTCGCGTGGCGCGAGGACCGGGGCCGCTGGGTTGCGACGCTGCAGACGCCGTCCGGCCACGATGCCAGGGCGACGGTGGCGGCGCCGAAGGGGCCCGGCATGAACTGGACGTGGAGTCTGATGATCCGCGGCGAGGAAGTGGACATCGGCGGAGAGCCTGACGCGGAAGCCGCAAAGGCCGCCGCGGTGCGGTGCGCGGCGGAGGTGACGGCGTGAGCTACGAATCTTGGCGGGTGTCCTATCAATCAAGCGAGCAAGCGGCCCGGGCGGCCCACGCGGAGTGCGAGCGCCTGCGCGCCCGGGTCGGCGAGCTGCGGCAGTTGGTCGGCGATGTGCATGACCGCCTGCTGCGCGGCGACTCCGACGCGGAGCTGTTGGCGATGCTCGAAAAGGGGTGGGGACCATGAACGGCTGGACGCAGGACCCCGAGACGTACCGCACGCGGCTGCCCGGCAGGACGTCGGAGGCAGTGGTGATGCGCATGGCGCCCGAGCGGCTTGGCGAGACGCGGTGGGCGTGGACTGTTCACGATGGCGCCGGGAAATGGCTGGCGTCCGGGTCGGCGGAGTGGCTGGATGTGGCGATGGAGCACGCGGTGTTTGCGCTGGAGCGGCGCCCATGAGCGGCCCGCTGCAAGTCTTCGTCTTCGGATCGAATTTGGCCGGCCGACACGGCAAGGGCGCTGCGCTCCACGCCGCGCAGTATTGGGGCGCCGAGCGCGGCATCGGCGTTGGCTGGCAGGGTAGCGGAAGCCGCGGCACGAGCTACGCGATCCCGACAAAGGATCGTCAGTTGCGACCGCTGCCGCTCTGCGATATTGCGCGCCATGCCGCCGGCTTCGTGCGCGAGGCCGCGCTGTGGCCGCATCGCCATTTCTTGCTGACCCGTGTCGGGTGCGGACTGGCCGGCTACACCGACGCGCAGATTGCGCCGATGTTCCGCGGCCTGCCTACGAACGTCGCGCCGCCCCAAGAATGGAGGGCGTACCTGTGACCGACCTGACGAAGCTCTCAAAGGCCGCCCTGTCAGCGGCAATGCGCGGCGGCACAGTTGCGTGGGGCAGCATCGGCAGCGTCGCCGAGCATGTGCGGTACGCAGAGCCGGTAGACCCGAAATCTCGGCGGCGCTGCGGCTGCGGATGCGGGCGGCGCGCAACTCACATGGGCATGGCAAACGGCGTCGGGCTGGTGATGGCGTGCGAACTCGCGGCCCGCAGATGGGTGAAGACTGGGCACATGGTGCCGCCAAAGCCATGAGCGGCAAAGCCTCCCGCGCTCGCCGCGTCGCCGCAGTCAGGGCCGCTCGCGAGACTGCCGCCGCGCTGCACTGGGGCGGCACTCCGCCGGATTACGTGCCGCCCGACGATCGGTGCAGGCGCATCTATGACGCGGCGCTGGCGCACTGGCAGGCGCGGCACCGGGAGATGGACGCGCTGGCCGACGCCTGCGGCGACTACATCAACGGCGGCTGAACAGAATATGCCGCAATATCCTCAGGGCTTGCGGCATACTGGTGGCGCGGGCAATATGTCTCCACCGACAACACACCGAGGATCGCCAAAATGAGCACCGAAGCCGCAACCACCGTCTCATTCATTGCCAAGCGCATCGACCGCCGCTGCAAGTGGTGGGCGGTCAAGATCCCCGCCGGCGAGGCCGCTTCGCTGCGGCTGGATGACACCACCAGCACCCGCCGCTTCGGCTTTCTTGCGGCCGGCGCCGATCTGGAGCTGAGCGAGGGTGACGCGGTGGTGATTTCGGAGCAGCGTCATCACCGGAAGGATCGCGGTTACGACGTCGCCCTTCACGTGGTCATCGGTGGCAAGGTCCGCGAGTACCGGCCGGGCGCGGCGACGAAGGCGAGTATCAAAGCCGCAGCGACACCGGAGCAGTGGACCGAGTTGAAGGACGGCTCCGGCGAGGTCGCCGCCTGCCTGCGCCTGCTCAAGGCGATCGGCATGTTCAGCGCCGAACAGTTCCGGGCGGCGTTTCCGAAGACGACGGCCAGTTTGGCCGAGGAAGGCGCAACGTGGAACCCGCCGCAGATCGCGCCGAGCGCGGTTGATCGCGCGATCGCAAAGGTCTGCGACAAGGCGCGAGAGGTGGAGCTGCAGTACTGGGGCGCTTTGCATCTTGAGCAAGCCGAACTGCAGGCGGAGCGGATCAACCGCCGTCCGACGATGCCGAAAGCCTCATGACCTCCGCCGACGCCGCCCGCCTCGACGGCATCCTGCACCGCTACGGTGCGGGCGTGGCTCTGGAAGACCTGCCGCCCGGCATTGCCGCCGACCTCCTGCACTACCGCGCACAGCCGACCGCCCGCGGGCTCGTACTGCAGACGTGGCTTCGGGCCGTGGCGCTGGCCCGCGCGTCAGGCCGCGGGATCGCGAGCGCGTACGCCGACGGCGCGGCTTACGTCGGGATCTGCCGGC
>JACCDR010457149.1_pt1 | contig 11697 bp, 15 predicted proteins | sample 7446431 | NCBI WGS metagenome assembly JACCDR01 (sample SAMN15323443, study PRJNA562643) | freshwater metagenome | isolation source: river surface water | place: USA:Blue River Watershed | collected 2017-08-17
ATCCCGTACCGCGCGTGGAGCCCGCAGCCGTACACGGCGCAGGACCCCAGGAAGGGCTCGCAGTACACCGGGCGGGCATCGTCGCCGAAGTAGCCCGCGAGCGGGGATGCGCGGGCGCGCTTGGAGCCAGGCCAGGGGAAGATCTGGTCTACGGTGGTGGGGGCGGTCATGGGGCAGATCCTTGGGCCATCGTTGCCCGGTGCTCTTCGAGCGCCAGCGCGAAAGCGAACAGCTTCTCGCGAGCGGTCTCCACGTCTGGGGCGTCTCCAACGTCGCCGCACAGCGTCGCGCGGATCGCTTTGACCTTGGCGGACAGGTTGGAGTTCTCGATCTCCCCAGGGGACGGGAACTGACAGGCGACCTCGTCCTGCATCAGATCCACCGTGGGCAGGTCGATGGTTTCGAGCGTGTGCTGGATCAGCCCGTTGACGCCTTTGCGGCTGTAGCAGACCGGCTGCCGTTTTCGGGTCATGGCATCCTCTTAAGTACCGCGACGAGCGCGGCCGCACGCGTGGGACCGGCAACGGCCTTCTCTCCATCCAGCAGGACCGGCTCGCACCGGTAGTTCACGAGGCACCACCACAGGGCCAGCCGCTGCCTTCCGCTCTCATCCGAGACGAAGACGTGAACCCGGTTCAGGTGGACGTACGGATCATCGAACAGCCCGCGGACCAGCGCATCCAGGCAGCCATACGTGGCCGGTTCGTCAAGGTCGGGAAGCACGCGCGCCCACGCCGCTTCCCGGTCCTTCTCGCTCAGCTCCAGCAGATCTTCAAAGCGGGGGTGGGCGTGGCTGGGCTCCGGCGTGATCGGGCCGAACATGCCCTCGGTCACGGCGTCTTCGAGCGTGTCCATCGAGTCAATGCGCAGGGGCGTTCCGGCCGGGCACGCCGGAAACCCGCCCTTGTGCGTCGTGTGGACAAGCATCCCGTCCATCCACTTCCAGCGTGGGCAGGACACGGCCTCGCGGGCCAGCGCGATCTGAGGGCTGGCGGTGTCGGCGCTCACTCCCCACCCCGCTCGTAGCTCACGCTCTGCCCGTGGGCGTTCGCCGCGTGTCCGAGGAAGAACAGCGCCAGCCAGAGCCGGACGCGGGAGCCGCGCCAGCGCACGCGCTCGTCCGTGGTGGACAGACCCCGGACCAGCGCGGAGACCGTGCGGGCGCGCTGGTGGACCTCGAACAGCGCGTGGACGAGCCAGTAGCCGAACACGACGCCGGCCCAGCCCTTGACCGACGGATCGGGCGCGTAGGGCGTGTCCACGACCAGCAGCAGCGCGCCGTAGATCAAGCCGAAGATCAGGACCCGGACCAGCATGGAGACCTCCAGAAGAGACGCGCCCTGCGCTCCACCGCGCAACAGCACACGGTTCGGCGAGGGCGCGCCTGGGGACGTGGGTAGCCGCTCAGCCCTGCGCGCTGAGCTTGCGCCGCTCGATCTCGACCTCGATCAGGAGCTGGGCGCTGGCCTTGTCGATCCCGACGAAGGTGGCGAACGCCTCCACGCTGATCGTGTCCTCCAGCACGTCGTCGAGCAGGCTCGCGCTGGATGGAGCCTGCCGACCCGGCGTGAGGGTCCAGGTGTACCAGACCTCGCAGGTGTCGCCGGAATCCGGCTCGACGATGAGCCGGAAGGGGACCGGGTGGCTGTTCGTGATCAGGCCGGCGATGTTCGTGCCGGCGTTCGCGTCGCAGTTGAAGGCCACGCCGATCACGGTGCCGAACTGCTGGACGCCGGGGATCGGCGCCTCCATGCTCGTCGTGCCGGACTTGACGGTCGCCGGGCGCTGGACGCGACGCCCAATGAAGCGGGTCTCGATCTTCTGGATGATGCCGAGAGAGATGAACATGCGCGACTCCGAGTGAGGGTGCGCGCATGGGTAGCCGTCAGGGCTTGGGCGTGTCCGCGGGGATGAGCCCGAGCTCTCGCAGGCGAGCGGTGGCCTTCTCCATGCCGTCCAGGGCGTCGGTGCTGGTCCCCCGGATGCACCAACCCTGGGATCCTGGCGGCAGCGTGTCATCGTGGGTCGAGACCGTGAACTCCTTCCCGCCCGTGGGCACCCAACCCACCCGTGAAGACCACATGGAGTCGTACTGGTGCGAGTAGATCCAGACGTGCGCGCCAGCGTCGTACACCCACCCGGGCAGGCCCTTCTTCCCCTGCTCCGCATCCAGCACCGCCCTTAGCCGGTCCCTTTCCCGGACCAGTCCATGGAAGTTCCGCAACGCCCGAGCGATCACGTCCACCGGGTCGTCGTCCGCCATGGCCCCGCCGCCACGGTGCTGGGCGTCGATCTCGCGCGCGACGGTGGCCACGGTCTGCCAGTGCTGGGCGGCGGCCTGGATGCGCTCGAACAGGTAGTGCCCGGCGAGCACGATCCGCTGGTCCATCGCGCGCCGGGCCTGCTCGAAGGTGCTGGCCCCGTGCAGGTTGAAGCACTCCGAGCCCCCGAAGCACCCCGCGTAGTACGGCGGTGACCCGTCGTCGGGCGTGTGGAGCCACACCTCGGCCCGGTCGTCCTCCCTGGGTGCGCTCCGGTAGGCGAAGTCGGGCCGGTCCGAGGACATCGTCCAGGGCCCGAAGACGTAGGCGCCCCTCACCAGCGCACCTGACACAGCCCGTACCGCTTCACCAGCGCGTCGCAGATGCAGACGGCCTCCGTCTCCACCTTCACCGCGCTCGCGTAGGGCCACCACCCGCTGGCGCCGCGGACCTCCACGTCGAACGTGCCGGGCGTGGTCTCGGACTTCACCACCCGGACCAGCGTGCCGGTGTCCAGCGAGACCTTGAGGGCGTATCGGTCGAGGATGGCGGCCAGCCGGTAGACGGCTCCCTCATCGTGCAGGATGTTGAGGATCAGGTTGAGCGCGGCGGACATGGGTGTGCTCCCGTTCCAGGGGTGAACGGCGCCCCCTCGGCTCGACGGTCGCGGCCCGGTCCAGGAGTACACCGACCTGGGCGGGGAAGCGGCGCGGCCGAGGGTGGCGCGTGGGGACGGGTAGCCGCTGGTCTCGGGTGGGTGTCTGCGCGTGGGGGAGCGTTGGAGCCAGACGCGGGCACGCCCCGCTCGGAGGGGCCGGGCAGGGCGTGGAGGGGGCGAAGGGGTGTTGCGCCGGTCCAGCGCCCGCTGGCTATGCGGCCGGCAACTCACCCGTTGGGAGCCGGTAGCGGACGGGGTCAACCATCTTGATCTCGCCCGTGATCATCTTGTCGATCAGCATCTTCACGCTCGCTACGGCCTTGACCTCGCCCTCCTCGCTCTTGAACTGCGAGCACGGCATCCGACCGCCGTCGCCCTCGGGGCAGGTGAGCATGACTGCCGTTGGGTGGACCGGAGTAGCATGGACCTCGTACGACTGCGGCTCGTCGGCATTCAGGCTCGGACAGGTCCGGCGCGTCAGAAGGAAGCCACGGTAGGGACCGATCTCCGTCCCGAAGTCGTGGGACTTGATGCTTTGGAGCCTGAACGCGATCCCGGCATTGAGTGCCGCAATCAACGCCTCATCCAGGTCGGCCTTGAGGAGCGTCAGCGCCTCGTCCGGCGACACTTTCTCCACGCCCGAGTTGATGCCGAAGTACCCGAGATCGCCATACCAGGGGATGTCGAACTTCGTGCCGTAGTCCGCGCTGACCGGAAGTCCCTTCGTGATGCACGCCATCGCCGCCAGGGGCTTCAGTGCGTAGGCGATGAAGGACGTTCCGTCCGTCACGATCCCGAACCCGTTGTACTCCTCGACCTCCTTGTAGTTTTTTCGGCCCTCGTACTCGTTGCCGCCGCGCTGGTAGAGCCAGCGGCCGACGTGAACGAGCAGGTCACACCGAAACGTCGAACGATAGGAACGCATGGACACCTCCGTCAGACGGGTGGCCGTCGTCCTTGCGTCGTGCGCCATCTCCAGAAACGGCAACAGCCGGGAGCGCGTCGCCACGTCCCGGCTGTTGGTTCACTCGAAGGTCGTGATCAGCTCTCCGACTGGTCCCCGTCCTTCTTCTGGCTGTTCTCGATGACCTGGCGCAGCGAGGAACCGCCGGGCAGGCCGCGGTTGCCGTCGCGCAGCGCCTTGTCGACGCCGGTCCAGGTCTCGGTGTGGCCGAACTCCGGGGTGGCGTCACCCGACCTCGCGTTCGGGTTCGTGCCGTGGCTCGCGTTGTAGCGCTTCACGGCGTCGATGATCATGCTCTCGGTCAGGGTGGGCTTCGAGGTGCTGGTGTTCATGGTCGTTCTCCGGTTGTCGGTGTGATGGGCCGGTGTGGCCCGTGGGGAGGGGTAGCCGCCAGCGCTCAGAAGCTGTCCTCATCGATCCGCCTGCGCAGCACAACGATCTCAGGCGCCTTCACCGGATCCGCGACCGGCCCAGCCTGCGCGAGCTGGTACCTGTACCGGCCGTCGATCCTTTCGCGCGTGACCTTCCCGGCCCGGTGCAGGTCCTCCAGGTAGGACCTCGCGAAGGAGCTGGGCACGTTGAGCAGCTTCCCGATCTGCCTGGCCGACCAGGGCTTGGCGGGAGCAGAGTTGAGCAGGTTGAGGATCTGGCCCCTCACCTCGACCCTCTCCACGGACTGGCGCTCAGCGCGCTCCCTGGGTGAGGAGTGCAGCAGCGCCCGCGCGTAGTCGAGCCGCTGCTCTTTCGCGGCCAGCCTCGCCCGCAGCTTCCTAATCTCGATCTCCATCGCGGCGATGTCGTTCTCGATCCAGGCCACGATGGCGGATACGTCCGGGGTGCTGGGGCGCTGCTCGTCGTTCACGGTGACCTCCTATGCGGATCTGGCTGGTAGCCGCCCCAGTCACTTCCCCGTCAGCGCCATCCCCTCGCGCCCGAACCAGCGGCCCAGCCTGCCCGTGGGCTGGCGTGGCGCACGCTGGACGGGCTCAGCCACCGTCGGCGCGGTGCTGGGCGTGGGCTCGACCGGGGAGGGAGCGGGCTCGACCTCGGGAGCCTGGACGGGCATGGCGGTGGCCTTCGGCTGGCGTGGGGTGCGGGGCTTGCGGGTCCGGGTGGGCGTGGCGGGCTCGGCCGGAACGGGGACGGGCGCGGGCTTAGCCGTGGTCGCTTCCTGGTCGAGCAGGGCTTGGGCGAGCGGGAGTAGGGTGCCGTCGGGGGCGGAGTGCTCGGCGGTGAACATGGGTAGCGAGGAGCCGCCTTGAAGCCCTCGGTAGCCCTTACGTAATGACTGTCCAATGGACTTCCAGACATTGATAGTTTCGCTTGGCCAGGCGCCTGTTGCCAGTCTGTATCGATGGATCATACCGATCAGTACTCTTGTTGAAAGGACGTCACTCTTGACAGTGCGCCTTATTAGGCCGTTCTCATCGAGTAGGATCGCCAAGCATGAGTTGCCATTAAGACCCCTAAGCCCCTTCCTGAGCGCGTTGTCGATAGCCCCCCAGGATTCCTTCCTGTCAAAGTCCAGATGGGCGTCAGGAGTGTTTGCATTTGGATATCGGCCCGTTCTTTCGTGGCATCGTCTTGCCGCTCTCAGGATCAGGTCCGCCGTTAGTCCGCCGCCGCGATGGGGACTGGTCTTACATCCTGCCAGATCAAGCAACTTCGCGAGGCTGGATCCTCCTGATAGACCGCGGTTTCCGGACACGAGTGAACTGTTTACGTTTACCCAGGTTTCAGATCGTCCGAAGTCTTCGGACGCATCTCCTGACAACTGCGAAGGCCACCTACCGGTTCTGCCATAGAAGCGACTGGCAGCGGACAGGATTTCATCGCAGCTCAACGCTGGCCTATTGTGCACATTGATGTAAGAGGCGCGTTCCTCCAGAAGTCTCGGGAGACTCTTCCCGCCACTCAGACCTCTTGAACCATTGACGAGTGCGGCATTCACTGCAATCCAGCTCTCTGGCCAAGGGAAATCCAAGGAGGCATCGCCGCTTCTCACAGTGGGCCACTCACCCATTCGTGTTCTATACTTTGCGGCAGCATCGAAGATGTTGTCCTCCGTCAAGTCCGGCTTCTCCACGCCAACCCGCTCCATCGCCTCCGACCCCAGGATCTCGCTCATCACCCGGAACACGCCGTCATCGAACGTCACCGTGCGATCCTGACTCTCCTCCATCCGGCGCGCGAGTTCGGCCTTGAAGTCGTCGCCCATGTCCTCGGCGCCGGGGCGCACGCTGGCCGGGTTCGCGCGTCGGATCAGGCTCAGACCGGCGGCAGCGATCACCTGCTGCGCACTCTCGGACTTGCCAGCGCTCTGAACCTCGACCAGCTTGGCGATGGTCCCCTCCGTGGGCTCCTGCCCCGTCGAGCGCTTCATCTCGCGGAGGTTCAAGAGCAGGTTGGACTCGGCGTCCAGCATCTCGTCGTCCCGGATGAGCGCTGGACGGGGCAACGGCGCCTCGCCGCGCGCCTCCCTCGCCTTGTTCTCGCTGGTCCAGGAAGCGTGGCGCTGCACGTTGATGTCGGCGGACAGGTCAGAGCCGGCCTTGAACCGCTCCATGACCAGCCCCAGCACGCAGGCGAGCTTGTGGTGGTCCTTCGTGAACTTGTCGAGCAGGTCGTCCGACACGCGCGGGACGAAGAACGTGATCTTGGCCGTGCGCGGGTGGGTGTGTCCGGCGATGCCTTGCTTGTCGCGCTGGGCGCGTCCAAAGCGCTGAAGGATCAGGACCAGCGAGCGCGGGATCCCGTAGTTGTAGACGTGCGAGCAGAGCGGCCAGTCCGCGCCCTCGTCGAACCGACGGCAGGCCACGATCACGTCGATCTCGGAGTCAGCCACGTCCTTGACTTCGCGCTCGGTCGCCAGCATGGCGTTCAGCTTGTCGGCCACGCGCTCGTCCGTGCCGACCGCGTCATGGACGCGCGCGCCAGCCTTGGTCAGCTCCAGGATCAGCCGGTCGGCCCACGCTCGGGAGTTTTTCGGCGGGACGATGAACACGGCCTTGGGCCTCCCGTCGCCCTCCCAGCGCGCGATCACCTGCTGGAACGACTCACCCGTCTTGTTCTCGGTCTTGGACAGGTCGTCGCCCTGGAACTCGCCCAGCGTGCTCGCGACCACCTGGGTCAGCATGGCGGTCTCGACCAGCCAGTGGTCGGGGGCGTAGCCGGAGAGGGCGTGGACGGCCGCGGGCCGGCAGTGGATGCGCGTCTCAGGCGGCATGATGTCGTTCTTGTCGGTCCTGAACGGCGTGGCCGTGACGAAGATCACGATGCCGCCTCGCGCGGTCCAGGTCTCCCGGAGCTTGCCGATCTCGGTGTTGAGCTTGCGCTCGGCCTTCGAGACGCCCGCGTGGTGGGCTTCGTCGAGCACGAGGAGACACCTGGACAGGTCAGCCGGGAGCGCTTCCAGGCCCCAGACGGTGAGCTGCTGGTGCGTCGTCAGCCAGCCCAGGTAGTCGTCACAGCCGCGAGACAGGTACTCCGTGAACGCGCCCCGGTCGCTCGCCTTGTTCGTGCGGGGCCGGTGGAGCAGGTCGCCAGCGGTCCGCGCGAACCCGTCCTCGATGATCGTGGACGGCGTGGCGACCACGGAAGCCCGGAACCGACCGCGCATCCCAGCCAGGAACGCAACCAGGGTGACGGGCTTCCCGCTGCCCGTGGGGGAGACCAGCGCCATTAGGATCGCGGCCTCGTCGAGCCAGCGGGTGAAGTCGTCGATCACCTCCTGCTGGTACGGGCGCAGCGTGAAGGGCTCGCGGGTCGTGCTGATCATGGTGAAGGCTCCTCGGGTGTGGCCCCTGTCCAGGGCGCTATACCGGGAGTGGGTAGCCACCCGGTCGAGCACGCTGACATCCCCTCAGCCCCACCCGCGCAACCCTCCAGCCCTTACCAGACCCCAATCTGGTATGCGACCGTCCTCCATCATCTGCAAGCCCGTGCAGTCCTGTGCCATCTGCTCCCCTCACCCCAAATTGCGAAAGGCCCGGAAATGCCGGACCTTCCCTTGTCTCCCGCGGTTGACAATCCGCCTGTTAATCAGAGGGTCGCTGGTTCAAGTCCAGCAGCGGGAGCCTCAACTAACCGGCCTTGCGGGCCGTGTTCTTGGATGACGCGAGCACCAGAACGGGGCGAGATCGGGGGCTCTGGCGGGTGTCTGGTAAGACCGTGGTAAGGTCGGGGGCGGCTTGACCCTGCTCAGGCGTGCTGGTCCGGGTGGGGGCGAGCGGGTCAGCGGCGGTCACCAGCTCCGCGAGCCGGGCGCGGTTCGAGTGCAGGTAGACCTTCGCCATGGCCTCCGTGGACCAGCCGCAGTGGTCCATCAGGTCGCGCAGGCTCGCCCCCTGCCACGCCAGCGCGGTCGCGGCCGTGTGCCGGAGCGCGTGGGGGTGGAGGACGTGAGGTAGGCCCGCCTCGCGGCACGCGCCCGCGAGCGAGTTCCGGAACGAGCCCGTGGGCCAGCCTGCCTTTCGTGGGCTCGGGAACATCCACCCGGACGGGCGGCCCAGCGCGATCCACGCCTCGGTCAGGACCGTGAGCAGCGTGGACGGGACCTGGACCGTGCGCGCGTGGTTGGCCTTCGGGAGCCAGGTGGTTCCGTCGGGGAGCGTGACGGGGCAGATCGTGAGCGACGCGGCGCGCAGGTCCAGGTCCTCCCAGCGCCGGGTGCGGATCTCGCCAGACCGGAGCCCGAGCGCGAGCCCGACCAGGATCGCCGTGTAGCTGGTCGCGCTCAGGCGGCCATCGGCCCGTCGGCGACGGAGGGCGGCTACAAGGTCCACCGCCTGATCCGGGGTCGCCCACACCCGCTCCTTCGTCACCAGCAGGCGGGGCCGGGGTACGCGGGGCACGTCGGCGAGCCGGCTGTACTCCACCGCGGCCTTGAGCCCGCCCATGACGTGCCCGACGCGGATCTGGACGGTGCGGTCGCTGTACCCGTCGGCGCGCAGGCGGGCGATGAACGCGTCCACCACCGGCCGGGTCACCTCGTCGAGTCGGAGGTCCCCGAGCTCACGCACGATCCGGCGCCGGCTCTCGTCCCAGTTCCGGAGCGCCTTGCCCCGGACCGCCCGCGCGTCGAGCCACGTCTTCATCTCGCAGTCCGGCCACGCGGGCCACGGGTCCGAGGTGTCACCCCACCACGCGCGGATCGTGGGGGCAGGCTCCTGAGCAGGGGCCTCAGCGACGGGGCGGGAGTCGGCCGGCGTGGAGCGCCTCGACGCCGGGGGAGCGCTTTCGTCTCGGGCTTCCCGGATCAGCGCCGCTCGGAACAGGATCAGGGCCTCGTCCGCTTCCTCCCGGGTCACGTAGCCGAGGGTCAGCGTCGCCCGGCCGGGGTGCTGGATCTGGTAGTAGGTCTCGACGCGGCCCGTCTTCGGGTTCCTGCGAGGCTTTTTTAGTAGGTTGGGCAAGTAGCACCTCCTTCAGTGCTCCGCGGTGGTACCTCAGCGTGGCCCCGACATGGAAGTAGGACCCGCTCAGGTGTCCGCTGGTCTTCAGTTCATCCAGCCGGCGCCTACTGATCCCGAGCCACGCCGCGGCCTGCTCGGTCGTGAGCCACTCCAGACCGGGGTGCAACGCGCCAGCCTCCTCAGAGCCGGTCCGCGGCGCGTTGTCTACCGGGGTGTCCACCGCTACCCACCGCTCGGCACGGTGAACCGCGCCCAGACCAGCGTGTCCAGCCCGTCGCGCGCGGTCTCCCCGTGGACCTCCACGTCCAGGTCCACGTACCGGGCGGCGGCACGCAGGACCTCCCCCACCTCGGCCACGCTCACGTTCCGGTAGTGGTGCTGGTCCGCGGGCAGGGCCGGGTCGTACCCAGGGCTGGTGTCGAGCTCGTGCCGGACGTACCCGGGGCCCGCGCAGGTCACGATCACGATCCCACCCTCCCGGACCAGCCACGCGAGGTGGACGAGCGTGAGCGTCCAGAACGGGTCGTGCTCCAGCATCTGGCAGCACACGGCCAGGTCGAAGGGCTGGGCCGGGGTGTAGGCGTGCGCCAGGGACACGATGTCCACGCCGGGCCCTGGGCGGTGATCCACGCCGACGTAGGAGCGGGCGACCGGGGCGAAGACCTCGCGCGGAGACCCGTTCATGTCGTACGACCCGATCTCGACCACGCGGAGACGGGGCTGGTCGCCGAGCTTTGCGACGTGGCGGACCTGGGAAAGGAAGGACTTGATCTCGCCGTGCATGGTCAGGCTCCATCTGGGTAGATGTCGAGCGTGCAGGTAGCCACCTCGGCCTCGCCCAGCGGAAACTCCGGACACGCCGCCCGGATCGCCGTGCGGGCCCGCCGGATGCCCTCGGCGGACCACATCGCCGCGTTCCGCCCGCTCGGGTGCGGCAGCACGACGCACTTCGGCCCGCCGATGAGCTGGCGCGTCCCGAACGCGGGCACGTCCGAGAGGCCGAACGCGTCGGCCACCTTCCGGCCCAGCAAAATCAGCACCTCGCCAGACCGGGTGTCGAGCAGGCGAGCCGCCCTGACGCGCGCCTGCTCGCGGTTCCAGACCGTGGGGCACAGGTTCAAGCGCTCGCACGCGAGGTACGTGGCCGACCGCACGCCCAGGATCTTGCGCCTGAGCCTGCCCCCTGCGCTGGTCGCGGGCTCGTCTCCGAGAGCGTACCTGGGGTGGGCGCCGTAGGGGTTGGCTTCGCCGATGAAGATGGGCGCCATGGTCAGCCCCGCGCCTTGTAGTGCTTGCGGGGCCAGTTGTAGGTCTGCATGTCCGGGAGGACGTGACGCGGCCAGTGCAGGGTGTAGGTCATCCACCTGTCTGGGTCGAGCCCAAGCTCAACGCAGCGCCCGCGGGCCCACGTCTCGATCCGCTTGCCAGCGCGCTTCTGCTCGCGCTTGACCGCTCTCCGTTGCAGTGCGTTCATGGACACCTCCTGGACGGAGGTAGCCGCTCAGCTCACGCGCCCGACCTCTGGATCGATCTCGACCGCCAGCCGCCAGCACGCGGGCCACCATCGGCGCAGCCAGCCGTAGTGAGACCCGTTCCTGGCCGGTCCACCTCCGCACACCCACCAGGACTTACGCAGGGCCAGCGCGTCCATGCCCGGGTCCACGCACAGGTAGACCGGGAGCAGCGGGATCCCCTCGCGCCAGAGGTAGGCGTGGACGTCCAGCGCGGACCAGTCCGCCAGGGGCTGGGCAACGTGGAGCCCGTCCGAGCGCTGGTAGACGTGGCCGCGCGTGGCCCGGTTCATGGCCCGCCCGTGGCTCTCCTGGGCGCGTAGTCCGAGCAGCACGCCCCCGTAGCCCTCCTGTGCTCGGTGCTGGTCCAGGAGCCCGTAGAACCACCTCGCGGACAGGTCAGCCGTACGCCCGTGCAGGTCCTCGATCAGGCTGGGCCGGGTGGTCTGGAGGTAGGCCAGCAGGGATACCGGCGGGGTCAGGACCGTGAGCGCGTGGCCGGTGCGCGTGACGAGCCGGTGTAGGGCCTCGCGCTCGCCGGGGTAGTCCAGGTCGTCCTTCACGGACATGGCCTGGAGGTGCGCACCGTGGGCCGCGCACAGGGCCGCCAGCGCGGACGAGTCCTTCCCCCCGGACAGGCCCAGGCGCCATCCCCCGGGCACGTCCAGGGCCAGCGCGGTGTCGAGCGCGCGCCGGGCCTGCTCCACTCTCCGGACCAGCTCCCGCGAGCGGGCGTGCAGGGCCACCGTCCTCCACGGGTAGCGCGTGCCGTAGTCCGGGCGGGTCGGGATGGCGTCCGCGAGCAGGTGGGCGGAGAGGGCGCGCCAGCGGTCCAGCATCGGGCCCGTCAGTCCTCGTCTGGCGTCCGGCGGAAGATCTCCACCGGCTC
>JACCDR010174320.1_pt1 | contig 11696 bp, 14 predicted proteins | sample 7446431 | NCBI WGS metagenome assembly JACCDR01 (sample SAMN15323443, study PRJNA562643) | freshwater metagenome | isolation source: river surface water | place: USA:Blue River Watershed | collected 2017-08-17
AGCTTCATGACGTCAAATACCGAGCTGGCCCCGGCCGGTATCAGACCCCTGAAGACGCTGAGCGCTGTGTGGGCCCTTTTGTCCATCTGAAGACACTGGTGACCTAGGCACTTCGCGACAACGGCTGCAATTTTATCACCATCTGGACCTGGATCGCAGTGAGCTAACCGGTGGAAAGCCGCAGCGCCTGCGGAATGCGGGGCTTCCATCGCATAAGCGGTGGCCGCCAAGCTAAACAGCGATCTCCGATTCAATGTAGGACGCATGCCGGTAGAGAAATCACATTAATGAAGAAAAGTCCAGCCCGACATGCTGCCGTTCATTTGTGACAGAATGCGCAGAAGAAGGACGCCTGAAACCGCAGCACCTGCAACTGTACCCATCAATTGCTGTAAGGCTGCGGGCGTCATGGACCTCAGTTGCGCCAGAGCATTCTGCTTCTGCAGCTGCGAGAGGTGCGGGTCCTGCACGATAACGAGGGCGAGCCGGCCGACATCACGTGAAGGGTCGTACGCGGCGTGCTGCTTGTAGAGCCCTGAGTCGCGCTCCAGGGCGGCCCCGCTTAAAGTTCCTAGGAGCGTCCCCAGGAGGGCGCCCGCAATAACAGGACGCTTTCGAATCTTAAAGCGCCCTCCACGCAAATAGTCAGAGCCGCCCTGAAGCCCGGAAAAGAGGAAACCGGAACCCGCCCCAGCGATTGTACCGCCGACCACGTTGTCTATCGAGCCAGGGAGACCAGTCCAACCCCCGAGCATACGCCCCGGCTGTACGACTCCCGCAGCCAAGCGACCCAAGATTGCCTCCACATTAGGAGGGGTGATATTTTGATCAGGTAGATTCATCCTACTTCCGGCTCTTTGTGCTCCCGAATCGCGCCCTCGCCCTTGCCCCGAGAGGATTGTGGCGAGGCATCGACATCCACTTCTCTTCCGCCGATGACGCCGGGTATAAGGGTGTCCTCCGTTGCGAGATCCGCTACCGGTGGTGGTCGCGAGGCGGCGAAGTCCTTGACGAGTCGATGGTAGATGTCAGGGTTCATTGGCGTGCGTTTTCGTAGACCATTTCTCTGCCGGCTGCTTCGCCTCTGGATCGTTCGCTCTCCATGATATCTTTGGCCATGAGATACAGCTGCCTATTTTGCGCGGCAACGGAACGCATAGCCTGCTGGCGCTGACCGAGAGGAAGTCCCAGCCACTCCATGGCGAGAGCCGTAGCGCTGTCCATGGAGTCGACAGGTGTCACGGTGCTTCCCGTCGTAGGCGACTCATTGCGCAATACCGCGTCACCCAACGATCCCAGCTCTGCTCTCCGCTGATACTGCGCTTGGAGTTCAGCCAGCTGCTCTTGTTTTTGAAGGTCCTCTTGCCCCCGCTCCACTTGTAGTTCGACCGGATCTTTATCGAGGTGTAAAGCGTCCATGAGCAGGCGGCTGGGTATCTGCTGCGCGTTGTGAAGATCGCGCAACATGACCCTCCGACTCGCGTCATCCGCTGTAGCAGATGGTTCGAGGACTGCGTCGTATTCCTCCCCCGTCATGAATCGGCTGATGGCGGCCACGGCCCAACGAGTCGCATCGTTCATGGCCTCAAGAAAATCACCGTTTGCCGACTCAAAAATACGAATGGCGTATGGGATCATATCAAGGCGGAGTGACGACGAATATAGCTCCTCAGGAATACCCAGGCCGCGGAGCAACTGAGAGAATTCGTAGTCCTTCAGCTCCTTGGGTACTAGGTTCTTACCGTTACCGCCTAGTTCCTGCCAATTCATGGGGATGGGCATCACGCCGATCTTGGTACGATCCTTTCTCTGATCCTCAAATGCATGCTGCACGAGCCGGCGAAACTCGGCACCGTCGAGCCTTTCGTCCCGCAGTTCAGCCGGCGAGGCGAAGCGATAAGGCGCCATCATCTCGTGGCTTAGCGTCTCGTCCAAGCGATCATAGGTCGCCATTTTATACAGCGTGGGAAAGCTCAGAATCGGCTCGGGCATACCAAATCCGTGGTCCAGCACGCCGCTAATTGTGTCATTCACGGCGACGAAAATCGCTTCCTCGTCAAAGAGAAAATCTTTCTTGTCCCGGATGGCCCTGAGGATGGCTATAGGGGTGCGATTCACCTCGAGGAGTTCACCTCGCGTTACACGACCCCTCATCGCGGGGTCGAATGAGTACTGAATCTGACGGCTGTCCGACCAGGAAGAGTAACGTATTTTGACGTAGCGCGGGTCAAGACGTAAGACCTTTATACCCTTGAAGGTCTTACGTCGGATGTCCCGAAAAGGGAAATTTACCCGGGGTCTTGCCTCCCAGGGCAAATCGCGACGAAGAGGGTCCGGCACATTGTAAGTCATCGTCCGCAGATCGAATTTGACCAGGTGCTGGGGAACCAGGGATACCGAGAAAGGAGTCACGCGCCCGCCGCGGCGATCGAGTAACTGTCTGTTGAATGGAAAGTAAACGCGAAGTAAGCCTATACCGTAGGCCGTCAAATCCTGCCCGAATAGACGCAAGGCTTTGAAGCCGCTCATGGTCTCGCGAAAATGCTTCGCGAACTCTTTCTGCTCCTCGGGGGATCCCGCCTTACCGCGGAAAGACAGGCCAGTAACCATGTGCCCCACCATCCTTTTGACGGCTTGGCGCATCTGGGGATTCGAGATGTAAAGCCACTGGCAAAGGAGCAGGATAGAAGACAGAGACTTCGGCAGGCGAGACCGCGAGGGTAGCAAAAGCGGATCTGCGTACTTATTTAGCTCGCTCTCCAGGGGGCTCTCATGGCCTGAGTTGAATCGCATCTTTTTGACCCTTCTTTTCCTTAGATTCGTTGTCGCCGCCTATAGCCCTCGCTAGATTTTCTGTGATCTCTTGGTCGTCGCTAGTTGAGGCCCGCTTCTCCGCATCGGCGTCGACACCGTTTTTATCGTGAGCCATACCGAAGCATAAGACCCCCTGGGAAAGTGTAAAGCCCCAACTAGCCCCCCAGGGGCCCGGGTGTGATGAAGAAGTTTACCACGGCGAAGGGTAGGAGGCCCCCGAAATCCGCCGAGGCGTCTCCCAGATAAGTGCAGACAAATTCCTCACGGTCCAAACGTAAGCGGATGTTGTCGGTGGAAGCGGTAATCCGAAGCCGCTGATTTTTACCGAGCAAGAGGCTGATAACGCCCACCCCGTCGCCAGTCTGCCTACGATCAACGGCCAAAACGGCAACCTCGACAGCGAGGCCACCACTAGAAAGGGCCACCCATGTCACCGGATCGTTAGCTTCGACCAATTCAATCAAGCGTACCCACTGCGCCGGTATGCTGGGTGCGGATTCATGCTTGAACGTAGTTTCGCGTGCAGGCTCCGGCGCTACCATCGGCTTCGAAGATTTTCCGGCACTGTAAATCAGAGCCTGCGAGCGAAGAACTTCTGCGGAAGGGAACCCTTGGTCCCGGTCGTTATTTGCGCTTTCCATGCAGGCAGAGGATGCAAATAACCCCCCTTCGTCAACTACGGATACTATCGAGTTGCCTATCAGGGCTGAACGCCGAGCCGCCGTCGACGCGCCGGGAGTCCGACAGAAAGTCTCGGCAGAACCGAAGCCCGAGAACCGAAGCGTCGCCGCCAGCGACCGTCTCATCCCCTACTCGCCAGGCGTAAGTGAGGCTGCGCCTGGAATCCGCGTAGAACCGGACCGACCTCCCGTCAAGCGTTACAGTAGCCCCGGTCTGGTCCAGAGTCAGAGACGTGGGGCGTTCTAACGTAACCGCGAAACGCGCAGCCGCAGCCGCCACGAAACCAGCATACTCTACCGAGTCCGTGATGTCGCGAATCTGATAGCGAGTTTTGGCGATCTGCGCGTAAAGTTTGTCGTTTTTTCGCGCGCGCGATGTGCGACAGCTGATACCGTGAATACGCATCAAATCAGCCGCACGCCTGCGGCTGATTTTACCGGTTCGTTCCCACCTCAGCAATGTCGCGTAGCCAAGACGTAACCTTGAGCAGAATCGACGGAAGGGTTCACCTGCTTCACGCAGGCTGTAGATGGAGGCTATAAAGCTTGTTGCCTCGATCGCCGTGAGGTAACGGTTCCCCTCAGAAGTGGTTTCCTCGATCACGCAGGAGTCGGAGAAGCCGCGTTGACAAGGACTTCACGGATAGCTAGGTGCCGACGCATTCTGTGCGAAGCGCGTTTCGCAAATTCGTCGGCGGCCACCTTCACCTGATTGGTATCCAACCCAGTGGCCGGAGCCGAGAGGAACGTAGTAAACCCAAAAATAGAAGCCGCGACTTTTCGGCTGTTGGTGTTGTCAGTATTGATGGACATGGCGACGACAACTAAACACGGGATGGTAATGGCGTCAATAGCTAATGCTGAGGAAGCCTCAAGGTAGCTCCCCACAGGGTTTCAGGCGAAACCCAGACTTTGTTGCCATTTCGGTCCTTGACCCTGCGGTACATACGCCCATCGGGGCCTATTCGCACCCCCGCCGCTAGTCTCACGTCAATGCCGGCGGCGGCGCTTTCAGGCCCTTCAATGGGGCTATAGAAACCGAACTCCGAAGCCTGAACGGCCTGCATCTCGCTCGTAACCGCGTCTAATGACCCGATCCCTCCGGGTCCCATCTGAGTAACTCGTCGGTGCTGCGAAACTAGATATGTGGCGTTGGTCTCCTCACCCGGCATCGTAAGCGAATTTTTGGTCATGAATTCCTCCATGTAACCATCGAAGACACCGGGAGCCAAGGGGCTGAGATTCTTCCGCGCCGCGAGCCGTCGCATGAGGACTCTGCGCCGTTTACCTTCATCGAATCGGATGCGCTCACCCAACAGCTTGTCCAGGGTCAAGATCTTGGAAAACGCCGGTACGTGGCGTTGATCCACCTCGTCCTGGCCGCGGTTGACCGCGAGAAGTTTTCTCGTTGCCGCCAAGACGCCTGGGACTCCTACGCCGACATACTCGTCGCCTTCGTCATCCACGAATTCTTCGGCGGCACGTTTGTTCAGCAGGTTCGCAGTCAACCTCATAAATCGCGCAGCCTGCTTTTCTGCTTGAGCCGGCCAGTAGGCAGCTAGGGTGCGATTGATGATCTTCTTCGCAACCTGCGACTGGCTAAGGGCGTCACGAAGGGCCTCTGCGGGAGGGATAGAATCGTTCGCCCGGCGGGTCATTTTAGCGACTGCCTTAGGGAGAGCGCGCGGGTCATACTTAGCCTGATTCATCTGGAGAATTTCGCCGCCCCACGCGGCCTCCAGTTCCTCGTCTTTGACCCCGAGGTCCCGGAGGACGGAATAAAGGTGCAGATCCGAGCCTTTGACGCGTAAGCGGAACTGCGCCTTTTCAGGGTCCAGGGCGATTCTGAAAGGCTTTCCTGTCCTCACGCGCACGTTGAACTGCGTTTCGAGAACTCCATTGTTTTGCCGGCGGGTGTATCCGCCGGGTATCATGCGGCTTTGCATCAGCCCGCTGTAGTTGTTGCCGTTGTGTATGAAAGTCCCGCGATCTGTGTACCACGGAACCTTCATCAGCGTCGTAGAGTTTTTCCGGTCGAGCTCCTGACCCGTGCTCGCATCCTCCAGGATGACATCCGCCTTCAGCGGCCGGGCTAAATACTCCCGGCGCATGATCGCGTCTCTCTCCATTCGAGGAGTGATGCGCGACGGCCCCCCGATGACCGGATTTTCTATCCTGAGACGTACCCCGCCGTACTCAGCGGGGAAAGCCTTGCCGAGCTCGGCTATCGCTGTGGCTTCGATGCGGCGACGCATGGTCGGGTGGTCCTCAGGGTCCCAGAGTTCGTTAGGGTCAATCACAGGCGAACGCTAGCAAAAAACAAGCGCGTGTCTCGCCTAAACAGCGGAACAAGCACCTCGGGCACCGATGCGCCCGAGGTGCTTGGTTAGTCTCCGTTGAAGAGGGCTTCCAGCGCCCTCCTTGCTGGTGACTGCGCGTCCCTCGCGAATGTTTCCAGGCGCGCTCTATATTCCTTCGCGGCCTCGTCGTCGATACTCATCAAAATACCGACACCTACCCCGCCCCCTAAGGAGGCAAACGAGGCCACCGGATTCGGAGGTAGAGGCGGCGGAATCTCCGCCTCCTCTGAGCCGACGAACCCGGCCATGTAGAGCGCCCACGCCACTACCCCCGGGTGTCCGGGGGTAGTGGCTGGGATCATTGAGGTGGGACGGTCGTAGTCGACGAGTCGTAGGGTATCCCCGTCGGCTCCGGCACCTTGCCAGACGCACTCGCGAGCGTTTGGTGGGCGGAAGGCCTGCTCAAACAGGTGCAGCAGGGGCTCCGCTTCTTCTAGCGGAGCGACCTTTGGGTCGCCAGTCGGCTCCATGGATACTAGATCCAGGGAGAACCTGACGAATTCCAGTCCGTCGAGCAACATAACGTGCAGCTTGGGGCGCAGGGGCGTTGGCCGCCATTCGCCGTTGTCGAATCTGTGAAGGAGCACGGCCTCCCCAAGCGGCACTATAGCCTTACCCTGCGTTATTATTGCTAGGGCTGTTCTGGTCTTTGCCAAGTCACTTATTTCCATACAAAAACATGTAACACACCCTCCAGGGCTATTTCACCTCATACAAATAAAGCCCACCCCATTCCGGAGTAGGCTTCAATTGATCGGGGACTGCGCGTGGCTTAGAATCCCCGGTCCACAAAGGGTTTGGGATTACTCACCCGCCAAGTGGTCTCGTCGACCCGTGTGGCCTTGTCCCCGTTGCTCAAGGTAAAAAATTGCGCCTTATTTTCTTCGGCTACGATTTTCTGACGAAGTTCTCCTAGCATGGTGAACATGTCGCGGTAGCTCAAGCCAAGGTAGGGTACGTCCACTCTGAACCCGAGATGCTCGGGATTGTAGACCACGACCATGCCTGACTTTCGGGCTTCCCTGGCTTCGACGGATCCGGAATTACCGTCGAAGAACTTGGTGGGGATCAGGTCTACCGCGTAGACCTCATTCTGTTTCTTCTTACCGCTGACCTCGACCTGCCTCAAGTGCACAAGGGCATGGTGTCGGTGGAGGCCTCGCAATCCCGGTCGTGTGACGTTACCGTCTTCCGACCGACTGCCGAGAACCGCGTTGTAGATATCTTCGCTACAACGGAAGATTTCAGTCTTACCGAGCGACGAAGGATCGCCGCTAATGGCCTCAAAACGCAATGGGGAATTGGCGGTCGGGGCCAAAACGTGTACAATTCTGTGGAGCTTAATGATCATTTAGACTATGGCTCATCGCCGGCGTCTGGATAGGGAAATCCTCGATCCTTGTAAAACAATTTCTGCTCGATAACAGGGCTGAAGGCGAATACCCGTCCTTCGCAGGACGGACAGCTGGGGACGTGGTAGCATTTCCCAGCTTCCCATTGGAAGCCGGTGCGGCGCTCGCGATAGGGTTCCGCGTAGGATACGACCTCCCGGCACCCCGCGCAAACAATCGCAAAAAGCCGTGCGACAGCTTGCCTGGCCCCGTTGGGACAATCCCTGCAAACTCTGGAAACCACGTTTTGGACAACGCCCGTGTTGAAGGCCAGCATATTTTGACGTTCGCATTTCCTGTGGCAGAAACACTCTACTCGCGGCGGAATCGTTATCCCGCCGGGTGATCTGGGCGGCGGATCACGAAGGATCCTCAGTTGCTGCTCCAGCTCCGTCCCGCGTAAAACGGGTGAAATATTCCTTGAGGTAATCATGCTTCTCGGAGTCATCCACGCGGAAATACCCTTTGACGGTATCTAGGCGTTCGAAAGCAAGCCTACGTTTCTCTCGCATCCGGTCAAGGTCAATGACCTTAAGATCCCCGACAATCCTCTTCGGAGCGGCTCTAGGCGGCGGTTCGTAGGCCAGTATACCGTCCTGCTGCCATCCGCGGAACGCCTTGGTTAAAACGTCCTTACTCTTACCACAGAAGGAGACCAGCTGGTCCATGTCGAACTGTAGGGAGCCGTCTTTCCGTCGTCCGTCCACGGTTGCCAACGCCGCCAGGCCAGAGCGCACCGTTGAGAAGAGCTGGCTGGGACATTCCTTGCCGCGCAGGATAACGCGACTAAGTCGCGGTAAATCGTCCGCCTGCTGAAGCACTCCATGCCCGAGGAACAGTTGAATCAATGGATCGTAATCATACTCGGAAATACGCATGGCCGCCTGTATCTCCCGTGGTGTCAGGTACACCACATTGTCAGAATCGGCGCGCCTTGCCATGAAGTCATAAAATCCCTTGATCAGGTCTGGCGTCGGGTTGTTGCTCTTGATTCTCGCCGCGGACATACGGATGGCGCGATCGCTCTCGAATGTGTGACACCAAGAATCTCCGCCATCGCGACCCGCTCTACCGATCTCTTGGCTTAGAGCCTCTGGATCCGAGGGGCAGTCCCAGTGGATCACGCCTCTGATATCGGGCTTGTCGATGCCCATCCCGAACGCGTTGGTCGCAACCAAGATGCGAGTACTGTTACGAAAGAAATCGCGCTGCATTTCAGCCTTTACGTTGGGGCTCACGCCTGCGTGGTAAAAGCCAACGTGCTCTCCGCATGCTGATCCCACCTCTTGGGCTAGGGACTCTACACGTTTTTGCGCGTCGCAATAAATGAGCACACTACCCGGCGTTGCGCGTATTCTCTCATAAAGATCGTGTTCTTCCTCGGTCCTGAAAGACGAGGACAAATGTAGATTCTTACGAGGCGGATAAAAAGCCAGCAGACGAGCTTCCGGTATCCTCAGCACCCTCCTCACATCGGCGTCGATAGCCAGCGTGTATGTGGCCGTGAATCCTGCCACTAAGCGCGGCCGATACTCTTGGATGATATCTCCAATGTATACATAGTGATGGCGGAACGAATCGGTCCAAGAGGAGAGCGTATGCATCTCGTCCACTGCCACCATGTCCGGCGGGGCCTGATGAAGTACTCTACGAAAGTCGGGGTTTGATAAACGCTCTGGCGCCACAAACATGATCTTGACCGTGCCGTCCGCCCATTCCGCAAGATTGCGGTTATTGACCGCCGGGCTGTTATCCGAAGAGATGCTGACTGCCGGAATGCCCTTGTCACTGTAGCTCCTGACCTGGTCGACCATCAAAGCTTTGAGGGGGGAAAAAACCAGCAACCTCCAGTCGTGACAGAGAGCTGGAATAACGAAACAAGCGGATTTACCCGCCGACGTCGGCATAACGCATAGCGAGTCGACACCTGCCAACAGTGTGTTGACAATTTGGTCCTGACCTCCGGGGCGCAAAGACTTGAAACCCATCATACCCAGCACTCGGGGAAGGTTGCGAAAACCGCGAGCAAAAAGCTGAGCGTCCGCCACAGGGGATCGCCAATCAGTTATCTCTTCCATACTTCAGTAATTTTTTGAGGGCAACGCCGTCGGTGGTAAAAACAAATCTCTCCGAGATCCGCTTGACCCAAAGCGCCGAGGTCGCCTCGGCCTGGCAAAATGCGGCGACGATAGGAACCGGATCGTCGGTCCAAACCGCTAGCCGTAAGTTGGCAAGAGCCGCCGAGCTCTTCAGTGCCTTGAACAGGTGGAATTGATTCGGTCTCTTCAGCATCGAGGACCCTACCTTGGACCTCCGCATGATCGCACGGTCTGAGAAAGGAAAGCCCTCCGTAGATTCCTCAATTACTGCCGAGGGAAGGTCCAGAAAACGCACGCTTTCCGGGAGCTCGGGTAGGTCCTGGATCCACTTGTAGTCGCCGGGTATGGCTAAGCGGAGGATGGCGAGAACCCCGGATTGTACGATTTCGTGACGCTTACTGGCGTCATAGTTACTCTCGCCAAATGATCCGAATCCGCTCACGTCTGACCTCCTCCTGACGAGTTCGATTGATTCACCGCGTCCACCGCTTCTTGGATGACGTCCACGTAGCCAGCTATTCGCAGCTTCCTGCCGAGATCCTCCCAGCGTTCCGCGGGCTGCGCTCGAAGAGCTCTAGCCGCTTCGAGGATATTAACCTGAGTGATACCGAGGTCGTCAGAAGAAAATGTAGGAGCCGTAGCCGGAGCCGAGGGTACCCGCTTCAACCCCCAGATGCCTTCTGTCGCCATCCACTCAACCGTCGTCAAATCCCAAGATAGGGCGGGCGGTAGCTGTCCGAACTCCTCTGGAATCTCCTCCTTCATGATGGCGTAGCATCCGGATCTGTAGTTGGTGCCGTAAGAATTCTTGAACGGCTTCATCAGAATTCTGTCGGCTATGGGTCTACCCTCGCAGTAAATGCGGCCGTTGTAAGAGACGATAACCTGCAAGGCGACAGTCTGATTTGAGGCTTGGCCCCCGCTCTTGGTGCGGTGGGCAACATCCCGCTGCGCTTCCGAAGCAAACGGGTTCGTCTTCACCTTACCAGCAGCGTCATCATTAAGGTGGCTGCCGAGCAGAACAATGAGATTAGCGTCGGGAGTTTCCAAGTTGATGCGACGAATAAGGTCTTGCATCTCTTTTGCTCTGTCCCAGTTATGACCGCGATCGCCAAGCTCCGTCGTGTCGGCCTTGGACATGTCCCCGAAAAGTATATTAGACCCGCCCGCCTCCGACTTGGTGGCTGGCTTGTTGATGGGGTCTATGATAATCGTCAAAGGTATGTGGGTCGGGATAAAATATTTTGACTCCGGGTCGCGAGTCAATTTGATCGCGTTTCGCACTTGGAAGGCGATTTCCCCGAGAGTCCGCGGTCGAAAGATAGCGATTTCCGGAAGAAGCTTCTCCGCCAAGAGGGGGTTGCGGGTCATGCACCGCGCCGCCCAATCCCTCTTTAGGAATTTATCCTCGCACGACAGAACCAGAAGGGGAGAGCCCTGGCTGATCCAGGGGCCCGCAAGCGAGTATAGCAGGCTAGTCTTGCCCGTTGAGTCCCTCCCGATAACCTCGAAGAAAGTTTTCTTCTCTATACCGCGCGAATCGATGATCCATTGTAGGAGAAAATCATTGATCGGCATGTAGTTGCGGATGACCTCGTCCTGCGAGACCCCGACCATCGTCCTCTTGCTGCGCCTGTAAATCCGCTCGAGGTCGCTCACCAGCGAAGCACCAAACGATTCCTCTCTATCCCCCAGCACAAACTCGCTAGGAGGAAGGTTTGAGGTTTTGCCTTTGGCGGCTTTGCCTTTGGCAGCTTTATCCGTGGTGGCCTCTTTGCCCTTGGTAGCAGCCTTCCCGCGGGCGGTTTTTCGACTCCCTGGCTTTTTGTTCTCTTTCATGGTGATAGGGGCGGGGTCCGCCAAGCACGGACCCCGCTATTGAGTATCAAACGACGTTCAGCTTGGTCGCCGCATAGCCCATGAGAGCGCTCTCCTCAGGGGAGAGATTGCTGCGCACCAGCTTCTGGGTCATAGTGTTCAGATACGCTGAAAGCTCGTTAGCGTTCATCGCATCCAGCCTGGCTTTTTCAGCAGGGTCCAAGCCTTGAATCTCCTGCGCTACAGAAGCAGCTAGGACCGGCGGGGAGCCGAAGCTCGGCGAGGAATCTGCTGCGGTCGAACCGATGAAGGGAGACGGCTCTTGCGTAAGTCCCCCAGGTATAGGTTGAGCCGCCGTCTGACCCACTTGCATGGGTTGCGGTTGTTCCGTCGGTTGCAGTTGCCCTTGCGGGGCTGGCTGCCCGAACTGCGCTGGCTGCTCTTGCGGGGCTGGCTGTCCAAACTGCGCCGGCTGCCCATAAGGAGCCGACTGCCCTTGCGGTGCTGGCTGTCCGAACTGCGCCGGCTGCCCAT
>JACCDR012212511.1_pt1 | contig 11696 bp, 20 predicted proteins | sample 7446431 | NCBI WGS metagenome assembly JACCDR01 (sample SAMN15323443, study PRJNA562643) | freshwater metagenome | isolation source: river surface water | place: USA:Blue River Watershed | collected 2017-08-17
GCATCGCAGCCCATTGGAAACGAGCGCGTAGATGAGTGGTTCACCCGTAACTGTGGCGACTTTACCTCTGTCCAAGGCGCGGTAGACCGGGTTAACCGGATCATCATGTGGGCGTTCAAGTCCACGTCTGCGCCGATCTACAACGACCGCGTGCTGATGTACAACTACGCCATAGGCAAATGGAGTTGGGGAGAGATCACTACTCAATACATCGCAGAGCGTAGGGCACCGCTGCTTACTCTGGATCAGCTTGATGTACCTCTACCCGGAGGCATTGACGCAGACTCCATCCCGATGGACTCGCAGGCGTTCAGTTCAAACCTGACGATCCAGGTGTTCGATTCTCTGAACCGCTCCGCGACGTTTGAGGGTGAACCTCTGCCTGCGGTGGTTGAGACAAGAGAGTTAGCTTTTGATGAGTCTCGGGCGGACACCAATGCGGTGCTTCCATTGGTCGATGGCGGAACGGTAACCGTGCGCTTCGCCCAGCGGGATACTCAGGCTACCACCTCTACCTATAGCAACTCCGTCGGGCTGAACCGTATCGGTGAGGCGTGCAAGGTGGTAACTGGTCGCTTCCAGAGATTTGAGCTGACGATCACGGGCGGTTTTGACCGAGCGCGTGGCATTGATGTACGAACCAGAAAGGCGGGCAGACGATGAGCATGGGAACTGAAGATATCAGGGCTTGGATTGCCAGCCAGCAACCCGGCTACACCGGGATTCCGACTGCGGCGACGACTCAGGTAAACCGCTCTGGACCCGCTACGCCACCTCCTCTGCCGCTTCCCAACAACCCAATACGAAACCCCAGCCCGTACATGGCGCAGGCTCTCAGCCTCTCTGGTGTGCCGCAGACGGCACCTATGCAGCAGCGCCCTACCGGATACGTTCCGCGCAATATCCTTCAATACCTGCAAGCGTTAGGTGGAGGGATGACTCAGGCTATGCCGCAAGGCGGCGTAAACCCGCAGATGCTGCAAAGCCTGAACCCGCAACTGCTGGCCGCACTTCAGGCGCTGCAAGGTCGCATGTGATTACGCCTATCCCAAGCTACTACGTCACGCCGGTTTGGGATCGCGTCGCGCATCTGGTTCGCCCTGCCATTGAGTATGTCGATTCCGGTTTTTCGGAAGATGACGTTCTGAAGCGGCTTCAGGTTTCCGACATGCAACTTTGGGTCATTGACGACTACAAAGCCGCATGTGTCACGCAGATCGTGGTTTACCCTCAGCACAAAACCTGCCTCGTTGTCGCACTAGGCGGCGAAGGCATGGCGGAATGGTTCGATGAGCTTATGGATACGGTAGAGGATTGGGCGCGGCAGATGGGGTGCCGGTACGTCGAGGAATACGGTCGGAAGGGCTGGAAGCGCGTTGGAGGGAAGCGCGGCTACGAAGATATTTACACGGTCATGAGGAAGGCAATATGAGCGGCGGCAAAGGCGGCGGCGACACGACAACCGTTCAACAGGCAGACCCCTGGACCTCGCAACAACCTTACCTGAAGTACGGATTCCAGCAGGCGCAAAACCTATACAACAGCGGCGGACCGCAATACTACCCGGGACGTACTTACACGCCCTTCTCTAGTCAGACCGAGCAGGCGCTGGGGATGGCTGAGAACCGGGCGCAGGGTTCACGGTTAGAGGGAAATCTGACCGGCTACCTTGGGCGCTCGCTCAATGGGCAATTCCTGAACGCTAACCCATACCTTGACGCGATGTATGGGAGCGCGGCTCAGAACATGGCTGAGCAGTTCAACGAGGCTGTTGTGCCTGGGCTTAACGCTACGTTCGGCGGCGCAGGGCGCACGGGTTCGGGTGCCCATGCTCTCGCAGCAGGTCGAGCGGCGGGTGAGCTTGGCAATTCCCTGTCGTCTCTTGCCAGCAACCTATACGGTGGGAACTACGCAAATGAGCGTCAGTTGATGCAGCAGGCTGCGGGCATGGTGCCAACGGCATCCGGCCTGGATTGGAACAACATCGCGCAGATGGGCAACGTCGGGCGGCAGGTAGAAGGCAAGGCGGGCGAAGTGTTGGGCGATTCGATGAATCGCTTTAACTACTACCAACAATTGCCCGAGCAAAACCTGCAACGATACATCGCTGCGATTCAGGGAAATTACGGCGGTATGACGCAGACCGACCAAGAAGGCGCAAGTGGTGGCGGTTTGACTGGCGCGTTAGGCGGCGCTCTGACAGGTGGAAGCATTGCAGGAATGCTTGCTCCAGCCGCGGGCGCTAACCCGTACCTCTGGCCGTTGTTAATTGGCGGCGGTCTTATTGGAGGATTGGGCTAATGGCTATTAACCCGATGTTACTGCAAGCCCTCGTTGGCAATGCGGCAAACTCTGCCATCCCGTTCGGGCAACCTGCACAGGCACCGATGCCAAGCGCAAACCCGCTCGGCGTAAGTATCCCGCCTCCGTCTGGAGGATTTGGCGGCGCGATGCAGAACTTCCAGATCGCGGGCGGAATCAATGCCCTGATGGGCAATCCCCTCTTCGGCGCAGGTATGGGGCTTCTGTCCGCATCGCAAGGCGGCGGCAACCCGTATCAGGCTGCGCTCGCCGGTATGCTCGGCACGACGGTATACAAGCGCCAGCAGCAGGAATACGACCTCAAGACGCAAGAAGCCAAGATGCAGCGCGAGCAACTGAAAACCGTTGCGGAACTTGCGACCAAGGCTCTCGGCACGATTGACGTTGACCAGGACGGGAACATCAGCCCGGCAGAGCAGGCGCGTGCGGATTACCTTAAGGCTGCGGCGACTACGGGCGATCCGCAATACTTGAGCAAAGCGACCGAAACGCTGGCGAGCCTTCAGCCGAAGGATCAGGGTCCGCAGTCTACGATTGGAAAACTTGCCGCCGACCTTGCCGCTGGGCGGATTACGCCAGAGCAGTTTAACGCAGGGTATCAGAAGGCAATCACCAGCCGTCCGCTTGTCGAGATTAACAACAGCAAGCCGCTGGGTACGGACGTAATCAACTGGCGCAACGCCGCGGGCGAGCAGCCTAACCCGCTGATGACCATTGAATCAGCGTATGCGGCAGGGTTTGCCCCAATCTCCCCAGAAGAACGCAAAGCGGCAGACGCGGCAGGGCAGGCGGCTCCGGTCATTGGTAGGATGCTCGAGTTCGGCGGCATCGGCACGGATAAGAGCCTGTTCCCGAAAGACGACGCGAACATTGTTGAACGCGGTATTGGCGGCGCTGAGGCGCGTTACCGGACGGCGACGGCTGACCCTAACTCCCCAGAATTGATCGCATACAACACGTTCAAGGATGCGACGCTCTCTAACCTTGCCCGTCTGTCCGGTCAGGTTGGCACGCTAACAGACCTTGATGTTCAGATGGTCGCAAGGCTTTGGCCGACTCCTGGGTTTACCACTGAAAGCGTGGCGGACCTTCAGTTTAGAAACATCGTCGGGCTGCTGAAGGCTCGCGGGCTTGGTGATGACGTTCTGACACAAATTGGCATCCCGTCGCGGTATCTGAGCGCGCAGCCGTCAACAACCTACTCTGACCTGCCGGAGGATTAAATGGCCGAAGCCCCTGAAGGCTATGTGCATGTCACGAAGTCCGGCAAGACCATGCAAAAGCGTGGCGGCAAGTGGGTCGAGATTGTGGATATTCCGCAGGAGGTCGAGCCGTACAAACCGAAAGCGTTTGAGCCTGAACAACCCGGATGGGACGCAAGGATTGGACGCGGCTTTGCCGATACCATTCAGGGCGTGGCGCAACTTGGAACGCGGCTTACCCCTGACGCCATTGGTCAGTATGTAGACCCAGCGATACTTGGCGCGTCTAATTTCCTGACAGGCGGGAACGCGACGAATACGGCAGATTTTGAGCGTGAGAAAAACGCCGAGCTTGCCATTTTTGAGCAGGGGAATAAGGCTGCGCAGGATAACTTCCTGGGCATCGACCCGTATCGGTTGGTTGGCAACGTCGCCTCGACCGCGCCTCTTGCCGCAGCTACTCCTGCAACTTTAGGCGGCGCTGCCGCACTTGGCGCTGGCGCTGCTGCGACTCAATACACCCCCGCGGAGGATACGACCGATTTTCTTTTTGGGAAGGCTGGTCAGGTTGGCGCTGGTGCTGCTGGTGGCGCTGCTGGTTATGGGATTGCTCAACTAATCGGCAAGGCTGCTCCTCCGGTATACAGGCTGCTTTCGCAAAATTCTCCATCGTCCGCCAACAAGATACAGGCTGAACTGCTCGCTGCGCTTCGTAAACAGGGACTCGGTCCGGATGATCTGGACGGAGAAACCCTTAGCAGGTTCCTGAATGACGCCGCGAATCAAATGGACCAATACGGCGACCTTGATGCCGATGCGCTTTTGCGCGCAGCCCGGTTCCAGCGTCTCGGATTGGTTGACGACGCTAGACCAACTCGAGCACAGATCACCCGCGACCCTACCGCATGGACCGAGGAAAGCAACGCAGCGAAACTCCTGAACCAGAAGGGGATGCCCAATCCCATACAGGAGCGGCAGCGCGCTATAGATCAGGTCCTGTTCGACCGTATCGACGATGTTCGCGGGATTGGTGCGCCTTCGGACGATGTAGGAAGCAGCGTAATTGATACCGTTCAAAGCATCGGGCAAAAGACGCAACAGCAGGTAAGCGCTGCGTATCGTGCGGCTGAGAATGCCCCGGGGGCAGGACAAACCATTGCCGCCCCGGAACGGTTCGTAAATGATTTGGTGGAAACTTACTCCACATTTGACGAAACCATACCGCCAGGGGTCAGGAAGCAACTCCTATCGTTTACCGATGGCGGCAATTCCCTGACGGTCGATAACGTCTCCAAGTTTTGGCGAACGATCAACGCGCAAGGTATGCCGGGCGGATCGGAAGGCGCGGCGCTGAATCAGCTTCGCTATGCAACTCGGGCCGCAATCGACAGAACGGCGCGATCTGGTGGCGAGAATGCGAAGGCGCTTCGGGAAGCCTCGCTTGCTGCGGCTCGCCGGTTTGGGTGGATTCGTGGTCCTGCGAACCGTCCGACCCGTCTTATCCAAGACGTGATAGATGGCAAGGTAGATTCCAAGGCGATGGCAAACCGCCTGCTTAATTCGTCTCCTGAACAGATGGACCATCTGCGGCGGTTCCTGACTGACTTCGCCCCAGAAGGCGTGGACGGTAGAACCGCATGGGAACAGGTTCGTAGGCATGTATCGCAAAACCTCGCTGGTAAGATGACTGGCGGGATGGACGAAAGGTCATGGATCAACTTTAACGGGCGTAACTTCGCAAAGGCATGGCGCGATCTTGGACCGCGTAGGAACATCCTTTTTAACGCTGAAGAGTTCCAGTTGATTGATGACCTGTCTCGGGCTGTTCTGGATATCCAGGCTGTTCCACGTGGAGCAACCGTTAACTTCTCCAATACGACCCCGGCGCTGTTCAACATCCTTTCACGGATGAATCAGGTTCCTGGGCTTCGTTATCTGGCGTCTACAGTCAGCGGTGCATTGCGGTTCGGAGATGATTTCTTGGAGGGCGTGGACGCCAGCAGGGCGGCACAGCGAGCGGTTAGCCCGATATTAGCGCCCAGAGGTCAGCAAGCAACTACGAAAGCGGTAGCGCCATACGCGGTCGATACTGCTGCCATGTTGCTCAATGAGGCTGGCCGCTAATGTTCGCTAACGGCTCCCAACTCGCCCAGGTCCGCCCGTCTGCGTCGGCCTCGACTGCGTACACGGCTACGCTCCGCACCGAGGTAACGCAGATCGTTGTCTGCAATACGTCAGGCTCGCCTGCTCAGTTTTCGATCTACCACGACGACGACGGCACGACCTACGACGCTACTACCGCGCTGTTCTGGCTGGCTCAGATTGAGGCTAACACCACAGTAACTATTGTGAGTGATTCAGTCGGGGCTGGATTTGCTATGAAGCGCGGCGCTGCGATTGGCGTAAAGCCTAGCGTGGATCAGGCGCTGACCTTTTCAATCTACGGCGTAACGGAGGACGTGGCAGGCAATGTCAATCGACAGTTACGCTGAAGAGCCGATCAAGTTAAAGCGAGCAGCTACGGATGCGTTCGGGCGGGTTCGGGTATCTGATCCGGTCACCCTGTTCGACTACCAATCCCAATACGACAAGGGGCTGTTGTTCTGGGAAGGGGTAGCCACGGGTGGTGCAACGGCATCATTCAGCCCGTCGCAGGTCTGCATCGATCTAAGCCTGTCGGTAAATCCTAGCCGGGTCATTCGGCAGACCAAAAGCTACCACCGTTACCAGCCTGGGAAGAGCCAGTTCATCCTGGTGACCTATGTATTCGGCGCGCAGAACGGTCCTACTCAACAGCGCGTCGGCTACTTCGACGGCGAGAACGGCATCTTCTTACAGTTGAGCGGATCGACGCTGCAACTTGTCAGGCGCACCAGCGTATCCGGGTCGGTCGTAAACAACGCGGTCAGCCAGTCATCGTGGAACTTAGACACGATGAGCGACCTTGATCTGACCAAGGCAAACATTTTTTACATCTCGCTTGAGTGGCTGGGCGTGGGTTCGGTTGAGTGCGGTTTCGTGATCGACGGCGCTTACCGACCAGCGCATGTATTCAAGAACGCGAACAACCTCACCAGCGTCTACATGCAGACGGCGAACTTGCCGATTCGCTATGAGATGGAGAACACCTCTACCGCGACCACCACCAGCACGATGAAAGCCATCTGTTGCACGGTGATTGCAGAAGGCGGATTTGAGACTGCTCGAGGTATTCCGTTCTCCGTATCGAACGGCATTACGGACAAACCGATCAACGTCAGAAAGCCTGTATTATCGATTCGCCCCGCGGCTACCTATGGCGGGATCGCCAACAGAGCTACCATCCTGTTGCAGACTATTGCGGCGCACAGTCGGCAGAACAGTACCTACATTGAGGTTCTGTACAACCCGACTCTGACCAGCGCAAGCTGGGGCTCTGTATCCACGTTCAGCGCGGTACAGGCGGACTCTGATGCAACCTCAGTAAACGGCGGGATACCGATTGCGTCGTTTTATGTACCGGCCTCAACGTCTACAAACCCAAGCGTTCCCGCTTCTCCTGGCGGTTCTGCGCTGGGTCTAGGCTCGCGTCTGCCGATTACGGTAGACATATCAGGATCATCTAACTCGGTTATCACCATCGCTGCCACGGCGTTTTCAGCTACGGCATCGGTGTCCGTTTCCATCGGCTGGCAGGAATTGCGATGACAGAACTACGCGACTGGAGCATTACCGCATCTGCGAATACCGGCAACGCCGCGGATGGGTACTTCAAGGAGGGCATGGCATATTCCGATGTGAACAATGCAGCCCGGGAAATGCAGGCGATCATTGCTCGAGACAGGAAGGACCGTAACGGCACCATCGTATCCGTTGGCTCGACCAGCTCCTACGTCCTGGCTGTTTCCGCGAGCCTGGCCGGGTTTCGGGATGGCGACGCGTTCGTGTTTCAGGCGCACGCCAAGAACATCGGCGCGACGACGCTGCAAGTCTCTACGCTTTCAGCCAAGCCGGTACTGACCACCAGTCTAGCCGACCTTGCCAACAACCACATCGTTGCGGGCGGGGTCTATCAGGTCTACTACCAGTCTGCCTCTGGCAACTTCAAGATTACCAACCCATCGCTTTTGTCTGGTGACAACACATGGCTGGGCGCGCAGACCTTTACCGGGACTATCGCATACACCAGCACAGACGCTGGCGCTGCTGCGGCACCGGCTATGTCGTTTATCAGGGATAGCGCATCTCCCGCGGCTAACGACTCTATCGGTCGGATAGTGTTTATCGGCAATGACTCTGGTGCGGCACAGCAGACCTACGGCGCTATCGCGGCGACGATTTCCGACCCTACTGCCGGGTCTGAAGATGGGCTGATAACGATCCTGACTACGGTAGCGGGCGCGAGCGTAGCAACCGCAATCTTTGGTCAGGGCTTGGCGATGGTTGGGGCGTCTGGTGGCGATCAAGGCTCAGGCACCATTAACGCGAAGGCTGTCTACGACGATGGGGCTGGACCGCTGACTGACTACGTTTTCGATGCGGCGGTGGACGGGCAGATCAACGTATCGAAGTGGGACGCAAAAGTACCAGACGTAAATCTGCCGGATGGGTCTATTGAAATCCGCACGCACGAACCGGCGCGGCGGTTCTCTGCCCGTCTTGACGACCTAGACCCGAAAGCCTACGGGCAGAAGTGGCGAGCTTCCAGGCGGCTCCCTGCATTCGATGACAAAGCAGGCGAGAAACTTTCTGTTGGAGAGTACGCCCAGCGGCTACTTGAAACCTGCGAAGTCCAGGCTATCCACATCGACAAACTGCTAGAGCGCATCGAAGCATTGGAGGCGAAAAGTGGGCGTCCGAATTGATCGCGTTAAGGATGAGCTTCTGGACTTTTGGGCGGAAGTAGAAAACAACATCCATGAAATTTTTGTAGAGAACCGACCGCGTTACCGCAACGTAAAGGAATGGCATCACCTTGCGCTTGATGTTCTCGTTTCAGTCCTATCGATTCTGAAGGCTGCGGTGATGCCGTACACGCTTGCGCATGTCGTAGCTGCGGCGATCCCCGTGTCGGTTATCCTGGCGCTCTGAGTTCGTCAGGATCACGGTCGCACGCCGCGAGAATGTCGCGGAGCACACCAGCAACGTCTGCTGACGTGTATAGATCTATCGTGCCATTCCAAGCTTTTAGCACGTTGCCCGCCCGCTCCACCAGTTCCTCCGGCAGCCACGGGATGTCGGCGCGGCGGTACTCAACATCCTGAAGCCGTAACCGCGGACGGGAACCGGCAACCCACCACATGCCGTGATCTTCGTCAGGAGCTCTGTTCGCCCAGATCATTTCCGGCGCGTCGCTCATCTCCCCTCCTTCGGCGCGCGGATGGCGGCGGCGCATTTTTCCGCTGATGCGTACTTGCCGCACATTTTTGCGCACCGCTCAAGCGTGGCGGATTCGATGAGGCGGGCGAATCGCAGAATATCAGGCCAGCTTCGCGCGTTTATCCCGCCAGATTCGTGATACAGCGTAAAAATATCTTGATCTCTCATCGCTGCTCCCCGAGTGCTGCCATGAATTTGCAATTCTCCGCTGTGCAAGGCTCACGCTCTGGATCATGCACGGTTACGCACGTTCCGCTTTCGCGTTCGCACTGGATTGCCGCCCGCAGCGCCTCGTTCTCGGAGCGGAGGCGGGTAAACTCTCCGTCTGTCAGTCCATCAACAAGGTCGATTACTGATTGCTCTAGGTCGCTCATTCTTCCGTCTCCACCATCGCCCGGCCCCTCACGGCCACCATTTGTAGATCACGAACGCACACCCGCCGATCACCAGCACGGCCCAAGCTATCAACCATCCGTAGACCAGCGCCTTAGCGCCGCCGTATTCCTCAAAGTAGTTCCAGTCGTCTGGGTCGGTCATTGCATCGCCCTCGCCTTGGCCGAGTATTCCGATTGCCACGTTCTCCAGTAGCGGTCGCCCTGCTCGATCCTGGCCTTGACCTCTTGCAGCTTGACGCGCTCCGACTCCAATTCAGCGAATCGTTCGGCCCATCCGTCTGCGGATCGCAGTTTGCTTTCGGCCTGCGCCGCGCTCATTCCAGAGTCGATCATCGCGGCCTTGGTGGATGCCTCCCATGCCTTAAAGGACGCCTCCAAACGCGCCACAGAAAGCCCTAGCGTGGTGTGCTGGTCGATCAGGTCGCTGATCCGTTCTAGAATTTTCTCGGGGTCTAGATTCATGCCGCAGCCGCCCGCCGTTCTGCCTCAAACTTCTTGATGGCCGAACGATCCGCAGACCCGAGTTCAAGCCATACGGCCATTTTCATCTCATGATCTGGGCTGAGTTCATCCAGTACTTCGGCAAGCCCGGCGTCATCGTCCGACATGAGCGCACCCATGATTGCGCCGACGTAGGCATCACGCTGCGCCGTGTCGATCTTCACGCCTTCCAGTGCCGCAGCCGTGGCGCTCCTGCTCTTGCGTGGCGCTGCAATTGCGGGAGATTCCTGCTCGCTGTCGCGGTTCTCGCCTTCGACGGGGATGCAGAACGTCTGGAAGCACGCCAGCTTGTACGCGGCGGAAAATGCTTTGTTGATGGCTTTGTCGCCCCGGTCCATCGCTTCCCCGATAACCGGCACCAGGATTTCCGACCCATCTTCCCCGGCGAAGTGGTAAACAACGTCAAGGATTACATGCAGCATCATCCCGCCTTTCTGGGATGTGCGTTCGATGGTTTCCCGGCTCTTGACCTCTGGATAGATCACCAAGCCATGCCGCGAGAGCACCGGCCCTAGGGCGTTGTATACGTCGTCAATGCCCCGGAATCGGTAATGGTCAAAAGTGTTTTCCTGCTTTTTCGCTATGCCCTTTTCGGCCAGTTCTTTCTGTACTGCCGAAATCGCTTTGTATACGCTCATCCTGCCCTCCGCTGTTCCTCGTCGCGCTGCTCTTTCAGCGCCTTGCTAAACGCACCGATCCCGTCGTGATGCCCCTGCCAATACGCATCACGAATGAGCATCCCGAGGGACGACCGCATGAAGTGGTCTATCGGGGTGCCGGACTCTTTCAGCCGGTCGAGATAGGCGTTCAGTTCTTTTTCAGCCGTTTGTGCGCCGCTCATTTCCAAGCCCTTGCCTGTCCGTCAGCCCATCGAAACGCCCGCTCGCTGCCGTACTCGCTGCGGATGTATTCGGCCTGCGCCTCACGAAACTTCCAGTTGAAGCGCGACCAGTCGAGCCATTCACGCGCCCATTCCGCAGGCTCGCCATCTTCCGTAAGGACGTGGGGTTCAATCGGCCCATATTCTTCGGACCACTCGACCTCAACCCAAAACGGATCGTCGGTGTAGAGGTGTTCCGGCGCATCCCAGCGCATCGAGAGCCAGATTTTCACTTGGCCTCCCGTGCGCGGAGCATGGCGTCTGCCATCCGGTAGCAGTGGTCCGCGAGCCTGTCGTATGCGCTTTGCGTGTCGCAGGTTGACGTAGCCACATGCTTGGAGAGTTCCATCCCCGCGAACCAGTCGCGCAGGGACATGCCCTCTTGCAGAACGGCGTGGGCATTTGCTGCCGGGAACGCATAAATTTCGTCGCTCATAGTTCCTCCGAGAGCAAACAAAGGATTGCGGCGAGGGCTATTAGCGTCGGGCTTGCAACTGGCCCGTTTGGATAACCCGACCATGCCGAAATCGCCTCAAACAAAAACCCGATCACAACGCCAACGGCGACGAGTTTTCTCATCGCCCCATCCCCATCTGCTCGACCGCGCCGCAATTGTTCCGAAGGGTTTTAAGTTCATCGCCAACAATCGCCGTAGCGCCGAGGCCCATGAACATCAGGAACGCGATCACGGCGAAGGTGATGTATTCGCCAACCTTGCGAGCGCCTTCGTAGCGTTCGTCGGCTTGGCGTTTGTAGTCAGGGATCGGGGTCATGTTTGCGCCCTCGTTGGTATGGCGAAACAATAGCGCCGATAATTTGGTAGCGCAACTATTTTTTAGGGCGAACGAAAAAAATACCGGCCCCTTGCCGCCTGTACGGGCATACAGTAGTTTGATTTTCAGGAAAGACCGGCGATTATCCGGTCACGGGGCGCGGCGAGGGTTAAGGTTGAAACACAATAAAAAACTGGGGTTTTTGGCTTCTCTGTCAGAAGCTGAAGCCGAGCTTGTTCTTGGCCTTATCGCCGATCTGCGTCGC
>JACCDR010176123.1_pt1 | contig 11693 bp, 12 predicted proteins | sample 7446431 | NCBI WGS metagenome assembly JACCDR01 (sample SAMN15323443, study PRJNA562643) | freshwater metagenome | isolation source: river surface water | place: USA:Blue River Watershed | collected 2017-08-17
GCGTCGGAGGCGGCGTGTTTTATGAACGCGTGCGGCGGCGGAAGGACAAGTCCGACGCCTTTTCACGCGACCTGTCGGCGCGCATTGACGCGCTGCACTGCGAAATTGAGCTGTATTCGCGCATGGTGCAGGAGCACAGCCAGCGGCTTTTGCATCTTGAGCGTCGCCCGGCGCCGGCAACCGCCGCCCCACCCGCCCAAAATGTCAGTTACACGGAAGAAGCCGCTCCGCTGCGCACGTCAGGCGTCGCCGAACGGCGGCGGCGCGTACTCGCTCTTTCCCGGCGCGGCCAAGATGCGGCGACCATCGCGGCAACGCTTGGCATGTCGCGCGCCGAGTCGGAGTTGATCATCAAGCTTGCCAAACAAAAAAATGTTGGAATGGACGCCGAGGAATCGGCCTTCTCCTGAGCGGGCGCCCGCCGGACGACGCGCCAAAAGGAAATGAAGTGGAACGAGGACTGTACACAACCTACCTGGGCATGCGCGCCAGACAGCAAATGCTCGACACGCTGTCGAACAACATCGCCAACGCCTCGACGCCCGGCTTTAAGGCGGAGCTCACGCGCTTTCAGTCGGTTGAAACCCTTTTAAGTCGCGACGAAATTGCGGCGCGGCTGATTTTGACCGACGGCGGACAGTCTCCGCCAAACATTCAGGGCGTCGCCGGCGGGCTGCGCGGCTTTTCGGCGAGCGTTGCGGCGACGAACGTCACCAATTATTCGGCGGGCGAACTGCGGCGCACGGAGCGTTCGTTGGACGCGGCGTTGCAGGGCGACGGTTTTTTCGCAATTTCAACGCCGCGCGGCGAACGCTATGCGCGCGCGGGAAACTTTACGCTCAGTCCGACGGGACAGCTCATCAACCAAAACGGAGATTTGGTGATTGGGCGAGACGCGGCGGGCGTGGAAGGTCCGCTGACGCTTCCGCCGGGCGACTACGCCATTAGCGAAGACGGCGGCGTTTCGGTCAACGGACAGCCGGTCGGGCAACTTAAGCTTGTGCGGTTCGCCAATCCCGGCGAGTCCCTCACAAAGGAAGGGAACGCCACGTTTGCACCGACCGGACGCGAGCGTCCGCAGCCGGCCGACGGCGTGCGGGTCATTCAAGGGGCTTTGGAAATGCCGAACGCCGATCCGCTGCTCGAAATGGCCGCGCTGCTCAAAAACATGAGCGAGTTTGAGTCGCTGCAAAAATCGGTGTCGCTGATGATGAACGACATCGGGCGCAAGATTTCCAACGACATTGGACGAATCTGATTTTCGCCGCAGAACAAATATTTCACACTTTCGCTTTGCGCATCCGACGCGCGAGGCGTATGCATCGGGGGATTCATGAGTCAAGCGCTTTTCACCGCCGCCACCGGCATGCAGGTCCAACAACGCAATTTGGACAACATCGCCAACAACATCGCGAACTCTTCGACCGTCGGATTCAAGCGGGCGCGGTTGGAGTTTCAAGACATTTTGTATCAAAACCTGCGAACGCCGGGCGCGTCGGCGAGCGCCGGCGCGCTCTTTCCGGTCGGCCTGCAAATCGGGCTTGGAGCGCGACCGGTGGCGTCGGAAAAAATCTTTCTGCAGGGAGACTTTCAGCAAACGAACAACCCGCTTAACTTGGTGATCGAGGGAAACGGTTTTTTTCAAGTGCAATTGTCAAACGGCGATTTGGCCTACACGCGCGCCGGCGCCTTCCATCTCAACGCGGAGGGACAGATTGTGACCGTTACGGGAGAGCCGCTTGAGCCGGCCATCACGATTCCGGCCGATGCAACGTCCATCACCATCGGACTGGACGGCACGGTGAGCGTCACGCAGCCGGGCCAGGGCGCCGCCCAAACGGTCGGGCAAATTCAAATTGCGTCGTTTCCGAATGCGGGCGGATTAAGCGCGATTGGGCGCAATTTGTTTCGGGAAACGGCCGCGTCGGGACAAGCGACGGTCGGCGCGCCCGACACCGACGGACTCGGCGCGCTCAATCAGGGCTTTTTGGAAGGTTCAAACGTGAGCGTCGTGGAGGAACTGGTCGCATTGATCTCGGCGCAGCGCGCCTATGAGACAAATTCAAAGGTCATCACCGCCGCCGACCGAATGCTCAGTACGGTCAATCAGGTCGTTCAGTAAGGCGTGACGGAGGCGGGCGATGCGAGTTCAAGCGCTGTTGGTTTGCCTTGTCTTGTCGGGAACGGCGTGGGGGCGCGGCGAATCGCCGCGCGGCGTCGCGTCCGTCGGGCCGCTGCGCCTGACGATGCGCACCGATTCATCCGCCGCGCGGGAAACCGTCCTCATTGGCGACGTTGCCGATGTGACGGGCGGACGCGCGGAAAGCGTTCATCGCCTGCGCGGCGTTTCGCTCGGCTGCGCTCCGGCGCTCGGCGTGACCCGCATGATTGCGCGCGCTGAAATCGCGGCCGCAATTCGCGCCGCCGGATTTTCGGAATGTGAAATTGCATTTGGCGGCGCCGCCGTGACGCGCATTCGGCGCGACGCCCAAATCATAGACCTTGACGTCATTCGACAGTCCATCGAGCGAACAATGCGAGACAAGCTGGATGGGGGCGGCGACGTCAGTTTTGAAATGCCGCCGTTGGAAGACGTTCCGCCGATTGTCGCGCCGCCGGGAGAGCCGGATATCCGCGTCGCCGTTCATGGCGCGGTCGGAGTAAGCGGAACGCTTCCATGCGTGGTCGAAGTTCGGGTTGCGGGACGCGTGGTGCGACGGCTGACGGTTCAGGCGAAAGTGAACGCCTACGCGAAAGTTTTTGCGCTGTCGCGCGCCGTTGCGGCGGGAGAGCGGATTCGCGAGAGCGACGGCGTCTTTTTGCGCATGCGGCTGACGCAGCCGCTGGCGCGTTACGTCACGCCGGGACGATTCCCGAAAGCGATCTTTGCGCGCCGCGCGCTGGCGCCGCGCGAACCGGTTCTGCGCGACGCGCTGGCGACGCAGCCGGTCGTAAAGCCCGGCGATACGGTGCGCATCATCGGGCGCTCGGAAGGCGTCGTGGTTGAAGTCGGCGGCGAGGCGCGCGGAACGGGGCGGATTGGAGATCGCATTCAGGTTCGCAACAAGCAGTCCGGCGTTTTGTTGACGGCTCTGGTCGAAGACGAGGGCGTCGTCAGCGTCAAACAATAAGCGTTTTGAAGGGAAAGGATTTCGTATGACGAAAACACGGTGGTTGCGCGTCGCAGCGTGCGCGGCGGGCGTCGGCGCCGGCTTGTGCGCGGCGTCGGAGGTCTCGTTCGCCCAGCAGCAAATTGTTACATTTCAAGTGAATGAAAAACCGTCTCCGCCGCCGGCGCCAGCCTCGGCGGGTCCGGCGACGATTCGCGCGTCGGGATCGCTGTTTCAGGCGGGCGCGTCAAACGTCAACATGTTTTCGGATTTCAAGGCCCAGCAGGTCGGCGACGTCATCTTTATTGACGTGACGGAAACGACCTCGGCTTCGATGTCGTCAGCGGCGCGGCGCAAGCGCGACTCCGGCGGTTTGGCCGGCGCGATCATCGGCGCCGCTCCGTTGCCGACATCCATCGTGGGAGCGGCGGCCGGGGCGGCCGGGGCGATCAGCACGCGCAGCTTTGAGGGAACCGGATCGACCGAACGCCAAAGCAATTTGCGCACGCGTATCGCGGCGCAAGTCATCGAAGTGCTGCCAAACGGCGATCTGCGCATTGAAGCGCGAAAAACCGTCAAGCTCAACAAGGAAGATGAAACGATGACGCTGCGCGGAATCGTCCGCCGCCGCGACATTCAAGCCGACAACACGGTTTCCAGCCTGTCCGTCGGAGATCTTAAGTTGCAGTTGAACGGCAAGGGCTTCACGTCGGCCAACGCCAATCCGGGCTGGCTGGCGCGACTGCTCGACAAGATTTCGCCGTTTTAACGGCCGTCCGCTGACGGAGCGTCGGCGCAGGCGCGGCGTTCCGTCAGTTTCTCAAAGGTTTGAAGACCAATCGTCATGAACCGATTTACAATGATTTTTGCGGCGTTTCTGTGCGCAAACGCCGGAAGCCTGGCGCAGGAGACCAAGCCGGCGCCGGCGGCCGAGGTCAAGCCGGCCGCCGAATCGCGAACCGCCGTCCGCATCAAGGAACTGGCGACGATTGAAGGCGTGCGCGACAACCAACTTCTTGGCTACGGCTTGGTCATCGGCTTGAACAAAACCGGCGACCGCGTGCAGCAGACGCTCTATTCGCGCCAAACATTGCAAAATTTGCTTGAACGCATGGGGCTGACGGCGCGTCCCGACGGATTGCAGCCTGACAACATTGCGACGGTGCTCGTGACCGCGACGTTGCCGCCGTTCATTCGGCAGGGTTCGCGCATTGACGTTTTGGTGTCATCCGTCGGAAACGCATCGTCGCTGGCCGGCGGGACGCTCATTTTGACGTCGTTGAAGGGCGTTGACGGACAAATTTACGCGCTGGCGCAGGGGCCGCTGTCGGTCGGCGGACTCAGCGCCGGCGCCGGCGGCAATTCGGTGCAAGTGAATCATCCGACGGTGGCGCGCGTTCCCAATGGCGCCATTGTCGAGCGCAGCGTGCAAACGACCGTGGCCGACGCCAACGTCATTTCGCTGGTTCTGCGCGAAACCGATTTCACAACCGCCTCCCGCGTGCAGAAGGTCATTAACGGAGCGTTTGGCGAAGGAGCCGCGCGGGCGACGGACGGTCGGACCATCGCCGTCATGATTCCGGCGCCGTATGAAAACGATCATGTCGGCTTCATTGCGCAGCTCGAAGCGCTCACGCTGGAAACCGACGCGCTCGCCAAAATTGTCATCAATGAGCGGACGGGAACGATTGTGATGGGGCGCAACGTGCGCGTGTCGGCCGTTTCCATTACGCAGGGCGGGGTCGTCATTCGCATTGGCACGGATTTTGATGTTTCTCAACCAAACCCGCTCGCCGGAGGGCAAACGACGGTCGTTCCGCAAACGACGGTCGCCGTTCAGCAAAAGCCGGCGCAATCGGTGTCGCTTCCCGACGGAGCGACGGTCGAAGAGGTGGTTCGCGGACTCCGCATGGTCGGCGTCTCAACCGGAAACATTATATCCATTCTTCAAGCGATGAAGGGGGCGGGGGCTCTCAACGCCGAGATCGAAATGCAGTAGGGATGCGGCGGTCGCTTGAAACGCCACAAACATGGAGGTTTGATCATGTCCGATGTCGTTTCACGCGCGCAATCGCATCTTTTGCCGTTGATCAGAGTGCAGGAGCCGACGGCGTCAGGTCGCGCCCAAGCGAAAAATGACGCCCCGTCGCAGGCGGTGCAGGCCGCGACGGAGTTTGAAGGATTGCTGCTCAAGCAGCTTACGTCGGGGCTATTCTCCTCAGACTTTGAAAGCGAAGACGGCGAAGCGCCGCTTGGCGGCGACAACTCGGCGTATCGCCAAATGTTTGAGGAGCAGATCGCCCGCCTGCTGGCCGAGCGCGGAGGCGTCGGCGTCGGCAAGGCGATTGCCGAAAAAGTCTTGTTGCAAGCCAAATCCGAAGTTCGATAAGCGTCGGCCACAAGCGATTTGCGGCCGAAATTCCCGCACTGCGCCGCCGCTTTTCCGTCGGCGCCGCTTCCGCCGCCGTATTTTGAAGAGTTTGACTTTCGGCATGCCGTCGAAAATGCGGCCGGCGCCCGGCGGGCTTCGTTCGTTCGGCGTGCGATCTTTGAAAAATGTGCGGTGCGTGTGGCACGGAGATTGCCACTGAATGAGGCGTCCTGTGACTTCAAATTCTCAGAATCGCCGAAACCCAACGACGCCATGCCTGGAATAAATGATTCCGTCAGTTCGCTTTTGACATCGTTTCTCGATGTTCACAGTCTGCGCACGCAGGTGATATCGGGAAACATGGCCAATGTGGACACGCCGCGCTACAAGGCGCGCGCCGTCGAGTTTGAAACGTACATGCGCCGTTTGAGCGCGCGCATCGCGCCGGAACTGGAAGGTCCGGCCGGGGCGTTGGCGGACTTTGACGACGGCGCGCCGACGGTCGTCGAAAAAGCGACGGACGTCGTCGGCATGGACGGCAACACCGTGGACGCCGCGCAAGAGATGGCCTCGCTGGCCGAGGCGGCGATGCAATATCAGTTTGGGCTGCAAATGCTTCAGTCGCGTTTGCGCGCCATTCGACTCGCGATTCGCGAAGGGCGATAACCGAAAGGGGAATCCATGTCGCTTCCGTCGGTCTTTCACATTGCGTCTCAAGGCATGACCGCGCAGCGCGAACGTCTGGAGGCGGCCGCGGCGAATTTGGCCAACGCCAACACGACCCGCACGCCGGAGGGCGGACCCTATCGGCGCCGCGACGTGGTGTTTGAAACCGCGTTGATTGAGGCGCGCCGCGATGAAATCGGATTCGACTACGGACCTGAATTTACGCCGCCGGATGAAATTGAAAGCGTGCGCACGACGGTCCGGGCCGCCGAAACGGCGCGCGGCTTTGAGCGCAAAATCTATCAGCCGGGACATCCCGACGCGGATCAGGCGGGCTACGTGACGATGCCCGACGTGGATCCGCTTGAAGAGACCGTCAACCTGATTTCAGCCGCGCGGGCGTTTGAGGCGAACGCGACCGTAATGACGACGGCGAAGGAAATGGCGCGCGCCAGCCTGCGTTTGAACGAGGCGTAACCAAAGTTTTACACGTCCCCCAAGCCGCGGGGCCTGAGAAAACAAAAAGAATCGGGCGCCGTTTGAGTTTTTTATGTGCACCTCGGAGGAGCTTCAATGGGCATCGAACGACCTTTGTCCGCAACCGCGTCGCTTTCCGCGACCGACAAAACCTTTTCAACCGCTGACGTCGGACTTTCTCGGAAAAGTCCAAGTGAAGGTTCATTTCAAGAGACGCTCGACGAAGCGATTCGTCTGGTCGGACGCCAGGTGAAAGCCTCTGAAACCGAAATCGCACGCGCGGCGGCGGGCGAGTCTCCTGACATTCATCAAACAATCGCCGCCTTGCAGGCGGCCGAACTGTCGTTTCAATTCGCCTTGCAGGCGCGCAACAAACTGGTCAACGCATATGAAGAAGTGATGCGTATGCAGGTGTAAAACAAACGTTGCGAAGGCGTTTCCGTCTTCGCGTTCGCACTCACTTGGTTTTCTCGCCATGCGGAGCGCCGCTGTAACTCATGCCCTCGTCCCTGAAACAAATCGCTGACGCCTGGAGTCAGTTTACCAAACGCCAAAAGGCGGCGGCGGTCGGCGTCGTCGCCTTAATGATCATTTTGTTGGGAACGCTGGCGTATCAGGGGGCGCAGCCGGAGTTTGAGACGTTGTTTTCCGATCTGCGACCGGCCGTTTCACAGGGAATTGTCGAAAAGCTCAAGGAGAAAAACGTTCCCTACCGACTGTCGGCCGACGGGTCGTCCATTGCGGTTCCGCACGAGCGCATCACGGAACTTCGCTTGGAAGTCGCCTCTTCGGGGCAGCTTTCCGGCGGGCACGTCGGCTTTGACATTTTTGACAAGACGGGCTTTGGCGTGACCGACTTCACGCAACAGGTCAACTATCAGCGCGCCATCGAGGGCGAATTGGCCAAGACGCTTGAAGGAATGGAGGAGGTCGCCGCCGCGCGCGTGCACGTCACGCGCCCGAAGGAATCCCTGTTCACCCAGCGCGCGGAGCCGGCGAAGGCGTCGGTTTTGCTGACCCTGCGCGGTCGCGATCTGGCGCAGTCGCGGATTTCATCAATTGTAAATTTGGTGTCAAGCGCGGTTGAAGGGCTTGAGCCGGAAGCCGTGTCGGTGATGGATTCGCACGGGCGACTGCTCACCGATCCGCGCGATGAAAACGGCGCGGCGGCGCGACTCGCCGACTCGCAGCTTGAAGTGCAGAGCAAATACGAAGCGGACGCCGCACGGCGCATTACGGATTTTCTGGAGCCGGTTTTGGGTCCGGGGCGCGTTCGCGTGGATGTGTCCGCTCAAATGGATTTCAGTCAGCAAGAGGAGACTGAAGAGAAATACGCGCCGGAAAAAGGCGTGGTGCGCACCCAGCAAACGTTGCAGGAAGTGCGCAACGGCGCGGCCGCGGCGGCCGGGGGCGTCGCCGGAACGCGCGCCAACGACCCGGCTCAACCGCCGCCGCCGCCAGCGACGACGACCGGCGGCGGCGGCGGCCGCACGTCAACCTCCACAACCTATGAAATTGACAAACTGACGCGCAAAAAGACGCTCAACGGGGCGCGGGTGGCGCGGTTGACCGTTTCCGTGCTCGTGGATGAAAACGCCGGAGTGAAAAACGGACAGGCGTTCCAGCCGTCGGAAGTGACGAAGATTCAGGAGGCGGTCGGGGCGGCGGTCGGCTTCAACACGCAACGCGGCGATCAAATCGTGGTCCGCAGCATCCCGTTCCGCACATCGCCGGACGAAATTCCGGCGAAGTCTTGGCTTGAGAAATATGGCGAATGGGTGCGCCCGGCGGTGAAATACGGCTCGCTGGCGCTGCTGTTCCTGGCGCTCATGCTCTTTGTCGGTCGCCCGTTGTTGAAGGCCGTGCGTCCGCCGCGCGAAGAGGCGGCGGGAACGTCCGATCCGAAATTGCTTGGCGCCGGCGCGACGGACAATGCGCTTTCGGCCGGTCAGGATGCGCTGCCCGCGCGCACGGTCGCGGAGTTGCAAGCTGCGCTTGATGGTGATGACGAGCCGTCGGGAACGCGCGTTCCGGTGCGGTTCAGCGTAGTCAAAAAGACGCTTTTGGAACAGGCGAAGGAAAAGCCGGAGGCGGTGGCGGCGAGCATTCGGACGTGGATGAACGAAGACCTGAATCGATGAGAAGCCGGACGGGCCGGCTCGCCGAGGCGGACGGAAAAGGTTTTGGAAAGCGAAAGGCAGGTGACGGACAATGAGCGCAACCTATGTGTCGGACACCAACACGCTGTTTGTTGAGCGACAGCCGGAGGCGCCGACGTTTGACGCGCCGTCGGACTCCGATCCGGCGGCGGCGTTTAAGATTCTCGACATTGCGGGCGTGCGCAAGGCGGCTATTTTGCTCATTTTTTTCGGCGACGACTTGGCCGGCGAGGTGCTCAAGCATCTCACTGAAGACGAAGTGCAGGCGGTTTCACGCGAACTCGCCACCGTCAATCGCCTGACGCCGGACATTGTGGAAAGCGTGGTGCGCGAGTTTTACGAGCTGCATGAAAATCAGTCGCAGGTGCCGGGCGGCGGGCCGGAATACGCCAAGCGGCTTCTGATGAAATCGCAATCTCCCGATAAGGCCAAACGCATGGTTGAGCGGCTGAACCGCTCGTTGGAGGACGTGGTCGGCTTCGACGCGCTCGGCAAGATCGGTCCGCAGCAACTTTCCAAAATGCTGCAAAACGAACATCCGCAAACGGTTGCGCTTGTGTTGGCGCACCTCGACTCCGCGATGGCGGCGGAGACGTTGGGGGCGATTCCCGATCATCGGCGCGCCGACTTGGTGATGCGGTTGGCGAATCTCCAAACGGTTTCGCAAGATGTCATCCGTCGCGTGGCGGCCCTGATGGAGCAGAAGCTGCGCAATATCGTGACGGTCAATCAACGCTCGGTCGGCGGCATTCGCTCGGTGGCGGAACTGTGCAATCGGCTTGATCGCGATTCAATGAAGAAGATGTTGGAGGAAATTGAAACGAAGGATTCCAAGCTGGCGGTTTCAATCCGCGACTTGATGATCACGTTTGAGGACATTCTGACGGTTGACGACATAGGAATGCGCGAAGTGCTCAAGATGGTTGATCGCCGGAAGCTGGCGATGGCGCTGAAGGGATCAAGTCCTGAAATTGAGGGGCGTTTTTACAAGAACATGTCGGCGCGCGCCGCCGAGATGCTGCGCGATGAAATGGAATTGATGGGCGCGGTCAAGATGAAGGACGTCTCCGACGCGCAGCGCGAAATCGTCTCCATCCTGCGCGAGCTGGATGAAAAGGGCGTGATTACGCTCAACGGAGGCGACGGATATGTTGGCTAAAATCATCAAGGGGGCGGACGCGCCGCCCTACGCCGTGTTGAAAATCCCCCCGCTGTCCGGCGATCTGTTGAGATTTCCGCAGGGCGTCGCCGCATCTCCGGCTCCGGTCGGACATTCAATCTTGGATTCCGGGCGGGCCGCCGGCGCGGGCGAATCCGTCGAAGCGTCTCTTGAGCGCGCCCGGCGGGAGGCCGAAGCCATCGTCGCCGAAGCCCGGCGGGAAGCCGACGACATTGCGCGCGTCGCGCAAGAGCGCGGACTGCGCGAAGCCCGGATCGCGTGCGAATCCGACGCAAACGCCTCGCTGGAGCCGCTCAAGCGCCGGCTGGCCGAGTCGGTCGCCGCTCTCGCCGCCGCGCCGGAGCGTTTGGGGCGCGAATATGAGTCCGTGACGCTTCGTTTGGCGATTGAAATCGCAAAACGCATTATTCGCCGTGAAGTCTCCATTGACCAAGACATCGCTCTCACGATGGTGCGCATTGCGCTGTCGCGCTTGCAGGAACGCTCATCCATCGTGATTCGACTGAATCCGAGCGAGCACGCCTACATTGAATCGCTCGCCCATGAGTTTGGACACTTCGCCGGACTTTCCCTCATCGCCGATCCCGGCGTTGAGGCGGGCGGTTGTTTGGTCGAGACCGAGTGCGGCGTCATTGACGCTCGGCTTGAGTGCCAATTGCTTGAGGTTGAGCGCGTCTTGACGGCCTAAATTGTACTGAACGGAAAAAAATATGGCGGCGAACGGTTTGCGCGAGTCGGCGTCGGCTTGGCTCGACAAGCATTTGAAAAAACTGGATGCGGCGGAGCCGGTGCGACTGTATGGAACCGTGTCGCGCGCCGTCGGTCTGGTCATTGAGTCCAACGGCCCGCCCGTTTCAGTCGGCGATCTGTGCCGCCTCGACGGGAGCGACGACCGCGATGACAACATGCTTGAGGTGATAGGCTTCCATGATTCGACCCTGCTGCTGATGCCGCTTGGATTGATGCCGCGCGTACGCGCCGGAGATCGCATCGCCGCCGTCGGCGTTTCGGCGCAGGTGCCGGTGAGCCGCGAACTCTTGGGCAAGGTGGTCAATGCGCTGGGGCGTCCGCTTGACGCTTCACAGACGGTTGCGTCCGCCGCGTCGTATCCGCTTCACCGCGTGACGACCAACCCGCTCGCGCGTGAAGGCATTTCATCGCCGCTCGCCACCGGCGTGCGCGCCATTGACGGACTGCTCACCATCGGCAAGGGGCAGAGAATCGGCATTTTCGGCGGCTCCGGCGTCGGAAAGTCGACACTGCTGGGCATGATGGCGAAGCGCACGCGGGCCGATGTCAACGTCATTGCGCTGATTGGCGAACGCGGCCGCGAAGTGAAAGAGTTTATCGAACGCGAACTGGGCGAAGAAGGCATGCGGCGTTCCGTTTTGGTCGTCTCGACGTCCGACGATTCGGCGCTGATGCGGATTCGCGCCGCGTTCACTGCGACGGCGATTGCGGAATATTTCAGAGACTGTGGGGCGAATGTCCTCTTAATTATGGATTCCATCACGCGCTTCGCGATGGCGCAGCGGGAAATTGGCTTGGCGGCCGGCGAGCCGCCGTCGTCGAAAGGCTATACGCCCTCGGTCTTTGCGCTGTTGCCGCGCCTGCTGGAGCGAGCGGGAAACTTTTCGTCAGGCGGCTCCATCACCGGCTTTTACACGGGGCTGGTGGACGGCGACGACATGAACGAGCCCATCGCCGACGCGGTGCGCTCGATTTTGGAC
>JACCDR010204880.1_pt1 | contig 11693 bp, 8 predicted proteins | sample 7446431 | NCBI WGS metagenome assembly JACCDR01 (sample SAMN15323443, study PRJNA562643) | freshwater metagenome | isolation source: river surface water | place: USA:Blue River Watershed | collected 2017-08-17
GTTGAATTAGATTTAGCATATTCTGTTACTTTACGTTCAAAGAAATTTCCTTTATTTTGAAGTGAAATAGAACTCATAAATTCAAATGGATTTTTAGTATTATATATTTTATTTACTTCTAATGAAGTAAGTAATCTATCTGCTACATATTCAATATATTCAGACATAAGTTTTGAATTCATACCAATCATTTTACAAGGAATTGAACTTATAATAAATTCTTTTTCAATTTCAACAGCTTCCTTTATAATTGTAATAATTTTTTCATTATTACAATCAATATTATAATCATCTCTTTTTTTTAAAATATTATATAATAATATTCCAAAATCAGCATGAAGACCTTCATCACGTGAAATCCAAGAATTTGAGTCACATAATCCATTTAAAATATTACGTTGTTTAATCCAAAAGATAGAACAAAATGCTCCACTAAAATATACTGCTTCTAAAATACAGAAAACTATTAATCTTGTTCCAAAACTAGATGTAGTATCATTAATCCATTTTTCTGCCCAATCACTTTTTTTTTTAATTGCCGGAATATGTTCAATAGCGTTTTTAAAAATAAGTTTCTTTTTTTGATTTAAAATATAAGTATCAAGTAATAACTCATATGTTTGTGAATGAATATCCTCACACATTTTTTGATAATTATAAAATAATTTAGTATAAATACGTAAATCATTAGGTAAAAATTCTATATCTTCCATAAATCGTTCTTCAAGATTAATATTAACAATTTGATCTGATTGTGCGAAAAATGCTAAAATATTTGATAAGAAATAACGTTCATCATCATTAAGTTTATTACTAAAATCGGAAAGATCGTTTGTTAGATCTAATTCCTTCTCAATCCAAAAGCAATTTCTAGCTTTTAAATACATATTATATATCTCCCAATTACGAATTGGAAATATACTATCAATTTTATCAGATAATTTAGATTTTTCAGTAATACTACTAGTTAATGCAGTTTTAAATGCATCAGTAGTTCTAAGTCCAATATATTGTTTATAAAACATATTATTTTTATAAATAATAAATGTAGGATATGTTACTGGTTTTATTAATTTAGTACTGTTTTTAAGACTTAATGCAATATCAGTCCATTCAGCACAATTAATAGTAGCTATTGTATAATCATCATCTACTTCTTCACTTAATTTAGAATAATCATTATAACATTTAATACAGTATTTACAATCTGGTTTAGAAAACATTACTATAGTAGTATTATCATGATTAATACCATTAATACCATTATCAAATGATTCACTAGTAAATGTTTGAACAACCATACTTTATATTATGTATATATTTAATTATCTAATTTAAATTCAATTTTAATTTTTATTTAATTATATATTAAAAATTATATAGTATATGTATATATGACATATAAGTATGGCTTATAGTAAAAATTTTAACATAAAATTATACTGTAAGTTGATTTCTAATATGAAAAGTTATCACTTCATTTGAGAAGCATAAACAAATATATGTCCATATAATAGATATATGATTCCTATGAGAGAATATAAAGGATCCCATATATTAAAGATATATACATAAAGAAACTAAGATTTATTAGTGTATTTATGTGTTAATAATATTTTTTTGTTAGTTAATTTTTTATGATTTAGATATTAAATAATATATTAATTATATTAATATAACTAATATGGATAAAGATAAAATTGACGAACATTTATTGAACGCATATAATAAATCTGAAAATCTTACTCTTATACCTGTTTTAAAACTAATTTATATAACAACAGGCATTGATTTATATAAGGATTTTAAATTAGAATGTCCATTATCATCTAATAAAAGTATAAATATTAAACATGGAGAAATAGTTATTAATAATACAACTAAATTATATTTAGATATTGTAGATTCAAATTATGATTTAACTACAAGTATAAGCAATACTCAGTTAATTAAAGACCATATAGAAAGTTTCAATGATATTGAAGAATCATTACGAAAAGAATTAATTAATATTATTTCATATCTTTCACATTCTTGTTTAATAGTATTTAATACAATAAAAGAAAAATACAAAGAATTATTAGAATTCCATTTAACAATGGCCGATAACACTACTATTTATCTAGATTATGATAATAAAAAAAGATTAGGAGTTGTATTTAAAGATTTAAAATCTAATGAAGGAAAAGATTTAATTTTTAATTCTGAAAAAGGACAAACTACAGAATTATAAATCATCTTCATCAATTTGTATTATTTGTTCTTTTAATTTTGGTCTAAATGTATTAGTTCCCATATTAAATTTATCAATTTTTTCATCCTTATATATACCTTTATATGTAATATTATTATAAGTAAGATTTAAATTATAGATATTTAATATATCTGATTTATATTTATCTATAGTATTTTGTTTAATTTTTTTATCATATAATTGAATAGATATTAAATTAAAAAGCATAAACCTAATAATTATAAAATAATGAGGGATATAAATATTTTTAATGTTATAAACAACTGGAATAACTTCATATTCAATACTATTAAATATATTCATTAATGATAATTTAGTATTATCTTTTAAAATAACAAATATATTTACTTTTTTTAATCTAAAATCATTATAAATATATGTATTTGAAAAATTATATATAACTCTTGAATATTCAATATTATTATTTTTAAGAATATCATTTATAATTGTAACAAATAATTTAATTACATTATTTTTAATATTTGTTATAAAATTTAATGTTTCATTAAATGAATCTATTTTTTTTGATTTTAAAATTGTTAATGCGTAAGAATCTAATAATATTATATCTAAATCCATAGATGATATTGTATTATAAAATTCTTTTAATATAGTTTGTTTATTATTATTTTTACTATATTTATTAATAATAGTTAATTTATTATTAGAATCAAATTGTGATATAATTGTTTTAAATTTTGATAAATAATAATTATCATCTTTAATTGTATTTAAAAAAATTGATGGACTATATAATTTATGAAGTAAAAACATTAAAGTTAATTCATTAGGAACTATTTTTAAATTATAATCATTATATTTAAAATCAATATATTTAAAACAATCAAAAAATGATATATTTGATGATAATAATAAATTAAAATAAATTAATTTGTTATTATCTATAGTTAATATAATTTCATTATTATTTATATATGAAGTTAATGTGACATATTTAGAATAATTATTGTAAATAATATCTAAAAGTTCATGTGCATGTATTTTAGGAGTTTGACTAAAAATATTAAAAATAAAATCTGTTTGTATATCTGACATATCATAATTAGTATTATTTATTTTTGAAATATTAATATTAGGATTATATATTAATACATCGTGGCAACTACAATATTTAAATACAATATTGTAAATTTTTTCTAAGTCAGACTTAAAATCTAAAATTTTATAATTAGACATTTTAATTAATTTGTCAATATTCATCGTTAAAAGATTAAGACTATCTGATTGTTTAATTAGAATATTATCTAATAAATTAATATTTTTAGTCATTGTTATATAATATATAGTATATATTATATCAAATTTAAAATGAGAACCATACCAGTCCCATTACAAAAGGCTTATTACGGGTTAAAAAAATCAAGATTAATTTCTAAAGGTGAAATAGATGATGAATCAATTTCCTTTTTTGAACACCTTATAAATAAGGCGTTACCAGAACATGAATATGATTATAATATATATTATTTTGTTAAAAGTTTATATTATAATGATAAATCAAAGTTTTATAACTTCATAAATAATACAAAATATGAATGTTTAATACTTTATACTGATAATGTTAGTATTGTCAGACATTTTAATCTAATGCATAAATTAAATGTATGCTGGGATAAAGAAACTAAAAAGTATCATTGTTCTAAATACGAAGAAGAAATGGAAATTCCAATGCCTTCGCGTGTTAATAGATTAAGAAGTGGCAATTCTACTGATCATTCTCCTACACACGATAGATCCTCAGATGCAGGTAATTTTAATGATTATGATGAAGAAACTTTTATAAGAGAACATAGTCATTTTATTGAACACACACATTAATAAGCATTAATTGTTTAATAAGCAATTTTAATTTTAATTTTAAGTTTAATTTTATTATATATAAGATTAAACTAAATTGATATATTTAAATTTATAAAAATGAACGACGATACTATTTTAAGAGATAATAAAAAAAAAGAAGAAAAACTTAAAAATTTAAATGAGCAACTTAATAGTATTGAACTTGAACAAGATTCTATTTTTAAGAGAATGAATGAACGCAGAATTTTACTAGAAGAAAATAAAAAAAAAGAAGAAAATATTAAAAAATAATAAAGTTAATATTTTAATTTTTTTGTTATTTAGAAATTTAAAAAGTTAAATTTTAATATAATAAAATGTATACAATAAATTATATATTAACATCAAATGGATATTTTAATATTAATGAGTTAATTAATGAAAAACTTAAAGTTTATGGTATATGTAAATGGTCAAATATAAATTTGACATTAAAGATGTCTCCAAATACAACAATTGAATTTAGTAATGGAGCTATAATTAGTGTACCATCAGATCATAAATTATATAATGAAGAAATGAATTTAGTATCTATTGCAGATTTAAATAAAAATACTAAAATATTTCAATATAATATGCCACAATTAAAATTAAAAGATAAAAAAAATGATAATAATTATACAAATGGATATTTTTTAGGATGGTTAAATGGAATAGAAAATAAAGATATACAAATAGTAAATGATTTAATTTATATATATCTTAATGATGATAAAAAAATAATATCTTCTAAATTAAAAATTATAGGTAAATATGTTAAAAAAGAAAATTTATATATAGCTATATTAAAAATAACAAATAAAGATGTTCCAATTAATACATCTATAGAAAATAAAATAGAATGGTTAGCAGGTTTATTTGATAGTATTGGTTATACATATCATAAAAAATATGAAGCTAGATATATTAAAATGAAACTAAATAATAGAGAATTTGGAAATAAAGTAATATTATTATCAAATTTATTAGGATTGAGTCCAAATTTAGAAGAAATAATAATAAATAGAAAAAATAAAGAAACTGGAATTAAGACTAATAAATATTATGAATTAATATTTAAAAGTGATGATATAACTACACTTTTGGAAAAATATAAATTAAACTTTTTTATTTTGGATTATAATAAAAATGAAGTAAATATGGAACCTATTAAAGATCCTATTATTTATATAAAAAATATTATTAAACATGAAGAAGAATATTCATTTGATATAAATCAGAATATAGATTATATAGTTAATGGTATAGTTATACATTCTTAAACTTTAACTCTTTGCATTTCAAATACTTTTATTTGTATATCAAGATAATAATCTCTAATTTCACTTCCTTTTTTTGTATCTAGACTCATAACTAATATTTTAAATGTTTTAGGATTGATAATCAAATGTTTAGTTCTATTATTTGATATAATACCATCATTTTTATATTTATTTTTAAATTCTAAATTATTAATTTCTCTATAATGTTTATTAACTTTATAATATTCTTTTAATTCTTTAGTAATTCTTTTTTTATCAATTCCAATCCATTCTAATATATCATTATTGATATAAATCCATGTTTCATTTTCGATATTACTCCAAATTTCATTAGTATTTTTACCCTCTGTTAAATCTACATCTTCTGAAATTTTTTTAAATCCTAAATCGGTTTGATATAATTGTAAATCCATGGTTTATAATTATATGCAATTATATATTTAATATAAAAAAATAAAAGTTGTTTTAATGTAAAAGTATTAAATTTTATATTAAATAGTAAATTATATAAATAATTAATTATTATTTAAACTTTTATTTATATATGTATAATAACAATGAATGACAATATTTTTAACGTGTTTAATAATTTTTATAATGATATTGAAAAACGATTAAAAAATGCATCTTTTGATGATAAAAATTTAAATAAAGATCTTTTAAATATTTGTAATTTATATCGTGAAAATTATTTTTTAGAAAATGGATTTAAAATTAATCAATCATGTTTTGATAAAAATACTTGGAATCTTTTATCTGAAGAAGAAGTAGATGATTTTTTAAAAAATAAAAAAGAAGAACAAGAAAAATTAAGAATTATTCATTTAAAACAACAAGAAGAACAAGAAAAATTAGAAAGAATTAGGGCTAGTATTCATCCAGATGATATGTTTATTATTGAAAAAAGTAAATATTCAAAATATGATGAAAATGGATTTCCAACTCATGATTTTAATGGAAAATTATTAACTAATAAATGTCTAAATAAATTATATCATGAACAAGAAGAACAAAGAAAATTATATGAAAAATATCATTAATATAATAATATATAATATAATTTCTATGTCGTGGTTGACCCCGACATAGAATTTTTTTTTTAATTTTATTGGGACCTTAAGGTCCCCACTTAAAAATTTATTTAAATTAGTAGTTTTACTTAAAAAAGTTAAATTAATATAGTTTCTATGTCTACTTTATAGTAGCAATCATATAGTTGCTATAAATTTCTATGCTCTTATTACCAAGACATAAAATATAATTATATTATATAGTTTAATTTATATAAAACAACTAAATTAGTATTAGTTTTTATATTCATTTTAAGCGAACTTCTAATTATATTTAAAATTGAATTAAAATTATAGTTATATTATATATATAAGAGTGATTATGTCGTCTAATGGAACTGTCTCAACTATTAATGAAATTAGTTCAAATGATTTAATTATTATTCTAGATTCTATCTTAAATAAGAAGAAAGGCTTAATTAGCCATCATCTAGAATCATTTAATAAATTTATGGATTCAGGAATTAAACAAATTATGGTTAATAACTTTAAAATTCAAGTAGAAATGAATAATGAAAGAGATAATACTGAAGAAGACAGATCAATTGAAAAATATTTAATGAAAGCACTTATCACAGAAGTAAAAATCACACACCCAACTACAGTTAATTATGATACTCAAAGAGCTGAAATACTTTTTCCAGGAGATGCTCATCGTAAAGATTTAACTTATTCAAGCCCACTATATATTGATGCTAAAATTATATGTACTGCATATAAAAAAGATGGAACTACTGAAACTAAAGAAGATTATCTTAAAGATCATCGTCTTGGTTCAATTCCTATTATGGTAGGTTCAAATTTATGCAATAGCTTCAATAAATCTCGGGATACACTAATGGAATTAAACGAAGATCCAACTGATTTAGGCGGTTATTTTATTGTAAAATCAAATGAATGGATTATAGACAATATTGAAAGCATGATTTACAATTTAAGCCGTGAATTTAAAAACGTTGGTTTCAGAAATGAAAATGCTCGTTCAGATATTATCTCCAAACCAGGAGATAATTTTGAAAATTCTGCAATTTTAATGTGTAAATACTTGACTAATGGTAATATTGTATTTGAAATTACAAATAATAAATTTAGAGAAATTTCAATTCCATTTTATGTTCTATTTAGAGCATTTGGAGTTTGTTCAGACAAGGAAATTATTGAACATATTACATATTCTTTAGATGAAGGTGATCCAACTATTAAAAAAATGTTAACTATTCTTGAAAAGGCTTTTCATTCAACATATACTCCTATTGATGATGCTTATAAAATTCATAATCAAACTGAAATTTTAGAATTAATTGGTAAACATATTAATAATTTTTACTTAGCTGGTTTAACCACTGCTAATAAAAATAATGTTAATACTAGAAAATATAATATTAATAATGTATTACAAATCCTTGATAAAGATATATTGCCTCATGTAGGACTTACTGAAAATGATAGATATAAAAAAATTAGATTCTTAGGTCATCTTATTCATAAACTTTTATTAGTATTTTTGGATATTGTTCCATCTACTGATAGAGACTCTTATAAAAATAAAAGAATTAATCCTGCTGGTGTATCATATGCTAAAGTTTTTAAAACTAACTTTAATTTTGCTATTGTTCAACCAGTTAGAAGACAATTTGCTAAAGATTTAAAATCAACATCATTTTCTAACTTAAATATTAAACATAGCTTTGAAACTGCTATTTATGGACATGAATTTGAACGTGCTTTGATTCAAGCAATTGTAACAGGAGATAAAACTATTAGTATTAATCGTAAATCAGTACAAAATAGATTATCTTCTCAACAATTACATAGAAAAAATCAAATTAATGTTATTAGTGCATTAAGAAATATTAATACTACTAATACTTCATCTGCCAAACAATCTGCTAGAGCTAATGAAATGAGAAGATTTCATTCATCTATGATTGGCTATGTTTGTTGTATTCAATCAGCAGATACAGGTGAAAAAGTTGGTATGCAAAAACAAATGGCTATTTCAGCTAGAATTTCATTAGGATCATCATCAGATGCTCTTAAAGATATTGTTAAAGATGATCAAGATTTAATACCCTTAACTGATTCATTGACAAATTTAGATATTTATACAAAAAAATTAACTAAAGTGTTTGTTAATGGTGATTGGTTAGGATGTACTAATGATTACAAATTATTTTGTAAAAAATATAGAAATATGAGAAGAAATAATAAAATTCATTATCTTACTACTATTTCATTTGATGTAATTACGAATGAAATGTATTTTTGGACTGATATTGGAAGAATTAATAGACCATTAATTATAGTATATAATAATGAAGAAGAATATAATAAATCAAATAAAAAGATTGAATTTAAACAATATATTAAATTAACAAAAAAACATATTGTAGATCTAAATGCTGGTATTATTAATTATGTACAACTTTTAGATGATCAAGTTATTGAGTTTATCTCTCCAGAAGAACAACAAAATTTACTTCTTGCAAAAGATATTGAAACTTTAAATTTACATCTTAATGATCCATTAGTAAAATATACTCATTTGGACATTTCTCAAGCTATTATTGGAATTCCGGGATTAACTTCTCCATTTTCCAATCATAATCAAGCTGCAAGAGGTGTATTTCAAACAAATCAAGTTAAACAAACTTGTGGTGTACCTTGTTTAAACTTTCCATATAAATCATATAAGGAAATGCATTTACAAGTTTACAATCAAAAACCATTAGTAAAAACAATTGCTAATAAATATTATGCTCCTATTGGAATGAATGCTATTGTAGCAATTATGACATATGGTGGTTATAATCAAGAAGATTCATTAATTATGAATCAAGGTGCTATTGATCGTGGCTTATTTACAACTCATCATTTTACGTTTGAAAAAACAGAATTAGAAAAAAATGAAGAATTTAAAAATCCAGATCCTAGTATTACAGCCGATATTAAAGCATACTCTAATTATTCTAAATTAGTAAATGGTTGTGTTCAACCTGGAACTTATATTGAAAGTGGAGATGTTATTATTGGTAAAATATGTAAATTATCTAAAGCAGATCAATATGATAATTTTAAATATTATGATAAATCACTTGTTTACAAATATGATGAACCATCTTATGTATGGGATGTTATTAAAGGTAGAAATGAAGATGCAAGCTGGTTTTGCAAAATTATTTTCAGAAGTGTAAGAAAAGTTGCAATTGGCAATAAATTTAGTTCTAGATCAGGACAAAAAGGTACAATTGGTATTACTTATAGATCTAGTGATATGCCACATACTGAAAATGGTATTATTCCAGATATTATCTTTAATCCTTTTAGTTTACCTTCTCGTATGACTATGGGAGTATTATTTGAAGCAATGGCTTCAAAAGCTAATGCTATTAATGGAACTATCACAGATGGTACTATTTTTAAAAAAATTGACATTGATGATTTAGCTGATGATTTAGCTAAATTAGGATATAATCGCAATGGAACTGAAAGATTATATAATGGAATGACAGGAAATTATATTGACTGTGAAATCTTTATTGGACCCATTTATTACCAATGTTTGCAAAAATTTACGGTAGACACTGTATATAGCCACAAAACTTGCCCAACAGATGCTATTACGCATCAGCCACTAGATGGTAAGGCTGCTAAGGGGGGCCTACGATTAGGTGAAATGGAAAAGGACGTTTTAGCCATTAGTTCAGTAAAATTCCTCCAAGAGAAGTTTATACTACATAGTGATAAATATGAAGTATATGTTTGTACCAGATGCAATAGACGTGCTGTTGTAAATGAAAAATATCAAATCTATAAGTGTAAATGGTGTGTAGATAAAGCAGATATTGTAAAAATTCCAACAACTTGGAGTGTGAAACAACTTTGGGATGAATGTGAGTCTTGTAACGTAGGAATTAAACTATATCCTAAACATAACACATATCAAAAATTTGAATAATTAATGTTAGTTTATAAATTTTTATATTAAATAAAAAATTATTTTTTTTTTATAAGTGGGAAAATATATTTTATATAATGGAAAAAGATATTAAGATAGTTTATATCTAAGTTGGGTGGGCATAATGGAAAAGGACGTAAATAACTAATTTAATATAATTTAAACATAAGTTTTATATATAATATATAATTCTATTGTTAAATTATTGATAATATGTCTGATTATATTCCAAATTTATTAACAGCTAATGAATATATAAAAAAGTATAATATAGATCAAATTTATATTGATAAACTTTGGTATACTATTTCTAATAAAAAATGGTTATATATAGATAATAATATTTTAAAATGGATTGGTTATAATAGTACTGATTTATATAAAGATAAAAAAAAATATATAAAATTATTACAAAATAATTTTAATAAGGATATTGATTTTAAACAGTTAAATACTCAAGAATTTAATGAATTCTATTCGCCTATCGAGGGGCCAATAGAAAATAAACAAGAAATTATTAATAATAGCGGGAATAAGACTAAATATTTAATAGTTAGAGGGGCTATTTTTAAAGAGAGTTTAATGCTTATGCAAACAGATAAATCAAAAATAATTAGAAAATATTATATTCAATTAGAAGAGATATTTCAAGAATATATTATATATCAAACTGATTTTTATAAAAAACAAAATGAACAAAAAGATTTAGAAATTAAATATAAAGATAAACAATTAGAAGAACAATTTGAAAAAGTTTTAGATTTAAATACAATTAAACGAAATCATGAAGTTTTAACATATGATGAATATATTTATATAGCTACCAATAATCATTATCATAAACAAAATGTTTATAAAATTGGAAGTAGTTATAAATTAAATAAAAGAAAACAAGCATTTAATACTATTTGTGTAAAAGGTCAAATGATTGAATATGTATTTTTATATAAATGTTATAATTCAAAAGCTTTAGAAAAAGTATTATTAACTATTTTAGATAAACATAAATATATTCAAGATAAAGAACTAATTTATATGGATTTTAATAAATTAATTTATATTGTATATAATATTTGTTGTTTATATACTCAAAGTACAAGTTTTTATAATTCATTAACAGATGATTATACTATACCAGAATTACTTAAAAAAGATATACCTTCTTCACAAGTAATAGAAATTAATTTTAAAGATCCATCAAATAGTTTTGTTGATATTAATCAGCTTCAATTATATATTAATAATAATAATCCATCCAAATTAATTATTAAAAATAATAGTAATTTTAA
>JACCDR011235835.1_pt1 | contig 11692 bp, 18 predicted proteins | sample 7446431 | NCBI WGS metagenome assembly JACCDR01 (sample SAMN15323443, study PRJNA562643) | freshwater metagenome | isolation source: river surface water | place: USA:Blue River Watershed | collected 2017-08-17
AGCAACGAAATGAAAGCATGGGCGCAGGCGAACGCTAACAAGAACATGAAGCCTGACCAGATCAAATCCATGTTGGACGACATTCTTAAGATTGCCCAGGAAGAACTCACAGCGAATGTCGAGGGCTTTGAAGCTGGTGGGTATGACCCTGAGCAGGTCAACGCACTGGTTCAGCGTTCATTCCCCAAGGCCCAGGACGGCCCGGAGAAAGAATCGGTAGATGAGGATTTTGGAGATCTTTCCCCGGAGGAAATCGAGGAACTGAAGAGACTTCGAGGGGAACTCAATGCCGGCAAGAGATGAATTGGAGCAGTTGCGGAAACAGAAGCGTCTACAGGAACTAGAGGCGAGGGTTCCTGCTGCTTCAAAACAGGGGGCGTTCAGTCGTTTCGGTCAAGCCATGACTGATCGTTTGAATACCAACGCGAATAAGATTGTCAATCTTGCCGACACGGCTGGACGTGGCGCACTCAAACTCGTGGGCGCAGATCTTGGGGAAACTCCAGCCGAACTTCCTTGGTCCAAAGAAGCCATCGCTGCGCAGGAACAGAAATCTGCACCTGTTTCCAACACGCCTGCGGGGGCTGCGGGCGGTCTAGCGGCGGATGCTATCATGACAGCACCCCTCGGTATGCTGGGTCGCGGCATGCAGGCCGGTGAGGGCCTCCCGTATGTGGGGCGACTTCTTGGAGCCCGGCCTGCTCAGGCGGCCGTGGAAGGCGGTGTCGCGGGGGCCATGACTGCCGATCCTGGCAATAGGATGGAGGATATTCGTCGTGGTGTGCTGACGGGTGCCGTGCTGGAGCGCATCGGCCGCTCAGGTATGCGCACCCTGGAAGGACTGGTGTTGCGTTCGCCGGAAGCGCGTATGCTCGACAACGTGGCGGATCTGCATGGCACGAAAGTACAGCTGCCACTCGCCAACGAGGCCAGCAATGAAGGTGTGATTTCCCCGTTTGCCAAGTTTCTTTATGGCAAGGTGCTCCCCGCATTGCCCGGCACCAGTGGCCCACTGCAACGCCAATCGGCGCGCGCAGCGGCCCAACTAAGGGAAATAGCCATGAAGGAAGCGGCCCCTGGCGGCATGGGGAACGTCGCTGCGGGATATGCGGCTGGTCTGCCAATGACTACTGGTAAGCAGATTGGCGCTGGTAGCAATGTTCGTTTGTCCATGAAAGACATACAGGATGCATTTTCGCGTGAGTACGATGATACCATCGGCTCCTACGCATTCAATCGTCCTGATGCACAAGATCTCGCCCAGCAGCTTCAAAAGATACCTAATATCGACGATCCTACGCTGGCGTCGGTTCTCAGTGACTTTGATTCGCTGGCCACCAAGTACGCGAAGAACGGTGTGTTGGAGGGCGGCAATGTCCTGCGGCTAAAGAATGATCTCGCCCAGCGCGCTGCCGGTGCTGACGAGATTGCCAGCGCTGCCTACGAACAGGCACAGCAGTTTATGGATGACTTTGTCGGCAACGAACTGCGTCAGGGAAACAACATGCAGAACATGGTGGATCTGCAACGGTACATGGACCTCGCAAAGCCATGGCAGAACTTCCAGCGAGTTCAACGAGCGGCTGCCCGTAGCTCAAATCCTGATGGAGAATTTACCCCGCAGGAGCTTATGCGGGCTGTGAAGTCCATGGCGGACGATAAGGAACTTGCAAGAGGTACGGCACCTATGCAAGAATTAGCCGCCATTGGAGAGAAGACGACTGCACCTATCCATCAGCCTTCATTTCTTGAAAAGGGCATGGTCTACGGGGGGCTTGGTGGACTTGGAGTTATCGGCAGCCCATTGGCGACAGCTGGATTGGTTGCGGGGGCACGGACTGCCGCTAGTCCGGCCATTCAGGATGTGTTGATGGGAACGACGAATACTCAGCAGGCTTTGGTGAAGGCTCTGCGGAAGCGACCGACGGCCACCAGGATGACCGGGGCGGGCGTTAGAAATACATTGGCCGCCGAGGTAGCCGACGATGAGCAGGAATAGTAGCGGAACATATAGCCTACCGTCAGGCAATCCGGTCGTTACCGGGACGACTATTACCTCCACGTGGGCCAATACCACACTGAGTGATATTGCCACTGCACTGACGGACAGCTTATCACGTTCCGGCCTTGGGTCCATGACGGCTGGCCTGGGGCTCTTTGACGGCACAGCGTCGCTCCCAGGGCTGTCTTGGGGCACGGAACTTACGTCCGGTCTGTATCGTGCCGGTGCGGCGGACTACCGCTGGGTCAATACAACGACTGAGCTGCTCCAGCTGACCACCAATCTGTTCCGCGTATCCGGTACGGCACCTGTGTTCCGTATCAATGAAAGTGACGCTGCGGCCAACAACAAGCTCTGGGACGTTATTGTATCTGCTGAGCAGATGGCTTTCCGTGTGCTCACCGATGCCCTGGCAGCGACTAACTGGCTGACCATCGACCGCACAGCGGGTGTGGTAGATACCATTGCTCTGGCAGCCACGGCCCTAACCGTCGCCGCTACGTCTACGTTTAGTACTTCTTTCGTCGCCAATACCAGCGTCGCTATCGACTTGGCCTCTGCCCGCCCACATGTGCGATGGACGGAAACGGACGGCGCCGCCAACAATCAGCGATGGCTGATGGGCCCACAAGGTGAGCAGTTCATTGCAGCCGCCGCTACTGATACTGAAGGTACGATTACCAATTGGCTCGCAGTAGATCGTACTTCTACAACGATTGATACTGTCAACTTCCCCAACGGCGTCCTTCAATATGGTGGAACTGAGGTAGGGTATAGAAACGCCACTAGGTCTGACTTCAGCGGCAACGTTTCTGCTACCAATGCCATGCGCGGAACTCTCCGCCGATATACCGGTAGTGGTGGACATTCTTTTGATATTGCCAGTGGGGTAGTCGAGTCTGGTGGAATCATTACACTCATCAACGATGGTAGTGGTACCTTCACAGTAACTGTGAGCGGTGGCGCGACACTGCAGTGGTATAATGGATCAGGTACGATTTCTTCAGGCACTCGTACGATTGCTGTCGGTGGCGCAATTACAGTCTACATGAATTCCACTTCCAATCCGCTTGTGTGGGGCACTGGCATATCATGATGACGGCAACTGACGCAGCATCGACTTATTCCTACGCACTCACCCCTGGGAACAACGGTGGTACGCCGGGTACCTTTGGATACGCTCGTGGCGAACCCACTAATCCGGGTAGTCTGTCCCCCATAGATACTTTGAAGGGGGTCAACATAAATAGGATTAGATCTAGCTCCAGTTCTGAAGATTTACTTGTAACAATTTCAGGCGTACGTGCTCAGACATTTTGGCGGATGGTCATTGTGCAAGCTACTGATGGTACCTGGCGACGATATCTTTCGGCAAGCGCGACCTTTAGCACACCTCTTGACAGCATTTGGTCGTTCGGTACAGGTTCTTCCCCTGTTTGGACATCAACTACTGCCCCAAGAACGGTACTTTTCTTTCTTTAGGAGTAGAATGATGGAATTTATCACGCTGAGAATTTCGGCTTCGACGCTGAATGTGATTGGGGCAGGATTGCAGGAACTGCCCTTTAAGATAGCCAATCCTGCAATTCAAGAGATCGAAAAGCAGGTGAAAACATATCTTGCGTGTAAGGAAGATAGCCGTGTCAGAGCCACGAGTTGTGAAACTAGAGACGCAGATGGAGACGGTAATGGACCAGATCGAAACTATGTCGAACAAGATCGACAAGCTGGATGAACGTATTCGCAGCTTGGAGAAGTATCTTTGGGTTGCGTTCGGCAGTCTGGGACTGTTACAATTCATCGCACCATATCTAAGCAAATTCGTAGGAACCCCATCATGAAATACTTTATCGCAATCTTGCTGCTGGCCTTCGCTGGGCTGGCCAATGCGGGGAATGTTACACTGACATGGACGTTTGATTCCAGTGCTACGGCCACCTGTGCCGACGGCACCCCGGCCACCGGCTGTCCTGTTGACTCCTTCCAGATTCAGGAAAAGATCAACAATGTGTGGACGGCGCGACCCAACGTGTCCGGTACGTTGCGAAACACCACAATCGCCAATGTGTCCGCTGGTGTTCACACGTATCGGATCTTAGCCAGTAGCAATGGGACTCTGTCGGCCCCTAGTAACGAAGCAGCCATCACAGTGGCTCCCAGCGCCCCCAAGGCGCCGGTAATCACCGTGACGGTAGCAATTGGAAGTCCGTAATAGGTTCTCTCCGGCGGTTGCCGTGGGTGCGATTCCCACGGCACCACGGACACGCGTTGTTATGTCCACACGATGTAGCCATATATTGTATAGTTCCGTCCGGAACCTTCTTATTGCTCTTACGCTTCTTTCTAAGTGTACGGCTCATATGACACTCCGCGAGCAACGTTGTCTATTTGCTAGGCTCCTCCCTCGACTTCTCGACTATATCCATAGTCAGGGCTACGATTGCACCATTGGTGAGGTGGTCCGTAGTCCCCAACAAGCTGATGCGAATGTGCTTACTGGTAAAGGCATCAGCAATAGTCTTCATCTCGTAGGTTTGGCCGTCGACATCAACCTCTTCGACAGTAATGGACGCTACCTTAGCGATACCAGGGATCACCAATTCTCCGGGGTATACTGGAAGTCTCTCCACTCGCTCGCCCGCTGGGGCGGCGATTTCTTGACTAAGCCGGACGGAAATCATTATTCCCTCGAGTGGCAGGGGCGGAAGTGATTTGTTCTTCGAATACGACAGTGTCCATTAACCCATGCCCTGCCGATAACATGTTGCGGAAGCTGTCAAACTCATCGTTGCGCATGGTCAATTGGCCAGATAATGCGAGCTGACCAGCTTGCTCGCCGCACCAGAGGCGCATGAACACATGGCCCCCGGCGCGCTTGTAGACAACCTTAAAAATCACATCAGCCCCATGGGCCGTCGCATTGCCCCGGATACGGGGGCCACGAGTGCGTGCCCCATCCAAACCAGCTGTCCGGCACGAATGCCGCTGGCGCACACTGCTTGGTTTCAATGCAAGCATCGCCCAAATCAACCAATTCTAGTTCCATGATTCTCTCCTAGTTAGAAAGAGCCCCTGGGGGAGCGGAATTCCCCCAGGGGTTTCCTCGGCTGCCAATTGTCACCTGCGCCGCGCAGGGTAGCGGGAACCCTCTCCTATAGCGCTCGGGGATTGCCCCCTAAGAACAGTGAACTCCGGAGAGGGACCGGGTAGGCGCCCCGGTGGAGGTAAGAGTTCACTGCTGTTGATCATTTGCCCTTCGTAGGCTTTCCCTCGCGGATATACTTTTCGAGAAGGTTAACTCCGTACCGTACTTCTGCGAGTTTTTGAAGAAAGTGCATAGCCTTTTCCAAATCTTCGACACCATTCTTCTGCCTCGTTGCGTACTTTGTCGCCTGTCCAACCAAGTACGGCTGTTCCGCGTACAAGTCCCAATGCTGGATAATGCCCTTACAGTGCGGGCACTTTCCAACCGCCTCTTGGTAATGCTTCCCACCTACCTGCCTATCATTCGCAGCCATAGTGCTACCCCTTTACTATACCAGTATCTGCCTGTGATTGCCACTTAAAGTGGTTGCGAAGGTAAAGTATCGTTAGCACCAGATTCAGTGGTAACATCCCCCACGTGTGGCTGAGGATAATCCAGGCTAGCCACAGCCCCTGGTTCGACAGGGCTAATATCCAAGCCCCCTTCCACTTGTTTCCTGCCAGATACACTTGTGTTATCGTCACGCACGATATTACCCAGGGCAGCACGTTTGCGACGTTCCACCCATTCGGTGCAAGCAATTCTCCAATCGTCTGCAACAATTGCATCTAGTCTCTCCTTTGCCCGAGTATGCCATGCGTGATAAATAGGAAATCCCACATGGTTCATCCAGACTGTGTGCGCAGCCCGGGTAGTGCCGTAGTTTACCAGGGATTCACAGTCTTCCACAAATTCCGCATATGTTTCGCCTTCAGCCAGAATTGGCACCTGATGATTAACTTCCCTGTAGATATCTCTGTCGTCGTGGAAGCCTCGCATGTAATAGTCGTAGTTGGGGACGTCCCTATAAATGTGGAGATTCTGAGTGAAGACGTAGTAGTTACCGAGCGGCAGCCCAACTGCATTGGCGATGAGTTCCTGTAGCATTGTCATGTGGCACAGGTTCGCACCCAACGCACCCCAGATAAGATCATTGCTGCGGTTGATGACTGTCATTTGCAACTCTTCATCTACCACTCGGAAGAGTAGCTGCGTGTTGCAAGGAACATCCACCCCGGTCCAGCCCAGGTCAGCATCGGGGTTCCACATGTTAATGACCAGTCTGCGATCTAGCGGATTCTTCTTGAGCAATCCGATAATCTTTTTGACCTGATCGAGCCCGAAATGCTTACGCCAGCGATGCCCATAGGCGGCGTGCTGAGTCAGTCCATCGTCGCTGTATTTCAGCATGTTCTTATTGAACTCTGCAATCCAGCGAATGTCATTGCTCCCGGCCATCATCCACACGAATTCCATCACATGGAAGAAGGGGTTGGCATCCCTGGTCGGGTCTGTAATCACCCGCATAGTGGGGTCCAGCAGCTTCAACATAACCGGCTGTGGTATCGCGTGTACTGGACCATTACGTGAAGGTTCCTCTTCACCGTAAATGCGCATCTTGTTTAGTGATTCTCGGAACAGCTTGGGGGCGGTGGTTCCGCTAATAGTTACGATACTCATTTTCCTGGATAACCTCTCTTTGAACGACCAGCGCCCGTACGGACGCGCATGTATTTGTCAAACTCACAGAGGCAATTCTGCAAGTCTTGAAAATTAAAGTCATCGTATGCGTTGGTACTCCTGAGTAAATCGTACGCTTCCTTGTGATTTCTTAGAAGATAGTAGGCCACCCTTTCTATGGCAAGTTGATAGTCTCTTTCTCGTACCTTTGTTCCTTCAAACCAAGCTAGCCCACGAAGACTCCCTGGCCCAGGAGCGCTCCATGTGCTCCAATCCTTCGCCGTATACAGTGGATGGCCCGGAGTATTCTTCAAGTCGGCCAGCACTTGGGCAGACATAAAGCTCCCCATACCCTCCAACCGCGTATAGTCCTCGTGGCGCTGCGCAAGGGTACACCCGCCTGTAGGGTATGCCTGCCGCCACCGGGACGCCCCTAGCAAATCGTACGCAGCCGGGAGCACCCTTTGGCACAGGTACTGTGCCTTGCCCATGGGCAGCCCGTGCGTAGTTACGACATAGGCGTTACCCCAGACCTTAAGACCCTGCGCAGCACGATTTTCTAGTAGTAATTCAATGACATCAAACGCTGGAAGCATATTCACATCTTCCAGAGGAGCGATCTTTGCCAACGTGTCAGGCCAGTTCAGGAAACGAGCCAAGACCATAGCATACTCATAATCATCCCAGCCGATCTTATCAGGCGACCAATTCCCACGAATCCAGCGTGTAACCCGATCATCTTCTCTCCGCACATTGCAGAAGTAAGTTTCCTGAAACACCCAATCCTGAGACCAGGGTTTCGGTGCGCCAGATTCCTTGGCGATGCGAACACGCTCGCGTTCCTGAATCCAGTAAGCCAATGATTCCTTGGGGTCCAGGTTACCCTGATATGGAATACTTAATTCTGTCATGATATGCCTTTTTCCACTGAATGTAGACATCTAGTCGCAGGCCGCCCCAATTACCGGTGTCTTTCTCTACAACCTTTACGAATTTCGGGTGTAGCTTCTTCAATGCCAGGGCCGCCTGATTGTGCTTTTCCAGAGTCCTTTCCTCACTGCACCCGCCCGGCGCATTGCTGCCGGATCGTTGGTTGTGAACCCAATGGTTTAGCACGCAGTTAGGGTACCCTAATTCCAGCAGCTGTAGGGTAGCGTCAAAATCCTCCATGAATTCTAAGCGGTCGAATCGAATGTTCGCCTGTTTAAAGAATTCTGCATCTAGTCCATGAATCCGCATCTGCCGGGTAACGGTCAGGAACTGCTCTGTGTTGCGGTTAGCCCCTTCGCGACCTGAAACCCCCACCAGCTTGAATTCGTGCCGCAGCTGCCATTCCATTTCTTCCAACATTCCGTGGATATCTACATCAGTAGCCCCACGGAATCTCGCTAACGCGTCATCTCGGCGGACCGCAAAGTCTAAGTCATCGTCTATCATGACAATGTGCTTCGCGGTCGTATTTTCAATGAGCCACTGACGTGTACGCCCGATGCCAGTTAACCCCCACGGCAGCACGATGTGAGGGTACTTTTCGTACTTCTCTCGTTCCCGGTTCTGGACTACCAGCTTCGTGTTGAATTTGATCGCATGTGGGAGATTATCCCAGGTTACCTGATGATCTGAGCGACCATAGGTAGGAATATAGATCTGCATGAATTAAAGATGGGGGCTTACGCCCCCACCGCCTGAAGTTGCAGATTCTGCGCCGCCACGTAGCGATTCAGTCCACGTTCGAATTCTGTGAAACCATCACGCCCACGGATCACCAAATCAACGTCCATATCCTGCGGCAATGCCTCACCAATTGGAATCGGCATGCCTTCAGCAGTCAGGGCTTCCAGCCCCTCAGTCATACGAGCCTTGTTGACGGACTCCATATCAATCCACACACCGTCCCAATCATTGGAGGACATACCAGCTTTATGCCATGCCTTGATATCACGAATGGTGTTCGCAATCTTCTGAGTTTCACGATACGGAACTGGCCATGCCCCGATCAGCGTACCGACTGACTTTCTCAAGGCCACAGTGCTCATCGGCTCTTTCTTTCTGGCCACGTAAGCTTCATAGCGCTTTCTATCTGCTTCATTATGAATGCACATCATCATTCTCCTTCATTAAGCTCGGCCGGGGGCGGGCTCCATCCAGTACTGTCCTGTACGCTCACACATTGTGTGACCCGCCCCCGGCTCCGCTGTTGGGTTAGCCGCCAGTTTCAGCGTCTTCGATTTCCGCAACGATGCCGGTTTCATCAGCCTCGCTGGCCTTCTGCTCAGCCAAGTCAGGATCCGCTTCGATCTTCACGCGGAAGTCTTCCATCTTGTGGACGGAAGCCGCGTACTCCTCGGGGCTGATGGCTCCCAGATCGACCAGCAGCTGACCCAGGTCCTCCTGGTCGTTGATATATTGTTCCAGCTTCTGCTGGGAAATCGTGCGCACGTTACCTTCGTTCTCGCTCATTACATCGTTCTCCTAGTTGGTTAAAATGATCGGGGCCGGTTTCCCGGCCCCTTAGACAGACAATTTATATCGACGCGGTCTGTCAGCGTGCCATTGGTCAGCCCACCTTGATGTAGCCGTGGCCCACATCGTAGGTGATATCAGCGTACGTACCCGGGCGCTTCTTGTCCTTGAAGCTAAAGCTCGCGGTGGCGGCGAAGAAATCGCCAACCGTCTGGCCGCTCTTGTAGAACTCAAAAATCGCCGCAGCAGCGCTGCCGGCCTTCTTCGGGTTCTTCTCAGCCAGCACGGTAATCACCGCATCCTCGGGGTACATCTTCGACAGGTTGCTGCGGCTGGAGGCGGTCTTCGCCTTTTCAGGCACCAACTCCGTCCCTTCAGCCGCAGCTTCCTTTTTCGGTTTGCGCTGACGCTTCGGCTTTTCCGTCGGGGGAGTCAGGTCCACACTTTCAGTGGAACCACTTCCCACAACCGGGGGCGCCAATTCGTCAGCAGCTGCATGGTCAGTCATCGTCAATCTCCTGGTGTTAGTTAAGTGCGTGTTTTCTTACACACCACTGAAACGTAACACCACTCAAACTAGTTCGCAAGTGGGGAAATGCGTACAGGCTGGCCTGTTTGGTCGTTCATTATACACAGTGTGCGGTCTTGTGGGAAGCTACGGATGAAATCCGCTAACGCTCCCTCGGCCACTCTAAGCACTATGTTTGTATTCACGTCCAAATGGTAAACCGTGTCTCCTTCCTTCCACAAAAACACGTCACATCCCACTAAATCTACGCTAGGTACTTTCATTTGGTTGCCTACAACGTAGGTTAGCCATACTACGCAGCATCTGTAGCCTCCGCAATGCTTCGTGCGTTCTTTAATGCCATAAGTAGTGATTGTTGACTACGATCCTTCTGTACTAGCACTTTCGCTACGTCTTCATCCTTTGTGTTCTTTGCTACAATGTGATACACAAAAACTTTCTCGGCCGTTTGTCCTTGTCTATAGACGCGGGCAACGGCTTGATCGTAATACTCGAGGTTCCATGGGATGCCGAACCAGACAATGTGATGGCAACTTCCCTGCAGGTTAAGTCCGTGGCCAGCCGATGCGGGGTGGGCAAGAAGAAGAGGAATATTCCCACGATTAAAATCATCAACAAGCTTATCAAATTTCTGGCCGTTGCTACCAGATAGATTTGGCACAGTACCAAAGCGAGCATTAATCCGCTCAGCGTCGTGTATGTATTCGTAGAATACAAGGACAGGGTGTCCATTAAGCTCCTCCAGCAGACTTTCTAGCACCTCTAATTTCTCGTCGTGCAAGGGCTTCCAATGCGTGCTGTCTGTGTATAGCGCTCCATTTGCAATCTGGCGCAACTTTGTTCCAGCGGCCGCCGCATTGAGGGCAATAATCTCCTCCCCTGACTCCATTTGAACCAGGAAGTCTCTTTCCAGTTCGTCGTATAACTTTCTGCTGGTCGGGGGTAAGGAAACTGTTAAGTCGCGCTGTACTAACGCCGGCATTTGTAGGTACTCTTCCGAGCTGAGTTGCAGTATCAAAGGAGATATCGTATCTACGATTCTGGGGAAAGCGTCCGGCTGGGGCTTCCATTCGTACCCCCCGTACCCGCTTGGATTGAAGTATTCCTGTCTGTAATGCGTTATGAATCGGCCCAAGGCCCTTCCCAGGTCCAAGATGTAAATTTGACCGAATAAATCCAATAGCCCGTTGGGGACGGGTGTTCCAGTAAGGATCCAACGCCTTGAGAATGAAGGTAAGTGCGGCTTCAGCGCTTTGAACCTCTGTGTTGACGAATTTTTGAACTTTGTCGATTCGTCTACTATTAGGACGTCGAACTCTGGTCTTCGCCTTTTTGCGTCGAACAGCCATGCTATCCCCTCCGGGTTGATTATGTAGAGGTCTACATCTTCCGCTAGGGCGGCCTCTTTGTTACCGCCATGCACAATAGTATACGTAATGTCGGCAAAATCGGCCCACTTCTTAATTTCGTCTGGCCACACCTTGCGCATTGGGCGCAGCGGAGCAATGATAAGTCCTCTAGTAACGAGTCCTCTTTCCTTTAGGATCTTGAATGCCATCAGGCAAGTGGACGTCTTTCCCAAGCCAGGGTCTAGGAATAGTCCAACTGAGCCTTGCTGCATCATAAGTCGCAGCGCCCGCAATTGGTACGGCTGCGGGGTCCAGATGGTTGTGGAAGATCGCGATCGCGTGTTCATAGTTGTCGCATCCATACACCAGCCCTCTACGTTGTGTGATTTGCGTGGCCCAGTACCGTTGTAGCGGCGTGGGGTCCTCGCCTTTGCGTTTAAATTCAACCCAAATGTAACCGCCATGGGGAGCAAGGAAGAGCTGGTCTGGTTTTCCCTTGTTCCCCAAAGCGTTCATTTTCCAGTGAAGATAGCCAAGACCAATCGCGTAGGTCACGGCCTTATCCTCCAGGAGTTTCTCAAGTGGGGCGCCCATTACCAGTCCCACCAGTCCATAGGATCGTATTCAAAAGCGGCACGGTCCTC
>JACCDR012454627.1_pt1 | contig 11690 bp, 11 predicted proteins | sample 7446431 | NCBI WGS metagenome assembly JACCDR01 (sample SAMN15323443, study PRJNA562643) | freshwater metagenome | isolation source: river surface water | place: USA:Blue River Watershed | collected 2017-08-17
AGGCCAGCGGGTCGTTGCCCAGGTCGAAGTGCAGCGCCTCGGGGTCGATGCCCAGGCCGTTGTCTTCGTCGGTGCCGTAGGCCAGCTGGGGCTCGGCGCTGCGGCTGGCGATGCGCATCAGCTCGGCTTTTTCCTGCGCCGGGTCCAGCGGCTTGTAGGCGTATTCGATGGCCCAGTGGTCGTAGGGGCCCAGCACGGTCTGGAACCCGGGCACCGTGGCGGCGCCGGGCCGCGCCAGGTTCACCGGCGCGTACTCCATCACCGAGCCGGCCAGGCCGTTGCTTTTCACAAACTGGGGGTCGGCCATTTGCGCGTTGGTGTAGATGCGTGACGAGCGGAAGTTGTGGCGCAGGCCCAGTGTGTGGCCCACCTCGTGCAGCGTCACGTCAATCAGGTACTGGCGCGTCCACTCTTCGGCCTCGGGGCTGTCGGGCGCCACGTCGCCACGCGCTTCCAGCACGTCCAGCGCGTAGCTCAGCTGCTCGGCCGCCATGCTGCCGTGCTCGCAGAAAGCGTGTTCGAAGCGGCTGAAGCTGGGCCGCCCGCTGCCGGTGTGGGCCGCATCGGCGCCCGACTGCATCAGCGCGTGCCAGTCGCTGCGCCCGTCGGCCAGCACCTGCGAACGCAATTGGCGCACGCCGCGTGGTGACAGGCTGTCAAAGCCGATGTCGGCGTCCAGTATCTCGCCGCTGCGCGGGTCGACCTGGCTCGGGCCGATGGCGCTAAACAGCGGGCGGGCGTTGGTCATCCAGCGTATGGAGGCCACCCCCACGTCCAGCGTGTCGAAGTCGGCATCGGCGGGTTGCACCTTCACCACCAGCGCGTTCTTGAAGCCGATTTTTTCGAAGGCCGGGTTCCAGCCCAGCACACCCTGGGTGATGGCGTCGTGGTACTTCGCCGGCACCGTCTTGTCGATCCAGAAGGTGATGGGCTTGACCGGTTCAGACAGTGCGGCCGTGGGGTCTTTTTTCTCCAGCCGCCAGCGGTTCACGTAGCGCTGGCGCGGGCTGCGCGCCAGGTCGTCTGAAAAGTCGTTCACCGCGGTGGTGAAGTAACCCACACGCGCGTCGGCCGCGCGTGGGCGCATCACCTGCGCCGGCAGCGTGGACAGCGAGTAGTGCACCCCCATGAACAGGCTGCGCACGTCGGGCAGTGCGCCGGGCGTGCTGGGGGCCGGCCCCGGGGGCGCGCCGGGCTGGGGCACGGCGATGGTGGGTGTGGCGTAGTGCGATTGCACGTCGAAAAACACCGCGTCGGGCCGCACGCGGGTGCTTTGCAGGCTGGAATGGCGGGGGTCGAAGCTGTAGCCCTGGCGGAATTCACGCTGCAGGTGGATGGCCAGGCCCAGCAAGTCGCCAACAAAAAGGGTGTTGGCCTCGACCAGCACCGTTTTGCGTTCGGGGTGCGCTGCGCTCGCCACGGGGGCGCTGCTCACCAGGCTGGGCGAAAAGCCGGCGGCCACCGCGTGGGCCGCCGGTGTTTGTGGTGCACCCTGGTATTCGGTGTTGCGCGCCAGCAGTTGCACCTGCTGGCCCACGCGTTTGAATTCCACCATCTGGGTGCGGCCAAAGCTGCCCCAGCGCCCGACCATCATGCCGCCAAACAAGCCGCTTTCGCCAATGCCGCGTGCAATCTTGGGCGCCATCAGCAGCGGCTTGCCAAAGTCTTCGGGCTTCAGCTCGAGCCAGACCTTGTCGTCCTTTTGCCACAGCGTGAAGAGGCCGCCTTTGATTTCTTTGGCCTCGCGAATGACGGTGGCAAAGGGCGGCGGCGCGCCCGGTGTGGGCGGCGCTGCAGGGGCTGTTGTGGACGGTGCTGTGCCTGTTCGCGGGGCCGAGGCCCCTGCAGCCGGCGGCGCGGCGGTGGTGGCCGGGGCCGCTGCTGTCACGGCGGTTGTGGCCGGCGGCCTTGCGGCTGCCGGGGCGGCCGGAACTGCGGGTGGCGTGGGCGTGGCGCAGGCGCTGAGCAGCGCCGCTATGGCCGTCACGGCCAAGGACAGGGCGCCAAGGCGCGGGGTGTGGGGCAACTGCATGGCGAACAAGGGGCTGGAGAAAAAAGTCATTGTCGCTGCAGTCTGCAGCCCCGCGCGGCCGCTTATCTGGGCGTCGTTTTTTTTGGCCGCGGGGGTCTGGCGGCGGTCTTGGTTGCCACCGGAAGTTGGGCCCACCCTGGGCCGCTGCCCACAACTACGCCATGTGGGCCGGGAACGGCAGCGCGCGCAAGCGTTTGCCGTTCAGGCGTGCCAGCGCGTTGGCCAAGGCCGGGGCCATGGGCGGCAGGCCCACCTCGCCGATGCCGCCGGGGTGGTTGTCGGTGGGCATCACCTTCACCGTGACACGCGGTGTCTGGCTGGAGCGCAGCAGTGTGTAGGCGCCCAGGTTTTTCTCCTGCGCTTCGCCGCCCTTGTAGCTGAGCTTTTCACCCAGCGCCGCCGACAGGCCATACAGCGCACTGCCTTCCACCTGCGTTTGCACGTTGCGCGGCGTCAGCGCGTGGCCGCAGTCGACGGCGGCCCACACCTGGTGCACCACGGGCTGGCCGCCCTTGATGGAGGCTTCCACCACCATGCCAATGAAGCTGCCCCAGGCCGATGAAAACGCCAGCCCCAAGGCACGGCCGGCCGGGCGCGGCTGGGTCCATTGGGCCATCTGCGCCACTTCACGCAGCACGGCCTGGCCGCGTGGTGCTTTGCCCATCATGTCCAGCCGGTACTGCAGCGGGTCTTTGCCGCCGCTGGTGGCTATCTCGTCGACCAGGGTCTCGATGGCAAACATCAGGTAACCCGGGCCCACGCCGCGCCAGAAAGAACAGGCGATGCCGCGGTCTTCCAGGCACTGTTGCACCAGGTGGCCGCCCAGGTCGTAAGCGGTTTCTGAAAACTCCATCACAGGCGTGTCTTTGTTGCCACCGGCACGGAAGGCCGGCGGCAGCACGCGGGCATAAATCTGCTCGGCGGTGACGCGGTGCTGCAGGCCCACGATGCGGCCGTTGGCGTCCAGGCCGGCAATCAGGTGCTGCGCCGACAGCGGGCGCGGCTTGGCGCGGGTCATGTCGTCTTCGCGCGTCCAGATCATCTGCACCGCCACACCGGGCACGGCCTTGGCAATCAGCGCTGCGTCTACCGCGTACTCGGCTTCCACACGCCGGCCGTAACCACCGCCCAGCAGCGTGATGTTGATCTTGATGTTCTCGGGCTTGAACCCCCCGGCGGCGGCCACGCCGCCCATCACAAAGCCCACGGTTTGCGACGGCACCCACAGCTCGATCTGGTCGCCGTCGACCTTGGCCGTGCAGTTCATCGGCTCCATGGTGAACTGCGCCACGTGTTCCGTGGTGTAGGTGGCGCGCACCACCTTGGCGGCACCGGCGATGCGCTGCTCGGCCCCGCCCGCACTGTGGAAGGTGACACCCGCGTCGGCCAGGTTTTCGGCGCGCGCCACGTGTTCTTTCATCGCCACGTCGCTGTCGTAGCGGCGCGCGCGCGAGGTGGTGGTCCACCGCACCTTCAACAATTCACGCGCCTTGCGCGCGGTGTAGAAAGAATCGGCCACCACGGCCACGCCGCTGGGTATGACCACCACCGCCCGCACGCCGGGCACGGCCTTGGCCGCCGCGTCGTCGACGCTTTCAGCGCGGTCGCCCTGCACCGGGCTGGGCATCAGCGTGGCATACAACATGCCAGGTAGTCGCACGTCGATGCCGTAAATGGCGCTGCCATCGGTTTTGCCCGCCAGGTCCACACGCGGCAGGTCTTTGCCGATGACCTTGAACTGCGCCATCGGCTTGAGCATGCTCTTGTCGACCTTGGGCAGCTCGGCCGGCGCCACGGCGGTGCGGGCCAGGTCGCCATAACTGATGCGGCGCCCGCTGGGGCCGTGGATGACGGTGCTGTTCTCGGCGCGCAGTTCGGCCACCGGCACGTTCCAGGCCGTGGCGGCGGCGCCCAGCATCACCCGCTTGCCCTGCAGGCCGGCCAGGCGCAGCGGCTCGTAATAGCCGGTCACGGTGCGCGAAGCGCCGGTCACCATGCCGCCACCAAAACGCGGGTTGCCAAAGCGCTTGGGGTCGGCTGGCGCCTGCACCACCTTCACCTTGGACCAGTCCAGTTCCATCTCTTCGGCCAGCACCATGGGCAGTGCGGTCATCGTGCCCTGGCCCATTTCAGAGCCGGCAGAAAAAATGGTGGCCACGTTGTCGCGGCCGATGCTGACCCAGGCGATGGGCGCGAAGCTGGCGTTGCCCGCTGGCGTGGTGGCGCAACCGGCCAGGCCAAAGCCCAGGCCCACGGTAACGGCGCCGCTGCCCAGCACAAAGCCGCGCCGGGTGAGGGTGGCGCCGGTGTCGGCTGTGTGTTCAACGGCGGCGGTGGTGGTGGTGGTGGTTGAGGTGGTGGTGGTGGTGGTGTTCATGTTCAGTGTTCCCCGCGGTTCAGGCCAGAGCCTTACGCCAAAGTTTTTTGTGCGCGCACCACGGCAGCGGCAATCTGGTTGTAGGTGCCGCAGCGGCAGATGTTGCCGGCCATCTGTTCCAGCACCTGCTGGTGTGTCAGCGGGCCTTGGGCCTGCTTGATAACGTGGATGGCGGCCATCATCTGGCCCGACTGGCAATAACCGCACTGCGGCGCCTGCTCGGCGATCCAGGCGTCGCGCAAGGCCTTGCCCTCACGCGTCTGCGCCAGGCCTTCGATGGTGGTGACGCGCTTGCCGGCAGCGGCCGACACGGGCGTGACGCAAGACCGAGCGGGTGCGCCGTCGATGTGCACCGTGCAGGCGCCGCACTGGGCCACATCGCAGGCGAATTTGGTGCCCGTCATCGCGAGGTCTTCGCGCAGCACCCACAACAAGGGCTTGTCGCCAGGCACCGTGGTGCTCTGCGCCTTGCCGTTCACGTTCAACTGAATCATGTGCACTCCTGGTCGGGCCCTACGGGCCCACGAAGACGGGTAAAAAACGGTGTTGAAAGTCAGGCCAACGGCAACGCGGTGCCGGCGGGCAGACGGCCCGCGCTGTTGGCGACCAGCGGCGCAGTATCTGCAAGCCAGTGCAGTGGCGAAATGGGCAGTTACGCCGACGTGTTGCGGTGCTGCGCCCATAGCTGTTATGCCGGCTTGTGATGGCTGGTGCCGTGGGTGTGGTGGCACAGCGGTACGGCGCAGCGCGGTGGTGATGCGCGGCAAAACGCCCGGGTGCCCGGGCAACCGGGCACCCGGGCGGCACGAAAACCTACTTGACCAAAGCCGCCTTCAGCACCGCCTTGATCTTGCGCTCGTCGGCATCGCCTGTCAGCCGGGCCTTTTCGACGCCGCCCCCGTAGGCGATCAAGGTTGAACGGTCCTTGACCTTGTGGCGCTCACGCGCGGCGCTGTCCTTGTCGAAGTCCACCGCCAGCACCGTCAGGTCATAACCGGGTTCACGCCGGTCCTGCATCTGGTTCAGCAACACCTGCTGAGCTTTGCAGACCGTGCACCACGCGGTTCGAAAGTGCACGGCAACCGGCCGTTTGGCTTTCAGGGCCTCTTCGAAGGCCTGCGCGCTGTAGGGCTTGACCTGCAGCGCCCAGGCCTGCAATGGCAGGGCCGACAGGGCCAGCGCCACCGCCAGTGCGCCGGGCAAGGCCAGGGCCCGGCGACGCCGCAGGCCTGGCGGGGCCGGGCGCGGCCACCAGGAAACAGGTTTCATGCAGAACTCCTTGAAGAGGTACGGCGCTTCGAGCGCACCAACGCCGGAACGTGCAGCACTGAGTGTTACTCAGCGCTGCCAGGCCTGGTCGAAGAAGCCCTGCAAGTCCTTACCCAACTGCTGCAGAAAACCGGCGCGGTTGAAGCCCGGTGCATCTGCTGCGATGTCGCCGTCGGGTGTGGCGATGGGCATGCTGGGCGTGTCCATGTAGGCAAAGTGCACGGCCTGTGCTTCGGTCAGGCGCCGGGCCTGTGGCAGGTGCTGTGCCAGCCAGTCGGCATGAAAGCGGGGCACCAGAAAGCGGTCACCACCGGCATCGGCCAGCAGCGTGGGCACATTGATGGCGGCCAGCGTTTCTGCCGTCAACACCACGCCCACCGGTGCCAGCGCCGCCACCGCACGCACCCGGGGGTCGCGCAGGGGCGTGGGTGTTGCGGCCGGCGGCGTGGGCGCTGCAGCGTCGGCAGGGCCTGCATAGCCGCAGAACAGGGGGTCGGCGGCGCGATGGGCCGCGCAATGGGCGGCCAGGCGCTGCAAGTCGGGCTGCCCGCCGGCCAAGGCCAGTACCGTGTAGCCGCCGGCCGAATGGCCCAGCGCGCCGACGCGCGGGCCTTGGCTGTCAGTGGCGATGCGGTCTTTCCACAGCGGGTCTTGCAGCAGGGCCGTCAGCACCTGCTGCACCTGCAACGGGCGCTGGTGGAAGTAGCGCGCCTTTAGCGGCCCGTCGCGCAACGAGGTGTCTTGCCAGTTGTCGCCCGGGTGGCGCAAGGCTGCCACCAAGTAGCCCCCGCGCGCCAGCGCCTGGGCCAGGCTGCTGTGCCCCAGCTCGGTGCCGCCGGTGCCGTGGCTGAGCAGGATCAAGCCCTTGACCTGTGCCGCAGGCGCGGCCTGCACGGCTGCGGTCACCGTGAACGGCCCCATGGGTACCCGTTTTGCAGTGGCCGCAGTGGGGTAGTACAGGGCTACGGTGGTGGGTGCGGGTTCCAGGGCGCCGCCAGGCACCTGCATCTGGCGCCAGCCCACCCCTGCGGTTGCCGGACAGGCCAGGGCTTGGGCCAGGACCAGGAGGCCGGCGCGAACAAAGGCGCCAAGGGTTGTTGGGTCAGTGATGTGCATGAGGGCTGCCGGTGATGAGTAGCCCGCATCGTCGGCCGGCGCCGCGCCTGTTGCCAGCCGCTTGCGACGTCACGCTGCATGGCGCCGCAAAGTGGCGGTGTAGCGGCGCCGGATGCGGCGCCGAATTCAGTGCCGAGTGCAGTGCCGCATCCGGCGCCCCCTTCGGCGCGCAGCCGATCAGGGCTGCAAACCCGCCAGCGCCAGTGTCTTGCGCGGGTGCAGCAGGTTCACGCGGCCGGGTTTGCCGTTGGCGCCGGGCAGCCGTTCCGCGCCTTCCAGCACCAGGGCCTTGATGTGCTGCGGCGTCAGCGTGGGCTTCAGCGCCAGCAGCTTGGCCGCCAGGTTGGCCACCTGTGGGCTGGCCATGCTGGTGCCGCTGAACTTGATTCGCAACCTCAAGCAGTTGTAGCGCCCCCTCTCACCCCGTTGTGGTTATCCGGGGTGAGAGCCGTTGCTGCAATACGGAGGAACCGAAAGGTTCCGTCCGAACCCAGAACCCAGCCCTTCAAACGGCTGGGTTTTTTCTTTACGGCCACACTGTATCGGATGACTCACCGTCTCGAAGTTAGCGAAGTGCCTTTGAGTCAAATCTTGCCCTTGTCCCCTATCACTGCCCCGGGGTTGGGCCATCTCGTCGCGGGAAAGGGCCGGTTTTTCCTACCCGTGGCTACCAAGGTCCGGCAGGCCACCGGGCTGTCGCAGCCACAGTTCGCCACCTTGCTGGCAATTGCACGCACCAACCCCAAAGTCGTGCTCACCGTATCGTCGTGCTAGCCCGGATATTTCACCAGGGCGACGCCCGCAGCGCCCTGTGTTGGGATGCATGGGCGCGCGATGGGAGGAGTCCAGGGTCTTGTGAGCCTGGCGACGAGCAGCGTGCGCCCAGGCGCCCAAGACAGGGATGCTGCGGGCGTCGAGCTGTTTTGCGCAAATCCGAATTGGTTTTGATAAACGCTCATCGCTTTACCTCGTACGGAACCCGCAAAACAGCGGCCCTGGTGAAATATCCGGGCTAGTCAGAAGCGTCTGGGGTCAGCCTCTGCCGGCTCGTTGCAGAAGTTTGTGCGCGTCACTGCCCTTTGAACAGCCCCTGGAAACGGCGCGACACCGGCAGCCGCTCTTCACGGCCGCGCAGCGTCAGCACCACCGTGCCCTCGTCCACGCGCACGGCGCTGTTGATGAAGCGGTGGTTCACGATCACGCTGCGGTGCACTTGCCAGAAGAGCTGTTCGTCCACCTGCGCCAGCAGTTCTTTCAACGGCGTGCGGATCAGCGCATCGCCCTGGGTGTGCACCACCCGGGTGTAGCGGCTGTCGCTTTCAACGTCGAGCACCTGGTCGGTGGGTATCAGCCGCACCTCGCCGGCCCCAGCACCGTGCCCAGCAGCGGCCGTTGCGCTGCCGGCGTCGACTGCAACCGGCCAAAGACGAGAAAGGCCGCGTTCAGGCCGGCCCCGCCCCGCGGTGGCGGTGTGTCAACGGCCGTGTGCAGCACTTGAAACGCCAAATGGCCGGTTGCATGGTGCAGGCACGGGCCTTGTTTTGCGTGGCAGCCCGGCACCCGCGATACTTCACCCCATGCCCCACCACGCCCGCGTCGGCCTGCGCAGTTTCGGTTTTGCAGACCTGCGCACCCTGCTTGCCAAAGCCTCGCCGCTGCGCAGTGGCGACCAGTTGGCGGGTGTGGCCGCCGACAGCGCGGCCGAGCGCATCGCCGCCTGCCTGGCGTTGGCTGACGTGCCGCTGCAGCAGTTCCTGCAAGAAGCCGTGGTGCCCTATGAAGACGATGAGGTGACGCGGCTCATCATCGACAGCCACAGCCACCCCGACAGCGCCGCCGCCTTCAACCCCGTGGCCCACCTGACCGTGGGCGCCTTCCGCGACTGGCTGTTGTCAGACGCGGCCAGCACCGCCGCGCTGGCCGCGCTGGCCCCCGGGCTGACGCCGGAAATGGTGGCCGCGGTGAGCAAGCTGATGCGCAACCAAGACCTGATGTTGGTGGCCAAGAAGGTCACCGTCATCACGCAGTTTCGCAACACGCTGGGCCTGCCCGGGCGCCTGGCGGTGCGGCTGCAGCCCAACCACCCCACCGACAGCCCGGCCGGCATCATGGCCAGCATCCTGGACGGCCTGATGTACGGTGCGGGCGACGCCGTGATCGGTGTCAACCCGGCGGCCGACAGCGTGCCGGCACTGGTGGCGCTGCTGCAGTGGCTGGACGGCATCGTGCAGCAGCACGGTGTGCCCACCCAGACCTGTGTGTTGACGCATGTCACCAACACGCTGCAGGCCATCGAGCAGGGCGCGCCGGTGGACCTGGTGTTCCAGTCGGTGGCCGGAACCGAGGGCACCAACCGCAGTTTTGGTGTCAGCCTGGCGCTGCTGGACGAAGCGCACGCGGCGGCGCTGTCGCTCAAGCGCGGCACGCTGGGTGACCACTGCATGTATTTCGAAACCGGGCAGGGCAGTGCGCTCAGCGCCGGTGCCCACCACGGCGTGGACCAGCAGACGCTGGAAGCCCGCGCCTACGCGGTGGCGCGGCGCTACCGGCCACTGTTGGTGAACACGGTGGTGGGCTTCATCGGCCCGGAGTATTTGTACGACGGCAAACAGATCATCCGTGCCGGCCTGGAAGACCACTTCTGCGGCAAGCTGCTGGGCCTGCCCATGGGCTGCGACGTGTGTTACACCAACCACGCCGAGGCCGACCAAGACGACATGGACAACCTGCTGGTGCTGCTGGCCGCCAGCGGCTTGAACTTCGTAATGGGCGTGCCCGGGGCCGACGACGTGATGCTGAACTACCAAAGCACCAGTTTTCATGACGCACTGTTTGCGCGCCAGTTGCTGGGCCTGCAGCGCGCGCCCGAATTTGAAGCCTGGCTGCAGCGCATGGGCATCACCGACAGCCAGGGCCGGCTGCGCCCTGCCGGCAGCAGCGCGGCGCTGCAGCACAGCCTGCAGGCGCGGTTGCGGGCATGAACCGGCCCCCGGCACGCCTGCCGCCGTTGCCCGGCACACCGGCGCCCGACCCCTGGGCTGCGTTGCGCCAGCACACACCCGCGCGCATCGCGCTGGGCCGCAGCGGCCACAGCCTGCCCACGGCCGAGGTGCTGGCTTTTGCCGCCGCCCATGCGCAGGCACGCGACGCCGTGCACACGCCGTTGGACTGCCCTGCGCTGTGTGCGCAGTTGCAGGCCGACGGCTGGGCCACCCACGTGCTGGCCAGCCGCGCCAGCGACCGCGCCACCTACCTGCGCCGCCCCGACCTGGGCCGGCGTTTGCACGCCCACAGTGCCGATGCCCTGGCCGCCTGGGCTGCGGCGTGCGCCGCAGAAGGCGCCGCGCCGCCCGACCTGGCCTTGGTGCTGGCCGACGGCCTGTCGGCCCAGGCCGCGCAGGCCCATGGCGCGGCCGTGCTGCAGCACCTGCGCGCGGCACTGGAACATCAGCACACCGGTGTACTGCGGCTGTCGCCGGTGTTTGTGGCCACGCAGGCGCGGGTGGCGCTGGCCGACGAAGTGGGTGCACTGCTGCAGGCCCAGGCCGTGCTGGTGCTGCTGGGTGAACGCCCGGGCCTGAGTTCGCCCGACAGCCTGGGCGCCTACCTGACCTTTGCCCCGGCACTGGGCCGAAGCGACGCGCAGCGCAACTGCGTCAGCAACATCCGCCCCGCCGGGCTGGGCGCCCAGGCTGCTGCCGGGCGCATCGCCTGGCTGGTGCGGGAAGCCTTGCGGCGGCGCTTGAGTGGGGTGGCGTTGAAAGACAACAGCGCGGTGGCTGCGTTGGCGTCGGGGGCTGTTGCGGGCGCGTTGGCGGGCGAATCTGCAGGCGCATCGGCGGACGACGCTGCGCAGCCGCCGCCCAGCGCCTGAACGTGCGTGTCCCAACTACAGACGCTGCGCGCCGGGCAACCGGCCCAGGGCCTTGTCGAAGGTGAGCAGGGGCTGGTGTCCAGCCTTGCGGGCGATTTCCAGCACCAGGCAGTCAGAAAAGCCCAGCGCCGGCTTGGCGCGAAAGTGCGCGAGTGCGGCCGCCACGACGTCGGCGTCTTGCAGCACAAGATGCTCGTGCGCCAGCAACAGGTCCAGCGCGGCGCTCAGCTGCTGGGGCGTGCGCTGGTAGACAACGTCCAGCACCCATATGCATTCGGCCAGCACCAGGTGCGACACCCAGGCGCCTTTGTCCACGGCCGCATCGGCAGCTGCGGCCTGTTTGGCGTCGTCGCGGGCCAGCAGCCGCACCAAAACGTTGGTGTCAACGGCCCGCATGGTCCCGCTGCATGCGCCGGCGGACACCCTGCTTGAGTTCGGCCAGGCTCTTGGCCGGCGCGGCCGCCGTCGCTGGGCTGCCAAACAAGGCCTGATGCACCTCGGCCGTGCTGTGCCGCATGGCGCGCGACACCACGATGCGCTCCCCGTCTTGCGACCACACCAGGGTCGAGCCCGGCATCAGGTGCAGGAAGCTGCGCACTGCAGCCGGTACCGACACCTGGCCTTGCGACGTGAGTTTGGACTGCACTTTTTCCATGGAGTCATGTTAACAATTTACCGGGGTAATGAAAAGCCATACCGGCTGCTGTGTGATGCCGACGCCAGCCGACGCCAGCCCAGGCCGCTGCCGGCCGCATCGCCAGCCCAGGCCGCTGCCGGCCGCATCGCCTGGCTGGTGCGGGAAGCCTTGCGGCGGCGGTTGAGTGGGGTGGCGTTGAAAGACAACAGCGCAGTGGCTGCGCTGGATGACAACAACGACTCGCCGGCGCAGTAGGCATCACAGTAGGCATCGAAGTAGGCATCGAAGTAGGCATCGGCCCCGGGGGTGCCGCCCCATGCGTCGATATATTGACCCACGTATGCGCCGCACCGCCATCCTCTTCGTGACCATCATTGCCATGCTC
>JACCDR010851553.1_pt1 | contig 11689 bp, 12 predicted proteins | sample 7446431 | NCBI WGS metagenome assembly JACCDR01 (sample SAMN15323443, study PRJNA562643) | freshwater metagenome | isolation source: river surface water | place: USA:Blue River Watershed | collected 2017-08-17
CTCAAATACAACAGCAATATATAGCCAGCGGGCAACAAGGGAATACGGGTTTAGACGATCAACTATTGCGTGCCGGTGTTGAATTAGATCAATTGCTGAACGAAAGCTATCTTAAGTTTCAACAAGGTGGACAAGACCGTATGTCTCAAGCATTAAACAGCATTGTCGGAATGGGGGCCGGGGCTCCTCGTCCAACTTCAGCTATGGATGCTTTAGGTCAATCAACTGCCGGTTATCTTTCTAGTGATGCGTTTTCAGATACTTTGAAAGATGTATTTAAAACACCACCTCAACAACAGCAACAAACGCCATTTCCTCAACCGGCTCAGTCACCACCACCTAAAGGATTTGCAAGAGATTGGTCTAATTGGAATTTAGGCGACCCAAGATGGAGGCAATAATATGTCAGCACCTTCACCATTTGAAGTTTCAAGAGCGATAGGAACAAATACAGCAGGCGCGTTTCGTCAGGTTAAGGATGAAAGTGCTATTGAGAGAATTCTAGCACAAGCAAGCCAATCTGGCGATCCGCAGATATTGCAAGATTCCATCGGGAAAATACTTTCGCAAGTATCACCGGAAAGACAAGGCCCGGCTATGCAATATTTGCAAAATGCTTTTATCAATGTACAAAAGAAACAAGAGGATCAAAAAAGGAAAAATGCTGCTATTCAGGCTGGGATTAATCCTGATTTGCCAGAGGCATTGCAAAAGGTGCAGTATGAAAATCAATTATTAGATCAAAGAGCAAGGAATGTTATCGGTGGAGCTAGTGCACCTACCAATCAAACAACTTCTCCTCAAACTCAACCAAATACGCCTATAAATTATAGAAATCTCTCTGATGATCAATTAGTGCAATTAACTGGAATAAAAGGATTTTCTGAGCCAGCAAAGCAAGAGCTTCAGAGAAGACAAAAAGAAAGTTCAATAAATCAAAAGAAAGAAGAGAATAGAACAAAATTCGGTCAGGATATTGGAAAAAAAGTTCTAGAGCGTTCTGATGAAATAGCTGAAGCACTTCCTCAAAAGGAATCAGCATTAAACTTAATGACAGATGCGATTGTGAGTAAAAATTTAGGATTTTTCTCTAGAGATCATCTTGCAGAGTTATTAGGGATTGAAGGTTTGAGATCAGAAGAAGGAGCCATATTCAAAACTGCCGGAAAAGAGTATTTCTTAGGAAATATAGTTCGCGCCGGAGCTCGTCCTAATCAATGGATTGAGCAGCAGATTGCTGACATGATGACAAAGGTTGGTAGAACTACCGAAGCAAACCTATCCGTTGCTCGCGCTCTGAGAAATGAGATTGATATTGAAAAAGAGAGAGTTCGATTAACTCGGGAAATTGCAGACGAAATTGATTCCGGCGATGGCGATTACAGAAAATTAGGATCAAAGGTTAACGAACGTTTATCTAAATATGCTGAAGAGAAACAGAATGAATTGTTTAATGATTTAAGAGCAATCAAAGCGATTGGAGAAAATAAACCTCAAAAATTCCATAAAGTCACTCCGGGAACTCAAGTCTCTTCTTATGTTGTAGATGCATTGTTGAATGCATTTAATAATGATCCAGATAAAGCTATGAAAGAAGCTGAAAAGTTGGGGTACTCAATTGAATAACATGAATATATTTCAAAGACGTGCTCAACGGAGAGAAGCTGAAAAGTTTTCTAATTCAACACAACCTGTAGTCTCACCAGAACAAAATGTAGTTGTTGAAGAAGAAACCTTTGAACCAACTCAAAATATTTTCGAGCGTCATGCGGCTAAAAACAAACAAAAACAATCTGATAAATTTGACTTTTTGAATACTTTAAGAGATGTAGGGGAACAAGTTGTTACTAAGGGAATTTCAGGGATTGGGGGAGCTTACGGGAATATTTTAGATACATTTAATCTCCAATCTAAAGAACAAATTCCTTCCGAAAAACAAAAAAATGCTAAAGATTTTGCCACCCTGGAAAAAATCGAAAGCGGCCAGGTACCTTCGGTTGGGGAACTCATGGAATTATCCGATGATGATGTTTTACCTAGATTTTCAAGACTTCCTACATCTAAAGATATCCAAAGCCAAATACAAAATATTACAGGAATCGGAGAAGGAAAAACACCTGCTGGTAGGATTGCTGGTAGAGGATCAGAATTTCTAGGTGAAGGATTGGCATTTCCTGGAGGAGGAGCAAAATCATTATTGGCTTTGGGAGGTGCCGGTTTAGCTGGCCAAGGAGTAAGAGAGGCTGGATTGCCTGAAGCTTTAGCCACTGGAGTAGAAATTGGTGGTTCCATATTACCTTCTGCCGTTTCAGGTAAAATTACTCCTTTAAGTAAGACCGCAAAGGATACTGTAAGTGCCGGTCGTCAAGTTGGACTAACAGAAAGGCAGATAGCCCCACTGATTCAAAGTGAAGGAAAATCAGCCGTTCTTTCTAAAGTAGCTAGAAAAGGAACAAAGACTAAAAAGCTCTTCGGTTCCATTAAAGATTCTTTAGGGGATTCATATCAAAATATAAAGAATAGTGTTTCCAACTTTGGAAATGTAAATAATGCTAACCGCGCAATTCTAGAAACTAAGTTCAAAGATATTAGAAATGATCTTGCAAAGACTCTGAATCCTTCTAAAGATAAAAAAGATGCTATCAAATTCATAGATGCTGCTATCAAAAAAGTGTCTCAACAAGGAGCTTCTCCCGAAGAATTAATTAATTTCTGGCAGGATATCAATAAATCAGTGAATTGGAATAGCATTCAAGGAGGAAAAAAATCTCTTACAATACTTAAGGAACCTATTTTAGAAGTTTTGAATAATGTTGCTCCAATAGCTGCAAAGGATTTTGAACTTACAAATCAGCTCTATACAAAATATGCGCAAATTTCTAAGAAACTGAAACCAGGTTTAGTTGATAGCCTCGTTAATAAAGGGGAAATCATTTCTGCAATACCTTCAGGACTTGCTTTAGTATATGGAAATCCGGCTCCTCTCATGAGTCTAGGAGGAGAAGTTGCCATGAGGCTTTTAACTCGTGAGATGCTCATTAACCCGTATTTTCAAACCATTGCAGGAAAACTTGTGACAAACTTTAATGCAGGATCAGTTAAAGGCGTTACTGAAATTGTAAATCAAGTTAAAGATTATATGACAAGAAAACATCCTGAACAGGATTGGGGTTTTTTAACTGAGCCACAAGAAGATTAATCCATCCAAGCAAATAAAATCATTAGGAAAGCTCCCAATAATATTCCACCTAATACACACATGACTATTTCTTTTGTTTGCTTTATTTTAATTAGATAGAATAAATATCTTCTGAATAATTCTCAAGTCCTTTTAATCTCATTCTCTTTTAATTGCCTAATTTTATCTTGAATGGCAATCCGTATCAAATCGCTCATTGTGCGATGTGTTAAAACGCACATGATCTTCAAATCAGTCCAATGTTTGTCAGCTATATAGAAGCTTATACGTCTTGTTTTATCCATGTGGTATTTTTACCACAAATCTCTAAAACTTAGCAAGTTACAATTCACATTAAATTTTCGATTTAATAGATTTCAGCTAACAAATCAAAAGAGGTGAAAGCTATGCCAAAGTTTGCAAATCCAGTGGATTATACAGGTGAAAAAGGGTCTACATCAAGAACCGGACAATTCAGAATGGCAACGGATGCCGAGGCCGCTGCTGGATTAGCGGATGACATAGCAATATCACCGGCTACTTTATCGAGTGCCGTTGGAAGTTTAGTTCCGTCAGCTACCACAGTAGTGGAAGGGGTTGTTTTAATTACGGACAATAGCTCGCCTGTAGCTACAAAAGCCTATGCTGACGCCCTGGCAATAGCCGGATCTCCTGTGGCTACAGAAACAACAGCGGGTATCGGTCAATTAGCAACAGATGCAGAAGCTGTGGCAAGAACAGCCTCTACAGGTGCTTTAGCATTACTTTTGACCCCAACAAATTTAAGCCCCGTTTTAGCCTCTCCAAGTGCTATAGGAAGCTCCGCTCCATCTACGGGGGCTTTTACGACATTAACAGCTACGGCAGTAGGTGCAGCTGTTGCATTTACCTCAGATACAGCCTCAAGTTTTGGTGTCACGGGTGCAGGAGTAGATTTAACGCTTTCTAGTGCCGCAGGCCGTGTCATCGTCAATGGTGAAGAGGCAGCAGCTAACGCGATTACCTTAGTTTCGGCAGCTGGTGGACTTGACGTCGACGCTGCCTTACAAATCAATATTGCAAGCTCCCAGAACGCTGTCGATGCTATCCGTATAGTTTCAAGCGCTGGTGGTATTGATATCGATGCCGTCGGAGCAGCCACGGAAGACATCAACATAACAAACACAGGCGGCTCTGTGGTCATTGTTGCCACAGAAAGTGCCGCTGACTCGATAGTCATCCAATCAACTACGGGGGGCATTGATATTCTAGCCTCAGGTGCTGCTGCTGGGGAAGACATCGACATTACAGCTACTGGATCATCGGTAAATATTACCTCAACAGAAAATAATGCCGGCGCGATCATTGTTAGAGCTAACGGGGGCACTTCAGAGAGAGTCACCTTACTTGCTTCGCAAGGCACAGGAGCCGACAGCATTAACTTAGAATCAACCGCGGGTGGCATTACTTTAGCGGCAGCACTAGCAACTGCTGATGCGATCAATCTCGCGGCCTCTGCTGGTGGAGTAGATATCGATGGCGCATTACAAGTTAACATTGCTTCAAGCCAAAACGCAGTCGACGCAATACGAATAGTTGCCTCGGCCGGCGGTATAGACATTGATGCTGTAGGTGCTGCGACAGAAGATATTAACCTTACAAACACAGGCGGTTCAATTGTCCTATCAGCCACAGAGTCCGCTGCCGACGCTATAAAAATCGAAGCAACTGCCGGAGGCATTGATATTCTAGCCTCAGGTGCTGCCGCAGGCGAGGATATTGACATTGTAGCAACAGGTTCCAGTGTAAACATTTCAGCCACTGAAAACGATGCTGGAGCAATCACTATCGGCACTAACGGGGGAACCTCTGAACGAATTACCGTAACTTGCGCCCAGGGTACAAACGCAGCAAGCATCGGATTAACCTCTACAGCAGGCGGCATCACAATTACCGGGGGATTAGGATCAGCGGACGCGATTAATATCGTAGCCTCAAATGCTGGCGGAGGAATTGATATTGACGCTGGGACAGCCGGATTTATCGTTGATACGACCGGAGGAATCTCTTTAGATTCAGCAGCTGCCTCGAATTTCACAGCAACCGGAGCCTTTGACATCACAATACAATCAACTGCCGGATCGGTGATTGTCAGCGCGAGTGAAGACGCAGCCGATGCAATACAAGTTTTATCTACAGCAGGAGGTATCGATATCCTTGCAACGGGAGCCGCTGCCCAAGACATCGACATTGTAAATACCGGAGGCAGCGTAAACATTTCCGCCACGGAAAGCGCAGCGGATAGTATAACCATCGTTTCGACGGCAGGGGGCATCGATATTCTCGCAAGCGGAGCCGCAGCTGGCGAAGATATAGACATCATAGCAACGGGTTCAAGCGTTAATATTTCGGCTACAGAATCAGCGGCCGACTCCATAACCATTATCTCAACTGCCGGTGGTATTGATATATCTGCGTCGGGAGCCGCAGCCGGGGAGGACATAGATATCACGGCTACTGGTTCAAGCGTTAACATCACAGCTACCGAAAACGTTTCTGATGCCATTATAATCAATGCTTCAGGAGCTGCAAGTGGCATGACCTTAGACTGCGGAACCGCTTCGCTTACTATCGGCACCGGTATGAAGCATGCCGTTACTTCCGTAGCCACCGCCGCTTCTCCATATACGGTATTAGGCACCGATTATTTTATCTCAACAGACTCAACCGGTGGGGCAATGACCATTACATTGCCGGCTGTTCCGGGAACAGGAAGAAAGCTCGTTGTTTATGACGGCACAGGACAGGCTGCAACTGGAGGAAACGTTACCATCGATGGGAACGGTAACAACATTGCTGCTGCTGGTACATCGGCTGCGACAAAGCTGATTAACACAGCCTATGAGTCTTATATCCTTACATTCAATGGCACCATCTGGTGCGGTCAAAACATAGTTTAATTCAAGGTGATGATGATTAAAAAGAAAACAATCATTGAAGTCAATAGGGGCGATAGGGTTTACGAACTCTTTTGCCCTGATCAAACAATTTTAGGAGAGCTACATGATGTCCTAATGGAAATGAAGGGATATTGCGTTGAAAGAATGGTAGCAGCTCAAAAAGAAGAGCAAACCATCGCTGATGAATTAATGAAGCAAAATCAAGAGTAGAGGTCATATGGTAGCCAGAGCATTTTTTGATGAAATCAGGACTTTAGGGTTTGCAGGAATTTCAGGGACTTATGCAGCCGTAGGTGATCCACTAGAATTTAATGCGAGAGGAATTTGTTTCACCAACAACACCCAAGGCGACATGTTTTTTACCGATGATACTACAGAGGATAAAATCTTTGTTAAAGCTAGTTCATTTAAGCTTTGGGATCTTCAAGCAAATATCAATCCTCAATTTGATGATAAGTACGTCCTTCCGATCGGAACTCAGTTCTATGTTAAACAAATAACGGCTCCAGTAGGCGGAGACGTTTACATTGAAGTGATTTATTGATGCTTTTAAGAAAAGATTTAGCAAAAGAATTTGAGCTTGTGGTTCAGCAAGAAATAACGAATCACAATAACGCTATGTTAAGCACCAATTTAGCGCTAAATGATCTACGCCAACAAATTCAGGATAATAAAAAGGCTCAAGATGAAGTTAATGCTAATTATGGGTCTCAGATTTCACAAATTAATTCTAGACTGAATGAATTTTCAGAATTTATATTGATACTAACTCAAAAGCTTCAAAGTCATATCAATGACATGGCTGTCTATAAAGAAAAGGCAGCTAAAGAAATCAAATTATCTGTCGAGAATTCGCTCCTCGCTCATCACAAACACGAAATGACTTTAGGGAACGTCGAATCCCTTCATGTTAACTTCCAAGAGTTAGCAGATTCTGTTGTCGGTCTTTCGGTCACTTTCACTCAAGAACTCCAACAAGAAGTAGCAAAAATCCGCAATGAAATCCAAAAGACTAAAAACGAAATCCTTAACCTCCCTTCAGAAGCCAAAAAAGTTAAAAAGGAACTCGAAGAAAAGATGGCGATTGATCGAGTTGACTTTGCCGGCGTTATGAAGGAATTGCAAGTCTATAAAAAGACATCATTCATTCAAGAAAAGAACATCGAGCATATTTATACGCTTATTTCACGAATTGAAAAAAGGATTCCAGTATGAGCCAGGCAGGAATTCTAGATATAGATGGGTCAAACCCTCAGATTCCGACCAGTTTTACGACTGATAGCGGAACGGCTGTTCCTATAGCAAATAATCTAGAAATTCTCGGAAGCACAGGAATCACCACGTCAGGTTCAGGAAAAACGGTCACCATCTCCCTTACAGGGGGAGGTATAGCGATAGATCAAATTAATGTGGATGCAGCTACTGCTCCCGGAACCGATCCCGTTGTGCCAACGGCAGCGGGAGAAATAACGCTTACGGGAGCGCAGGTCGCATCAAGTGGAGTGGGTGCTAATGTCATACGCACTAATTCATTGGCTGCAAATTCTGCCACTATAGAAGTCCAGCAATCGGGATCTGCAGCAGCAGAAAATACGGCCTTAAATGGAGTTGCGCATTTCAACAGCGATCAATTCTCTGTATCAAATGGCTTTGTTTCATTAGCAGGTCAAGGATTAGCCGTTGATTCTTTCGCTGTCGACACGGGCACGTCCCCGGTAACTCCTAATGCCTCCGGTCAAGTTACCTTCAGTGGGGCTACTGTGGCCGCTGGCACAAGCCCTGTTCGCACTAACGGAACCGGGTCAAATGCAATGCAGCTTGAGGTGCAAATCTCTCAAGCTTTGGCGGCTGCTGATTCGACAAAAATCGGATTAAGCAATTTTGATTCTACAAGCTTTGCTGTGGCTGCTACTGGATTTGTGACTTTGAGCGGTGGTGGATTTACTTGGAATGATGTTTCTGGTGCGTTTTCTCCTTTAAAATCGAATGGCTATTTTGTGACTGGGACAGCGACCGGTACTTTACCAGCATCACCGGCTCAAGGGGATACCATAAAATTTTTCGTAGATCACGCAACGCAAGATCTGACAATAGATGCCCCGGGAACGCAGTTAATTCGCATTGGAACTTTGATAAGTTCGGCCGGAGGAACTGCTGTCAGCACAGCTCAAGGAGATTCTTTGGAATTGGTATATCGAACGGCAACGACTACATGGGAGGCTGTTTGTGGATTTTCAGGAACATGGGTTTTAGCATAATAGGTAATTAAATGTCGTATACTCATAGCAATGCACTTGGAAAATATGGGGTGACTCAACTTATTGTCGCTACCGACCCCGCAAACGGAAGCCATACAACTTTAGCGTCGGCAATATCTGCTGCTACTTCAGGTCAAACTATATTTTTAAGAGATTCGGTTACGGAGAATGTAACTCTTCCAGCAGGAATTAATATATCTTCTTGGTCTGGGGGCACATTAAACACTCCGACGATTACCGGGACGATCACGTGTACAGATGCAGGCACAAGGAATATAAGCGGAATCCGCCTTCAGACAAATAGCGCAGCCCTTCTTGCAGTCACAGGGTCGGCAGCCTCTATTGTGAATTTAACTAATTGTTATTTGAATTGCACAAACAATACAGGAATTACTTTTAGCACTTCAAGCTCTTCGGCTTTTATTAGCATAAATAATTGTTCAGGAGATTTGGGAACAACTGGGATCGCTCTTTTTTCCCATTCTAGCGCAGGCACAATAGAATTTAGAGATTTTACATTTTCAAATTCAGGGGGTTCTTCTACTGCTAATACATGCTCTTCAGGTGTATTGAATATTAGAAATTCAACATTTGCCTCTCCGATTACAACTTCAGGGACAGCGGCAGTTAGTTGGAATGGTGTGAACATAGATTCTGGAAATAATACTGCGGCAACGCTAGGTGGTAGTGGGGTACACGCAATTAGATATTGTAGATTTCAAGCAGGAACGGCTTCAGCTGTTTCAATAGGTTCTGCAACACCTTCTTTACAGAATTGTGTAGTTGCTAGCAGTAATGCCAACGCAGTTACTGGAGCAGGAACTTTGACGTATTCGCCTATTTCTTTTGAATCAAGTTCCTCTACCGTTAATACGTCTACGCAAACTCCATTACAAATAGGCCCTAGAATATATACCAATGGTGGAATCAGTTTTGATTCAGGTACGAATTTACTTGCAAACTATGCAACTGGATCATGGACTCCTGAGTTATCTTTATCTACTCCAGGAACCTCATCGTTTACATATAGCACACAACTCGGAAGTTATACACGAATTGGTAACGTGGTGCATATTACTGGCAGGGTTGTTTTAACTAACTTTTCGATAGGAACCGGTTCTGGGGTTGTATTCATTGGCACATTCCCTATCGCGGCAGTAACTAATTCTACATTGGGATATAGTCTTGTAACTACACTTCAAAACGTTACGTATGGAGCTGGAGTTTTGTGGTATGTAGGTGGAATTGCTTCAGGTGGAAGCAACAGTGCATTTAACGGATGTGTTTCAGCTACAACAGTTTCACAATTGCAGGCGACTGGTTTATCTAATACATCTATAATTACGATAAACGGGACTTATTTATGTGCTTAATCTGTGCAATGCTGTAGCATGAATGTATTTCCATATTTTGACATTTTTACAATATCGGCATAGGCAGCTTGTTGACCACAAGCATATCCAAACTGAAAAATTTTTTTAGTTTCCCATTCTTCGATTTTAGAAGTATCGTATGATTTTAAATGTTCTTTTAATGTATTTGAAATTTGTTCAGAGTAAGTTACTAAATTATATTCCTTTGGGAAACACCCATCAGGGGTTATTACATTGATATCGCTTGCAAACATAGTTTGAACAAGAACACAAGAAATTATTAAGAAAATCAATCTCATAAAACCTACCTACTGATGCAGAGTTCATCAAATAGGTGATTGTAATGTAATTGCGATTTAAGTTCCTCTATTTCTTTAGCTTGCGCATCTAATTTTTTCTCGAGCTCTATGACGATTTTTTCAAGAGAGTTATATCTAGAGAATATGCCTTTACGCACATTCTCTGTCGATGATTTTAGCTTGCGAAACTCTTCTTGAAGAATCTCATCGTCTTGTCTTCTAAATAGATCAAGTTGCATCATTTAATAATTCCTTAATTGTCCAAGGACATTCTGCAGGAAAACTTTTTTTATCTAGTCCTGTATCTACAGCAGCTCTTCTAACAGCCAAGTGATAGGAGCTATCTAGTATATCTTTAAGTTCCCTTCTTAAACTGGGATTTCCTATTAAAATGGATTCAATTTTAACTTGAGAATCTACAATTGATCGATCCCAGGATTTTGTATGCTTTTCTGGCTGACAAAGGATTTTTAGTCTATGCATAATCAAACGTATTAAATAGCTTCTTATAGATGTCCTGTAAGAGTTTCCCAAGGATTCAAGCTCCTCGATCACATTTTGTAAATCTAGTTTGGAGTATTCTTCATTCTTTAAAAGTTGTGCTTGATGGAATACCCATTTGTAAAAATCGGTATCATACGCACTTTTTTTAGAAGCACACACTGACATTTTTTTAGGTTTTGCTTTAACTTTTACTTCTTTGCTTTTCATTCTATCCCTATACGCCAATATTCAACAGGTTTCTTTCTATATGACTCTAAGTCTATTTCTTTAAGCTGCGATATGGATTTATAGTCAATAGAGCCTTTTCTTACGGATTTGGCTACCTTCACTCCAGCGCCTTTTACATTAGACGATCCGGCTAGATCGATAAGCATCTGCCTTAAATGTTCTTCATTATCAGCATACTTTTTAGCTAATTCTTTGCTATTTAGCCACATTTCAGCAACTCTTTTCCAATCCTCGTCGTTTCTAATGACATAATCACGATCAGTAAGAGCAGGTGGCTCAAAATTATCTATGCACTTATAAAATTCATGCTCTTTAACGATCATTTCGTCAATGAAATTATCATCGCGTTTGACCTCGATTATATTACTGGAATGTCCATCAAATGTAAAGAAAAGCATCATCGGCAAAGCCATCACACACATCTGGTGTTGGAGTTGTGCGCGGTAATAATCTGGTATGACTCCTGCTTTTGCCGCTTCGCAAGTTTTAAGTCCGCACTTAATTTCCACCATGACTTGATTGTCATCGGAAAGACCGTCAAGTGAGGCCATTTGCCATGGTCTCTCATCAGAAATGACCACGGCAGGCGTCAATTTTATTCCTAATTGACTACATAATTGCTCGCGGGCAATTGGTTCGAGCAATTGTCCTCTTTTCATCAATTCTGTTTGCGTGGCCTCTGGCTTAAGACTCATTTTTTTTTCCCATAAATTATATGGAGATTCATAGCCAAAACCTAAAATAACACCTGCATCTGTAGCCGTGACCTTTTCTTTGCGTAGTTTAAGCCATTCTGACGTGCCTTGCTGAATATCTAAGCGCATTTTTCTGCCTTCATAAGTTTTTTATAATATTCTGATAATTCTCTTTCTTTCGCTAATAGCTTAACGAGAACGTTAGCAACATATTC
>JACCDR012520368.1_pt1 | contig 11689 bp, 12 predicted proteins | sample 7446431 | NCBI WGS metagenome assembly JACCDR01 (sample SAMN15323443, study PRJNA562643) | freshwater metagenome | isolation source: river surface water | place: USA:Blue River Watershed | collected 2017-08-17
CACCAACAGCTGCGCCAACTACTACATCAACCACTACGACACCAACGCAGTCACCATCTCCATATTCATTCCAATTAGCATCTGGTCAAGTAGTTAATAATATTAAATCTCCAACTAATGCATTATTTAAATATGAGTTAGGATTTACCAATAGTCTATTGTATATTTTAGATTCGACTAAATCTCCACCTGACTATAAATTTGTTTCTCGTACATATGGATTTACTAACTCATCGTTAGTAATGCAAAGTGATGGTAACTTAGTTTTATATTTCAATTATCCATTTACCAACAATACTAACACTGCTTTATGGTCATCAAATACACAAAATAATGCCGGCGCTACGATGAGATTTGATGCTGTAAATGGCATTATAGAAATTGTAAAAGATGGAAATGTTATTAAAACAATACCAGGATTAACAAAACGTGATAATAAGGATATTAGTTCTACAGACACAGAATACATTAAATATGAAAATATGAACATAAATGATATGATTAATACATGTATGAATGATAGTTTATGCGTTGCCGTTAATAATAATGGATATTCCAAAAAACTTGGAGATGATGGCACTGTTACTATAAAGGATTCTGCGAATAATACATTATATACAAAAGATTATGGACTTACACCATATGCAACAAAGATCAAAACTTTTCCAACTGGTTCTAAATTTACTGATTTCAATATACGATTTCCTGGAGTTGCCCAAATATTATTTGATGCCGGAGCAATTAAAATATATGATGGGGTCAATACAATATGGAATACTCCAACATTAAATGAAGGAACATCATTTGAATTTACAAAAGACGGAAACTTAGTTGTATATAAAAATACTGATATAATCTGGTCTAGTAATACTGGAGGATTTGATGCGACATTCTTGCGATGGGATGCTAACATACCAGTACTAGAAATATGTAAATTAGATGGCACTGTTATTAGAGGATTTGGAAAAAATATATATGAAGAATACTTTACAAATGTAACAGGATTACGACAGATAACTGAACAATCGGGGTCATCTACATTACGTATTATAAATCCAAATAAAGCCACGTATAGCATTGGACAAGATGGTATTAAAATTTTAAGCAGAGGAAACGAAATTATATGGGATTCTGGAGTATCCACGGATGGAAAAGATTGGAAATTAGTTCCACAGGGTGACAGCAATCTTGTTTTGTTTAAAAAGGATGGAGATAATTTGATACCTATATGGGATTCTAAAACATTCAACACATATACAACGGCATTCTTTAACGATAAGGCGGGATCTATAGATTTTATTCATCACAATGCATTGATTAAACGTATAGGTGGATATACTGCAATGGAATATTCAACTACCAACGATACTGATATTGGTGGCAATGATATCACACGAATAGAGAATGCATCATTGGATGTATTAAAAAGTAAATGTAATGAATTAATCAATTGTTTGGGATTTAATAGCAATGGATATCTTAAATCAAATGCAACTAATAAGGTAAATAGTCCAAATACTAAAATATATCTAAAAACACAGATGCGAACAAAGTATCCATACGGTAAGTTAGAAAAGACAGATTACCCAGGTAATGACATTACAAGAATATCTGGATCCATCGATGATATGCGCAAGGAATGCGACTTACGTCCAGAATGCATAGGATTCAACTCTGAAGGATATCTTAAATTAGACAAGGGAGATAAAAATACAAATACAGCACTTGATTTCTATAGCAAGGAAGATAGCAATGAATATACTAAATTAAATAATTCGGATGCTTCAGGTAATGACATTACGCAAATTAAGGGATCGTTGACTGAAATACGAGCTGCGTGTGATTTAATAACTAATTGCGTTGCCTTTAACTCATCCGGATATCTTAAGAGTGCTGCCAATACAACTAATGCACAGGATGGTAGCACATTGTATTTGAAAAAATCAAGTTCCCCTAAATATACCATTTATTAAATAATGACACATTATGATTTGACAAATATATACATTTAATACAAATGAGTCCCACAATGGAAAGAGTAAGTAATTTTAGACATCAGATGCTACAAAATGTCAATCAATTAAAAATATTGATATGGATATTTTTAATTGCATCAATATTAATTATAATAGGAGTTGGTAGTTTCTTTATAGGAAAATTACTTAAACACAAATACTGCAAAGTTTTGTGTCAATGTGACCAGAAGCAAAAATTCTCAAACGCATTATAATTAATGTAAAATTGAAGACGATAATTAATAATTATATCACATTAGATCATAATGATGTTTTATACATTGGAAGAATGTTTAATTATTATGGTTATTCTATCATCATTATCATTAATATATAATTGTTATTCAAATTATAGACTTAATCAATACAAAAGAGAAAAAATAACCATTGAAAAATTCCTTATCACAAAACTTGCATTTGAACTTGAATTATTGGACGTTCTTTGCAAATTATCAAAGAATAAAAAATGTTCAGATAAAAAAGTTTATAATCAATTAATATCCATTGTAGCATTAATCAATGTTATCATAGATAAATGCGATGAACTGTACATAGATAAAAAAACATTAAATAATATGCGTAATAACACACTTAAAACACTTGAAACATATAGATATTAAATATGCATTATTTTTTTAATATTTGGAATACTGAAGTATCTAAGTCGCAGTGTAATTAATCGTATACCTGGAATAATATATGTGGCTACTATTCTATCAATTAATGATGGTTTATTATATTTAATAATATTACCATTGCCAATATTGTTGATTTTTATGTCATGTTTTTTGACTTCATTTTTTGTTATTATTACATCGGTTTGCATTCGTAACTGTAGTTGATACAATTGATTAACATCATATCTTAATTGTTTTATATCTAATTGCAATTGCGCGATCTCGCGACGAAGCGTCAATGTGTCTATTTCACAGGGTGCTGATGGCGTATAATTGTTATATGGATTCATTTTATATGTATATAAAATTGATGAATTATATTATAAAAAATAACAATGTCATTATACGGAGGATCATTCACATTTGAACCTATCAATAATAAAATTGTAGGATTAATTCTTTGTCCAGAAAATATTCGCAAAGAACTCAGAAATAATGCATTTGTTAATAATTTCAATTCTATCGGTAAACACATACAGTTATCAAGGGATGAGCCATTTGTATTATTTACATTAATGCAATTTTGCGATGCTATTGATAAGAAACTAGATGATACATTCTTAGATCAGTTATTTTACTTTATTAATATTGATGCAACTAAATTTTCACCAGCAATATTTCAGGCAGTATATGATAAATTATCATTTAGTTGTGTTATGAATTATAAATCATTCTTACAAAAAATTTCACAAGATAGATACACTCAAATTGTATTTAAACTTATAGAAAAATCTACGAATAAAAAACAAATAAAACCATTCTGTAGAATAGATACATCATTAAAAGTAATCATGCGAGAATTAACATTGGATAATTGGACACTATCAAAATCATTCATTGGAACTGATATTATTATTGCCAATAAAAATAATTTAGAAATACATAAAGTCCATTGCAATGAATGCCCCAATATCTATCATGAATTTAATAAATATATAGATGAATTAGAGTTACCAAAACATGAAAATTATATAATGGATAAAAGGCATCTATATAAAAAAGTAGATTTAAAAATTCTAAGAAAGATAGAACATTCAATGCCACTAAAATTATTAAATAAAATAAACAAAATGTATATAGTCACTGGTGGAAAAAAAATCTATATCAATAATCTTACAATAATATGTTTCTGCTATAAAACAGATCATATAGGAACACTCAACATTAACTTAAACATTAAGTGTTTATATGGAAACAAAAAAGATTTGACATTTAAATATCACTAATTTTTTTATTCGTGCGTCGGCGATATTACAAACAGCATAAGTATTATTGCAATGTTACAACCAATCACGACACCAATAGTTCCATATATAACATTATTGTATATACTTACAAATACAAGTATCATTGCAAAAATCGCAACGAAAGAATCCATATTAAATATTAACAAAATTCCAGAAATAATACCGGAAATTATGTAAACAATATTTAATATAAATTGCATTTTTGGACTAAATTGCAATTGATGATGTTCTGTCTCTTCTGATACATTTACATATACAACGGCTCTATTATTCTCAATGTCAAGAGATTCTAAAGTCATATTAGCGTTTTGACAATGATATAATATATATTGCACAATGTCAATTTTATGATATCTATAACATTAATTAATCATACATAAAATTACTGATATGGTTATAACAATCTTCAATATTTTTTTCTTTAATATTTAAAGATTTAATAGCAATTACACACTCCATCATATTTATATAATTGTTGTTTATTATCAATTATATAAATATTAAAATGCTTCTAAGTTAGCCTTTACCATTGGTTTAATTATATTGTAATCTATGGATAATTTTTCGCAATATTCAGATCTAATTAGTTCTATATATTTTTCTTTCATTGTTTCTATTATTTTTTCTGCACCAACTGTATTTTTATTATACGCATCTATATCATCTTTTGATAATTTAGATAAAATAGTTTCACGAACTTTCCCTGCCAGTTGTTCTAACTCAGGTTTAATATAATATATATTCTTAGCATCTTCAAATTCATCTAAAACACTGATAGTAGAAACTACTCTAGAAATTTTACCAGTTGTACACACAATAAATCCATATTCTTTGCAATCTAATAATTGTAGTAATAAATTATGTAATAAATTATTCTTATCAGGATGTGTTTGAATATAAGAATATACCAGCCGCAATGATTCAGTTTCCGTGCAATCAAAATGATTATATTCATCGCTAAAAGATTCTAATATATTAATTATTTGCCCCTTTTGTGTCAACGAAAGAGAATTGTCATTGTGTGTCGCATCTTGTAAAATTTTTATTATATCAATATCATTAGATGGCACAAGTTGTTTTAATTTATTTATGTTTGTTTGCGTGATTTTGTTCATGTAATGATCATGAACATTTTGAAGATCATTTAAGAATATACCATTTGGCTGTGTATTATTTTCTGGAACCGTGTTTATAGGCAACGCAGTTTCTTCGATTAATGTATCTATTGCAATTATTTCATTTATTAATTCTATAGGTATATCATCATCGCCTATGTCATCTTCAATATCTATTGGGGTTTCTTCTAGTTTACTCAGTGCTACTATAGCAATATCTTTATTATTATTGTTTGCCGCCAAATCATAATATTTGTTAGCTTCTGCTGTGTTTGATTTCATAATAGAATACATGCCTTTTTTATAGAAATCTCCTATAGCAATAAGTATAGCAGGATCTTTTGTTTTTTTATATTCATCGATAAGAATATTTAGATAATTTATATGAGGTTTTGTTTCTTTTATTTTCTTTTGTTCAATATCTTGTTCATGTTTTATAATTGGAACCATACGATTGACTTTTTGTCTTAATATTTTTTTATTATTTTGAATATTTATGTAGATAAAAAATCCAATGATAATTATCGCAATGATTAGCATTGATATTCCATAAACAAATGTAGACATTGTGGTATATTTCTATATATAAGCCATGATAAACAACACACAAAAAATGAAGTAAAAGTAGAGCTATAAGATGACTTATAGCGGCGCAAAATTGATAACGAATAATTATTATTATACCAAGCATAACGGTTATAATAATGCAGTTTTCTACGACTTTTGAGCTTAAAAGATATCTTTTCAATATTGCAATTAACAATGAAATAATGTATGATATTAAACAAATAGAAAAAATGGCCAATCCAATGATTAATAACATTGGATTGGATGATACTATTCGTGAAAAATTCGAAAAATATTTACTTATGGAAGATGATTATGGTATCGATGCATCAGATGCATTAAAATCGTTAGAAATTATAGCAATTGATGTACGATCTGATAAAATTCAAAGATGTTTAATAAGAGCAAATATTATCCCAGATAATTTAAAATTAAATACAATGGAGATTTTATATTCCCCCAGCTGGGGGAATATAAATAAATCAACTACTGAAGGTATTAATGAAGAAATTTTATATGCCCCCAGCTGGGGGCATATAAATAAATCAATTACTGATGATACCGATAAAGAAAGACATAAATATGGCGTAATTTATACAAATGAACATTGTAAGATCATTAAATGCAAGGGAAATTTAAAAAAACCAGTATATAAATACATGATTACAAAATGCGCATTTCAAAAAGTATTGTATAGAGCATATAACAATGATAAATTTGCCGATTACTTTGCATTAATAATGGAACTCTATACTATTTCTAAAAATTATCAATCAATGTATACACAAAAACAACTAGAAAAAGAAAAGAAACAATTACAAAATGATAATGAGGCTAAAGAACTTGAAAATATTAGTTTAAGAGAATTATTAAAGAAACAACATGCAGAAAGTATTAAAATTTTAAATAGAACTGAGCAAGCAGCGACGAATGCTGAACTCGCTGCAAATATTGCAAAATATGAAACTGTTAAAACAAATAAAAAATTAGATATTGTTGTCGATGCAATGGATTTAATGCATGAAGATTTTACGGAAACTGCATATCATTCAACTGCTATTGTTCCAGAATGTAAACAAACTTATTTTGCATTGACTGGAATAATAAATGATGAAAATATTCAATTTAGAGCATGGAGAACGCAAAATGAAAGAATATTTAAAGTTCTAACAAAAGTAATGACAGAACAAAATCATCAATTAATTATTCCACCAATGTACGTTGCCGGATCTATTAATATTCCAATTGCTGCAATGAGTAAAATTAAATTACAATTACGCGATATTGCCATTGAACATAATAAAACAAACAAAGGAAGACAAAATAGATGGTCAATGACGAAATTAATAAAAGATTCTGGATTAACATTGCATTGCATTGATCCAATATGGGTTCCAAATAAATTTATTACAAGAGATGATATGGTTGGTGCTTATCTTGATATTATCAATGACAGCAAAAATAGATCATTTCAAAATTTAGAAATACCAATAGAGTTTAAAGATATTATTATGACTCGTAAATTGGAATATAATAATAGAATAAATAATGCCACTGGTAAAAATAAAGAATATTTAGAAGCAATGGCACAAACTATCGATAATGTATATACATTATTAAAATAATTTTTTTTGATACAAAATTGACAACAAATCATATAAAAATATATGACATTAAGTATGTTTGATATTAAATTTCGTGATTGGGTCAATAAAAATGAAGTAAATTGGTATATTTTATCACTTAAATGCGATAATGTCCAATTTCTCAAACAACATATTGATAACTTGTATAAAGTAAACTTATCAAAAAATCCCAATGCAATTAGTATTCTTGAACAATATCCTCATATGATATGCTGGAAATATCTTTGCGAAAATCCCAATACTATCCATATAATTAAACAAAATATCGATAAAATACACTGGGATGAATTATCGGCTAATCCGAATGCTATTGATATTTTAGAACAAAATTTAGATAAAGTTAATTGGAGGTATTTATCATCGAATCCAAATGCAATTCATATTCTTGAACAATATCAAGATAAAATACATTGGGATTATTTATCAATGAACCCCAATGCTATTAATTTACTTAGAAAAAATAAGAATAAAATATTTATATCATTGATGTCATTAAATAAATCGCCGGATGCAACCGAATTAATAGAAGAACTTATCGAAAACTATAATATTAATACATTGGTTAATAATATTAGAAATGCATATAATCTACTTATGCATGGGATTATTATTGATTGTAATAATATTATAAAATATTTATCAATAAATCCAAATGCAATCCGTTTACTTGAGCAACACATAGATAAAATAGATTGGATGCTCTTATCAATGAATCCTAACGCGATTCATATTCTTGAACAAAATCAGGATAAAATTGATTGGAGCCATCTATCCGAAAATCCAAATGCTATTCATATTCTTGAACAAAACATTGATAAAATTGATTGGATGCGATTATCAAAAAATCCCAATGCCATCCATTTGCTTGAGCAATATCCAGATAAAATAAATTGGGATTATTTATCAATGAATCCTAATGCTATTAATTTAATTGAACAAAATTTAAATAAAATTAATGTCTATTGGTTAAACCATAATCTACTCCTCACATATGATTATAAACGAATCAAACAAGTTAATTCATTTAAGAATCAGTGTGTAGTGCAATGGTTTAATCATCCAAGATTCGTTGAAGAATTCTTAAAAAATCATATTATAGATAAATTAGATTCATACAATGACTACATACTTAATAGATATGTAGTGTAATTTTTTTGAGTATAAAATTGATTATTTTTTATATGAAAATATACAGCACCAACCATGTCCATATATAAACTCCGTGATTGGATTGACATTGATAATTTGAATTGGTATATTTTATCACAAAAAAGTAAGGATATTGATTTTCTAGAAGAAAATATATGCAAGGTATATCCAAATTATATATCACGCAATCCAAATGCAATTGATTTACTTAAGAAAGAACCATGGTTAATAAATACACGATCAATCTGTGAAAATCCAAATGCTATTTATTTAATTGAACAAATTATTGATGAAATTGATTGGACATGTTTATCAACAAATCCCAATGCAATTCATTTGCTTGAACAAAATCAGGATAAAATAGATTGGCGAAATTTATCATTGAATCCAAATGCAATTCATTTGCTTGAACATAACAAAGATAAAATAAATTGGAGAAATTTATCACTGAATCCAAATGCAATTGATTTACTTAGAAAAAATAAAAATAAAATAGAATTAAGTTTATTAACTATGAATAAGAATCCTGAAGCAATCGATTTACTTAATGAAATTATGGACAGCCATAATATCAATACATTTGTTAATAATATCAGAATTATATATAATGCAGTTGTATATGGACAAATAATCGATTGTGATTTTATTATACAAATGCTATCATCTAATCCCAATGCGATTCATTTGCTTGAACAATATGTAGATAAAATAGACTGGGAACGCTTATCAAAAAATCCAAATGCAATTCATTTACTCGAACAAAATCAGGATAAGATTAATTGGAAGTATTTGTCATCTAACCCAAATGCAATTAATTTACTTGAACAAAATCAAGATAAGATTAACTGGAAGTATTTATCATCTAATCCAAATGCAATTCATCTGCTCGAACAAAATCAAGGTAAGATTAATTGGGAAAAATTGTCACAAAATCCCAATGCAATCTATTTACTTGAACAAAATCAGGATAAAATATATTGGAAAAAATTACATAAATATTTACCAATTCTTACATATAATTACGAAAAGATCAAACAAATTAAATCATTGGAACTTTTATGCGTTTCGCAATGGTTTAATCACCCACGATTCATTAGAAAGTTCTTGCAAGATCATGATATGAGTGAACTAGATTCATACAATGACTACATACTTAATAGATATGTAGTTTAATTTTTGAGCATAAAATTGAAGACCATTTAAGTAAAAATATATACAATATTATCATGTTTATCGAACTTCTTGATTGGATTAATCCTATTAAATTGGATTGGGATGGATTATTAATAAATCCTAATGCAATACATATAATTGAGAAATATCCAGAGTATATCAAATGGAGTTTATTATCACAAAATCCTAACGCTGTTCATATTCTTGAACAAAATTTAAATAAAGTTAATTGGACGTATTTATCATCGAATCCAAATGCAATTCGTATTCTTGAACGACATAAAAAAAGAATAGATTGGGGATATTTATCATCTAATCCAAATGCAATTCATTTGCTTGAACAAAATTTAAATAAGGTATGTTGGAGTAGATTATCTGCTAACCCCAATGCAATATCTATTCTTGAACAAAATATAGATAAAATAAATTGGAATAGACTATCTACAAATCCTAATGCAATTAATTTGCTTTTACGGTATCCAAAACATATAAATCGATGGGAACTTTCTACTAATCCAAATGCTGTGCATGTACTTGAAGAATATCAACATATTATAGATTGGGAATATTTATCAACTAATTCTAATGCTATACATTTACTTAAAGAAAATCAAGATAAAATAAATTGGAAGAAATTATCATCCAATATAAATGCGATTGAACTGCTTGAGAAAAATACATATTTCATAGATTGGGATATTCTTTCGGCTAATCCAAATGCAATGAGAATTTTAAAACAAAATAAAAAAAGAATTAGATGGAAGATATTATCAACCAATCCAGGAATTTTTAAATATAATTATGATAAAATTAAAAAGGTTAACGCATTAAAGAATCAGTGCATTATAGAATGGTTTAATCATCCACGATTTATTGATAAGTTCTTACAAGATCATGATATGGATGAATTAGATTCATACAATGACTATATACTTAATAGATATGTAGTTTAATTTTTGAGCATAAAATTGATATTTTTTATTTAAAATTAACAAACATGATGTCGTATAATTTGTACCAATGGATGTCCAATATTCCATTTATTCGTATAAATTGTAATAATTTTGAGCATGACATTACATATTATGGGGATAAATTTGAATGCCATCAATGTGGAATAGATGAAACAATAATTGATATAGATTGGTACTATTGTGAAAATTGGGATTCTATACTTACAAAACCATTTCAATATAATTACATTCTAATGGAAAAAATGCATGCAAATATTAATAGAGAGTTTTTAACATTAAATTTAATGAATATATTCAACAAAATAAACATTGACCACAACAATATATCATTAATTGCAGAATATATCTATTAATTTTTTGAGCATAAAATAGCATAGATAATTATTTAAAGTATAACAACAAGCAAGCAGAAAGTAAGGAAGCATGGAATATATTATCTGGGAAGATATTAGCACTTGGCCAATTGGCATAATGAACGATATTCTCGCAGAAGGTCAAAACATATTTCCTACCGTAATTGATTGGAACTTTATTTCGGGAACAGAAACAAAAAGTCTTACACATCCACCATATGACTATGAAACGATGAAGGTATCGCATGCGTATATCAAAAGAAGATTACTTGTTGTAAATCTATTGGATGTTCTCGAAAATGCAAACATTGATGACAATATCGAAGCAATTGCTGAATATTGTTATTAATTTTTTGTATAAAATTGAAGACCATATAAATAAATATATACAGTATTAACCATGTTTATAGAACTTCGTCAATGGATTGATATTAATAACTTAAATGGACATAGATTATCAAGAAATTCTTATATTATTAAGGTTCTTTTACAAAATATAAAAACAAGCGTATGTGATCCATTAACTAATGAAAATAATCAAGACTACAAACAATATATAGAAAAATTAGATTGGTTTACTTTATCATCTAATCCCAATGCCATACATTTACTTGAACAAAACCTGGATAAAATATATTGGGATATGTTATCATGTAATTCCAATGCTATTCATTTACTTGAATATTATCCAGAATATATTAATTGGGACATGTTATCACTGAATCCAAATGCTATTCATTTACTTGAATATTATCCAGAATATATTAATTGGG
>JACCDR010015780.1_pt1 | contig 11688 bp, 16 predicted proteins | sample 7446431 | NCBI WGS metagenome assembly JACCDR01 (sample SAMN15323443, study PRJNA562643) | freshwater metagenome | isolation source: river surface water | place: USA:Blue River Watershed | collected 2017-08-17
CTCGATGACCTCTTCGACCTGCTCAGCGAAACCGTCAACCTCGCCGACGGCTGCGCCGGAGTCGTCTGGGCCGGAGACGTCTTCCACCACAAGACCCCCGGACGCACCAGCCACCGCACGATCATGCGCGTCATCGAGATCGTGCGCGGCTACCCCTGCCCGGTGAAGGTCGTGCCCGGCAACCACGACATGCTCCACGACCGCATCGAGAGCATCGACGACACACAACCCCTCGGCGTCCTGCTCGCCTCCGGCGCCGTCACCCTCCTCCTCGGCTGGCACCCACCCACCGACGACCTCGACACCGACGGCTACCTCGACCCCGTCTACGGCGTCCCGTGGCTCCAGGAGTACACCGACCTGACGGTCAACCGCGCCCTCACCGACTACTTCGCCGGCCGCAACGACCAGCCGCACGCCCTCGTCGTCACCCACGCCCCGCTCTACCCGCCCGGCAAAGAACTCCCGTACGAGAACTACCCGGCCGAGAAATGGGCCGCCGCCATGGGCTTCAAAGGCACCGTCCACTACGGACACGTCCACGAACCCCACGGCATCTACACCGTCCGCGGCGTCACCTTCTCCAACCCCGGAGCCCTGTCCCGCGGCTCGCTCACCGAGACCAACGCCACCCGCAAGGTCCGCGTCGCCGCCTGGAACAGCGACACCGGCGAAACCCGCCACCTCGACATCCCCCACAAACACGCCTCGCAGGTCTTCCGCCTCATCGAAGCCGCCCGGATCAAGACCGCCGCCGCCGACCTGTCCCAGTTCCTCGACGCCGTCGGCGACACCCGCCTCGAAGTCACCTCCATCGAAGCGGTCATGACCCACATCCGCACCCTCGACCTCGGCGCCGACATGGAACGCCTCATCGAGAACCTGCTCATCGAAGGAGCCGGCCGGTGAAAACTGCCGTCCGGACGCAGTCGCGCGGGCTGATCCTGTCCGACATCTGCTCCACCATCGCCGACACCCGCCACCGACGCGCGCTCAGCCCGACCGTCGACCCGTCCTCCACCTGGGAGCGGTACTTCGCCGGCTGCGGCGGCGACCGGCCCATCGCCGGCACCGTCACCGCCCTGCGCGCGTTCCACGACGCCGGCTACGACATCCACCTCGTGTCCAACCGGCCCACCTCCGTGTGGCGCGAGACCCAGGACTGGATCGCCCGCCACAACATCCCCTGCGACGCCCTCAAACTGCGCGACAGGCCCCTCGGCAACGGCGCCGTCCACAAGGTCGACTACATCCGCGAACTGCACCGCCAGGGCCACCAGGTCGTGCTGTTCTTCGAAGACGACCCCGAGGCCGCCTTCGTCATCGAAGCGTTCGGCGTGCCCGTCCTGTGCGTCAACCCCCGCTACAAGGGCCGCCGATGAGCCGACCCATGCTCTCGATCAGTTGGTCCAGCCTCCGCACCCACATGGAGTGCAAGCGCAAGTCCGCCCTCATCCGCGACGGGAAACGACCCGCCACCCGCGACCTGCGCATGTTCTATCACGGCATGGTCGTCGATCGATTGATGCGGGACTGGCTCGCCGACCCCGACCGGCAACCCGGCCAGATGCTTGCCCGCCTCGACGACGCCATGGGCTACGTCGCCGACGAGGCCGCCCACACCGGCGACGGCGTCGTGCGCTGGCGCACCGCCAACGACCGCAAAGAACTGCGCGACTTCTGCGCCGAACTTCTCACCCGCCTCGAACCGATGCTGGTCGAACTCGTCCTGCCGCACTGGTTCGCGCCGGCGCTGCGGTTCAAGGAACAGCTCATCGTCCCGTACCTCGACGGCACCCCCACGCCGATCTTCATCACCGGCGAAATCGACATCCTCGTCGCCAACAACCTCGGCGAATACGTCGTGTGGGACCTCAAGGCCACCGCCGACGAGCAGTACCACCGCAAGGTCTTCGGACAGCTCGTCTTCTACGACCTCGCCGTCGCCCTGCGCCACGCCACCCGCACCAGCCAGGTCGGGCTCATCCAACCCATGTGCGAGGCCCGCGCCCTCACCTGGTCCCTCACCGACGACCAGCGCAACCACCTCCTCGGCGACATCGCCCGCATGGCCGCCGACATCTGGCGCGACGAACGCACCTGCAAGGAATCCACCTCCGGCTGCGCCTGGTGCGAAGTCCGCCACGCCTGCACCCGCTTCGACCCCGCCGACGGCGCGTTCAGCCTCGCCGCGGAACTACGCAAGGAGGCCCGGTGAGCGACCCCGACACCCGCATCCGCGAGATCAAGGACCGGCACGCCGCGGCCCTGGCCGAACGCGCCCGCGCCGAGCACGCGATCGCCACCGCCAAGGCCAACGTCGCCTTCGCCGAGGACCGACTCGCCGCCGAGTTCGGGGTCCGCACGTCCGATGAGGCCCGCACCATGCTCGCGGCGCTTCAGGCCGAACTGGACGACCAGCTCGTTGCCCTGCGCGCCGCACTCGACGAAATCGGGGGACAACCGTGAACGTCATCGACGGCCGGGACCTCGTCGACTCCCTCCTCGCCGACGACCCCGCACCACCGGCCCAGACCACGACCGCGGTCCGCGCCGCCTTCACCATCAAACGATTCGTGCTGCACCTGCTGCTCGAACGCGCCGCCGTCGCCGTGCCGACCCGCGACGTGATGCCCGTGCTCAAGCACTTCCAGATCGAGGCCGCCCCCGACCGGCTGCGCGTCGTGGCCTCCGACCTCGAACTGTCGATGATCGCCGTCACCGAGCTGGTCACCGTCACCACGCCCGGCACGATCGTCATGCCGGCCCGCAAGATGCTCGACATCCTGCGCGAAGCCGAGGACGCCGACGTGACGATCACCGTCGCCGGCGACACCGCCCACATCGCCATCGGCCGCACGAGCTGGCGCCTGCGGCTGCTCGGCGGCGAGGACTACCCGCCCATGCCCGCCTCCGGCGACGCCGCGTTCGTCGCCTTCGACCGGCTCGACTTCCTCGCCTCACTCAGGGCCGTGCGCTACGCCGCCTGCAAGGATGGCGAACGCGCCTCCCTCATGATGATCGACGTACGGGACGGGCAGATGACCGCCTGCGACGGCGTACGGTTCCAGCAGGCCGCCGTCGCTCGCACCCCGTTCGACTTCCAGATCCCCATCGGCGCCGTCGCCGACCTGATCAAGCTCCTCCAGAGCGTCGAACAGCCCTCGATTAACGTCGGCGTCTCCGAGCACCACCTGATCTTCCGGTTCGGCAACGACGAGTTCATCGCCAACAAGCTCGCCGCGAAGTTCCCCGACATGACCGCCCTGCTGCTGCGCCCCGCCCTGGCCAACCAGCACCGCCTCGTCGTCGACCGCGCGCAGCTCCTCACCGCCGTCAAGCGCGTGCGGATCAACGCCGACCCCGAAACCTCCGCGATCGCCCTCACCCTCACCCCCGGGCAGATCGACGTGCAGGCACGCGACAAGTACCAGAACGCCGCCACCGAGACGATCCCCGCCGAGTGGAACGGCGCCGAACGCACCATCGTCGTCAACCACTCGTTTCTCGCCGACATGATCAACGGCTGCCAGACCCCGACCCTCGACTTCCGCCTCGGCGACGACAAGAAGACCGCCAAGGCGCCCATCATGCTCACCGACCCGGACACCGGCACCGTCGGTGTCGTCCAGCAGATGAACGGAGCCTGGCTCTCGTGACCCTCGTCATCATGGCGTTTCTGGTCGCCGCACTGCTGGCGCTCGCCTTTGCCCTTGGATCAGCGGACGGATCCAGACAGCGAAGCATCTCCCGTTTCGTGTTCGCGGTCAGCGTCGGCTCCGCCGCCGGACTGATCACTCAGGAAGCGCTCAAGGCGGTACTCACGTGACCCTTGCCCAACTCACCACCCGACTGCGCCACGCCCGCCGCGAACTCGACCGCGACGCCGGCGAGGCCCGCGCCGTCCTCACCCGCGCCCGCGCCATCCACACCGAGGTCACCGACCTGCGCGCCCAGATCGCCCTGCACGAACGCGCCGCCGCCCTCCTCGCGACCATCGGCGAACAACGCCAGGCCGACACCCAACGACGTATCGAGACCCTCGTCACCCAGGGGCTGCGCACCATCTTCGGCGAAGACCTGTCCTTCCACCTCCTTCCCGTCGTGCGCGGCAAACGACCCGAGGTCGACATGGTCGTGCGCTCCCACATCGGCGGCACCCTCGTCGAGACACCCGTCATGGAAGCCCGCGGCGGCGGCCTCGCCGCCGTCATCGGTTTCCTGCTGCGCCTCGTCGTCCTGCTGCTGTCCGCGCACCGCGAGGACACCGTCCTCGTCCTCGACGAGACCTTCGCCCACCTGTCCGCCGAGTACGAACCCCGAATGGCCGAATTCCTGCGCGACCTCGTCGAGCGCACCGGCGTGCAGATCATCCTCGTCACCCACTCCGACGCCTTCTCCGACGCCGCCGACACCAACATCCGTTTCCGCCTCGTCGACGGCAAGACCCGCGTGTAACCCACACGGGCGATCCTTCTCCCGAACTGCCGCATCCTCGACGTTGCGCCGGATACGTTGTCACTGCTCCTCCACCGCGGAGTGGCAAGCGAAACGCCTTCGAAGGCGAATCGTGGACGCAACGTGGCAGTGCCACGTCACTCAAGGACGCCCCGGCTACCGGCTAACCCCGGCCCGGGGCGTTTCCTTTTGCCGCAACCGATAGCCGCGGCCTCGGTATCTTCAGGGTGACGGAAGACTTCCGCCCGGCTGCCCGGGTGATCGCCGACTCCATCTCCCCGGCCGGCGACCGGCTCACCTCCATCGAGGCGAAGCTGCACCGCTTCGTCCTGGCCGAGCTGAACACCCACTGCGCCTTCGCGCGCAACTCCGCCAGCTCCCGCGCGATCCCCGTCACCCGCACCCTCACCACCCTCGCCGAAACACCCGCCGTGCCGGTGCGCTGGCCCCAGGCGCAGAAGGGCATGCAGGGCGGCCCCGAGATCGAGGACCCGGCCAAAGCCCGTGAGATCTGGCTCGCCGCCCGCGACGACGCCGTTGCCCGCGCCGAGCAGCTCCTCGACCTCGGCGTGCACAAGTCGGTCGTCAACCGGCTCCTGGAGCCGTTCCTGCCGCACACCGTGCTGATCACCGCGACCGAGTGGGACGGCTTCTTCGAACAGCGCTGCTCCCCGCTCGCCCAGCCGGAGATGGAAGTCGCCGCGAACCTCATCCGCGCTGCCTACCGCGCTTCCACCCCGACCGAGGTCCCGGTGGGGGAGTGGCACCTGCCGTTCCTCGATGCCCTCGACCGCGAGCAGATCCCGCGAATGCACTGGCGGCCCATCTCCGTGGCCCGCTGCGCCCGCGTCTCCTACAACACTCACGACGGCCGCCGCGACTTCGACGCCGACTGGAACCTCTTCACCCGCCTCGTCGAGGCCGACCCGCCGCACATGTCGCCGTTCGAGCACGTCGCCACCCCCGACGTGAACAACCCGCCCGGCAAATTCGCTGGTTGGCGGCAACTGCGCCACATCACGTTCGGGCGGTGAGTGTGAACCGCTGCTCGATCGGCAACGAGCCCGAACTGTGCTGCGTCGGCGACCCCTGGAACCACCCGCGGTTCGACCCTCAGTTCCACATGGAACCGCTGCTTCCCGCCGTCATCTCCGCCGCCAAGAACCACGAACTCGACCCGCACCTGGTCGACTGGCACCTCGAAGCGATCCACGGCTGGGAGCCACACGATGCCAAATACGACGTAGAGGCCGAGGCGGCAGCCGAGTGCCTGTGCCGCGGCGGGTGCGAATGACCTCACGCAGCCCCGAGTACATCACCGAATGGCTCGACGCCAACCTGCACCGCACCGACCTGCCGCAGCAGTTTTTGGGGACCGAGCCCAACGCCCGCCGCAAGGACTGGGACTTCGCCACCGTGCGGTGGCTCATGTGCGCGTCCTGGCCGTACGAGGCCGCCGCCGGGAACAGCTCGATCCCGGCCGTGTACGCCGCTGTCAACGACGGACGGCCCGAGTACCTGTGCGACAGGTTCTACCTGCCCAATACTCCCGGCGACCTGAAGCTCCTCGAACGCCACCACATCCCCGTGTTCGGCATCGAGTCACGCCGGCAGATGGCCGACTTCGACGTGGTCGGATCGTCGATCAGCTACGCCATTCTGTCGATGTCCTACATCAAGATGCTGACCATGTCGGGCATCCCCCTGCGGTGGCGTGACCGCGACGGCACTCACCCGATGGTCATTGTGGGCGGCCTGTCCTACGGCGCACCGGAAGTACTCGCGCCCGTCGTCGACTGCTGGTGGCTCGGAGAGGTCGAAGATGAACCCGGAAACCCAGGCATCACCGCGGTCAATGACCGCATCGCATCGTTCAAAGCGACTGGACAATGGGTGGCTGATCGAGTGGGGTGCTACGCGGAACTGGCCCGCGAATTTGCATTCCTCTACTTCCCGCGATTCGTGGATGTTCAGTATCAGTACGAACACCGGCCGGGTCCTGACGGTCATGTTCGTCCGTCGAAGCAGGTCGTAGGGATCACCTCCAACCTGGAGGGCATGGTCATGCCGCGCGTCAAGCGGCACGTCAAAGACCTCGACAAGATGGCCCCGCTCAACGCCCCACCGCTGCTGTTCGCCGACCCCGCCATGGGCTCCGGCGACCTCGAAGTCGCCCGCGGCTGCCCCGCATGGTGCTGCTTCTGCGCCCTGTCCTACCGCACCAAGCCCTACCGGCAGCGCACCGTCGCCTCCGTCGTCGACCAGGCCGGCGAATTCGCCCGGAACATGGGCTCCGTGCGCATGGCGCCCTTCTCGCCGGACTTCCCCATGTACACCCAGCGCAAGAAGCTCGTCGCCGAGCTGCTGGAGAAGGTGTCCGACGAGGTCGACGCCCCCACCATGCGCGTCGACGACTTCATCGCCGACTCCGGTTTCATCCTGCTCCAGGTCCACGGCGGCATGGACTCCGTCACCCTCGGTGTCGAAGGCAACAGCCAACGTATGCGCGATCTTGTGGGAAAAGGCACCTCCGACGAGGACATCAAGGAAGCCGTCACCCGAGGGATCGCCGCCGGCATTCGCAAGATCAAGCTGTTCATGATCTCGAACATGCCCGGCGAGGATGAGGCGGATATCTTCCGCATCCTCAAACTCGCCAAAGACCTGGCCGACATCCGCGAACAGATGAATCAGCCGACCGTCCGCATCCAGTTCTCCTGGACGCCGCTGCTGATCGAGGCGAACACCCCCATGCAGTGGTTCGCCCCGCCGGCCCAATCGCGGGTCCTCGCCGCCGTGTTCGAACAGATGCGTGACCTGAAGATCGATTTCAAGATCGGCGCGAAAGCCGAACCCGGCCGATTCGCGTTCTTCCAGCTCTGCCAACGCGCGTCCCGTGACATCGGCGAAGCGCTCGTCGACGCCATGGAAGAAGCCGACCAGGCGTGCTGGGGCGGAGTCCCCCGCACCTTCAAAGACCTCCTGGAATCGAAGCTGAAGGCCCACGGCTTCCACAACGGATACGCCGACGCCTTCGACGAACGTCACCGCACCGACCTGTTCGGCTACGAAATGATCGACCAGGGTATCTCCACCGCACTGCTGTGGAAGACCTACCTCCAGATGCGGGAATTCCTCGAACTCACCGACTCGTCCACCTACGACGAGCACTTCGACGACACCTACCACGGCTCCGAGTGGATCAGCCGCTGCGACGTGGCCTGCCAGGGCAAGCGATGCGGCGCCTGCGACCACAAGGACTTGCGGCTGCGCACCCGCTACATCCAGGCCGCCCAACAGGAACGCGACACCGACCTCATCCAGCTCCGCCCCGTCGACCAACGCACCCAAGCTGTCCGTATCCGCGCCCACCTGTACCGGCCCGAGGCGTACCGGTACGTCGGCAACGAGCACTGGCGCTTCGCCGTACGCCGCGCCGCGTTCCGCGCCGCCCACCACCTCGACGTGCCCTACGGCATCGCGAAGCGCTCCATCCGCTTCTCCAACGACCACATCAAGGGCAAGGACTGGTCCTACGGCTCCCGGTACGTCGAATTCGGCCTCACCCGTGTCGTCGACGCCGAACAGATCCAGGCGTTCATCGACGCGATGAACGTCGAACTCGTCCCGTGGACTCGCCTCGGCGGCTGGATCACCCACCCGCCCGGCTCCTCCAGCCTGCGCACCGACGTGGGCGCCACCTTCTACAGCCTCGGCGTCAACGACCTCGACACCGCCGCCGCGCTCGCCCGCCTCGGCGCCTGGCACGCCGCCGAGACCGTCCCCATGACCCTGCCCGTGCAGGGTGGCTACTTCGCCCCCAACAGCGAAACCGTCGACGCCAAGCAGTACGTCGACGACCTGTGGCTCGTCCGCAACGGCCACCGGCTCAGCCTGCGGATGCTCGTGCGTAGCCGGCCCAGCATCTTTCACCTCTACGGCGCCGTCCTGTCCCGCCCCGGGCTCGTCGACACCTACCGGGTGCGCGCCCACTGCGTCGACACGTTCCTGGACACCGACCGGCGCCAGCAGGACTTCCTGCGACCCAACTGCGTCGACTGCGGACTCCAGATTCCCGTCAACGTCCTGGACAAGCCCTACGACCCGCTGCGCTGCCCCCGCTGCTGCGACACCCACGACGGCATCACCGTCGAAACCGCCGACCGAAAGGACAGTCCATGACCGAGGACGACAAGACCCAGCAGCCCGCTCCCGACCCGGGCAACGTCGAAGACCCGCGCACCCTCACCGAGCCCCTCGACGAGGACGACGACGTGCACGAGCGGATCGCGCTGGTGAACCAGGAACACGGCATCGCTCCGCGCGACGAGAACGCCCCACTCGACCGGCCATGACCGCCTGGCAGGACGAGGCCCTGGAGTGCATCGACCCGGACTGCGACGGCATCGCCGAGCCCGAGGCCGACGGTGACGTGCGCTGGCACGAGTGCCTCGACTGCGGCCACGGCTTCAACTTCCGCCGCGTCGAACAGCCACTGACGGCGCAACCGGCCGGGCACTGCGCCGTAGGGATACCAGAAGCCGTCCGGCGCCGCGCCAGCCTCGCGCCGACGCCACTGCTCCAGATCGGGAGACGCCCAGATGCCTGAACTGCGTGACGGAACCGTCGTCGAAGACCCTCGCCTGGACCGCATTCGCTCCGAACCCGACGAGCGAGACGCACGCTTCGGCGTCGCCCCGATCCTCGGCGGCATGGCCGAGCCGGTCACTGTCATGTGGGACATCCCCACCGGGCAGCCCGTGCTGAATCAGGGGAAAGAGGGGGCCTGTGTCGGCTTCGGCTGCGTCAACGAGCTGCGCTTCAATCCCGTCCCGGTCGATGGCCTCGACGCGAAGTTCGCGCGCGAGAAGGTCTACTGGCCGGCGCAGAAGATCGATCCCTGGGACGGTGGCGCCTACCCCGGCGCCTCCCCGAAGTACGAGGGGACCTCGCTGCGCGCCGGCCTGAAGATCGTCTCCAAGCTCGGCTACGTCGGCGAATACCGGTGGGCCAAGAACGAGGCCGAGATCGCCCTGGCCATCTCCACCGGCCCCGTCATCCTCGCCACCGACTGGTTCGAGGGCATGTCCAAGCCCAGGTATGACGGCTACATCACCGCCAGCGGCAAGCTCATCGGCGGCCACTGCTACCTCGCGATCGGGCTCAAGGTCACCGCCGCCGGCGGCTACTACACGATCTACAACTCGTGGGGGCCGAGCTGGGGTGACGAGGGCACCGCGAAGCTGTCACGCGCCAGCCTGGAGAAGCTCATGCTGCGCCGCGGGGAGGCCGCGCTGATCACCCAGCGGTACAACCCGCCGAAGCCCCGCTCGGCCTGATGACGCCGAGTGAGCAGGCCGAGGAAATCCTGACCATGCTTCAGGCAATCCTCAGCCGCAACGAAACCGACGGAATGATGATCACCGGCTTTGCGCTCGTCGTGGCCGGCATCGACTCCAACGGCGAGAAGGCCGCGTGGCTCCGGACGAACCCCGGAGCCACCGCGTGGGAGACGAGCGGTCTGCTGAAGTTCGCGCTCAACGAAGAAGCGGCCTACCGCAACGCCTTCATCTTCCGCCACTTCGACTAACCCCCGGCTCCCGAAGGGTCACTGCGTTGGAACAGCTTGCGCTCGCCCACCGGCCGCGGACGTTCGACGACCTCGTCGGGCAGAAGCCCGTGCAGGTCCTCCTGCGCCGCATGGTCGAAACCCGCCGAGTCCCCACCGCCATGCTCTTCGACGGGCCACGCGGCACCGGCAAGACCAGCGTCCTGCGGATCCTCGCCGCCGCCCTCAACTGCGACAACCCACCCGTGCCCTGCGGACACTGCCCGAGCTGCAAATCGATCCACGACGGCACCAGCCTCACCCTGCGCGAGATCGACGCCGCCAGCCACGGCCTCGTCGACGACATCCGCGCCCTACGCCGCGACGTGCTCTACTCCGCGCCGGGGGAGTACCGCGTCATCGGCCTCGACGAGGCCCAGTCGATCTCCACCGCCGGGTTCAACGCCCTCCTCAAAGTCCTCGAAGAGCCGCCGCCCGGCATCATCTGGGTCCTGCTCACCACCGAACCGCGGCGCATCCTCGAAACGGTCTACTCCCGCTGCATGCGCTTCCACTTCAAGCGCATCGCCGAGGCCGACATCGTCGCCCGCCTCCAGCACGTCGCCCAGGCCGAGAACCTCACCGTCGAACCCGGCCTGATCACCCTCATCGCCCAGCACGCCCAGGGCGGCATGCGCGACGCCGTCATGACCCTCGACCAGGTCACCCGCGTCGGCGTCACCACCGTCGCCGGCTACCGCGACCTTCTCGGCGACACCGACTTCGGCCCCGCCCTCCTGGCCGTCATCGCCACCGGCGACCACGCCCGCATCTTCCCCGCCGTCGAACAGGTCATGAGCGGCATCGCCGAACCGGGCACCGTCGTGGCCGCCCTCGCCGAAACCCTCGCCGACATCCTCACCCTGCGCGCCGGCGGCACCCTCACCCACACCGGCGCCGCCCTCGACATCCGCAAGGGCCTCGCCGAGACGATCAGCACCCACGACGCCGTCGAGGCCATCCGCCTCCTGTGGGACCTCACCGCCCGCGCCGCCAAGGCCGACCACGCCCGCGCCGCGCTCACCATGGCCGTCACCCTCATCGCCGACAAGCTGCGTCCCGCCGCACCCGAGCCGGCCGCACCCCGCCGGCTCACCCTCGACGACATCGCCGGCATGCGTCGATGAGCTTCCCCTTCGCCGGCTTCGGCCTGCACCGCCCCTACCCGACCACCGGTATGACGACCGCCCGCTGGGCCACCGAGGTCGACCCGGTCTGGATCCCCTTCTCCACGATCATCCTCACCCAGGACGGTGTGAACGTCCTGCCGCTGTTCGGCATCACCGACCGGCAAAGCGACCTCTACCCGCACGTCGTGCGCTACCGACAGCACCACTTCCTCGAAGACGGCCACCACCGCGTCATCCGCGCCGCCATCACCGGAGAAACCGGCATGCTCATGCGCGTCCTGGACGCCCCACAGGACCACTGGTGAACGACTTCGTCGTTCACATGACCCTCGCCGGCTGCGCCCTGTTCCTCATCGGCGCCGCTTTGTTCCTGTGGTGGCTGCGGTCCTACCACGCCCGCAAATAGGAGAACCCATGCGCCCCGCACCACCCGACCCGCCCGAGATCACCCACCGGCTCTGGAAAGGCTTCTCCGGCGCCGTCGGCTGGGAC
>JACCDR012323367.1_pt1 | contig 11687 bp, 10 predicted proteins | sample 7446431 | NCBI WGS metagenome assembly JACCDR01 (sample SAMN15323443, study PRJNA562643) | freshwater metagenome | isolation source: river surface water | place: USA:Blue River Watershed | collected 2017-08-17
ACATTAGTCATTTCAGCTATTTTTACAGCAGAGCTGTACAAACCGAGCATATAGGCATTATAAAAATACGGAATTAAAAACTGATCAAAGCGTACCACAACGTACCAAACACATATATAAAGCAGTGGGAATACGGAATTAGTTATAAGGTTTTTAAAAGAAAAATTTTGAAGCTCTCCTGTATTTTTATTTTTCTCACTAAAAAATACGTACGTGGCGGCTGCGGTCAAAATAACTCCGTCTATGCTATTAATAGCTATAAATGTTATTAAATTCTGATCGGTATATACCGCAAGAATTTTTAGTGCAAGTATAGTAAGCGCAGACACGCTCATCCATATTGCAAGAAAACGTGAGTAATTCTTGTGCTGTAAGAGGAAAATAACAGATGCGAACACGCTCGTTAAAATAGGAATACAAAGAAATGGAATAAAGCGGGCAAGGTCTGAAGGCAACACTACATAAGACACAATACAAAACAAAATAAGAAGCGGAATAACAATATACGCTTTGTACTGTATGTAGCGAACCACGTACGAATACGTATACCGCTCTTGAATCATTCGCCAATGAGCATAGGTGTCTATACCACTCAAAATAGTAACAAATGCTGCTAAATAGTTCTGCACAAAGCTATACAAACCAAGATTGATTGGCCCTAAGTATCGTGCAACTAACAGTACTCCAATAAGACTACAGAGCTGAACACACGCATGCGCCACCGTGTACCACATAGCATCCGTCACCACTCGTCGCTTTAAAAAAGTTGCTATCATGCTTCTTGGGTAAAATTCTTTACCATGTAGGTTCTGTCGAGAGTGTAACCTAGCTTTTTATCATAATATTCACGCACACCCACTCCGGCAATAATCGCCATACCATTATACCCTCTCTCTTTTGCAATCCTCTCCGCTTCTAACACCAAACGTCGCCCGAACCCCATGTGTTGCGACTGCTCGCCTTGGGCACCTATCTTTGCCATACGGCCATAGGTGTGCAGCTCACGAATAAGTGCCTTGCCCGGGAGGACCGACAAATGTTCGTGCCCATCAAATCCATGTATCTTATCCCATCTCGGTAAACGCAAACGACAAAATGCGGCGAGAGTGTTTTCTTTTTTATTCTCAAATTGTAAGAAAATCTCGGTACCTGTTTTTGTTTCGTATGTTACACACGTGAGCTCAAACTCATCTGGCAATACTTCCCTGTCACGTATTTCGCGAGAACGAATGTCTTTTTGTATTACCCCGCGCTTTGCCTGATATTCATCGACAGACTCTCTTAAGTTGGACTTTTTACTACTTGCTACAATATAAGTTGCAGGAATGTCTCGAATAATACGAATAATACGTACGTATTCTGGAACCTCACGCTCGCAATCAGCGAGCACTCGGGTAAGGGTCTCATCATCATACGGCTCATATTCGAGCTGTTTTCGGGACCACCATTTATACAAAAGCGTGCTTTTTAAAATGACGCACGGATACACCTTAAGCATGTCTGGGTGATGATCTTGCCCTGAAAAAAGATCTCTAAACATTTGCACATCCATCGTCTCATTACTTTTTGGTAAGTTTGGCATCATGTGGTACACGATCTTAAACCCCGCATTACGAAGCAACTCAGTTGATTCAGCAATTGCTTCTACGGTCATTTCTCGTTTATTAAAATCAAGTACATACTGATCTAAGTGCTGCACCCCTATTTCCACCTTAGTAACACCGAGACGACGTAAATTATTGAGCTCCTCCAAGTTCACATAGTCAGGACGTGTTTCTATAGAAAGCCCAATAATACGCTCTCCTGTCTTTTGATTAAGCGCCTGTAACGCTTCAAGTGACAATTCACCTTCCTGAATATGTTCTTCTTTGGGGCGAGGAAAATTGATACATGCACGAAAAGACTCCTTCACAAACCATTCTTGATAGTCACGCTTATAAAAACTCCACGTACCTCCGATCATAATCATTTCCACCTTATCAGTTATGTGTCCATTGATCGTGAGTGCCTTCAACCTATTCTCTATTTGTTTGCTCGGACTAAACTTGTTTGCAAGCGCACGTGCTGCCGCAGGCTCTTTTGATAAGTAGCTTTTTGGCATGTTCTTTTCGGTCGGGCAATAAATACAACGCCCTGGGCAGGCATATGGCTTTGTAAGGAGCGATATAACCGCCACACCAGAATTGCTTCGTACTTTTAATTTTTTGAGAACTTGCTCTAGGTCAGGGTTTCGCTTCTCTTCCCCGCTCCCTACTCTTTTTTTATACAATGCAAGAAGCTCTGCGTGTGTTGGCATTTCTTTTTGCAGAGACTCTTTTTTGTGTGCCAAGAAAAACTTTTTCTTAAACCTCATCTCCTCTCTTATTTTTTCTATTTCTGCATACAGGACAGGATCTCGCATGATAACGCGTTTTAATTTATCAATATCCCGTTCTGTAAAATAACCTTCAAACATAGCTTATAGCAAACGAAGTGTGCGCAATTCTTCTTTTATAACATCTCTATCCACCCAACGCACCATACCCCCTTTACGAGCCATCGTTTCCTGGGCACCCATTCCTGTGCAAAAAATAACGTCATTTTTCTGTGCGTGACGAAACGCATGAGCCATTGCCTGACGCCTGTCTGCAATCAATTCAAAATCTTTTTTCTTTTCCTTTCCATACCGAACAAGGTTTTGACCTATTTCTTCAACAATAAGCTGCGGATCTTCTTCGTATGGGTCTGTATCGGTAACAATAGAAAAGTCAGCACACTCGGCAACAACACGCGCCAGCTGATCACGCTTACTTTTATCGCGCCCTCCTCCTTCAGCACCAAATAACACGATCACTTTTCCACTCCCCGCTATTTCACGACCGTATTCTAGTAGTTTTCTCATGCTCAATTGTTCGTGTGCATAATCAAGAAAAACTCGAAAAGGAGCATTGGAAACAATCTCTTCCATTCGCCCAGGAATAAGAGAAAGTCGCTGGACACCTTCAGCGGTTTTATCATCCGACAATCCCAAATGACGAGCAACCGCAATCGCGGTAAGTGCATTTGGCACCATGAAAACACCAGCCACATGTAATTCAAACCTTGTAGTATCTACTGAAAAAGATACGCTATGTGGGGAGACGAGCACGTGTGTGGCATGAATATGCGCATCGGTACTACTAACTCCATATGTTATTTTTTGAGGCGCAGGAATTGCATTATAAAAATCAAATTCGCCATCGTCTTTATTTAAGATAGACACTGGTGTGATACGTGCACCTCGCCACAGCTTTGGCTTTTTATGTGAAATAGTTTTAAATAGTTTCCCTTTTTCTTTTCTGTAGTTTTCATAACTACCATGAGCTTCAATATGCTCTGGTGATAAATTCGTGAAAATGGTTATGTCATAATCTATTGCACGATGCCGATGCTGTAATATACCTTGAGATGTTGTTTCAACCACCACCGCCTCACAGCCAGCACGCACCATATCGCGTAACGTTTTCTGCAAGAAAAACCTCCCTGGCATAGACATGTGCATAGTATTAACTCGTTTTTCATTACCTACATGAATAGCGGCGGTAGTTATCATCCCTGTTTTTATACCATGAGCCTGTAGTACACTCCAGACATAATGCGAGGAAGATGTCTTGCCTTTTGTGCCAGTAATACCAATTACAAGCATTTTTCTACTTGGAAAACCATACCGAATTGCCGCAATGTACGCAAAAAAGAAATGATACAAAGACAGCATCCAGTGGGGGGTTATTTTTCTCAGAAAAATGATTATTTTCTTCATGCTAATACAATACCCGAAGAATACGTTTTATGAAAGGCGTGAGCTTTTTCTTCCAATAGGGCGCAAAAATGTCTTTGTTAATACGTGATGCGGTCGGATAGGGGTATGTTTTATTAAAAAGGCTCTTGAGCGGCAGTCTGAGGCTCTGTGCTAAAATAAGTTCTTGGACAAGCTCCCCCGCATCTTTTGCTACCATTACCCCACCCTCGATAACACCACCACTCACAAATATTCGAGCAAAGCCAGTATTTTTATTTTGCACAATAGCTCTATCGTCATGAGAAAATCGCGTTTCAAGGACTTCGTACCTTTTACCGCTTTCCTGTAATTCTTTTTCAGATAATCCAAAAACGGCTATCTCAGGGTCGGTATACATAACCCATGACATAGACCGAGTATTGAGCTTTGGTGCAAATGGATTGAAAAAATGTTTAATAATTGTTCGTGCGTGTAATTCTGCTGCGTGAGTAAACATATGTTGCCCCAAAGCATCACCTATAACATACACGTTTTTATTTGTTGTCTGTAAATATCCATTAGTAATTATTTTTTTATCTTGACCTACTTCAATTCCGGCATTTTCCAGTTGCAACGTATCAATATTAAGATCGCGCCCTATACCAACAAACACTGCATCACACGGAATCTCATATGCCATTCCCTGTACTCTCACGTACAATATTCCATTTTCCCACTTTTCTATTTGTGTTTGTAAATAAAAATCCATTCCTTCTTGCAATAAAAAGTCATGTACATATGCACTTACCTGCTCTGATTCGCGAGATAAAATGCGAGGCGCCATATCAACAACCGACACGCGCGACCCAAATCGTAAGAAAGCCTGCCCAATCTCAAGACAAATAGGACCACCACCTACAAACACAAAATGTTGTGGTATTTTTTGAACAGCCCAAATAGTGTCACTTGTATATACAGGAACTTGTTCTGAGCCCGAAAAAGAAAGCTGCCTTGGACGTGAACCGGTAGCAATAACTATTTTCTTACCAAAATACTCAACATCATTGACCATCACTGTATTTTCACCGGAAAATGTTGCGGTGCCTATAACGACCATGATTCCCTTTTTTTCAAAGTATGTTTTATTTTCATGATGTTCGCGAATTATATTTTGTCGTTCTCGTATATAATTCATTACTTTTTGTATATCGACCGGAGATTGTGTTGGTGGATATGAAAAAAACTGTCGAGCTTCATCGCTTGCATGGACGCGTTCTGACACATGTATCAATGCTTTTGAAGGAATACATCCATGATTCAAACAATCACCACCAATAGAAGCTTCTGTTTTTTCTATGAGAAGCACCGAAAAGCCAGCTTCATTCATAAATGATGCCACGTTCAACCCTCCTGCACCCGCACCTATGACGATGCAATCAAATTTTTTTTTCATATTATTCATCTTTTTGCCGGATAGTATCAAGAATTATTTTTTTATACTTTTCTTGTATATCTCCGGGAATAATTGTTTCATCCATTAATCCTATGTCTCCCCCTTCAGCAATAATGCGTTCACACGGATCAAAGAAAAAACCAAGGGGAGTCACAAGACACAAGTACGCAGTTGGCCATACTGCATGAAGTTCTTGCGCGAGCGTAAAAATAAGATTCGGTGTAGGGTTGTCACGATATTTTACTTCAGTTAGATAGTGCGCACCATGCACTGTATCAATAATAGAAAAATCTGGTCGCTGGCGTAATCGCACCAATGACTCTTGTAAGGCTTCAGTTTTTTCTATTTTTAGAAAATCAGGAATAATAGTCTCGACACCAAAAGGCACCACAACAAACCGCGGCACCTCTTGGAACATTTCAAACACAATGGTCTCTGCAGCTTTTCCTTTTATAAGGTTTTTAACAAAAAAAGGTGATGCCATAGCTACTCAGTGAGGATCTTAATACGCGCTGGTAACACTTCTTTTACAAATGAATCATACCCTTCTTCTTTAAATAACCCTCCTACTTCCTGCCACAATGCGCGCCCCGCTAAAAAGCCCTGCGCACCAGATGATCGTGCGATTTTGTACTGCCCAACAAATGTTTCAAAAGATGTTCCCCCCGTAAGAAGTATCCATGGCGTACCTCGCACAAGCCCTGTGATTTCTCTACACGCATCCTCGCTCCCCGGATATGGTATCTTCCACACGGATGGCACAACTCCTTCTTCTATTGCTTTGCGTACATTTTCTACTACAGTTCCCGCCTGTACATCACTCGCAGCGTACAATACAAACTCCAAGAAAAAAGGTATGTTCGCCGCAGCACATAGACGTATTTGCTCTCGTGCTGTATTCATTTGTGTCTGCCATGATGCAACATGTGGATTGGTGTAAAGAAGCAGTTTTGCTGCCTGTGCACCTTTTTCTTTTAATTCTTCTGGAGTGCGAAAAATGGTAGTAATGCGCTCACTTTCTGCTTCAGTGTACCCCGTTTGCTCAAGTGGTAGTATATATGGCACAGAAAAGCCACCTCGTACAAATGCGGGCAATCCGTAATCTTCGTCTATTAAAACACCAGATACAAACGGCGTACACGCTCGAATGATATCTTCTTTCACTTGAATGATTTCTTCATGAGTTGGCGCAACGCCACTTTTAGTAAGCAACTTTACAAAACTCCCCCGATGATCAAACGCAAGCATCGGAAATGTGTTATTTTTTTGAAAAACTGATAGCATGGGTACAGTATACCGCATTATGACGCATAGTAATAGCGACAAAATAATAGAAAACGTGCGAAAAAGCTATAACGCAGTAGTCTCACCTTTTGCTACATCACGCGCTCGTGATTGGGGTGAATTTGAACTATTTCTTCCTTCCATACAAGGTTCTATTTTGGATGCTGGATGTGCTCACGGGCGACTTGTTCCTTTTTTACAATCACGCAACGTATCACTCAATAGTTATATTGGCATAGACATATCTGACGAACTTATTGCAAAAGCTAAATTACTCTACCCTGCGCTTCATTTTGAGCAAGGCAACCTCACCACTATCCCCTATGCTGATGAATCCTTTGACACTGTTCTCTGTAGTGCAGTGCTTCACCATATTCCAGAAGACAAACGTATGCAGGTACTGAATGAATTGTTGCGAGTAACTAAGAAAGGTGGTACATGCATGTTACTGGTGTGGAATGCATTTTATTTTAAACATTTATGGAAAGATATTTTTATGTCGTATGTGCGCGCGATTTTTTCCTTCGGAAAAAATCGCACTGGCGATATGTACTTACCTTTTTTCAGTAAAACAGTTACACGTTACGTGCACGCATTCACAAAGCGAGAATTGTGCACGCTTTTATATAAAACAGGATACAAATTTACCTTACAAAATACTGGCAAAAACTTTTTTATCAAAATAAGTAAGTAAAAACTAACGAAGCCATAATATAGATAATCAATTTTCTTAGAACGACACAAAAATGTATTAAAATACACGATCAAAGACTTGTGTGTAGGCTGTGGCAATAGTGTTCCATAAATACCGCTTAGCAACAAGCTCTTTCCCATTTTTTTGTATATGCATGTATAAATCATGATTTTCTTTATACCTCACAATACACGACGCAATACTTTGTGGATCATCCACACCACACACAAGCCCTGTTGCACTATCATAATCCTGGCTTGGGTCAATGAGAAAATCTGGAATACCGCCAACATGCGTCCCTACTACAGGCACACCGTACGCCATTGCCTCTAAAAAAGAATTTCCAAAACCTTCAGATCGAGAAGGCCGTATGAATACGTCCGCTTGCTCAAGTAGATGCTCAACTTGTTCTTTAGTTTGATGCCCTAAAAAGACAACTTTTTTTTGTAACTTTTTTTCAGCCACTAACCACTCTAGGTATTTTCTCTGATGTCCATCGCCTGCAATATACAAAACAACATCATCAGGCACATATTCCATAGCACAAATAAGCGTGTCTACTCCATTCTTAGGAACAAGACGGGATGTTGTCACTACTATATATTGCACTGTGCGTGTTGATTTAGATTTTGAAGACAACGCATCTACACCGTTTGGTATAACTGAAATATGCTGAGCAGAAGCACCAAGTGACTCTGCCCATCGCTTAAGAAAATGTGATACCGTCACGATGTGTTGTGAGCGAGGAAAAAGACGAAAAAAGAGCGGACCAATTACCGTCATTTGTTTTTCAATATACGGAAGTGGATCACCTTCTTGCAAAGTAACAATGTACGGCACCGGTGCGAGATAAGAAAAAATATGTGCGGGAATACCTGCACTGTGTGCGAGCATAGACCACGCCCCATCAAATTTCACCCTCCGATGAAGCCACCACGCAATGCACGGTGCCCACACTTGATAGATGATCTTGTTAATTCGTAGAGGCATTTTACGTAAAGCTGTAAATGAGGGTGCGGTCGTCGAGAAACCAATTCGGTATACGTGCACGTTACCTATTTTCTCATACCTCAGAAGCGTGCTGTCATATCGCAATGTTATTAAGTAAAATTCATACAAATCACTGCCTATTCGATCGGTAATTTCTTTCACGGCAACCTCTGCCCCGCCCACAAAGCGCGGGTAGTAGCTCATGCAGAATATCAATATTTTCTTTATATGCTTATTTTTCATCTTCAATTATTGTATATTCATCTTTTACATTATCTGAATTATGTTTTTGCATAAGTATAAACACTCCACCCAATCCCAATAAACCAAATAGCGCATACCACACAAAGGGAGAAGTTTCTTTTGTTTTCTCGGCGACAACTTTTTCAGCAAGCGTTGTTGTTGCTGTTGTGGTTGCTGAAGTTGTTGCACTCATATCTTCCTTCACATTACCTGCGGTAAACGCAAGCACAGATGCAACCTGAGGAACCATAACGGGTGCAGGGGTTGTTATTTTCTCTAGTACCACAGTATCCGTTTGTGCATTTTCATTCGCAGATAATGTTGAATTCACTGTCGGCACCACGATACCATTAATAGAAGCAGTAAGCACAGGAACGCCTCCAAAAGTAGGGTTTGTGGCTAAAGATTGAGATACGTTGCTTTTTTGCACTATTGGCGCAGTTGTGTTTTTTGATACAACAACGCGAGCAGTAGAAGTACCTATCGGATCATAGGTGGTGAGTACTTTTTCATTACTAAATCGAAGTTCGAGCCTATTTTGTGTTTCACCATATTTAAATCCCGTTACTTCTTGTGCAATACGAATATTTGTATAGGGCATAATAAAAGTATTCTTTGGCAATACATATCGCTCGGTCATATCACCACTTCCACGCACTATAACCCACTGTGACATATCTACACGATGTTGTGTTTTATTATGTATTTCTATATAACGACCACCTTCATTATCAATACCCTCACTCAGACCCATATCAGGCGGAACAACAGTGATTGATGTGTATTCAATAGACGTTATTTCATTGTTACCAATCGAAGCAGTAGCATCCATGGCAACACTATATACCCCAGGATATTTATACCGTTTTATTACCTTAGATTGATTTGAACTTTCCATTGTTCCATCACCAAAGTTCCATCCATATTTTGCATAATTTATTTCCCTACCACCAGTAGCGAACGCACGACCGGTAAATACAGTGTCTACACCTGCAAGCGTGATTGTAGGCGCAGTTATTGCCCCAAAAAGCTGTGGCATCACGAATTGAGCACCTGAGCCTGTCGTTACCGGTGTAGCGCTTGGCGGTGTTGTAGTAGCAGATGTACCTCCGCCACCCCCACCGCTCGCTGGTGGCGTTGAAGTGGCAGTTGTTGTCCCTGTGCTACCCGTACCACCAGATGAACCACCTGAGGAAAAAGGTAGTCCTGGCGTAGCTGGCGCTGCAGTCCACGTGCTTTCATTTTTCTGTAATGTATTACCGTCTCCCGCAGCACCCAACGTCACATCATACAAATAGCTATCAAGAATAGCTCCATCTCTTCTTAATGTCAGGTTTTTACCAGCACTATTGGTAAGTGAAAATGTATTTTTAAATAATTTACCTGTAAAGTTTGGAAAATCTGCTCGAAATTTTGATGCATCAGTAGTAATAATTGCAAATTCCCCGGGAGCTATGTCTTTTGGATTTGTATCTTCAAAAAGAGTTATTCGTCCGGTATTTTCAGTTGCTTCAATTAGTTCTATTTGCAACATATCCACCATTTCAGATCCGATATTGTGAATCTCTACCCACTCACGATTTGTGTCGGAACCCGGTGCGTCATACATTATTTCTGTAATTACCGTCTGAGCTTGTACAGTAAATGCAAACAAGCAGAGAATAGCGAGCGCAATACATTGTTTCATGATTATTTTATTGTATCACCTCCCTACACCGATGCAAAAAGAAAACCCGCAGACGCGGGCTTTCTTTATTTTTTTGCTTCCTTGAAGAGAACGTGTTTCTTCAACTTTTTACTGAACTTTTTGAGCTCAATCTTGCGTGTCACAAGTTTTTTGTTTTTACTTGTCCAGTACACTTCTTTTGTGTCTTTGTTGACCAATTTGATTAGTCGCGCTTGTGATTTTCCCATAGATTATCTATTTATATAAGTTTCTCTATCTTACTACACAACACGCAATTTGGCAAACTAGTTACCTCCCTGTTTTTCTTTGCGTGCTGTTGTGTAGCCAAAATAAACCAACCAGCCACCAAGAAGCGAGATAAGTGCATAAATAGCCACCTCATCATCAATCTCAGTCAAAATACGAATAATTGCAAGAGTGAGTGCTACAATACCCGTCCATTTGATCAATCCATCTTTGAGTTCTTTACCTGCATAAATAGTGGCGGCGGCAAGAATCGGGTACCACAAGAACCATAGTTCAACATTTGCATCAACTCCATTATATACATCTACAAAATCTTTCATGATAAATCCGTAGAACGCAGATCCAACAACACTCACAATAGACAAGAATCTAAATCCAAATGGATATAGTACTGGCCGAAGTGTGTATGCAATACATGCTGTCAAGATTCCAAGCGTGAGGTATATATAGTCTGGAAGAAAATTAAATGATTGCTCAAATGCCACATACCCCAGTGCGCCGAGTGCAAACATCATGTTACCAAGTCCGAAAATTACAAATATAGACCGTCGTGACTCCCACGCAAACGGAATATATGCCAGAGCACCTGTTGTTGCAATGACAAAAACACGCATTGCGGTGTCTTCCGGAGTACCAGAGTTCAGGACGTTGTATGTATTGAACAAGAAATTAATCACTGTTGGGAAAAGTGCCATTCCTACCACATGAAGAATACTTCCTGAATACGCATAATTCTTTGCCCGTGTTGCCACAAAGCCAATGCCATGCGCCGCACCAATACCAAGGAACCCAATAAGCACTTGGAGTACCGGTGGTAAATCATCCCAGATTGATCCAATGAGAGACCCCACTCCAACAAGAAGCAAGAAGCCCCCAAGGAGCGAAAATACTACTCCACCTGACACATCACCACCTTGTGATTGAGATGTATTATTTTGTATTTGATTATTTTGACTCATATATTTATATTTTTACTAATACTATCTATTTTATCGTGCCCAACCTAAAAAGTATACTTGCTCACCTTGAGTATCTGTACGAAGCTCCAGTTTTATCACTTTTGATCCGCGAGCAAGATATGGGCCATAGTAATAATCACCCGATCCACTAAACCCAAAGAAAAAATCGCTCATACCTGTATTTCTATAGCCACTCTCACGAAATTCAAAACCTTCTACAGATCTACGACTACTGTTTATATTCTGTAATGCCACCACCTCATCGCTGGTCATAAGGCGACTCTCGTTCGTAACGACATTATGTTCATATATTTTTACCCCTTTAGCCATCACATACTCAAGTATTTTTTTTGTGTCTGTTTCGGCACAAATACCCGGGAATTCTTTGGAAACAG
>JACCDR012538638.1_pt1 | contig 11687 bp, 15 predicted proteins | sample 7446431 | NCBI WGS metagenome assembly JACCDR01 (sample SAMN15323443, study PRJNA562643) | freshwater metagenome | isolation source: river surface water | place: USA:Blue River Watershed | collected 2017-08-17
AGCAAAAAGTCCTAAAGTTTATGCACTCTGCTTCCGATAAGATTATGCACAATAGTGTGCATAAATGCATAAAAATGAGGAGTCGAAAATGCTTCAAAAAGCAGGGTTTTTGATCGGTTTTCTATTGGTTTCAGGCTGTGCTTCAGCGCCCGCGCCATGCCCGTCTGTTGAGCAAGAGAAAGTCAGTATGTGCCGTGCGCGGGCAGAGTGTATGCCAAGTTGGGGGCAGCGATTTGCCGCAGGTTATGCCGGTCAACAGCACATTCAAGCGGCTAATTTTCAAATGTGCGTAGGCAATAACATCGAAGCGCAAAAAGCTAATGCGGCTTTAAGCTTGATCGAAAAATCAACACAGACAGCGGGCGATTAAAAGCAAAGGCTAGACGGCCAAAACAGATAAACACACCAGAAAAAATATAATTTAAAAGATAGCTGATAAATACTCATGCCTTATTTATCGGCACAATTTTCTAATACTTTAGTCCTGTATCGTTTTGTGGCGGGATTGCTGTCTGGGTATGAGACATAAAACTTTCTATTCCTTATGATCACAGACCTAATTCCACTGGCCTCAAGCACAGCCTTTATAAGCTTAATGTTTGCACAAGACCTGGGCATCTTTAGAAGTCGACAAATCACGCTATGGACTTGCCCCCTTCGCACTCTGACGTGGGTTTTTGTATTAATTACTTGAGGCAAGAGCTCTGCTATTTTTAAAAGCTTCTCGGCTCTGTTCATTTTCTCTCTTCTAGTCGTGTCACTCGATCGTTAAGGTCTGAGATCTTTTTAGTCTGTGATTTTTCAAGGTCTACGATTGCGTCCTTAAGATCGTTTACGTTTTTACTAATCGTCTCTAGGCTTTTTTCAACAGAACTAAAATGCCCCGCTGTTTGTTTTTTTACAAACCCCCACATGACCCAAAAAGAAATTAATAGATTAGGGTTTAAAAACTTCTCAAGCATTTCAATCGTCACAAACTCCACAAATCCCCCTACAGTGTTTGCAAAACAGAAGACACCTCAAGCCCAAGCTGCTCTTCACCAGCGGCGTTAAGATGCACATAATCATTTACGTAATAAGTTAAATTATCCTGCTCACCGTCCACGCCAATCGCAAGAGACCTTACATCAATTACAAAATCAAAGTCTGTGCCGACAGAGGCAAGAATTAAATTTGACAGTGTTTGCCGCCTTGATTCAAACGACAAGTTATTCGCAGAGCCCTTTAAAAACCTCGGAAGCGGCGTGATTACACCCACCTGAGAAAACCCATTAATCTTTGCGGCGCCCGCTAATGTTTTAAGCCTGTCGCAAGCTTGTGCTCCCGTAAGCCCGTCAACAGCCAGATCGTTTGTGCCCGCAAACACAATAAGCACGGCCTCGCTATTAGGAATGTTCGACGGATACCATTGATAAATAGATCTGTTATCGTAAAGATTCTGCACGGTCCACCCGCCATTACAAATCGTGTACCATCTACCAATGCCAGCGTCGTCGTAAGCGTACTTGCTCCATGTTTTACCAAGCCCACAAAAAAGCGTTGTCGTTATAGAGTCGCCAATATTTACATATAAACGCTCGCTTGCGCTTGCTATAAGGTTTGAGTGCTTTCTTTTAAATTCAGTAAATAGCGATTGCTGAGAAATATTAGACGACCACAAGATAAACTCAGAGAAATAAAAGTCGCCGTTTCCAAAGTCATTTTTCCCTATGGTGAGCCTTGACCATGCTGGCTCTGTGCGAGCAATAGGGGCCTGTATCTGAGTGCCAAACTCGAAAATAGACGCATTCCCACCAGAGTATTTTAAGATCATCTGTCGCCACTTACCGTCCTCCCACCCAGCCTGAGAAGTCGTGGCGACATTGTTTGAATAAAAAGCCCCGTGTTGTATGGTCGTCCACCACGGGCTTAAAAAGTTTTGCCCCGCGGCCCAGTCAAGACCCGGCACTTGTGATAAAAACCCGCTCGGAGTTGTGGCCGGCGCTTTCCACACCACGTGCGCCGTGAACGTCCCGCCAAGATTCCCCACAAAGCTTGTGTTTTGTAAAAAATCTCCACCCGTACACGACAAAACATACTCGCCATCAAGCAAAACGACTTGAGGCTGTAAGCTTGTCGTAGCTTGGGTTAAATTGCGCCCCCCACCACTTTGATCGTAAAGAGTGGTGCAAAACCCATTACCTACACCAATAAAAGTAGTGAAAGCCGCGGAGTCGAACGTGCCGTCCTCGTTAAATCCTATGTCTGATTCTGTGTTATCGCTTGAGCGTCTGACTCGAATTGCAGAGCCAGAGTAAGCGTCTCTTAATTTATTAAGACCATAGGCGGCCTGAGCAGAGCCCAAAACATCTAAAATAAAATCGCCATCAAACGGAAGTTGTGTCCCGAATTTTGTAACGATTTGTTTGCCTAAGGTATTAAAACCCGTCGTCATTATCTTACTGCCAGTCGTTCAACCGCTAAATAAGTGGCATCTAAATAAGCCCCACGGCCAGTAGTGCCGGCAGATTTTATAACATTCGACCCAGGGAAAACACCGCTTGATGTAATGCCCGTGGTAATGGTGCCTACAAGTGCGCCGTCGATATAAAATGTTATTTGTGTCCCAGCGGTGTTAACGACAATTTCTAAAACTTGATAAACTGTAGCGCTCGGGGCTACGCCCGTATCTGCTGCAACGATACCAGCGCCATCAGCTCGACAAAACTCCCAGCGACCACCGTTTGTGCCGTGAGTGTATCTGAAAAACGCACCTCTAGTCGGCGCGGCGGTCACAGTGTCTATAAACCCATGATAAACTGTGTAAGTGTCTGTACCGTCTGATAACGCATTCAAACTAGACCTTACTCCCCAGCGAAGCTCATGCGCACCAAACCAAACCGAAGCGACAGAGTTTGTGCCAAACCCTACGTAAGCTCGACCGGTCGTTGTGGTGCCCGTGTTTAAAAGCGCAACGCCGATGGCTTTTTCTGTAGAGTTTATCCCAGCGCTTGCGTCTGATTTATCAACAAGCTGAAACGCCGCAGACGCGCCACTCGACGATGCAAGCAAATTGCCAACGCCCGTTGATATCACGTTAGGCCAAACATCAAACTCGGTGATTATATAATTGCTTGGGTTTGTCGGATATTGAGCCCAAAACGAAGACACAACAGTCGGAGTGGAGCCGCCCGTAACAGGTAAGTTTATATAGGCCATAATCTCTCCCAAAGGCTTTTATATTTTTCGCCCTTTTTATATGGTTTTTTCTCTTCAGTAACTTCAATAATTCTATCGCCATCTTTAACAGTAACGCCCAATTCATCCTTACAGGCGTACACACCAATTATTATGTTTCCTCTAACCACAAGAAATTTTCTCATCATTTCAGCCCTATAAATTGGTTTTTAGTTAATAGCTTTTGCACTCGCTCGCCAAAAGTCCCAGGATCATTATTTGAGGCAAGCAACGCATCCCACGGATTACCAGCGCTTGAAGCGTTACCTAGAGCCTCACCTGTCGTCCCGGCGTCGGTGTAGTCTGAGAGAATAGCGCTCCACACAGCTTGTGCGAGCCCCTCTGGGCTTAATGGCGTTGGGCCCCCAGCCTCAGCCGTCATGAACGCCTTGGCGGTCAATGTGGCGCTTGGAGTGAGCACACAGCTTGCGCTCGCCGTGATCGGGAATATTCCCCCAAGTCCTGCGTTTGCTGTGGAGATTGTAAGCGTTGCGCTTGCAGTAATTGGAATGGACGCTGAAAGCGTGGCGTTTGATACAGAAATAGAAAGCGACCCGCTAGCCAAAAGCGGCACAATCTGATCAAGCTGTGCGTTTGTCGCAACAATCGTTAAGCTCTGCGAGGCGCTCATCGGTTTTGCCGGAATTAATGTTGCGCTTGATTGTGTTATTGACGTTTTTGCTGTCGTGTAAGAGCTCAAAGATCCAGATTTTTCTGGCAAAATAAATGCGCCTGGGTGAAGGTGCCCATTAGGATAAGCCGAAAATCGACTGTCAAACCCACCGACGAATCTGTTTCTTAATCCACCCTTGATCCAATTGCCCGACTGGTTAGATTGAACCCCGGTGTAAACCCCAGGGTTTTGATATAATGATCGTCCGTTACGAACTAACCCCATCCGAAGTCAACGCTCCCATAAAAGTTAGTAGACGCCGCCGTCGCTGCTCCCGCAAAATAAAGCCACGTCAAGCAAGCGCCATCGTAAATTCTCGGAAGGCTAGGAATTTGATTTAAAAAATCACGCTCGCTCGCCACCGTTGCCGTAGTTAATGGGATTGTAAAAATCGGGCGAGCTAAAACTAAAGCTGCCGTACCAGCCCCTGACGCTGCTGAAATTGTAACTGATTGCACAGAGCGAATTCCATAGTCTCCACTTGCTAAAGGCAAAAACGGCCCGTAGTTGTTCGCCGCGGTCCCCGAATGAGTAATATGTGGTGTAATTGCGGAGGCCGTGCACGATACCGTTACTGGTAAGGTATTCCCGGCGTTATTGTCTTGATCTGTATAGCTCATGGCTATGTTGTGAGCCGTAGCGCCACTTGTTGCCGTAATTACAAGATAGGCCCTAACGCCTACGCCGTTTGTATACCGAAGTGTAGGCGTGCCAATTAAGTTTTGAGCCGTCGCCACGTTCATGTTAATACCAGGATAATACCCCTGCATATCGACAAGCATAAGCTGACCTGGGACCCCAGTTGCCACTGCTGTAATTGCGCTAGCGTTTAACACGTGCTTTGTGTCCGTAGAGACGTCTCCACCGTGGCGCATTCCGAAAATCTGCGTGCCGTTTCCGGTAGACTCCGTACACGTGACCCAGTTAAGCGCAGTACCAGCCCAAGCGTTAGCGATTGGTGTGCCGCCAAGGGCGCTCATATCGTACCATCGCCCAGCGGTGTAAGCCGCACCGCCTGTAATCTTATTCCAGTCGTTGCGCCAGTATTTTCCGCCAGTGGTTTCGCTTACTAAATCGTCAATACTTGTAAATCCCATTTTATCACTCCTATATGTTTACAAAAACCATTTCGCCCGACAAAAACGCGGTTTGCGTGGTGCCAGCACCTCGATGCAGCAAAAAATTAAGATAAGCGCCGTCTTTTATTTCTGGAAGTCCTTGAGTTTCAACGCCAAACATTTTTTCACAAGTTACGTCGATCTCCATAAGGCTTAATGTGGCAAGCGGCCTCACAAGCGCCAACACAGCAAATCCACCCATACCAGCCGATAACTGCACCTGCTCAATGCTTCTGACCCCTGTATCGTTACCAGCAAGGGGGAAAAAGGGCGTAATATTATTTACAGCGGCACCCGCTCCGCTGGCTGTGGCGCAAACACCAATGTTCGTTCCGGGCACAAGATTAAACGTGGTCGTCCTTCCGGAAACCCCGCTTGAATTAGTGTACGTAATTGTACAGGGGGCGCTAAACGTCATAGGCGCCGTTGCAATAAACACCGGGCGCAGCCCCTCTCCATCTGTATAGCGAGGAAGCGGCTCGGTGTTATCCATTACCTGAGGATCAACATCGTCACAGTCTATTAGAGGATAAAAAGCCACATAATCACACAAATATAAATACGTTGGGACGGAGTTTGTGCCGTTTATGTTTGCTTGTAATTTTAGTAAATATTTTGTGTGCCCAGAAATACTCGGGCCCGTATAAACTCCGCCATTACCGGCCCCCACAAGTGGAGTTCTAGTTAAGGAGCTCCCTGCATAGGCGTTATATTTTGGAATACCAGACGATTGCCCACAGTCAACAAAGTAACCTGCAGCGCCCGGCGCAGGAGTCGCCGCCTTATAGAAATACTGATAATGGTATTTTCCATTATCGTGTATTGCCTTTCCTAGAGCGCTAAAGTTACTTATTGCCATTATTAATCCAAAGTAAATGCAAGAGCGTTTGCAGCAAAAATAGGTTGAACACCTGTGCTAACAGCAATGCTTGAGTTAAGCGCAGCTCTTACGATAATTGTCCCCGCTCCGCTTGATGACGTAACAATTGAGGCGTGAGTGATTGTTTCACTTCCTCCCGTGCACTGAGGGAAAGACTCTTGGTTTGCGTTAGAGACTTGGTTTCCGCTCACCGTAAAGTCGGTGGATCTAGTTACGGCAACACGAGCATACGATGTGTATGCGGCCTCGTTTGTAACGGCGCTCCCCGCCTCTCCAGGATCAGCCGTATGAAGCGCAAGCCACAAATCTGTGTTTCCGTCCCACGATACATTTGTGCCTACAAAGATGTAATTTAATACGGCTGTTTCCGCCGTGTTTGAAAATGACATTTATCCCCCTATGAATAAGTGTATGTTGCTCTATCGTCCCAAATTTTATCAAAGTCCTTAGTGCCATCCGCGTACTCTTTAACAAGGTCATCGCCAGACTCCGTTAGCTTTACAATTTTCCAAGCCGCGTCTGCGTCTAAAGACCCCGGCGCCGCATAACCAACATATGTCACTCCACCACCAACATCATCCAATTTTGTCGTATAATCTGGCACCGTTAACTCCTCTAGGTTTCTGTTCACCCATCTCGCTCCGGCAAAATATAAAACATCTCCGGCTACGGGGGTCGGGGCGCTCACATCGTTTAGCTGATCAATTCCTGTCGCGCTAATCGTGGCGTCCACAATCGCTTGAGCCTCTGTGTCTGTTGTGTACTGCGCGTGAGGATCCGCCTCGGCGACGTGAAGAGCAATTCTTGAGTCGGCCCTTGAATTAGTGAAGTAAAGATTAGTCGAGCCCTCTGGCAAGCTATCGGTATTTGCTGGGCCACCCGCGCCAGTCTCATAGGCCGACCCATTCCAAAAATACATATCCCCAAGAGCTTCGTCATAATAAAAGGTCCCACTAATCCCCGTCGGAGGAAAAGAGGCAAAGCTCGGGTATTTTAAAACACTAGAGCCTGACGCTCTTGGGAGGTTAATAAAGGCCATTAAAAACCTTTAGCGTTAAACCGCGCATTTAAAGTGCCCGTACTTGAGGTGTTTGTGTAAACTAATCTTATCCAAGGGAAAAACGTAGCGTCCACATTCCAAGTGTAAGAACCAGCGCTTCCCGTAACCGAGTAAGATGAGTCTGCAATGTCCTCCCAGTTTGTAGGCACAGTGGGCTGTCCTGACATAGGTTGAACTGGGTCCACCGAGCATTGAAGCTTAAAGGTCCCGTTAGGCGTACCGGTCCACACCGCTTGAATTGTAACCCCAACGGCGTGACCAATCCAAATCGGATCGGAGTTAATGGTTGATGTGCCAGTCATGGAGCCACTAGATACGACTAAACCATTTTCAATTCTCATCTTATAACTCCTTCGCGGTTGTAATTACTGTAAGGCTTGCGCCGGCCCCACCAGACGAGCGCGTGTAGCTGATTATTAACCACGCCTACGGAAGCTGACTTAATGTTGTGATAAAGCTCCCAGCCGAGCCCGCAGGATTTGTCACGGCAGGACTTGGTGTGACTGTATAGAACGTGCCAGTTTGCTTTACTGGGTCCCAGCTATTAGAGCACTGAATAGCAATCGTGCCGTTTGGTGAACCCGTAGAGGGCCAAGAAAATTCAAGGCCAATATTATCAAGATATTGAATATTTATAGGAGATGAGACGTTTGAAGCGCTCATGTCAATGAGCGTAGTTGTAGGAATAATGACGTTTTTTCGACCGCTCATGACGTGCCCCCTTGTGAGTTAATGGCTTATGGCCAAAGGTCTCTATAAGGGGACCGGTGTTTTTTTAGCTCATCGCTACGGCCTGAGTGCTCGTTTGCACCTCTGGCACCTTAAAGGGCTTGGTGCCCGCGCTTTGTTGAGCCGCCGCAGATTCGTCCTGCTCCATGAAGTTTTGTTGCAGTCGCTGTAAGTTTTCAGGTTTTAAAGCATCGTCTAAAGGCATATCAAGCAAGAGCGATAGCTTTATGCGATTGTTATAAGAAACCGTTTGAGGGTTATCCATAAAGTACTGCATGACCCGCCCTGGAATGTTTTCAAAGAGCTTGGGGTAAACCACTTTCACAGCGTCGATCGCCTCGGTCGTTAGCGTGCCGTTTACAAGATCGTCAACGACTGACAGAGGGTTTTGAATGGCGTGCACTCTACGCTCAAAGCGCGATAGCTCTTGATCGCTCGGAGTCCACTTCACTTGCTTAAACGGTGTGTTTACAGTTATGGGCTTAGGCATATGATCTGATAAATACTTTGCGATAAGACCATTCTTAAGCGTTAGCTGACTTGCCGTTTCAGGTGCTCCGGTGTTCGATAAAGGCTCACTAAGCCTTGCGCTTCGATCCATAGGTAAGGCGGGGTTTGCCTCGATCTCTGACAGATCTTCTTTTAGTTTTTCAAAAGCAGCGACTCGGCTCATTCCGCTTTCTGCGTTTTCAATTAAGCGCTGAATCGCCCCGACAGAAGTGGTCTTTGCAACGTCAGTAAGCCGTCGGCCCTTAAGCATAGAGTCGATTTTCTCTGGGATCTCATCGAGCTTTTTTGCGACCTTCGCCATGGACTTTTGCGCATATAAAACGCCCGCAGTATTTGCCGCAATCTGATTACCGTATTTTTCTATAAACTTTTTAGCCGCAACGGTCGCAATCGCCCCGGGCGCTCCGATCGCCCCAATAGTCCCGGCTCCCGTAATGGTGTCCGTTAGCCCAATGTATTTATTACCAGCCATAGACGACACTTTATCGTCAATAGCTCTTTCGGCTTTTGTTAATTGAGAATAAAGCTTATTGTTTTTCTTAATTTCGTTTATTACACCCTTTTTCCCAATCAAAGAGCCCGCCGCCGTGTCCACTGTTTCATTAAGCTGGTCTCTTAAAATCTTACGAACGTCTTTTGCGAGCGTTTGCTTTGCAGTAGGGTTAAGCGGGGGCTTTCCGCCAGGGAATGCTATTGCATCAACCTGATCTAATAGCTCTTTAGCCTGCCTTAGGGTGCTTAGACCATTTTCACCGCCGAGCTTTTTAATCGCCTCAAGCGTGTTTTCATAAACCCTTACTTCGTCTTTATTTAAGGCTGATTTAAAAAAACTCCCCAAGTCTTTTTCAACGGTCTCGGCGAGTTTTTCGGTGTCGAACGTCTTAACGCCGGTATTATCAATTTCATCGTAATAAGCTCCAAGTTTTTCCCCGACCTCGTTTTTAGCTCTTTTAATGTTGGCCTGAATTGTTTCAGGGCTATCGAGTGCGCCAATGATTTTTTTACCTTGAGCGTCTGTTAGCTCAAGCATGGCCGCGCCGATTTCTTCCGCTTCTTGTTGCCCGCCCTTTAGCTTTTTAATCTGACCTTTAGAAAACCCAAGAGCTTTCGCTGCTCTTTCATCTCGAAACGCCTCAAGAAACCCTTTTTCGGCACTTTCTTGCGCAATCTTATTAGCTCCAAGCTTTAGCACCTCAGAGCCCGCTCGACCTAAAGCCCCGATCGCGCCGCCCGCAAGACCATTCACTAAAAGCGTTTCAGCCGCAAGCTCTGGATCGCCTAGTGCGGCTTCTGTAATCGCTGTCGGAGCGGCAAATGTTACGCCCTCAACCCCCATCTGTGCTGAGCTACGAGCGATCTTTTTCGCAAGCTCTTTAGCCGCGCTCTGAGCGCCCGTCGTGGCTCCCGCTGTGGCAAGCCTTCCCGCGATGGCCTTCTCTCCGGCTCGTGTGGCGATTGTGGCCATCTTTCCGACAGGTCCACCGTATAGCAAAGACGCACCAAAACCGCCGATCCCTCCGAGAGTATTTGCTATAACATTTTCTTCTTTAAGCGCCTGGCGCTTAGCAATCTCTAAAGGATCTTGTTTTTTATCTGCAATGAGCTCTGGCACTCCCATGAGCGCCTCATCTGCAAACTGCATAACAGCCGTTTTTAGCTGTCCACCAATGCCTTTATTCTCCTCGACGTACTCTCTCACCGCTGTCTGTGTTGGAAGCTCTAGAGAATACTCTCCGCTTTGAAGCGCATCGGTGACCTCACTCCCAGGTAAAGAAACGGTTTCGCCGTTTTTCTTTCTTAAATTCACTCTATCCGTTACAAGATACCCGTGCGAGCCCGATGCAATGGCGCTTTCGATCTGATCCTCTGGTAATGTTTCGGGGCGTCTTGTCTGCGAATTATAGAGTGTTGCCATTATTTACCTTTCGTCGATATGGGAGCACCTTCTGAAAACTTGCGCTCTTGCGGTAAAAGACCTGCGTTTTTAAGTCGATTAATCTGACCGGCGTTCTTTGTCTTAAGAAGCGTCTTTAACTGCTCGGCCTTAATTCTTAAACGATCTTTAGAGTCAGTAATTAATGGTAAAAACGGATTCACTAAGCGCACAATTTCTGACTCTTGAATCGTCCCCTGGCCTCTCATCGTGGCGCGAATTGCAGACTCAATCTGGGCGTGCGTCGTTTCAAGCTTTGCTTTTGCATCAGTGAATGGAATGTAGCCTGAGACTCCAACATCAAACCCGCCGTAAATGTTATCAATCTCATTTTCTGCGGCCTTAGTCGCATCGAAAACTTCTCTTGCCTCAAGAAGCTCTTTTTGCTGTTCTTTTGGAAACTTCATGATCTGCTGAGTGATATTGTCGGCTTGTTGAAACGCGGGGCTTGTCTGTGCAGCGGCCATAAACTGCATTTTCATTTTTTCTTTTTCTTCGTCGATCTTTGCATTCAAGAGCTTAGCGTTTTCTAAAATCTGTGGGCCTTTATATTGAGCCGCTATTTGATTAAGTTTTACTTGAGCATTGTTTAGATAAGCCAAGCGGGCCGCCGCATCAGCTTGACGCTCATCTTTAAAGGTTTCTTTAAGCTCTTGATACGCATTTTTACGATCCCCAACCTCAGCCTTTGCTTTAGCAAGGTCTGAATCAATCGCGTTTTGCATAGCTGTTACAGCCTTATTTTGCCAAGTAGAATTAGGCGCTGCGCCTAAAAACAAAGCTAATCCCATAAGAATCTTTTGCCCCGTGCCAGCGTTACTAAACACCTGGCCGATGTTTGCTGGTCGCTTTGCGTACTCATCCATTTTCTGATTAAGCTTTGTCTCATACTCCATGAGCTTTGCTTGACGGTTTTGATCAATAACGGCCTGGTCTTGGCGCATTTTCTCAGACTCATCAAACATTTTCTGTTGAAACGCGGCTTCACTTGCCGCTTGAGCCGCACCGATCTCTGCGGCCTTCATGATAGATTGCTTTTGTTTTTCAAACGTACCGCCAAGCCCCGCTAATGGGTTTGGTGCAGCGATTTGTGACGCTTGACCCGATTGTGGTAATTTATCAGTTGAGAGCGCTCCAGCAGGGATTTCGGCTTGCATGGGCTCATCAAGCGCTGGGTTTCTAAGTGGCACCTCAGCCAAGGCCTGATTCATGCCCGCCATGTTTTCTCCACCTTGAGGTAACATACTTTTTACGCCCTCACCGATGTTTGTTAAAAGTGTGCCCGTGCCCGGTGCCACTCGATCTAACACTTGAGGAATAGAATCAGGTAAAACATTAGTTAGCTCAACATTTGGCACCGATGGATCAACAGGCGGCACCATGCGATTATAGGTCTCTTGAGAAATCTGCCCACGATCAAGCGCAAGTTTTGCTAGATCTTCTCTTTTAGGTAATTCACCGGCTAGCATACTTTACCGCCCTTGTATTTTTTCTCTAAAATCACGTCGACAAACTTTTTAGCTTTTTCTTTACTGTCTGCAGCCGTGCGAGGAATAACGATCTCACCT
>JACCDR010804103.1_pt1 | contig 11684 bp, 27 predicted proteins | sample 7446431 | NCBI WGS metagenome assembly JACCDR01 (sample SAMN15323443, study PRJNA562643) | freshwater metagenome | isolation source: river surface water | place: USA:Blue River Watershed | collected 2017-08-17
GAACATCATTTCCATTTCGCGGCGGATTCGATCAGTTTCATCGAACTCTTTAACTACAGTAAAGGCACCTTCAATTACATCACGCTCGATACTGTTACCTTTGTGGTAAATTACCTGAGAACGTTCGTTATCCCCAAGTACTAAACCGTTGGAACATACCAGGCGATAACGACCTGCTGATAACTGGTAAGAACTTGTACCGTCATTAGCGTTAACCAGGATAATTTCATTCCAGTCTTTACGGTAATTATAATCCGCAGGACGCAGACGAATTTGATGCTTAGTAAAATCAATTTTACTTTCGTCGCGGGCTTTAGATTGTACTGCGAAACAAGGTACAAAACCCTCATTACGCAATGCTTCAATTACTTTGATAGTACTGATAGGAGTGAAACGGGAAGAACGTGTTTCGTGTGCCTGTACCTGAAATACTGAAGGTACAGCTTGCATCAGTTCTTCATTAGTGATCCCGCGATCATAAGTACGCAATGAACCACCGATACGCAGATCCAGACGATTTTTTGGTACGTGAGTTACTGACATCATTTTTCAAATCCCCATGTTCGTTTTGATGAGTTTATAATACAGTACTAAAGTTTCTTTGTCTAATACTTTTTTAGTTTTTTAGTACTTATTTTAAACCAGAACATCCTGATTTTCTGAGGGTGCTAAATCATCAATAGGCCACTGCTTGGCAATTTCATACGCCTTAGAAGCAGTGAACTCAGCAGCCGCCTTTTCAGCTTCCTCTTTCGTTCTGAAGCACATATCAGGGAAGTAATGAATGGTGTTAGTGTGACTGTTGACCAAGGCAACATCCCACTGTTTAGAAATTTGAACCTGTTCAGTCCACTTGCGAGCAACGAATTTTAACATTTTTAAATCCCCCTTGCTGTTGATGTAATCTAATATTAGAATACCGCAAAGATATAGTCAAGGGAGATTTAGTACTTAATTTTATTTTTTGATCAAGTCCAGGACAGAAGGTAACTCATTGATTTTAGTACGAAAATCCTTATGCATAATATCATAATGCTTTGCATTAAGGTAAGGAAGTTTGCAATTATTAAGTACTTTTATGTACTTAGTTTTCTGTGCCCGATTGGTATCAGCCGCCTCAATCATGACTTTAATATTCATGAGTTTTTTATTGCAGTTCTTAAGGATGTACTCAGGAGTATATTCCTGTACAGTACATTGTGTCATAGCAAGAGAAAGAACATCCCTTACCATTTTGAGAAAAGAAATTTCATTCATTGTTATATCCCCCGTTAAACGATAATATAATTATACATGAATAGAATTATATTACAAGTATTCAGTACTTAATTTGTTTTGATACGAATGATAATTATTTACATTTAAGTACCTTTCTCCACACCCCTTGGGGTCACTTAAAAGAGTAGCACGATGCATAACCATAGTCAAGGGGGATTGAAAGGTTAGTTATGCACCGTGCTTTGTTCTTTACAGGTCTTGAGGCAGTACTATATTCTCAGGGTTATTGAGTACTAACTCATATACTTCAAGTACTTTAATTTTAAGATCGTTCGTCTCAACAATCTTTCTTAAGTTATCGCATGCAATACCGCAGCTTTCGGCGTCGATATTCTGCTCAAGCTTCATAGATTCGAAAAACTTTCCAGGTACATAGAAGCGATAATAAATTTTATAACGTTTCATTTCGCCTCCATAATATTGGATGTTAGTTCCACCAGCATTAAGCTTTTAAGATGATATGGTTTCTCATCCACAACATGTACAGTACCATCTTTCATTTGTACAGTACTATAACTACAGTGCTCAGTGATATTTTTAATTTCCCGAGCATCCAGATTAACTGGAGTAAAGTCTTGCTTATTGGTTACTATCATGTTTCCCCCATTCAGTACAAACAGGATACCATGATCATGATTTCATTGCAAGTACTTCACGGATATATTTTTCACTTTGCATCACACCGACACGCTGCCCGTTGTCGCAAATAAGGGTACTGTACGCCATATTACCCACACGACTGGTAATGATGTTCTTAATGGCATCTTTGTATATTTCAACAACATCGCCAGTACAGTAATCATTAAGGATTAAAGTTTTATTATTCATGATCACAAACTCTTCATTAATTCTATAGTATAAAGTGCAGATTGTAAAGTTACTTTTGGTGCACCTGTTTTAGATTTATGAGTACTTAATTGAACTACAGTACTTGATTCTTCGTTATGTTTCTTTTGTGAGATGCGTTGATCGCTGTTAGTACTGGCATCGTTACGCACTGGTACAATTGGAACTACAGGATCGATACGCATATTGTCACCTTTACAATGAATCAACTACAACGGTAAGGTACTGTAAAACACTCAGTACTGTAGGTTTCACCAACTCCCATGATTGATGGAAGAGGATAAATCCGATAAACACACCAAAGAGTATCTTTAACATATCTTTTCCTCTAATAAGAACTATACCGTACTGAGTATATTATGGCAAGTACTTTTTAATATTCTCCGATGCTTCAGTAATAAACTTTTGTAAATTAGTACCGGACAACTGCCATTCTAAAATACGTTCAGCACTCCATTCAAGCATGGAATCATAACGATCTTTAGTACCCGCAAAATTCAGATTGTATTCTTTCGCCAGCCGTTTGAGGCGTTCAATCTCTTCAAGTACCATCTGACGATCTGTTGCATCGAAGTGAGTTATTTCGTACCATTCACCACCAGGCAACATCTTTATTAAAACTGCCAGATGAGTATAGTACTTAATGGTATTACGCTCTAATGCTTCTTTGCGTTTTTGTTCTTTACTTTTCATATATTCCTCACTAGAATATAACTTATTATAAAGTACTGTACTATACATGTAAAGTACTTTTGGTAATAAATTATACTGCCTGATGTTCGATTGTGTACTGTTCTTCGGTACTCAGTAATTCAATCATCTCTTTCTTCTCGATGGTATCACCGGATTCTTCAATTTCAATACCATCCGGGTATTCGCCAAGATCGCAATAATGATGATAGCAATAATTAAAAATGGTATTCTTTACAGGTTGAGATAAACGCGAATTTACCAGATTAATAGCATCTTCCACGGAACCCTCCACCAGCGTCATGCAACCAGTTTTAAGGTGCGTAACCAGGATTGGCTCTGAACTTACCGGGAAGTTATTCGTTGACGGTTTACAGCAACCAGTACTTACAGAGATCTCATAAGAACGGTAATTGAACTGGCATGCTGCATAGATTGCCTCGCCATGATTGGTATCGAAATTCAATCCAATCATCACGAAACCTTGACCATTTTTCTGATGCATTTTCATTAATCCCCCTTGTTAAGATAACTTATTATAAAGTACTCTACACAATTAGTAAAGTACTTTTGATAATAAATTATAAAGTACTTAAGAATTTAATAACTTCGTCGTACTTATAATATGGAACGGAAAACTGATTACGGTCTGGACGCTCTGAATCAAAAGGCCAAACCCAGATTTGCCAAGTGCTGTGATCTTTGAAGATTTCAAAGTGCATCTGGGCTTTTTCTGAGTAACCTTTAGCATACAGATTACCTAATACGTATTGAGATTTAAGCATCCCGGTGTCACCAGTAATGCTATTGTTAAAATACGTTTCAGGATTGTACGTATCGGACGCAATGTCTTTTACTTTCTCTACGAGATATACAAGATACTCATTCATTTTTTTGCTACCTTTCCCCTTGTTAAGATAACTTATTATAAAGTACCCTATAATAATTTACAAGGTACTTTTGATAATAAATTAACCATGCTTAAGGATATAGTCTGCCAGTTGTTCAACGCTGTAGAGTACAGTGCAATTTTTACCGTAAATGAAAATGTATTCATCTACGTTAGTGATCAGACCGCTTTCCAGACCATCACGGGGTTCAACTTCAAATGTCGGCCCTGTCATGGTACACGGTACATACTCATCACTAAGTACCCCAAAACCAAACAAATGGTTATCACTGAAAAAGAGTACTTCATGCGGCTCAAAGATAAATGCCGTGTGAGTGATGATTGATCGCCCTGAATTAAAGCGTTCGTTTACTTCCTCTTTAGAAAGTACTTTACCTTTCAGATAATGCTTAGCCGGATCAGGATTCAAAAGACGTTCAATAAGATGTTCACGTTCCATAACAATTCCCCCTCTCGTTAAGATATAATGATTATACAGTACTTAATTATTATCGTCAAGTACTTTAGTAAAAAGTTCAGATTCTTTGAGTACTTTAATAATAGTACTCATATCATGATCAATGATACTCCTTACGGCACATTCAATCACAATATCATATTCTTTTTGTGATACAACTTGTGCACAAAGATCACCGTTCAGGCTGGTAGCTTCAGTTTTCTTTCTGGCTTCAAGAATATAATTAATAGTACTCATATTCATGCGGCTGAAAATAACACCAAACACGTTTGCAACTTCTTGATCAACCAGTTCACGTTGTGTCATTTTTTAAATCCCCCTTGTTACGATAAGTACATTATAATTCATCAAAAGAAATAGTGCAAGGAATTTTTAGTACTTATTTTCTTTTAGTGCAAATTTTAGATACTTCTCCCCGCCCCTTGGGGTCATGTATAGAATAAAGTACTCAACCACTACAGTCAAGTACTTTTTGAATTAAATTAAATCAGTTTGTACGAAAATGTTTTCCTGTACAGTAACCAGGTACAGAGGATCTTTAACTTCATTCCAGTACTTTTGAGATCGAGAAAGAAAGCAAGTACCTTCTGAGATTGGTTTCTTAGTACTAATGTCAAGTACTTTGTATGGAATGTTAACCATCTTTTTAGGTGCAATCGGGCTAACATGTTTCCCGATAACTTTAAGAGTACTTGCATCAACCATAGCATATTCATGGATCATTTCTTATTCTCCATCTTTTCGATTTCTGCAAGTTCTTCCCAGAAGAAACCTGGATCGATACTTTCATCCGGCTGTTCTTTTGAACCACAATGTGGGCAAGCGGAACCTTTTTCTACAAAGTCCCCGGCATCTTCTTCGCCATGATGACATACCCAATGTTCATCCATAAAGGATTCATTAGCTTGATCTAACATATCCCAACTACTTTCTTGTCCTGACATATTAACCCCCTTGTTAAGATGTACTAATTATAAAGCCCCTGGCAATTACTTGTCAAGGGCTTTATAGTTATTTGTTGTACGGTTCTAATAATTCTTCTGTACTCATATTCTGCACAGCTTTTGAGTACACTTTTAAACAACCATCCGGCATAGGTTGACGGAACCGCAAATAAGTAGCATAACCTAAACTGTATTCGCGGTTAAGTGCATCGGTATCAGTACCGCCACCTGAATCAGGTGCACCATCATCAATATGATATTCTTTCTGCAACTTTTCATCACGAGAATAAAAGAATTGCATAGCGGCTTCTGCTTCAGTATTAACTGAAGTATTGAGAGTTGTATTTTCATATATGGCTTGCGTATAACCTACACAAAACATATTATCAGCAACAACTTTCGGCAGTTGTTTATCGCCAGTACTTACATTACTGAAAGCACTACAGGAAACCAGCGATAGTAATAAAATGATCTTTTTCATTTCTTTAGTGCTTCCTTGAATTATATTGTTGCTGTATTCAGTACTGAGTTTTAACATCAGTAGAAAGTACTGTACTTTAGTTTCTTTATATTAGCATTTATATTATGCCAAGTAAAGCAAAGTACAGTACTTTCGTTAATTACTTTTTAAAGTACTTTTGAGGTAGAAACTTTCCAAACCGTCTTGAACCCCTACCAGTTCATTGTAATCATTGTAGTATCGATCAACGAATCCGATGCTACGTACTTCCAGGAAGTCAGAATATGTTTCAAGGAATTCATTGAATTCATTTTCTGTTACTACCTGCAATGTTTGTACTTGTTCTTTAAGAGTTACCGATTTGTCCATTTCTACCCACCGATATTTGCGAATTACTTTGCGATGTTTCACGGTGCTTCCTTTTAGTATTTTTCCCGTACATACATTATAAAGTACTTGACCGACAAAGTAAAGTTCTGATAAAGAAAAAGGCTGCATATTGCAGCCTTTTTTGTATGTTCATTTATACAGTACTTATGCGTGTACTGCAAAATGTTCAATGATCTGTTTACGACCCCAGCCAGTGGCTTGCATTACTTCTTTCAGATCATCGCTGGCTTTACCTTTCACAGAGGTTTCAAATACTTTACCTTTGTAATTAATGGTAACTTTACCCAGCGGGTATACGTGGCTGAATTCACGTTCTACCATTTCGGTAGCCATTTTCTTATCCATGCCACCAGCCAGAAGAGTCTCAAGATAGATCTTTTTGGCGTGGTTAATACCTTCCTGAGCCTGTTTAAGGATCAGTGCATCGGCTTTACGCTGTTGCTCCTGCTCAAGGCGTACACGTTCAGCCTCTTCCGCTTCTTTCTTCTGGCGTTCTTTAATTACCTGTTCAGCAACTCTCACGGCAGCAGTCATAACTTTAGCAAAGCTCTGTACTTCTTTGTTGCTACGGCCTTGCTTCAACAATACTTCTGCTACGATAGACGGCTTGCCATCTGCCAGGGCAGAAACCAGAGTAAGGCGGCTATTGTTAGTAGTGGTATTCATGTTCATTTTGATTTCCTCACAATTAATTTAACATCGTTCAGAACCTTATTGTTCGTCGATGCATATATATTAAGGTACTCAATCCTTAATTGCAAGTAAATTTCTAAGTTTTTTTAATCTTTTTATGCTTTCTTATCGTTAGGACTTCACGAGTTTGTCAGACGCACATAATAAGATTTTACCAAGCAACTTACTTAACACCGGATTGTTACGAATCACTTTACCCATCTTAGCACGAGTACTGGTAGCTGCACGTAGGATACCTCTTAAATTCTTCTTATCCATACGCTTCAGTACATGTTCAACATTGTCATCCTGATTTACACCAGAAGTCATGTAGAACTCAAAACCAGCCAGAATCAAAAAATGCTTCATATGTGTTCCTGATAATTAGTATAGTACCTTAACCTATATTGGCAAGGTGCAAAGTACACTATTTTTGATAGGTTTCATTAATTGCTGTAAACAAAAAGGTACTGTATATCCATCCAGTACCCTTTATTTTATTCGTGCTTAACTTTTAATTAACGCCCTCTACGGAATGGGCGATTTGGATTTGGTTTCTGTTGCACTGGTACATCTTTCTTTTGTTCTGCACCCGGCATTAATCCAAGAGCCTGTAGATAACGATACTTCTCTTCTGGTTCCATTTGTGATGTGTCCACCGCTTCACCGGGTAGAGTTGCCTCTCTCCCTAGCTCACCAGTACCCTGGTTTCTGGACATATTATTTCCACCGATACCATTGTATTTTTTTCTGGTCGCGTGAGTTTGTTCCCACTTCTTACTAACCCCATCAATCCCACCGTTTGATTTAGGTGCAATGCGGTTAGAACGATCAGAACTGTTTAAATGGTCATCGTCAAAATATAAAGCCATGTTAGTACTCCACTAATAATTGTATGTTGTACCATTATTTAGCGGAGTACTACAGAACTCACGCCGCCAGCAACTGTACCGATTTTTTGTAATGCACCGGAACTGTTTTACCTTTCAGGTTCGTTGCAGTACCAGACGGTTTCTTAACCACCAGCAACTGATATTCTGGCGTTGATGCTTTCAGGCTCTCCTGAAGCAATGCGATCTCTTTATTCAGATCGTGCTCTGTTGGAATACCCTTAATTTCGTGGGCTTCAACTTCAACCAGTGGAATATCAATCACTGGAAGTTGTACCGACCAACGCTCACCTTTCGGAGCCTTGGAACCGTTATCGATGAATTTACCATTAAGCTCTTTTGCAGCAGCACGAGCCAGGTCACGAGTACCAAAGAATTTGCGTGTGATAGATTTCATAACTTTATCCCCCATAGGATGTTTTTCGTTTCGTTAAAAGTACTATATCAATCAAAGTACCTTTTAGCAAGCTTTTTTTATATAATTTTAACGGTCAATGTACTTATTGTAATGATTGTGATTCATTACCCTGAAAGTATCACCATCAATTACAATGCGGTATTCCCGGTCAACACTGATAACATTCAGCTTACCGTTTTTCAACTTACGGCTATGTACTTTACCATTCAGAAAATCCCTGATAACTTCCAGACATTTATCAAGAAACTTCTGAGGTACATTATAAACCTTAACAACTTTATCAAGTACTGTAATCTTAGACATTGTATATTCTCCTGTTTCGATGAAAGAAGTATACTATTAAGTACTACAGAAAACAATATTATTTTTGACTTTTTTAGTACTTATTTTGTTTTAATACGAATGAGAATCATTTACATCTATGAATATTTCTTCCCGCCCCTTGGGGTCATATTCAGAATACAAAAAAACCCCGGTACTGTCAAGGGGGAAATCCAAGATAACAGTACCGAGGTGCGTCCATCAGTAGGCACAACAACAAAACACTATTACAGTGTACTTTGGCCTTTCGAGACTTAATTTGCACATCGAAAGTCGATGCATGTATATTAAGGTTTCTTAACAATCCTGTCAATGACTATTATTAAAAAATTGCACAATTATTGTGCAATCGATTCTTAAGTACTACAGATAATTCGAAAAACTTCTTTCAAGTCAGTAAGTACATTCTATCTTATTCAGATTGTGCAATCAAGTAATCTTTGACGATTTTCTTCGAAATATTCAAGATACACATTACAGCAACTGTCAAAGTACTTAATAAGTTTAGCAGTACTTAAGGAAAATGCTAACTGACTGTTACCGTATATAACATCTTTATCCGGTACTTCATAAAGTGCCAGGGCAAAACCACTCCAGTCAAGTCTTGCCATATCATCATTAAACCACGAACAAAATTGATCGATATTGGCGAACCCGTATACTTTACCGAATGGAACTTGTTTCATTCCATCTTCTTCCGGTTCAGGTTGATAGTGGATAGAAGTTTGCATATTCAGTACCGAATAGCCGCCGATGTTCTTAGTACGCAAACGACCAGTATAAGGCCCGATGTTAGTACTATCCCAACCCTTTTTAAAATCTTCATCAAGGATTGAGAACTTCAATTCAACGCGATATACAAGTGCCATAATAATTACCCCAAGGTTTCAATACAATTATAGTACTACAGAGATATACTAATTGCAAGGTACTTTTTAGTTATTTTATTATTTCTTTTCCTTGACACGGGTACAGTACTTTGGTATTCTTTATATGCCCCTAGGGGTGCGGAGAAGTATCTAAAATTTGAATAAGAAGAATAAAAAAAGAGGGCAAAGCGGCAGGTGTATCATGGGGGATACTGGAATGGCCGCGATTGCCCAAAACACCATCATCTATGGCTTAAATGGATATTCTTCAACTGATTGAGTACGTATCTTACCGGAAAGTTATTAAGTAGTCAAGACTTAAATTGGCAAATTTTTAAATGATTTCCGTACTGCACGATCTTTTGAGTACTGCTGGAATTTTTGAGATTCCGTTTGACTTCAGCAATTTTACGTTTAGCTTCTTTAACAGTACTGCAAGTACTGATTTGAGTATCATTGTACATTACATGATAAACATCTTGTACTTTAACAAAATGAAAATTCTTCATAGGTTCTCTCCGGTTTATAACTCATTATAATGTACTCAATGATATAGTGCAAGGTACTTTTGATAATAAATTAAACTTAATTGATAATACGCTTGACACCAAATATCACCAGATGTATCTTTACAAACGCATTATCAATTAGGCTTTTCAGTCACTTGACTGGCCAGGGGAATGAGTGGGAATATTCCCCTGGTTCTTTTTTACTTCTTATTCTTAAAGTACCAAACCGCTTTTCTGATATTATCCCGGTACTCAAGACAAGTACTGTCAATCTCCAGTAACCCCATGAAGTGTTTAACGAGTTCAGGAGACTCTTTAAGCCGTTCAAGTATCTCTGTAATACTTGGGTACGGTTTTTGTGCTTCTCGCTCCTGCTGACGTTGTAGGGCTTCTGTTTCGCGTAATTGTTCCCGCATCTCAATATTATATTGATTCCATGCAGTCTCAATCATTTGTACCTTTTCAGGCGGTAAACTCTGAAAGTAGATACTTTTGTACAGTACATCCGAACCCTCGTTAAAAGCGTCCAGGTAATCCTGTACAGAATTGTACTTAGAGTGATCAGCTTTTTTTACGTGTAATAATACGCCTTTCATATCTTCTCCGTAATTGAATACAAGTACCCTACTGTTTTCAATAGAGTACTTTTATATTCAATTCTATATGACAAAATACTTTCTGTCAATATCTTTCAATGTAATCTGCAAGTTTTAAACTTGCAATGAAATGTAATTGCTCATCATCGATTTGCTGAATATCAATCACATTGGGAAACCCGGCTGTAATAGTGATAATATCAAAATTATCATCATTCATATTAGCAATATTCGCCGCCCGAGCCGTCGCAGTTTGTAAATCAATTGCACGAATAACAACGTTTTTACAACCAGTACTTGCTTTAGAGTTTTCACTCAACCGCAACAAATAATGGAATTTCTCGATCTCACGAATTTCATATTTCAACGGGCTAATGCCACCAGCATCACAAACACCCTTGATAATATCTGAAATAAGATTCTCAGAAATGTTTTCATTAATTTCGATAGAACGAAATAACCCAGCATCTTTAGCGTCTTGAACTTCACGATCACGAGGCCATACATCTACAATAAAGTTCTTATTCATTTTGTATTCACCGGATTAATTAAGTTAATATTAAGTACTTCAATATTAGCATCAGCTAAACCTTTAAGTACTTTTTCTTTAAATGCAGTACTCTCTTCCAGTGTCTTATTTAAAGTACTATGGAATAAATCTTTATGGCTTTTGAATGGAATAAGTACCGTGCATGATTTACCATTGCTCGATAACTCAACTTCCCATTTCAACCATGTTTTTTGAATTGTCTTGTCCATTGCTTCTTTAAGAAACAGATTGAACAAATCAAACTTGTCACTGATATTGTCAGACAAGAAAAGATCATGCACAAAGTTGTAACCACGCATGGTAGCTTTACGCTGCCAGGAATCATCTTCCTCGATACGTGGTTTAGTGACGTACATCTTGCCACTCAGAAAGGTATTCATACCTTTTACGAAACAACTCATTTTACACTGTGCCATGTTCTTATCCCCCGTTTCAATAAGTACATTATAAAGTACTCACAAAGTAATTGCAAGTATTTTTATTGCACTTATTCAAGTACTATCAAACGATCAATCTTTTCAGTACTGTTAATACAATAATCATTTGATTCAGTACTTTGAATATAACTAATAGCAAACAAAGTTTTATACTCAGTATTGAACATAGCGGTCAGAGCCATATGTAATTCACCCGATTCTTTGTTATGCACAACGAGATAAACTTTAGCATCACCAACAAACGGATGTACTTTAATTTTACTAATCATAATGTCTCTCCAGTTCTTACAATAAGTACATTATAAAGTACTCTAACAATAAAGTCAAAGTACTTTTGATAATTTACTTAAGGCTAACGATGTAATTAACATCCTTAAGAGTACTTACTTCAATGATTTCAGAATCGCTGTGATGTTTAAAATCAAAGGTGAAAGTATCAGTACCATC